>Ga0214473_10001258_pt1 | contig 34001 bp, 36 predicted proteins | sample RVTome_7_FD_203509 | JGI IMG/M metagenome (GOLD analysis project Ga0214473, IMG submission 203509) | Soil microbial communities from uranium-contaminated site in the Upper Colorado River Basin, Wyoming, United States - RVT98D197 | ecosystem: Environmental > Terrestrial > Soil > Contaminated >... | reverse complement strand
ATCATGAGGAACTTAAGATTGCCTTGGATAAATATGTCAGATATCGCAATAAAAAAACTCAACAAAACTGAAACTTATTTATTAGAAACGGCACTACATATAGCCTAAGCAGGAAAAGGTTGGATTTTGTGATAGAGTTAATTTTCCGGCGCAAGGAGTTGCTTGAGAAGGCTATAGGAATATGAGATACATCGAACATCTTATTGAACCACTTAAACTTCTGCTTTCATGGCAAACATCGCAGCCGGGGAAAAGTCGTGGAAGGATGTTTGTCGCGGAGTTAATCCGAAAAGGCCAAGACGCGGACCTTGTATATTTACGTGATAGTGAAGAGTTCAAGCAGGCCAAATCTCTGGGTTTTACTGAATATCCGGGTTTTCCTGCTACTCAGCAAAAACACGAGAACGTTCTCTCAGGATTTATGAAGCGTTTGCCTCCCAGAACACGAGGAGACTTTGAAAAATTTCTTACTTCACTCAGAATAAAGGCAGATGCTCACATTTCGGATTTTGCACTCCTTGGTTATTCCGGAGCAAAGTTGCCAGATGATGATTTTACTGTTATCAATCCCTTTGAAGATGCTACGCCACCTTTCGAGTTTTTATTACAAATACAAGGCTATCGCTATTATATGGAAAACTTACCGCTTTCCAAATTGAGGATAGAACAAGAGGCAATATTTGAGCCTGAACCTGATAATGAAAGTGACCCTCGAGCTGTAAGAATTATAACCAATGGATTTTGTGCGGGCTACGTTTCTCGTGGTTTGACAGAATCGTTCCACAAATGGTTTAGTAGAGGTTATGCTATTACCGCAAATTTAGAAAGAATTAATGGTACAGAAGAAAGGCCTGCTATTTTTCTTTACGTTGCGGTGAAAGATGTCCTTAGACCATAGTGAAAAAGCATTTGAATCAGCAATAGAAGACAGTCCTACAGAGTGCGGACACGCCAGTTTCTGATTTGGGATTTTGGATTGCGAAGCATTTAAACCTGACCCTCCGCCGCCAGGGGCTATGGCGGCGACCCCTCCTTCGCGTAAAGCTATGGAGGGCGAACAAGGTCGACTGAGAAATAAATACGGTACTTTCGCGTTGCTTTTAATAAACATTGGGCGGATACAGTGACTCGTCCCCCAAAAACACAAGCGGCTTCGTCGATTCCCTCGGCGAAGCCGCCTCTGTATTTCAGGCAAAACTTTTTTCAAGAAAGGAGGTTTTTATTTTTTCATATCTATTGTTTTTACGGCCTTAGTTGAACCGTGTTCAAAAAAATTTGTAAAAAATTAAAAATTTTTTTACATACTTAAAATCCGCTTATCCGCAATAACCCCTTGATTTAGCTCAAATTGCGGGATATTCTGTTGTAACGTGTGTAAAGGAGACTCAAAAATGGAATACGCGGTAGGCAAAACAGGGCGGATTATAGCAGCAAGACTATTCGAAGGCGAAAATCTTTACGATTCGATACACGAAATCGCCAAAAAGGAAAAAATCAAATCGGCGGCGGTACTGATTACCGGGGGTTTCAGGCAGGCGGACGTCGTTGTAGGCCCGAAGCAGGAAAAGCCCAAAATAGTCGGCAATTTCAAAAAATTCGATGGCCCGGGCGAAGTTTTAGGCGTCGGCACCATCTATTGTGACAGCGAAGGCCCGAAACTGCACATCCATACCGCCATCGGCAAAGGCGATTTAACCATCGTCGGCTGTCCCCGCGGCGGTGCGAATACATTTTTGATTATGGAAGTAACGATTATCGAAATCAAAGGCATCGATGCCGCCCGCATCCCCGACCCCGAAACAGGTCTTAATCTCCTGAGATTCCGATAGAATTATTGTCAGACAAGGATGTTTTTCCGGTGGATGGGCCGAAATAGACGAGGGAGATGATAATCAAGCCGGAACCGGCCAAAAAAAGGACAATTCGCGCAGGCCATTTACTGCAACGCTTAATCCAATTGCTCTCTGCCGGCACAGCAGTTTCGCGGGCAGCGTTTTCCATCAGGGCCTTTCGGGCGGCGGCCAATTGCTCCAGCTTAGCCTTCGGATAAGCAGCTTTTTTATCATCCACTGGCTCTATCCCCAGCGTCGCTGGCGCCAATCGCCTGACCGTATCGGGGTCTTCGTGCAGTTGCTTTAGCAGGGCATCGTAGTCAGCATTGATTTGTTCCAGCCGTTCGAGAAAAAGTTCGTTTTTTTTCAGAAGTTCTTTTCCCTGATGGTATCGCAGCAGTTCGCCGCCAAGCAATGAAATGCTTACCGCAGCCGTTCCGATGGCGAAAAAAACGGTGAACAGCAAAATTTGCAGAGCATCCTGTTTTTTCATTGTCCCGCGTTATAAGGCTGAATATTTTCGGCGGGGCTTGCCCCGCCCTACATATTATCGCAGCATAAATCCACCGTACTGGGCGGCAGAGCCGAGGTTTTCGTGAATCCGAAGTAACTGGTTGTACTTGCAGATACGGTCTGTACGGCAGGCTGAGCCTGTCTTTATCTGACCGACGCCCGAAGCGACCGCCAAATCTGCGATGGTGCTGTCTTCTGTTTCGCCGCTGCGGTGACTTATTACTGCCGTCCATCCGGCACGTTTTGCCATATTAATCGCTTCGAGCGTTTCCGTCAGTGTGCCTACCTGATTAAGCTTTATAAGTATCGAATTTGCGCTGCCGAGTTCAATTCCTTTAGCGAGTCTTTCGGTATTGGTGACAAATAAATCGTCACCAACTAATTGAATCTTGCCACCAAGCTTTTTGGTCAATTTCGCCCAGCCGTCCCAGTCGTCTTCCGCCAAACCGTCCTCAATCGAAATAATAGGATATTTGTCCACCCACTTGGCCCAGTGATTTATCATCTGGTCACTCGAAACTTTTGTCTTAGGGTCAGATTTGAAGAATTTATAGGACTTTGTCGCCGCATCATACATTTCAGTCGAAGCAGGGTCTAATGCTATGCAAATATCTTTGCCCGCCTTATAACCGGCCTTCTTAATCGCGTCCATCACCACTTCCAGCGCTTCTTCATTGCTTTTGAGTGTCGGAGCGAAACCGCCTTCATCACCGACCGATGTGTTATAACCTTTGTCCTTCAAAACTTTTTTGAGCGTATGGAACGTTTCTGCGCCCATCCGCAGAGCCTCCGGGAAGTTCTCAGCGCCCACCGGCATAATCATAAATTCCTGGAAATCAACGTTGTTGTCAGCGTGCTTGCCTCCGTTAAGAATATTCATCATCGGAACAGGCAGCACATGAGCGCCGCAGCCACCGAGATAACGATATAGAGGCAGCCCCGCGGAACACGCTGCAGCCTTCGCTGCCGCAAGCGACACACCCAAAATCGCGTTTGCGCCGAGTTTGCCCTTGTTAGGTGTGCCATCGAGCTTTATCATCAGCTTATCGATTTCTTCCTGGCCGGCAGCATCCATTCCCATAACTTCCGGTGCGATTATTTCATTTACGTTCTTGACCGCCGTCTGCACACCTTTACCCATATAACGCTTGACCTTGGTGTCGCGAAGTTCCACCGCTTCATAGGCGCCGGTGCTCGCTCCCGATGGCACAGCCGCTCTGCCGAAAGAGCCGTCCTCCAGTAACACATCTACTTCCACCGTGGGATTGCCCCGCGAATCAAGAATTTCCCTTGCCCTTACATCAGTAATCGTCGTCAACATCTTCTGTCCTTTCTTTTGCCTGCATCTTAATTATTTTCGATTTTTACCCGGTTTATTCTTGTCAGTTACTCGGTTGATTTGCGAAAGATTACCCGTTTCAGCAATCCTCGTCAATAGGAAACCATGGCATATCGTACCTGACATCCTTCTTTAATTTCATCGCTTTCAACAAATTGTGATATAAAAAGAAAGTCTGCAAATTCGTATTTGCAGACTTTCGTTTAATATGTAAATCCATTGTCAAGATGGGTTTTAGAACCGCCAGCCGATACCAGCCCCAACTCCCCAGTCACCACCAACTGTAAGCGCGTATTCAATATTAAGACAAGTGTTTTTAGCAACTTCAATCTGGGCCCCAATATATGCGCCAAACATAGTATCTTCTTCAATGTCCAAGGTTCCGCTTTCTTCCGAGACAGTGCTTTTCACCTCTAAATCACCTTTGACAAGATACAGGAAAGGTCCTCCGTAGAGTTTCCAGCCTTCCATTTTAAAAGTAGGGCCAACTGCTATTAGCATTTCATAGGCGTCTGATAATTCGACGTCGGAAGAACTGCTGAGCCCCCAGTCAGACAAATCAACATCCTTCTTATCGCCTCTAAGCAAACTCATTTGAAACAGAGCGCCCCAGTCAATCTTTTCGTTAGAAGCGAACGTTATTTTGGTACCCCAGCTCCACGCAAAATCCGTTCCTCCATCAAATTCAATACTTGCGACATCTGCTTCGACCTTTGCTGCGCCAATCCGGCCATTAAGCTCCCAACCATCCCAGATTCCGACAGCGGCGGCAGCATAGTAACGATTTATTTCAACATCATCTACTGTTTCATCAATGTCGAGTCCGCTAACCTCAATATCTTGTTCTGAAAACGAATAAATTACCCCCGCCTTCCATTGGCCTGATTTAAGCTCCGTTGCAGGCGGCCCCATGAAATCAATCGCAAAACAATGTGCTCCAAAAAGGAGCAAAACTAACACAACAAATCCTATTCTGTTCATAGTGTCTCCTTTCACTAAAAATAAAGATATGTATTTCTCTTCCTACGCCACAATTGTCAGGGCAAATTACCATATGTACCCATACTGTCAACAAAAAATATCCCTCCAGCAGGATTTTTTGCTCGTATATACGCTTAATATCGAGGGGGTAGACGCCGTTTTTACCCCTTTCAAACCCCATTTTTACATTGCTGTCACGATGATAACTGTTTGCTGCTACGCTTTTTACATTGACAGACCATAATGTAGTTGCTATAATATTCTCATAATGGCTGGGCTGATTTTCGCACCTTCGGTGTGGAAATATCAGTATGTGCGGCGCCAGCTGGGTCTGAAGGTGTTTATAACGGAGTTCAAGAGGGTAAAATGATGACTAAACGTTCCGCTATCGTATTTAACGCATTCGCAAACCTTATTGTTTGCATTATGCTCCTGTGGCTGGCAGGCTGCAAGCCTGCCCACTTTGCCCAACCGGGTGAAACCGCAGCCGAAGGCAATAGAAGACATCTGCGAAACCTCTCTGTCAATCAACAGGGTCTCAGCGGCGATATAGACAGGACCTTGCTGTTCGACAAACCCAGCCAGGCCTCACCATTGAGAATCCCGGCCCCCGTGGAACCTCAGGGCAAATAATTCTTTTTCTTTCCGGAAAAACACTCTTGCCAAAACCCGAAATTATGGCGTAAGATACTGCGTACAGGTTTTTACGCTTTCGGTTAAATCGAATTTTATTTATAAGGGGTCGCGACCTGTGGAAATAGTCATTGATTATTTACGCCGTATTTCCACTTATGACTGGTGGGTCGTTGCAATTGAATTGTTTCTCATAGGTTTGGTGGTTTACTGGGCCATCGACTTTCTCGAAGGCACGCGAGGGGAAAGGCTTTTCCGCGGTGTAATATTCATACTAATCGCAGGCGTCCTTATCCTCAAACTCGTTGTCACCCGCTTCGGTTTCGAGCGGCTGCAATACCTCTATACCGGTTTTCTCGTGGCGATTTTGATTATTGCCGTTGCCGCATTTCAACCGGAACTGCGAAGGGCTTTGATAAGAATCGGCAGGCCCAGGTTTCTGACCAGCTCTACCCAGCAGCAGGCGAGGACTGTTGAGGAAATCATCACCGCTGTCACCGATATGGCTGCCGACAAAATAGGCGTCATCCTTGTGATTGAAAGACGCGTCGCGCTCGGCGAGTTTATCGAAACCGCAGTTCCGCTCGACGCCAAGGTCACCGCTGAATTATTAAAAACGATTTTTTATCCCGGTTCGGCGTTGCATGATATGGCTGTTATAATACGCGAGGACAGAGTTGTTGCGGCAAGAGCACAGCTTCCTCTTATTGAGCCGGGCACTGCGGATGGTTCTAATCTCGGTTCCCGCCACAGGGCTGCCATCGGCATAACGGCAGGCTCGGACGCCACCTGCGTTGTGGTAAGCGAGGAAACCGGTATTATCTCCATTGCCCAGGGCGGCAAACTCGTTCGCAATATTACCGAATCACAGCTTCGCGTCCATCTTCTAAGTATGATTACAGGTACCAGCCCGCTGTTTGAACGGATTTTAAAATTGCCCTCGAAATTCAGGGCAGGCAGCCGGGGGCAGGAACAGTAAATGGAAAAAAGAACCAAATTTGGAAAAATTGCAGCGGTTGTCTTCATCACGGTTTTAATCTGGGTCTGGGCGGACCTGGCGATAACGGAGAAACTTGCTGTTTCCAACGCTACAATAACCGTCGCAAAATCCGCCAGCCCCGACCTATGGGTAAGCTTCGAAAATAATCCGTCAATATCACTCAAAACCCTCGTGCTCGAAGGGCCTGCATCCAAAGTTGCCGACGCCAAAAGAAAATTAAACGAAGGCGCTGTCGCTTTCGCGTTCTTCCTCGACCCGCAGCAGCAGGGACTGATTAAAACAGGCACGTACACAATCAACCCGCTCGACATAATCAGAGGCAGCGACCTTATGAAGCAGCTTGAGCTGAATGCCATATCCTGCAAACCGGACCAAATCACTGTAAATGTTGTGGAGCTGGTCAAAAAATCTGTCGTCATAAAATGCCTCGACGAGGAGCAGAACGTAATCAAGGACGCCATTATAGAACCGCCGCAGGTCGATGCCTACGTACCGCCTGCATGGAGCGGAGAAAAACTTGTCGCAAAAGTGGTGTTGACTCGCAGGGAAATTAGTTCGGCACGATTGGCGCCTATCGAAAGAAGACCGTATATCGAACTCGCCGCCGGCCAAACCAGGGAAGTAGCTGTAACTGTAAAAATTACAACGCCTCCGGAAGAAGAACTGCTTCGGCCCGAAACCATCAAGAATGCCACGCTTGGATTTACCCTCAGTGCGCTGCTGCAGGGAAAATATAAAGTTGAAGTAACCAATCTCAGCGAGGTTCTCAGCCCCATCGCCATAAGGGCCACCCCCGAAGCAAAACGTGCTTATGAAACCATGCGGTTCCAGGTTATTCTCGAAATCGATGACAGTGACAAGGATGCCGCATCCACTGAACCGCTAAGAAGGGAGCTTACTTACAACTTCCCTGATGAATTCGTCCGCAAAAACGAAATCGTGCTGAATCAACAACCCGTTATCGCACGCTTTAAACTAACTCCCATTACTCCCGCTCAGCCTGCGCAGCCTCCGACGGATTAGCATCTTATAATTTTCATTACCGTCTTGTATGCTTCCATTATCAGAATCAGCGCAAGCAGCAAAAGAATTGCCGCGATTATTCCTATCGCTGAAAACTTATATTGAACCAGCAACAATACAAGTGCCCAAATCGTCATCACGTTCATAAACAACATCGGTATAATCACGAAATGCCTCTTCTTGCCGATATTCTTAAGCCACACGGCCACGACCAGCAGCACAAGTCCCGCCAGCAGTTGGTTTGTCGCGCCGAAGACCGGCCAGATAGCGCGCCACGCCGGAATCGGATTACCGCTTGCGTCTTTCAACGTCACCATCGCCAAAATACCGGGTAAAATCAGCGTCGCCAGCGTTGATGCGTATCGCCAGCGGGTATCCTTCAAATCGAAAAACTCCTCGAATATGTACCGCCCCAGCCTCGTCGCGGTATCGAGCGTTGTAAGAATAAATGTCGATAGTGCCAGCAAGCCAAATGACGCACCCAGCTTTGCCGGAATTCCGAACACGCCTAAAAATTTGCTCATTCCTGCGCTGTAAATAGTCAGCGGCGCTTTTGTCGCCAGTATGTCGCTTTTTGTCAATATCGCCACCGTCGCCAGCGAAACAACCGCGACTATTCCTTCAATAAGCATTGCGCCGTACCCGATCGGCTTTGCGTCCGACTCTTTATTTAACTGCTTCGACGATGTCCCCGAGGCCACAAGCGCATGAAAACCGGAGCACGCCCCGCAAGCGACGGTAATAAACAATATCGGAAACAAGGAGCCTACCTGAGGCGCAATCCAGCCTTCAAATGCCGGATATTGAATCTTAAAACCTCCGAGCAGTATTCCGAAAAAGCCGCCCAGCACCGATGCGTACAATAGAAATGACGACAAATAATCTCGCGGCTGAAGCAGTATCCACACCGGTGTGGTGGAAGCAGCAAAACAATAAATAATTAAAAGAATAGACCACGTCTTGGCCGGCTCATTACCGACGATTTTCGGAACCATATCAGCAGAAATCGGTATTATCTGTCCGACCCAAACCGCAACAAACACCAGCGGTACAAATATTAATGACGACCACAATACCGGTATCTTCAGCCGATATATAAATAGACCAAAGCCGACAGCTAAACCGATGTATATAATCGAAGAGGTTGCGACGCCGCCGTTTTCAACGAAAGAACTCGCCGTCAAATCCGTGAACACCGCCAGCACATAAACCAGACTAAGCCAGATAAACGCCAGAAATAATTTATAGGCCAGCGGTGACATATATTGCTTGGCAATTTCGGCAATCGACCGGGCCTTGTGCCTGATGGAAGCGACAAGGGCGGAAAAGTCATGCACCCCACCGATAAAAATCGAACCGACTATAACCCAAACCAATGTCGGCATCCATCCGAAAGCTAAAGCCGCGATAATAGGCCCTATAACAGGCCCGGCGCCGGCAATTGAGGAAAAATGATGACCCAACAAAACCGCTTTATGCGCAGGCACACGGTCTATACCGTCGTAATCCGTATGGCTTGGTGTTGCTTTGCCGTCATCTATATCGAAATGCTTTTCGAGAAACCGGCCGTAAATAAAATACGCCGCCGTAAACAGCACCATCGCTACCAAAAAAGGTACCACCAACATAAAACACTCCTGCCTTCCCTCGCCTTATATCATATTATACCATATTTTATATCACTTTGCGGCCGTTTTTTCTCTGTGAGCCCGCGTAAAAAGTCGAATCGGTACTTCCGTAAGCCCGAGCATTTCCTGAAGTTTGCCGACAAGATACTTACGGTAATTCTCCTCGAAAAGTTCCGGCTTATTGACAAACATCAATATTGTTACGGGATTGACCGCTATCTGCGTTGCGTAGTAAATCTTGGGCCTGCCTGGCTTTTTGCCGCCGCCTATCGTTTCTTCCTTTAGAATTTCAAATGCCCTGTTCAGCCTGCCCGTCGTTATTTGCATCGTCGTCTGTTTGAAAACCTCTATCGTTAAATCCAGGAGGCTCTGTACGTTTTTAGATTCCGTCGCCGTCGTAAACGCAATCGGCGCGTTTTTCAGGCCCGGCATAACCTTCGTCAGGTATTCGGCATAGTCATCCGTCGTTGCCTTTTCCTTGGCGAGGTCCCACTTGTTAACAACCAGTATGCAGCTTCTGAATTCGTCGCTGATAAAATTAGCCAGTCGTTTATCGACCTGCGCAACTTCGACAGTCGCGTCAATCAAAAACAAAACCACGTCCGCACGCTGGATGGCTTTAATCGCACGCACGTAGCTGTAATACTCAATGTCGTTTGCCATCTTGCCGATTTTTCGCACGCCAGCGGTATCGATAATCGTCATGGTTTTGCCGTCTTTTTCAAATCGCACGTCTATCGCGTCGCGCGTTGTGCCGGGTGTTTCGCTTACAATCACACGCTCGCTGCCGACTATGGCGTTTACCAAAGTGCTTTTGCCCGCGTTGCGCTTGCCAACTATTGCTATCTTCATCACAGATTCCGCGGGCTTGGTCGTTTCGATACCTTTTAACTCATTGAAAAGCCTGTCTAATAAAACCTGCTTGTTGAGATTGTTCTGTGCCGACACACAGATAAATTCCCCGAAGCCTAATCTGGCAAATTCACCGGCAGTGGGAAACATCTTCACAGTATCAGCTTTGTTCGCGACCCCGATGACTTTTTTATTGTGCTTTCGCAAAACTTCCGCGATTGTCTTATCCAGCGGCACTATTCCTTCGCGAATATCCACCATAAACAAAATAATATCCGCTAGCTCAATCGCCTTGTAGATTTGCTCCTCGATGTGTTCTTCGAGTTTGTCCGAATCGACGATGCCGTACCCGCCCGTATCGACAAGTTCGAAGTATTGTTCATTCCTCTCGATAATCGTGCTTACACGGTCTCTGGTAACACCGGCGGTCGGCTCAACGATGCTTATCATTTCACCCGCCAAAGCGTTAAGCAAGCTGCTTTTGCCAACGTTCGGCCGGCCAATTATCGCTGCTACAGGAATCGCCATAAATTATTTTCGTTATTTATAAGTATTCTTCCCGCGAAACTTAAACCTTGATTATATCAAAACCCCAGCTTTATTTGAAACTATTTCGGCGGTAGGTCGAGGTTCGCCCCGACAATAATTCTTATTCGGAAGCGGTACCCTCGAATTGAAATACATCTTCTATGCGCACACCGAGGGCTTTTGTGATTCGAAACGCCAAAGTAAGTGAAGGCGAATATTTGCCCGCTTCGATAGCATTTATAGTTTGGCGTGTCGCCTTTACCTTGTCCGCCAATTGCTGCTGCGTCATTTCCCCTCTTTCAAACCGCAGCCTGCGAATCTGATTTTTGATTTCATTCTCCGCCATCTCTGCCTCTCCAGCCATACATACTTAAGACTATGAAAGATTTTACCCAAACAAAGCAGACCAAAGACATTATGTAGGCCAAAAACACCGTCAGCATTGGGACCGAACCGTTGAAGCCAACTTCAAATAATTTGGCTACATAGAGTGCACCAAGAAAGCCGTACGCCCCGCCAAAACCAACTATCAAGGACTTCTCGCGAATCATCGCATCGCGTTCATCAAAAGCAACCTGCCCAGGTTTTTTCCGAAAGAAAATCGGTGGCCCTGCTATGAGAGCAGCGGCTTCTAAAGTTAAAACAATCGTCATTATGTTTTTAGGAACTTCACAAACAGCACACAACACAATGAGTGCGAAACCTGTTATTATTGCAATCAAATTAGACCAAGCTATTTTTTGCAACCTGTTCATAATTTTCTCCTTTCTTTACTATAGCTTTAATGTAAAGTATATATTACATTATGTCAAGTAAATTTTACATTAATTTCAAGATTTTTCTGCACATATGATGGGCGACGGCAACCTAAAGCATCGTTAAAGACCAACCTATAAACGGTGGACAAAACGACCTGCGCAACCGAATAAACGAAAAACGAGTCGTTGTCCGATATATGTAATATGCAGATTACGGCTTCACAAGCAACAAAGCAGTGTCCGTTTTGTGCCGAGACGATATTGGCGGCAGCCCTGAAGTGCCGTCACTGCGGTGAATTTCTCAATACCGAACGGGCAAGAGCCTATATGGCCGACAATCCGGATGACTCGCAATTACAGCAGCCAAGTCAGGTCCTTTTCACCGGCCAGCCGACTCTGTGGGCAATGACGAAAACATTCCTCAAGGGCGGATTATTATTACTAATAGCGGCGGTGCTGGTCATCTTTGCCAAACACGTCAAGGTATTCGGAGTGTATTTGTTCCCGGCGGGCCTGATATTGACCCTGGTGGCTATCGCGGTCCTTTTCCATAAAATACTGCAAATCAGGATGACGCATTACGCCGTCAGCGCAGAGCGGATTGAATACAGCACAGGCGTATTCAGCCACAGGGTGGACAATCTCGATATGTTCCGCATCGTGGATATAAAGCTTCGCAGAAGCTTTCTCGATTGCATCGTAGGTGTCGGGACAGTAATGCTGACGACTACCGACAAAAGCCACCCCGAATTTGTATTTGAAAAGGTCAGGAACTCCCGCGAACTTTACGACATCATCAAAAAAGCCAGCCTCTCCGCCGACCGAAAAACCAACGTCATTCACATGGAATAACGGACAGATTTTGCTTATCGCTTGCGTTCGAGGTCTATTAATTTCTTTTTTGTTTTGATGCCACCGGGGGCACTGAAGCCGCCCAATTTGCCGTCGCTGCGAATAACCCGATGGCAGGGAATAATTAAAGGCAGCGGATTTTTCGCCATCACGGTTCCAACAGCACGGGCTGCGCCTGTTCGGCCAATTTTCTTAGCCAGCTCGCGATAGGTAACAACCTTGCCAAAACCTGCGCCCCTGCAGGTTGTCAAAACCTTCTTTGCGAACGGCCTGAGCTTGTCTATCGCAACTTTAATATTGCTGAAATCAACCTTTTTACCGCCAAAATACCCAAGTACAGCCTTTGAAACTGCCTCAAAAGGCTTTTTTTCGGGCCTTGCGGTGGGAAATGCCTTAAGTATTTGAAGCTTAATATTTTCTCTGCTGGTTTGAGGCAAATACGTTCGCAAAAGTCCCTCGTTATTTCCGACAACACCGAAATAGCCCCATTTCGTTTTGAAAATCCAATACTTTATCTCGTGAGATAATTTTCTTTTTGAATAATAAGACTTGTTCATTAGTTTCCAAACAATCCTCAAAACAACGGCGGCTTTTCCATTAATTTAAGTATCTTATGCCGCACACTTTGAGCAAGTTTGACGGCTCGCTTTGCCTCTGATAATGGAATTGGTTCATAAGGGCCGGGGTAACGCATTACCGTCGCGTACTCTGTCAATCTTCTTTGTTCCTCAATCGTAAGAAAACCTCCCAGCCTCTTGGGTAGCAGCAAAATCAATACCTCAATATCGTGCGTTCGCGGAAATTCAATTTCCGAGAGGACGAGAAATGCTTTTAGGTATTTTTCCACACACTGCTGAGCGTGGAAACAGACGGTATCCGTGGGACAATCTCGGCCCAGCTTCAATGTATGAATAGCATTTTTAAGGTCGTTTTCAGCCTTAGATGCCCACTCCTGCGCAACCGTGTGAATTGCGTCATTTTCGGGCATAGATGACTTTTCCTTCTCGTGCGGCGGGTTGTTCCATTGTACCGATAACGTCTTTACGCCACTCAAATTCCTCAGGTGTGACAACAATCACATCTTTGGCAATAGGGATGTCATGCAGCGCCACGCCGATTTCTATTGCTTTTTCGCGTTTCGAACCTGTCGTAGGCATCACAACAAGCAGGTCAACATCGCTGTCGGGACCGGCTGTGCCGCGGGCGTAAGAACCGAAAAGAATTATTTTTAACGGGTGAAATTGCTTTACTATCCGCTTGACCATCTTCTCGATTTTTTTCGAAACCGATTTTGTCGAAAGAACATCCATATACCTACCCTACTTTATTGATACCGGCCATATAGCGGCAAAAAGCCCGTTTTTTATCATTATTTTAAGGATACAGCATCAAAAAGGCGTTTGCAAGCCAAAAAACTACTTGCAATACAGTAAAAATGCCTATTGGCCTGCTCAAATTCGTTGACGCAAGGGCAAAATTGTGTTAAACATAATGGTTTTCGCAAAAACGTAAAAGGTCTGTGCACGGAAAATTATGTCGATAGAAGACTTAAGAAAACAGATTGACAAAATCGACCGGCAGCTCGTCGAACTGCTAAATGAGCGTTCGCGCATCGTCGTAGAAATCGGCAAACTGAAAAACCAGACGGGTAAACCCATTTACGCCCCCGACCGTGAAAAACAGGTCCTCGAAAAGGTCATCAAAACCAATAAAGGCCCGCTTTCAGACAAATGCCTGACCGCCATTTGGCGAGAACTTATGAGCGGCTCGTTCGCACTGGAAAAACCCTTGCGAATCGGCTATCTCGGCCCCGAGGGAAGTTTCAGCCATACCGCGGCGACACTCAAATTCGGTCAAAGCGTTGAGTACGAACCGCTTGCCGACATCAGAAGCATCTTTGACGAAGTCAGCAAGGGACATTGCGACCTCGGTCTTGTTCCCATCGAAAATACTACCGGCGGCGGTGTCATCGAAACGCTCGATGCCCTCGTCGATACCGATGTGAAAATCTGCGCTGAAGTTCTGATGGCGATTCATCATAATCTGCTCGCAAACTGCCCGCTCGAAAAAATCAAAAAGATTTATTCCAAGCCAGAGGTTTTCGCCCAATGTCGAAACTGGCTTTCCGCGACCTTCAAGGACGTTCCAACTATTCCGGAGGCCTCAACCGCAAAAGCCGCTCAATTGGCTGCCGAGGAAGCTAATGCCGCCGCTATCGGCTCGACCGTTGCCGCTGAAATTTACGGCCTGAAGGTCATCTGCGAAAACATCGAGGATATTACTAACAATATCACACGCTTCTTGGTAATCTGCAAAGAAGACGCCAAACCGACCAGTGAGGACAAGACCGCTATATTTTTCAGCACCGCCCACAAGGCAGGCGCACTGGCTGACGTCCTCGACGTATTTAAAAAATATGAAATAAACCTGACAAATATCGAGTCGCGCCCCAGCAAGAAACGTCAGTGGGAATATTACTTCTTTATGGATTTCCTCGGCCACCGGACGGAGGAAAAAGTCCAGGACGCGATGGAAGAAGCCCGCAAACACTGTCTGCAGCTTTCGATTTTAGGCAGTTTCCCGCGAGCAACGGAATTACTTTGATTGCTTGAACGATAGTTAAAATTTTTATTCGGAGATTTTTAAATGAGAAAACCTTTCATAGCTGGCAACTGGAAGATGAACTCCGACAGCCATTCAAGCGTCGCTCTGGCAAAGGCAATCGTCGCCGGCTCGCAGCAGTTGGCAGGCGAAAGAGCGAAGATACTGCTTTGCCCGCCGTTTGTTTATATCCAGGCAGTTGTTAACGCCGTCAGTGCTTCCCACGTCACCGTCGGCGCACAGGATATGTACTTCGAACAAAAAGGGGCTTTTACCGGTGAAATCAGCGCAGCGATGCTGAAGGACATCGGCTGCTCTTATGTCCTCTGCGGTCATTCGGAACGCAGGCACGTAATCGGTGAACCGGACGAACTGATAAATAAAAAGGTTTCCGCTGCCATATTAGGCGGCATCCTGCCGATACTGTGCGTAGGTGAGTTGATTGAGGAACGCAAAGCGAACAACACAACTGAGGTCGTCACCCGTCAAATTAAAAAGGGACTGGCAGGTTTAGGTGAGGCAAAAGCCTCCGCTGTAACAATCGCCTACGAACCCGTCTGGGCTATAGGCACAGGCCTTACAGCCACACCCGAACAGGCGCAGGAAGTACACGCCCTGATAAGAAAACTGCTCGCTGAACTGTACAACAGCGATATGGCTGAGAATATTCATATTCTTTACGGTGGCTCCGTCAAACCTGACAACGCAGGTGAACTGATGAGGCAAAAAGATATTGATGGCCTGCTCGTCGGCGGCGCAAGCCTCAAGGCTGATGACTTTTTGGAAATAATCCGTGCTTCCGTATAAGCACAGACGAATTCGCAAATAAGAAAACTAAAGGATTGTGAGGAATAAATATGATTTTTGCTCCGTTACTGGCAGTTAGTTTCGTAATGTCCGTCATCGCTGTTCTTTTTGTCATTAGCTGTATAATGCTGATTCTCCTTGTTCTGATTCAAAAGGGTAAAGGCGGGGGACTCAGTGGTGCCTTGGCGGGCGGTATGGCCAGTGGACTGCTCGGAACTAAAACCGGTGATTTTCTCACCTGGGTGACAATCGGGCTGGTCGCTGTCTTCTTGGCTCTCGCCGTTATAATGGGCAAATTCTACAAACCCGAAATCAGCTCGTTCGGTGAGTCGGTGCCGCAGCAGCAGTCCGCACCGCAGCAGCAGGAAAAATCCGAACTGCCTCCGGTCCCCGGACAAGGCGCTGCTGAAACAAACGCACCTGGAAAATAACACGGTTTTAATTTTGTTTGTTGACTGAAATTAATTTGGCTTAAAGGCGAAATACTATGATAAATAGTATGACTGGTTACGGTGAAGCTCAGGGTGAGATTAACGGTCTTTCGTACGTCGTCGAAATCAAAACCGTAAATAATCGTTACCTCAAAACCGGCATTAAGCTGCCTGATCTCTTCGCTTTTCTCGAAGACCAGATCGATAAGCTCCTGAGAAATTCCATTTCGCGAGGCACTATCTCCTATACGTTGCGCCTCAAATCCGTTTCACCGAACCTTCTTGTCAATATCGACGAGGCATCGCTTCAGAAATATATAGAACGTCTGGGCAAAATCATCTCAGCCGCAGGCCCCAAATGTCAAATCGATATCGGCAGCCTGCTCACGTTGCCGGGCATTGTAAACCCCGTTACGCCGGACGAAAAATTTGTCGAGCAAATAAGACAAAAGGTCGTTCAGGCCACCAACGATGCCCTTGAAAAACTAAAGCAGATGCGCTCCGCCGAAGGCTCCGCGATGGCCGCCGACCTCAAAAAACAGTGCGACGGCATTAGGCACGACCTCGAACAAATAAGAGCCCGCAGCGGTATCGTTGTGCAGGAATATCAGGCAACATTGAAAAAAAGGGTCGATGAGCTGCTCGCGGGAGCGAAACTGAATCTCGATGCCGATACGCTCGCTCGCGAAGTCGCCGTCTTCGCCGAAAAGTCGGATATCTCCGAAGAAATTATCCGCCTGCAGTCCCATCTGCAGCAGTTCGACGAGACGTGCGGCTCAAATGAACAGTCGGGCCGAAGACTTGACTTTATCACCCAGGAAATGCTCCGAGAGGCCAATACCATCGCCAGCAAGGCCTCCGACACGGAAATCATCCACTGGGTCGTTGATAGCAAATGCCGTATCGACCGGATTAAGGAACAGGTGCAGAACGTAGAGTAGTACGCGACGTTAATAAATGAATACGCAAAGCAAAAAAGGTAAAATCATTGTGATAAGCGGCCCTTCCGGTGTCGGCAAAAGCACTATCTGTAGAGAAGTCCTTAACAGGCTCGATAATGTCTGCAGCAGTATTTCCGTAACTACTCGCCCGCAGGCAAAAAATGAAATAAACGGCAAAGATTACTGGTTCGTAACAAAACAGCAGTTCCAGGAAAAATTAGAAGCCGGCCAACTGCTCGAATACGCCGAGGTTTTTGGAAATTTCTACGGAACACCGAAGGACAAAGTTGATGAGGTGCTTGATGCCGGTAAAACTGTCATTCTTGAAATCGACGTACAGGGTGGAAAAAAAATAAAAAATAACTGTCCCGACGCCGTAATGATTTTTATAATGCCGCCTGCCCGCAGGGTTTTGGCCGAACGTATGACACGCAGGGCAAGAGACGATTCGCAATCGGCCGCGAAAAGACTTGGCGGCGCGGATGCGGAAATCGCCGCCGCCAAACAATATTACGAGCATATCGTCGTCAACGACGATTTACAGGAAGCTATAAATAATGTGATACAAATTATACAGCAGGCCCGAAGCCTCGAAGTTGACTGTGGAGAAAGAAAAAAATGATAGAAGACCTGAAGAATACTGACTTAATAAAAAAAGTCGGCGGTAAGTACAAACTGACAGCCCTGATTCAAAAACGCCTCCTCGAACTGATGCAGGGTTCACGACCGCTCATCGAAAACACCGAGGGCAAAACCAAACTCGAAATCGTCATTCAGGAAATCCTGCAGGACAAAATCACCGCTGAATACGGTTCCGAGCCGACGACCCGTGAAAAACCCAAACTTTAATGGCTAAAGAAAAAACAAATCTCGAAGGTGTTAATGTGCTGCTCGGTGTGACCGGCGCCGTCGCCGTCTATAAGGCGGTTGACCTCGCCAGCAAGCTCATCGCCTCCGGCGCACGCCTCAGAACCGTAATGACCGAAAACGCATGTAAATTTGTCACCCCGAAAAGCTTCGAGGCGGTCACTAATTCTCCGGTTTACACCAGCATGTGGACAGGCATCGGGGAATTTAATATCGAGCATATAAATCTCACCGACTGGGCCGACATCGTCGCCGTCGTGCCTGCTACGGCAAATACCATTGGCAAAATGGCAAACGGTATCTGCGACGACCTGCTCAATTCCATTCTTTGCGCCTGCTGGCAAAAACCGATTCTTATCGCGCCGGCTATGAATACAAATATGTGGACCAATCCGGCTGTTCGGCAAAACATAAAAACTTTGACCAGTAGGGGAGTTGAATTAATCGGCCCCGAAAAAGGCAGACTGGCCTGCGGCACAGAAGGCATCGGCAGATTGGCCGAACCGCTGGACATCTTGAAACGAATCGAACAAATCGCTTCCAAATTAAAACGCCAAAAAGGTTAATAGCTCGAAAATGCGCTTCCTTATCACAGCAGGCGGCACTCGCGAATATATCGACCCGGTTCGCTTCATCTCCAATGCAAGCAGCGGAAAAACCGGCTTCGCTCTCGCCCTCGCTGCTTTAAAAGCAGGTCACAAGGTGATATTAATTTCCGCCGCTAAATTGACTGCTCCCTCAAATGCCAAAACTGTTTATGTCAACTCCGCCCAGGAAATGTTCACAGCAGTCAAAAAATACTTCCCGAATTGCGATTGCCTCGTTATGGCCGCCGCCGTCGCAGACTATGCCCCGGCAAAACCATCAAAAACCAAAATTAAAAAAACAAACAAATATCTGACTATAAAGCTTAAACCAACCGTAGATATTTTAAAATGGGCCGCCGTTCACAAGAAAAACCATCAGAAGGTAATTGGTTTCGCCCTTGAAGACAAAAATATAAAAGTCAATGCAGAAAAAAAACTTATAGACAAACGCCTCGATATGATAGTCGCCAACGCTCCGGAAGTAATTTCCGCGGACAAAACGCATGCGTACGTGAAAACAACGAGTACCGATTGGCTCAAATTACCGAGCGATTCCAAAGATGTCGTCTCCGGTAAAATTATTCGTGTTATTGAAGAGCTTTTTGTTTAAATGACTCCGCCCCAAAACAACAGGATGCTTTCCATCATTTGTCTTGGCTTGGCAATTACCACCGCTATAGCCTGCCTGCCGATATTAAAAGCAGATTTCATCAACTTCGATGACCCGCAGTACGTTACCTCCAATCCGTACGTAATGCTCGGCTTGTCTCTCGACGGCATCCGATGGGCTTTTACCTCAATCCACGCGAGCAACTGGCACCCGCTTACCTGGCTTTCGCTTATGCTCGACCGCCAGCTTTTTGGTCTGGAACCAGCAGCTTTTCACCTCGTCAATCTGCTGCTCCACATAGCGAACACCATTCTTTTGCTTATCGTTCTTTATCGTTCCACCAATGCAATCTGGCCAAGCGCATTCGTTGCAGCCCTTTTTGCGCTGCATCCCCTGCACGTCGAATCCGTTGCTTGGATTGCAGAGCGAAAAGATGTTCTCAGTACGCTATTTTGGTTTTTGACCATGCTCGCCTACATCCGCTTCGTCGAACAGCCGACAACAAAAAGGTATTTCACAATTATCGCGGCTTTCGCCCTCGGTCTTATGGCTAAACCTATGCTGGTTACACTGCCCTTCGTTCTGCTTCTTTTCGATTATTGGCCTTTAGAACGCCTGCAACTTGCGCCTGTTGATGGTGGCAAGTCCGTTGCTGAACTGGTTCGTGAAAAAATCCCGTTGTTTGCCCTTTCCGCAGTTTCCTGCGGTGTGACCTTCTTCGCCCAAAAAACCGGTGGTGCGGTCTCACCACTCCGTGTATTTTCCTTCACTACCCGGTTTACAAACGCTGTCGTTTCATACACCGCCTATATCGCGAAAATGCTTTACCCGTTTAATCTGGCCATCTATTATCCTCATCTGAGAAATAATATTCCGTTGCGGCAAGTCGTGCTATCTGCCGTAATATTGCTGGCAATATCCGCAATTGCCATCTCGCTTGCCAGAACCCGCAAATACCTGCTTTTCGGCTGGCTCTGGTACCTCGGTACACTCATTCCCGTCATCGGCCTCGTCCAGGTTGGGGGGCAGGCTATGGCCGACCGTTATACCTACATCCCCCTTACAGGCTTATTTATTATGATTGCCTGGTTTGTCCGTGACATTACTGTGCAATGGCAGCACAGAAGGACAATCCTTGTCACATCCTCCGGTGCCCTGCTCATACTCCTTATATTGCTTACTTACAAACAAACTTCGTACTGGCACGATAGTGTTACAATTTTCCAGCATACCGTGAATGTCACCACAAACAACGACGGCGCTTTCAGCAATCTCGGTGTCGCCCTCGCTGAAAATAACCGCTTCGATGAAGCCCTCGCTAATTTTCAGCAAGCCGTGAAAATAAACCCCAAAGACCCGGAGGCCAATTTCAATATCGCTGAAACTTTGGCAAAGCAGGGCAAATCAAACGAAGCTGCCCTTTGGTACGATAAAGTTTTAAAACTTAAGCCCGGTGACGCGCATACTTATATTTCGCTTGCCGCTGCGAAAATCCAGCAGGGCAAATTTGACGATGCGATTGCGATTTGCCGCGAAGGCCTAAGCTACAATCCGGAAAAATCACAGTTATACAGCAATCTCGGTCTGGCTTTTTTACAAATGGGGAAAATTGATGAAGCCATTACCGAACTTGAAACTGCCGTAAAACTCGGTGCCGATGCGATGACATACAATAACTTCGCCTTGGCCGTTTCAGCAAAAGGCAATTACGATACCGCTTTGGAATGTTACCGCAAGGCAATCCGCCTCGACCCCAAAAATGCCGAATCCTATTACAATCTCGCCAATCTCTATATGACAATGAATAACCCGGAAAAGGCCATAGCTGAATACCAGCAGGCCATTCAAATCAATCCGCGATACGCGAAAGCCTACGGTAATCTCGCCGTTGCGCTTGCCCGGCAAAATAGACCCGGCGAAGCTCTTGAAAATTTCGCAAAAGTCGTGGAGCTTGAACCGAACAGTGTCGATGCTCAATTCAATCTTGCCGCCGCGTTATTAGGTGATGGCCAATTCGAAAAAGCCGCCGACCATTACCGCAAGGTCTTGTCACTCGACCCGAACGATATTGAAGCTCGCAAAGGTCTTGAAACGGCAATCGCCGCTAAAAATAAAGTAAAGTAAAAACTTATTCCCGCGGTAAATCCGAAAACACCTGTGATACTGCTCGGTGTGTAAGTTTGCGTCGTCGCATGTTTATCGCGGCTTTATGGCCGGCACTTTTCGCCGCGAAACCATCGATACCTGATGAGGCCATCTGGCGCACATAAGGGAGCGTCGCGTTGCAAAGCGCCTGACTTGACGTCCTCCCGACCGCGCCGGGCATATTCGTAACGCAATAATGAACCACTCCATCGACAATGTAAGTCGGTTCGTGATGCGTCGTCGGCCTCGATGTCTCAATACAGCCCCCCTGGTCAATCGAAACATCGACGATAACGCTGCCCGTCTTCATTTTCGATACAAGAGCCTTGTCTATCAAAACAGGTGCCTTCGCACCCGCAAGCAACACTGCCCCAATCACCAAATCCGCTGTCAACGCGTAATCTTGCACTGCATGCCGGTCACTGTAAATCGTAGTGACATTAGCCGGCATTATATCATCTAAATACCGCAGCCGGTCGAGATTGATGTCCATAATCGTTACATTGGCACCCATGCCCGCCGCAACGTGCGCTGCGTTTGTCCCCACAGCGCCGCCCCCCAGAATAAGTACGTTCGCAGGCGCTACTCCCGCCACTCCGCCAAGCAAAATCCCTCGTCCCAACATCGGACGCTCAAGATACTTCGCGCCCTCCTGTACCGACATCTTGCCCGCTATCTCGCTCATCGGCGTAAGAAGCGGAAGCCTCCCCTGATTATCCTCAAGCGTCTCATACGCAACCGCGGTTATGCCCGCTTTCAAACACCCCTCGGTAAGTTCCCGCGACGCCACAAAATGAAAATAGCAAAATACAATCTGCCCCTCTTTAAGCTTCGCGATTTCCTTGCCCTGCGGCTCCTTGACCTTGACTATCATTTCCGCCCGACGAAAAATCTCATCCGCGGTTTCAACTATCTTCGCACCCGCCGTCGCGTAATTCTGGTCATCGTACCCGCTGCCAAGCCCCGCCCCCTTTTCGATAAGTACCGTATGCCCGTCCTTAGTCAATAGTTCCGCACCGACCGGTAAAACCGCCACCCGGTACTCATCCGCCTTAATCTCTTTCGGCACCCCGATAATCATTTCCGCGTCCCCTCCTTAATTTCGATTAATCTTTTATTCCCAAATCGTCCTTGGTCAATATGCTCTCGAACTTATAGCCTGCGACGGTTATATTTTCACCCGCTCCCTGCTTGCGGTCTATTACACAGACAATTTTTTTTACCTTTGCTCCCGCTTCGGTGATTACCTTCGCCGCCTCAAGCACCTGCCCGCCCGTCGTCGCGATATCTTCCACCAGCAAAACGATGTCTCCCTTTTTCAGCACACCTTCGACCATCTTGCCTGTGCCGTAACCCTTCTTGCTGTTGCGCACGATTATCCAGTTTTTACCTGTAGCCATCGCCGTCGATGCCGCAAGCGCAACCCCGCCTAATTCCGCGCCAGCAATTAACGTAACATCATCCGTAACATGTTTGGCGAATTCCTTACCCAACGCCGCCAGTATGTCCGGGCAGGTCTCGAAAAGATATTTATCTAAGTAATATTTACTCCGCTTGCCGCTGCGAAGAATAAAATCACCTTCCAGATACGATGTTTCCTTGACCCTTTTAATTAATTCTTCTCTCGTCACTGTTTTTACCTCCTTATACCTTAAGTTCCACTTTTCTTCCCAATTGTTTACGGTATTTCCTGCGAATCGGCACAACAACATCCCTTACAAATTCATCCACCTGCTGCGCCGCTCTGCCGATATAATCTTTCGGATTTAAGACCTTCCTGAAATCGACCTTGCTGAACGCCTTGTCTGCTTTCAATCTTTCAATCAAATCGTTCTTTCTGCCGAACTTTTTGACCTGCTCCGCCGCTGCCTGAGAATGTTGCCTTATCTTTTCATGGAGAATCTGTCTGTTGCCACCGGCTTTGACTGCGGCCATCATTATATTTTCCGTCGCCATAAAGGGCAGCTCCGCCTCGATGTGCGCCGCGATTACCTTCGGATAAACAACCAGCCCGTCAAGCACGTTTGTCAAAATCTCTAAGATACCATCCACCGCCAAAAACGCTTCCGGTATCACAACCCGCCTGTTCGCTGAATCATCTAATGTTCTTTCAAGCCACTGCTCGCTTGCTGTCATTGCGGGACTCGACGCCAGACTCAATACCAACCTGCTAAGCGCTGTCACTCGCTCGGCCCGCATAGGATTTCTCTTGTACGCCATCGCTGATGACCCTACCTGTGATTTTTCAAAAGGCTCTTCGATTTCCTTCAAATTTGCCAAAAGCCTTAAATCATTGCACATCTTGTGTGCTGACTGAGCCACCAACGCCAGACAATTCACCGCCATCGTATCAATCTTACGCTGATACGTCTGCCCCGTTACCGCACAAGTTTTTTGAAACCCAAATGCCGCTGCCACCATCTTATCGAGCTGTTTTACCTTATTGTGATTACCATCGAAAAGCGACAGAAACGACGCCTGTGTCCCCGTCGTCCCTTTTATCCCCCTGAACGGCAGATTCTCAATCGCAAATTCCAACTGCTGCAAATCCAGCACAAACTCATTGCACCACAGCGTCGCCCGTTTACCAACCGTCGTCAATTGCGCCGCCTGATAATGCGTAAACCCCAGCGTCGGCATCGCGAGATACTTCTTCGCGAAATTCGCCAGCAGATTCACCACCCCCGCGACCTTGCCCGCGATAATCCGCAAAGCCTCCCGCATAATTATCAAATCCGCGTTGTCGGTTATATCGCAGCTCGTCGCACCAAGATGAATAATCGGTGCTGCCTTGCGGGCCACATCGCTGAATGTATGAATGTGCGCCATAACATCGTGCCGAAGTTTTTTCTCATAGGCGAATGCCTTTTCAAAATTAATATCATCAAGATGCTCCTCCATCTGCTTTATCTGCGCCGCGGAAATTTTCAATCCAAGTTTTCTTTCTGCCCTGGCCAGTTCCAGCCAAATCCGCCGCCACGTACTGAATTTCTTCTGTGCCCCGAAAAGCTCTGCCATTTCCTTCGACGCGTTCCTCTCTACTAACGGACTTGAATAAATGTTCCTGTCATTTGCCATTGATTCTTCCCTGCCACTTTTTTAATAACTTTTCAATTTCCTTGATTTCTTCCGCACTAAGTTCTACATCCGCACCTGCTGCGGTCTCCGTTATCTGTTCCGGTCTCCTGACTCCTAAAATCGCCGCCGTAACTTCAGGTCTCCACAAAACCCATCCAATCGCTAATTGCGCAAGCGTAATCCCTTTTCGCTTCGCGATTGGTTTCAATCCCTCGACAAGTTCCAGCGTCGCACTGAATCGCGGCTCCTTAAAATCAGCGTTTGTCCTGCGGTGGTCATCGGGCGCAAGACTGGCAAGTCTTTCATAACTGAACTTGCCCGTAAGAAGACCTCGCTGTATCGGGCTGTAAGCCACCACGCCTATATTGTTCCTGGCGCAAAACGGCAGCAGTTCCTTTTCCACTTCACGATGCACCATACTGTAAGCCGGTTGAAGCGACGCCACAGGCGCAATTTTATGCGCGCGTTTTATCTGCTCAACCGTAAAATTCGACACACCGATATATCTGGCCTTGCCCTCATCGACCAGTTTAGCCATTTCACTCCACGCCTGCTCCGTGTCATTATCCGACCCCGGCCAGTGCATCTGGTAAAGGTCTATAACATCCATACCAAGCCTGCGCAAACTGTCCTCGCACTCCTTCCGAATGCTCTCTCTTTTAAGATAGGGCACTCTTTGCCCCTTATCATCCCAAAGCAGCCCGCACTTCGTCGCGATAATCGGCTTAAGCGTTGTCTGCTTCAGTGCCTTCGCTACAAGCTCCTCGGAATGCCCAAGCCCGTAAATCGGCGCCGTATCTATCCAGTTGATTCCCACTTCCAGCCCACACACTATCCCCGCCACCGCGTCATCATCGTCCTGCGGCCCCCAGCCGTACTGCCACGGCCCGCCCATCGCCCACGTCCCGATGCCTACCGCCGTCAGCTCCAATTCCGTAAATCCGAGTTTCCGCTTTCGCATATGCAAATAGCATATTCCCGCCAAAACCTTTTATCAACATTTTTATTGCTCCCTATAGGCATTGCTTCTCACGCCGATTTTTGCTATCATAATTTGAAAATTTCGAGGAAACGTTTGAAAACCAGGTTATTTATAATTTCGCTAATCTTATTTTTCAGCAGCACTGCCGCTGACGCCAGTGACCCAAACAACAATTGTATTTTTGAAATTGTCTCATCCAGCGACGGCCCTGTAATTAAAAAAGGCGACCCCGGCACCGAAAATAACAAATACGGTTTCGAGGGAGGCCGCGTCTTCAAACTAAACGCTATTTATCATTTATTCACCTCGGAAATGATTGACGACCCGTGGTGGACAAAGATGCGCCTCGCACACTGGAAAAGCCCTGACGGCAAAAACTGGCAAAGAGTTTCGACTCTTTATGAATCCAGCGGGGACTTCACCGGCACTGACCTGCGCGCGGCTCTCTGGTCGCCAATGCCGATTTTCGACCCCTGCGAAAACAGATGGAATTTGTTCTACGTTTCATACAAATCAAAACCAAACGCCGAAAACGCCTGGTACATAAACCACGAAGGAAGAATCTGGCGGGCTGTTTCAAAACAGACCGCCATCGACGGCATCGACGGCCCTTATGAAGATGACGGCGTTATTCTCCAGCCCGACCTCAATAGTGATAAATGGGAAGGGTTGCAGGGTGTTGATAGCTTTTTCCCATACAAAGTCGGTGACAAATGGTACGCCTTTTACGGCAGCGCACAAACCCAAAACTGGCCCTGTAAATTTTGGGGCGTCGGCCTCGCTCAATCTGATTCCTTGGCCGGCCCGTGGAAAAGATGTTCAGAAAGAAACCCAGTCCCCATCGACTCCGTATGGGTCGAAAACCCAATTGTAAGCAAACTGCCCGACGGTACATTTATTGCCTTGCTCGACGGCGGCCCTCGCGAAGGCTTTGCTTATACCATTTCAAAAGATGGCCTGAACTGGGAAAAAGGCGTTACCATACCTCTTGAACCCGAGGTAAAAAAATGGTGGACAAAAATGCGGACCCCGCTCGGACTGATTCCAGAAGATGACGGCACTTACACCGTATTTTATACCGCGATGACAGGTGGCTTCAAAGACAAGGAAAGATTCGCCGCTGTCGCAATGCTCCGCCTGAAACTTAAGAAGCTTTAAGATTGACCTGCAGGGTATTCGGCGGTATGGTAATAGCACCGAACGACCGTTGTTCAAAATGGACTTCGTAGCAAACAGAAGGTGATAAGGATGGGCCTTACGAAAAATTCGGAGCCTGACATTTCATTACGCAAAATCGCGGACAGTTTAGTGTCCTCCACACAAAAACTGATGCGAACTGCCAAGACGGAAGAGGATTTGCGAATAGGATTTGAGAAAATCTTAGGCCCATTACTGGCCAGCGTGGGAATCGAATCAAAACCGCATTATGAAAGTTTGAGTCAAAAGGCCAAAACTATCTATAGTGGACGGCCGGATGCCATTCACGGCCAAGTCATAATCGAATACGAAAAACCCGGTTCATTTTCGTCGCAGCGAATGGTTACACACGCATACGGACAGTTAACCGAATATCTCTCGGCCGAAATAAAGGGACATAAGAAAGAAAGCAGTAAACTTCCCTCTAGAATTGTTGGCGTAGGATTTGACGGCGGTTCGATATTTTTTGTGCATTGCATTTCTGAAGTTGCTACACACAGGAAAGGCGAAAAACAACCGGCATTTATCTTGAAGGGACCTTACAGATTTGAACCTGAGAGCGCATTCACTTTTGTAACCTATCTGCGAGCGCTATCGCGACTTCCGCTTACGGCGGAGCATCTGGCTAACCGTTTCGGGCCAAAAAGTGAAATTGCTCAAAAAGCTGTTTCAGCATTTATAGACGCTTTGGATAATTGGAGTAATTCACGTGTAAAGGTTTTCTTTCAGGAATGGAAACGCCTGTTTGGTATTGTTTATGGCGAACAATTAACTGTACCTGAGGATACCAAAACCCAGGTACTCACGCAAGTCTATGGAATAGACCGGAAAACAGATTTCCAGACAATGTTGTTCAGTGTGCACACTTATTTTGCACTTCTGATGAAGCTCATCGCAGCAGAATTACTTTTCATCGCAGATACTGGTTTTAGTTCATCTTTTTCAAGCAGCTTGACGCACGCTGCCAAAGAAGACCTTGAAGTGGGGCTAATTGACATCGAAGATGGCGGTATTTATTTAAAACGTGGGATAACTAATTTTCTTGAAGGTGATTTCTTCAGATGGTATTTGGAGTCGCTTGCATCACCGAGGTTGACGGACGCAATTCGACAGATAGCAAGAGAACTTTCCGAGTTTGAGCCGGCAACAACAACGATTGATTCCGAAAGTGCACGCGACCTTCTGAAAAAACTTTATCAATACTTAGTCCCTGATATCGTACGTCACGACCTCGGTGAATATTATACCCCCGATTGGCTGGCGGAATTGGTTCTTAATGAGACCGGATACGACGGTAACACACAAAAACGACTCCTCGACCCTGCCTGCGGGTCAGGTACATTTCTGGTTTTGGCAATACAACGCGCAAGATTGTACGCAGCTAAAAATAAAGAACCAGCCGTTGAAACCGCAAAAAAAATTGCGACCAATATTTGGGGATTTGACTTGAACCCGCTTGCGGTTATTGCTGCACGAACGAACTATCTTTTCGCTCTCGGAGATTTAATAAACCGCCTGCCCTCCTTGGAAATTCCGGTGTATCTTGCGGATTCAGTGTTGTGGCCTAAACGGACAGGGCAGATGCTCTTGGGTGGAGACGGCGCTGTTGAAATTCCAACCTCAATAGGAGCATTTTTTGTGCCTAAACTCTGGGTGGATGACAGAATTTTGATGCGGCGGGCAGCACTGGTAATCGAGGAACTGGTAAAAGCAGGGTGCGACAGCTCAGAAGCGTTGGGCCGCTTTAAAAAAGAAGGACTTGTGTTTCCACCGCACGAAAAAGCGGTTTTAAGATTTTACGAACACATTTTGGAACTTGAAAAAGAAGGCAAAAACGGAATTTGGGCACGTTTCCTAAAGAACGTTTTTGCCCCGATGACTGCTGATAAATTTGATTTTGTCGTTGGAAATCCACCGTGGATTAGATGGGGATACCTTTCACAAGAATATCGGCAGGCCACTCTTGAAATGTGGAAAGGATATGGACTGTTTTCTCTGAAAGGACACGCCGCCCGTTTAGGAGGCGGTGAAAAAGATTTTTCAATGTTGTTTACTTATGCGGCTGTTGACCATTATCTTTGCAAAGGCGGAAAACTCGGATTTCTTATCACGCAGGAAGTTTTTAAGTCAAAGGGTGCAGGGGAGGGGTTTCGTCAGTTCCGCCTTGGCGATCGCGATACGCTAAAAATTCTCAAGGCGCACGATTTGGTTTCAGTACAGCCTTTCGAGGGAGCGGCAAATAAAACTGCTGCTATCTTCCTGAAAAAAAATGATATAACAAAATATCCGGTTTCTTACACCGTCTGGAAAAGAAAAAAGGGCATCGGAAAAATCCAGACAGATTTAAACTTGGAAAAGGCATTGCCTTTATTAACCAGACAAAAATTGCAGGCTTACCCGATAGGCAAAAGCACCGGAGCCTGGCAAACGACTGAAAAAGGCCATGAGGAACTACGCGATATACAAGGAGAAAACGCTTATCAGGCACGAAGAGGTGCGAGCACAGAACCATATGGAGTTTACTGGCTGGAAGTAACAACTGTTCTGTCGGATGGCAATTTGATAGTCCGCAATCTTCCCGAAAAAGGTAAAAGAAAAATAAAAAAGACAGAGGAACGAATTGAGGCAGATTTGGTATATCCAGCCGTAAGAGGGTCAGATATTGAACGATGGGGTACCAAACCGCAGATTTATGTACTAATGGTTCAAAATCCGGAAACAAGCAAGCCTTATCCTGAATCACGTATGAAAAAAGATTGGCCGCATACATATAATTATCTAACAAAATTCAAGAACATTTTACTTTCCCGTGGTTCAAAAACAGTCAGAGAGCTTGCGGAACGAACTGAATTTTATGCAATGTTCGGAATCGGGCGTTATACCGTAGCTCGGTATAAGGTTGTATGGAAACGAATGGCCAGCGACATGGTCGCGGCGGTAATAGGGCAGGCCAAAACCGATTTTGGATATAAAATTATAATCCCTACGGATACCACTTCACTGTTCGCAACTGAGAAAGAAGATGAGGCACATTATCTTTGTGCTATTGTCAATTCTGAGCCGGTCAGGGATTTTATTAAATCATATTCTTCCGCCGGACGAGGCTTCGGGGCACCCTCGGTTATGGAGCACATAGGGATTAAGAAATTTGACGCTAAAAATACGATTAATAAAAAACTGAGCCAACTTTCAAAGGAATTGCACAAACTTAAAAACGAAGGTAAACGTGACAAAATTGCAGAACTGGAAAAGAAAGTTGACAAAACCGTCTGCAAGCTATTTGGGTTATAGCTTTCAATAATATCCCGCGCCGGGGTACAGGATATTCAGTGCCTGCAGATGTACCCATCCGAACACCGGCCCGAAAACCTGCCACGCAATCACGAGGCCGATAATCATATACGTCGGATGATATAGCAATGCTTCGTAACGCTCCGCCATCCGCTCATTCAGAAACAACAAAAGCAGGTTGCTGCCGTCCAATGGTGGAAGCGGTATTAAATTAAAGGTAAGCAAAACCAGATTCAGCGTAAACAGAATACTTATTAAAATCGCCGCGAAAGCTTCTACGCTGGTAGAGGCTGATGCTGTAACCTGGTCGAATGTCACATGCTCCGGTGCGTAAAAAATCCCCGCGAAAACCCCAGCGCGAATCGCCGCCGCTGCCGCAAAAACCAAAAGTAAATTTGCTACCGGTCCCGCCAAGGCCATCAACGCCGCCTTGCGCCGATTGCTCCTTGCCCAGAACGGGTCATAGGGTGTGCTCGCCCAGCCAATCATCCATCCTCCGAGTATAAATGACAATATCGGCACTATCACCATCCCGAACGGACTTCGCCTTATATGAGGCAGCGGGTCAATACTGACAAGCCCGTGATGATACGCCGTCCGGTCGCCAAGAAACGTGGCCGCAAGTCCGTGCGCAGCCTCGTGCAGCGTCACCGAAACAAGAAAAACCACGTACCATATCGCTCCCAGTACGACTTTGTCCATTCCCATTCGCAGCCCCTTATATTTATTTTACCAGCCGCCGGGTTGCAGCACATCGCTGACAGGCTCGTTCCACCACTTCGGGTCGCGGAAATATTGTTTCATCATCATCGCCGCGACCACTCCGTCGCCGACAGCCGTCGCAAGCTGCATCGCGGCCCCGACACGGCAGTCACCCACCGCAAATACTCCCGGCGCTCTGGTACGCAGATACGCACACTCGCACTTGACAAATCCATTGTCGCTCAGCTCCAAAAAGCCTTTCAAAAATCCCGTATTTGGAACCATCCCTATGAATATAAACACACCGTCGCACGGATAATTTTCCTCTTTGCCGTTTTTCATGTTTTTAAGTCGCACCGATTGCACCTTTTTGTCCCCTCCGATTGCCGTAACAACCGTATCATACTTCAACACTAAATTGGAATTCGGTTCAGCCGCTTTGGCCAAAAGCTCTTCCTGTAAAACCTTCGTCGCCCGGAACTCACTCCTGCGGTGAAGCATCGTGACCTTCGACGCGAACTTCGCCAGATGAAGCGTCTCCTCCACCGCCGTGTTGCCTCCGCCGACACTGACAACCTCCTTACCTTTGAAAAAGGGAGCATCGCACGTCCCGCAATAACTTACACCTGCGCCGGCATTGTGGAACTCATCCTCACCCGGAACACCAAGCTTGCGATAATCGCTCCCGACAGCTATTATCACCGCCCGGCCGACATATTTATCGCCATCGCAGACAACCGCAATTTTTCCGTCGGCCTGCTTTTCCAGCGATGTTGCTTCAGCGCCAGTTTTTATCTGCGCCCCGAAATTAACCGCCTGTTTCCGCATCTGCTCAATAAGGCCCGGCCCGTCTATACGCTCTATGCCGGGATAATTTTCGATTCTGTCCGTGTTATTTATCTGACCCCCGGGATAAAATTTCTCCAGCACCACCGTCTTAAGCCTGTCGCGCGAAGCGTACAGCGCCGCCGCCAGTCCAGCCGGCCCCGCCCCGATTATTACGCAATCATAATTTTGTTCTGCCATATTACTTCTCTCGCCAAATCCCTAATCTATTATTCTTCATACTTAAGAATTTCACTCGACTTTTCGGGAAATACTCTTCCAAGTTCCGCTGGATTACTTCGTTCCAGCACGTATGTCGCGCCGCGCCGCAAGGTTTCTTTGAATATCATTTCATTTTCATCGAGATACACCTGCGAATAAGAATCTTGCTGGTCTAAAAAATCCAGCCTCAATTTATAAGCATACGTGCTTTTCTTTTCGGCCCGATTGTCGTCATCCGCCCGCGATATAACCACAGGCACAATTGTACCGTCCGCCCTTATGACATCTATCAAAATTCGCTCATACTCGCTCGCAAGCAGTTCGCCGTAAACCAGTTCCGCCAGAACATCAGGTATCGAAGCCGCTCCAGGCCGATAAAATTGTTCCTCAAATGGCTCCGCTGTCGTCTCTTCGAAACCCTTGCCTAATATGAACGTGCCGTATTCCCTTACCGCCAGCACACCGGCGCGGTCAAATACCCCCTCGATGCCGATTCTGCCGAATCTGCTGGCCGTCTCGTTCTTATACACAAATTCGCTCAAATCGTCCCTGCATTGAAAAATTATCACCTCTTCCTGGCCACGCCTGCCTCGCAGATAAAATGAACTTCCCGCCTGGATGTTCATAGGTATTCGTGACCCTAAATCGGCCAATATATTGATAACATAGCCCGCAGGCTGGCCCTTGCCGTCTTTTATTACAAAATAGCTTTGCTTATTTTGTTCAGTTATAAACTGGCCGAGACCTTTTGCCTTCATCCGGTCGAGAATCTTAATGCCGTAATCCAGCAGCGGTGAACTCTTGAATTCCAGTCCCGCCACCATCCGCTTAAATACTTCCTCGGCCATTTTCTCCGCATTCGGTACGGACCATCGCACCTCGATATTCACTACTCGCCCGTAAGGCAATTGCGCACTGCCAAAAAGTATATCAAAACCAATGCGTGCACCCGTCGCGGGCACCTTCATATGCACCCAGTCAACACCGACCGGACCAGCCTTCAGAGTTCCCTGCTCGCTTATTGTCCCACGGGCCACAAGAGTTTTTTCCTCAATTTGCGCTCTGGAATTCACGTCCACCGCCCCAAGCAGATAACGGCAATGGGCCACCACCGTCGGACTTGATTGTCCGGGGCCGAAAAAGCTGCTCAGGACAAATTTGTTTTCTTCGTACACCCATTGCCTGCCGCCTTCCCATCCGTTCCCAACTGGTACCGATGCACATAAGCCCATATAATCCAGTTCCACTGGTTCGGAAAATTTTATCACCGAACGCCACACAGACATAAAATACGCGATTACCAGACCAGCGATTAAAAGACCTAAAAGCGCTGCTTTATCGGCCCATGTGTGCTTTGTTTTGTCAAAAAAACTCATATATTCGCATAGTATTACAAAATTAACGTATGCACAAGGCCAAAGTACGCCCTCACGGTCCGCTGTTTCGACCGCCAATGTCCTGAAAAATAACAAAATGCCAAATTTTCCGTCAAACTCATTTTGTCTGCCGCAAAACAATTCTTATATTTTTAAAAGAGCGAAGTTCCAACAGGACTTACAGCGTCATTTTAACCCGTTTGCTTGGAAGGAGCTTTATATGCAAAACTTAACTCTGCCGCATGCTGCTGAGCCTCGCGAAATCCTTACAACCGCGATAAAGAGGAAAACTCCTGCCATTATGACCTATCTGGCCGACCGCCGATGGCATGTCGCCAAAGTGGTCTTCACGGAACTCGGCGCAAATAAACTCTACGCCGAACTTCTGCTCGATGGAAGACCAAGACCCATAAATATCCGCGCAGAACAGCCGATTGGAATTTCTTTGAAACATAATTTCGGCAAACTCGTTTTCGATACGAAGGTTCTCAGTCTCGAACCGTCTCACAACGCAGCCTCAGGCGGCGCGATAATCTTTGCCGTGCCTGCCAAAATTGAGATAATCCAGAGACGAAGCTACTATCGCGTCCCGGTGCCGCCTTCGCTGAAAGTAAACGTCGTCTTCTGGCATCGTGACCAGATGCAGGATGAAAACCGCCATAAACCCTGCGCGGATTGCAAAACATACTGCGAAACCATACTCGAGGATAAACGCTACTGGCAGGCCAGGCTCGCCGATATCTCCGCCGGAGGCGCACAAATCATCGTCGATGCCTCGCAAAAAGCGTATTTCAGAAAAGGACAGTTCCTCACCGTCAGATTCACCCCGCTGCCGTATGCGATGCCTTTGATGTTCAACGTCCAGATTCGAAACATCCTGCCTACCGTCAACAACCAGGCCCTTTGCTTCGGTCTGCAAATCGTCGGCCTCGAAGCAAGTTCCGAAGGACACGAAACCCTCCAGCGGCTCTGCACCGTCGTCGAGCAGTATTACAAAATGAGCCGGACAGGCAGCCGGGAACAAAGCTCTCAGCCGACAGAAAATTGTACGCAAAGAGTCTGTGAAGAAATTTAAATGGATTGCTCCGTCGCGGGAGCGGATGCGGGTTTCTTGATGGCCTTAAAGTAAAGCCATTTGGCAAATCCACTTACCGCGAACCCCATGAAAATCAAAAGAAGTGCCGCATGCTTGCTCCAGATAATCAATCCCAAAAACAGCAGCACCCTGATTAGATGCGCAAAAGGCTTTTTCCCCCGGATATACTGATTCACTATGTGCGAATACCTAATCCTGCTGACCATAAGTATCGCCGCCCATACCGCCAAAAAAGGAAGTGTATAAATCAGCACGTTCGCGTATAAATATTGAGAGTTGAAGCCGCTCGCCTCAAAATCCGCGC
>Ga0214473_10001257_pt1 | contig 34046 bp, 32 predicted proteins | sample RVTome_7_FD_203509 | JGI IMG/M metagenome (GOLD analysis project Ga0214473, IMG submission 203509) | Soil microbial communities from uranium-contaminated site in the Upper Colorado River Basin, Wyoming, United States - RVT98D197 | ecosystem: Environmental > Terrestrial > Soil > Contaminated >... | reverse complement strand
ACCCGCAGCGCGTTCCGCTCGCCCGTCACGATCTGTTGCCCCCGGCCTATGCCTTCGGCGCCATTCAGACTACCCGTGGCTGCCAGCTCAATTGCAGCTTCTGTAGCGTCACCGCGTTCAACGGTTCTCGCTACCGCCAGCGACCGATAGAGGATGTCATCCAGGAGTTCCGCTTCGTACCCGAGACACGGGTGTTGATAGTGGACGACAACCTGATCGGCACGGGACCCGCGCAGATGCGCAGGGCCAAGGAGTTGTTTCGGGCGATGGTGGAGGCAGATCTAAGCAAATAGTGGATAGGCCAGGCCACCATCAACTTCGCCGACGATGAGGAACTGTTAGAGTTGGCGGTGAAGGCGGGTTGCATAGGGGTCTTCATCAGGTTCGAGTCGCCAACTCCAGAAGGGTTGGCGGAGGTGGGGAAGAAGTTCAACCTCCTCCGGCAGCGTGATCTTCGAGAGTCCGTCCGCCGCATCCAGAATCACGGCATCCTGGTCGTGGGCTCGTTCATCACCGGTCTTGACATCGACGAGCCTGGCATCGGCCTGAGAGTCGCCCGCTCCGCCGACCAGTATGGAGTGGACAACCTCAACGTCCTGTTCCTCACGCCCTTGCCGGGGACCCGGCTCTGGGAGCAGATGAAGGCCCAGGATCGAATTCCCCTCAATGCGTTTCCGGACGATTGGAAGTACTACACGCTTACCTACCCTGTCGGCCGGTACCGGCATCTATCTCTGGACGGCATCATCGGCGAGATGACCGCCTGCAACCGCAACTTCTATTCGATCCCCCGCATCCTCTGGCGGATGGGCCGTCACGTCTCCCGCGGCCGCAACCCCCTCTTCAGCGTGGTGGGTAACTTCTCCTGTCGGCGCAACTCCCGGTTGCTCGGCCGTCTCTACGCCGATTTCCGGCGTCAGGAGGGATCACGCTTCGGGTAAGCGCCGCCGGCGATCGTGTCGTCTAGCAGGGGAGCCAGGCGATCGCAGACCCAGCCGACGTAGCCGGCGCACCGTTCGTGGGCTCCGCTGTCCCGGAACATCTTGTACCCCTCGGGAGTGCTGAGGTCGTGCCCGGTGAGCTCGATACATCGACGAGAACCGAATTCCGTGGCGAAGTCGCGCAACGAGTCCTGCAGGTGCCTTGCGTTCAGGGCGAGCTGGTCAGGGCCCTGCTCGGGAAGCTGGTAATCCCGCAGGCCCAGGGCCAGAGCCGCTCCTGTCACGGCCCCGCAGGCTTCGCCCATGCGGGCCACGCCTCCTCCGAAATGGCGAGCGGCTATCACAAGGTCGGGATCGAGCCCCGTCACGAGGAGCGCGAAACGGACTACAGCCTGCGCGCAGTTAATCCGGTCGGGACCGGGATCGGTGAACCGGGCCAGGGCATCCGCCTTGGCAATCTCTGGCTTGACGGTGGTCATGAGTCCTCTCCTTGGATGTGTGTTCGCCGCGTCGTATCGAGCCGTCTGCCTCACTGGAGGGCATTTCCATCGGCCGCTAACAACCCTCCTCCAATTCCGTCAGCAACCGGAGCAGGAAGACAGCGCCGGACCCCACAGCGATGACGGCCCCATAGATGGTGATGCCCAGGCCGAAGGTCGCAGTCTGGCCCATGTAACCGAGCGCCGTGGGGAGCAGGCCGCCCCCCAGCATGAAGGCCACGGGCGGCGCGAGGGCAGCCGCCAGGCTACGAAGACTAGGCTGCACGATACGGGAGAGGGCGGCGAACGCCGGAGGGAAGAAGCAGACCGCAAACGCCGCCATGAAGAAGATGCTCAGCTTGAGCCCCAGTCCCGACAGACTGCCCACAAGCACCGCCATGATCCCGGTGAGGAAGAGGAAGATGCCCATGGTCCGCTTCTCGCCGATGCGAACCGTCACCCACCCGGAGACGAAGACCATGGCCAACGGAGCAATATTGGCGAGGCCGAGGAGCGTGTTCGCCGAGCCGATGGTCATCTCCCGCTCGTCGGTCAGGTAGAGGGGGAGCATCGTGTAGACCCCCACCTGGGCGCCCATGCCCAGGGCGAACAAGAAGATCATCACCCAGAACGAGCGCGTGCGGAAGACAGGCCCGACCAGGGAGGGGCTGGGAGGGTCGCCGGGAAACGATCCGACACCTCTGAATACCAAGAAGGCGAGCCCCAGCATCGCGATAAGCCCCGCCAACCACCACAGGGTTGTATTCCAGGAGAACCAGGTGAGCAGCCCGACGGCGATTAGGGGGCCGGCGACCAGGCTCAGCGGGGGACCCAGTTGCTGTACCGACAGAGCCTTGCCCCAATCGGCAGGCCTGACTATGGCGGTGATGGTGGCCACCGAGGAGGGCAGGTGGAGGCCGGAGAACACTCCTAGGGCGATCAAGACCCCCCGAAGGGCCCACACCGAGCCGGCGAAATAGGCGGCGAATAGGGCGGCGCTCAAGCCGAACACAGAGATCAGGAGAGTGCCGCGATGGTTCACGCGGGCCGAGACGAATCCGGATGCGAGCGAGCCTGCAAGCGCTCCCAGGGCGCTCAAGAAGAACAGCGAGCCCGCCTGGCCGGGGGTGATCGCGATGTCCTTGCCGATGGACGGCAGCAACGGCGAGAAGATGTAGCGCCCGATGAAGCTGAGAGAAAAGAGCACTGTGACAAAGACGACGGTTCCCGCGACCGAGCGGAAGGACTGGGGGGTGGGACACGCCTTGCTCATGACCCGAAGGTTATCACCCTCGACAAGGTTGCGCTTGCACGCGGGGTGGTCTTGCACGCGGGGTGGTCCATGGAGTATCCTGCCATACTGGCGTGTTAGTTGACTTTTTGCTGATAGCGTTGTCGACCGACGCGCATTTGTTCGCTGCAGTCTTGGCCACACTCAAGGGGGGTTCATGTCGAATCTAGAAGAGAAGGCTTCCGAGGGAAAGGAAGCAAGCGATCTTTCCAGCGCGAAGGCTTTGAGCCGTCGCGAGTTTCTGCGGGTCGCAGGTCTTGCCGGTGCCACAGTGGGGATGGGCGCCGGCCTTGGTGGGCTGATCGCCGCCTGCGGCGGCACCGAGGAGACCACGACGACGGCCGGTGCCACCACCACTACGGCTGGTGCCACCACCACTACGGTGGCGGCGTCCACTACGACCGTCTCTTCAGGCCCGGAAGCCGGGCGCGAGATCAAGATCGGATTTGTGACGCCACAGACCGGCCCGATCGCCCTATTCGGCGTGCCCGATAAGTACTGCGTGGAGCGCTGGCAAGAAGCGGTCAAAGATGGGCTTGTCTGTGGCGATGGCAAGAACCATCCCATTTCCATCTCGGTCCAGGACAGCCAGTCGGACGCCAACCGGGCGGCACAGGTAGCAGGCGACCTCATCACCAACGGCAAGGTCGACATCATCTTGGCGGCCTCCACGAGCGACACCGTCGTTCCGGTTGCCGATCAGGCCGAGGCCCTAGGGACGCCCTGCTTCACTAACGACTGTCCCTGGCAGGCCTACTGGTTCGGCCGGGGTGCGCCAGCCGACGGCTTCAAGTGGACGTGGCACGCGTTCTGGGGGCTCGAAGACGTCATCGGGACCTTTATGGACATGTGGAACGGCATGCAGACCAACAAGGTGGTCGCCGGCATGTGGCCCAATGACTCCGACGGCAACTCCTGGGCGGATCCCAAGGTGGGATTCCCAGCGGGGCTGAAAGCCGGCGGATACACGCTCGTCGACCCCGGCCGTTATCAGAATCTGACCGAGGACTACACGTCCCAAGTCAGCCAGTTCAAGAAAGGAGGCGCCGAGATCCTTACCGGCGTTCCCATTCCGCCCGACTTCCCGGTCATGTGGAAGCAGTTCATCCAGCAGGGCTTCAAGCCTCCAGTGGCCACGGTCGGCAGGGCGCTCTTGTTCCCGCTTGGTCTCGAAGCCATCGGCCCGATCGGTTACGGCCTGTCGACCGAGATCTGGTGGACGCCGAAGCACCCGTTTAAATCCGCGCTCACCGGAGAGACGTGCCAGCAGCTGGCGGATGACTTCGAGAAGCGCACGGGACTGCAGTGGACGCAGCCCTTGCTGCATTATGGTGTGTTCGAGGTCGCGGTCGACACTCTCAAGCGGACCACGAATGTAGACGATAAAGAAGTCATCGTCGCGGCGCTCAGCACTACCAAGATGGAAACCATCGGCGGTCCAATCGACTTCACCACGCCGGTCGATATGAATTCCTTGCATCCGGTCAAGAACGTGTACCGCACCCCACTGGTCGGTGGACAGTGGGTCAAGGGGACCACCCGCCCCTTCGACCTGGTCGTCACCAACAACCCCATGGGTCCCGCGATCGCGACTCAGGGGAAGCTGCAACCCATAAAATTCGCGTAGAGTGCGCATAGGCAGCTAGCCCTCGCGTGCGCGAATCGAGTCTTTCTTCTAAGGCGGAGCCGGGCAAGCCCCGGCTCCGCCGCTGTTTTTCCAATTTGACCGCGCGCTGCGGTTCGGGTAGCGTTGACTAATAGGGGTGTTGGCTCTAGACTCTCGCCCCTGGGATCAAAGTGCGAGCGGAGGTCTTAAGGCATGGGCAAAGTGGAGAGACTTACTAACAGCACGACCGGGGGGCCGGTCTTCGTCGATGTGAAAGATGGCAAGATCTTGCGGATCACGCCGATGGACCTCGACGATACCGACGCCGCCTCGTGGTCCATAGAGGCGAGAGGGAGGACATTCACCCCGCCCAGGCGGACAACCGTCATGCCTTACACGGCGGGTCATAAATCTATGATCTACTCGCCTAAGAGGATACTCACGCCGCTCAAGCGGGTGGATTTCGATCCCAATGGTGAGCGGAACTGCGAGAAGCGAGGCGAGTCCGGATACGAACCGATAAGCTGGGACGAAGCGCTGGATATCGTCTGCAGCGAGATCAACCGGGTCAAGCGGACGGCGGGCCCGGGCGCCATACTCACCACTTCAGGATCGCACCACTTATGGGGGAATGTAGGGTACCGCCACAGTGCCTACCATCGCTTCTCCAATCTCGTGGGGATGGTCCAGTCCGCTCACAACCCCGATAGCTGGGAAGGCTGGCATTGGGGCGGCATGCACATGTGGGGCTACAGCCACAGGCTGGGCATCCCCGAGCAGTACGATCTGCTCGAAGACGCGCTCAAGCACACCGAGATGATCGTGTTCTGGTCCGCCGATCCTGAAAGCACCGGCGGAGGGATCTACTCGGCCTTCGAAAGCACCGTCCGGCGCGCGTGGCTGAAAGAGCTGGGCGTGAAGATGGTCTTCATTGACCCCTATTATAATCATACGGCCGGCCTCATAGCCAACAAGTGGTGGTCGCCAAGGCTCGGCACCGACGTCGCCCTCGGCCTCGGTATCGCCTATACCTGGTTGACAGAAGGGACTTACGACAAGGAATACATCGCCGACCGCACAGTCGGCTTCGACCAATGGAAAGCCTACGTTCTTGGTGAAAGTGACGGCGCTCCTAAGACCCCAGAGTGGGCCGAGCGCGAGTCAGGGATCCCGGCTCGCGACATCCGGGCGTTGGCCCGCGAATGGGGCGCGAAGAAAACCATGCTGGCCGCCGGCGCTCTGGGCGGCTGGGGTGGCGCCTGCCGTTCCGCCACGGGCAACGAATGGGCCCGTACGATGATCGCGCTTGCTGCCATGCAGGGCATCGGCAAGCCGGGCAGCAACATCTGGGGGACTTCGCAGGGCTGTCCTTCTGACGAATCCTTCCTCTTTCCCGGCTACGCGGAAGGCGGCATAGGCGGCGACGTGGACAAATCCGCGGCCGGTTTCCGTTGGGTCTACCACATGTTCGCGGGCAAGCAGGGAGCTACGCGATTGGCGCACGACTCCACCGAGGGGCAGATGATATCTCGCCTCCGCATCCCCGAGGCGCTCCAGCACGAACGCATCGAATTCAGAGGCAAGGGCTTCTGCGGCTCATCGATCGAAAGCCAGTTTCAGAAGTACGAATACCCGGCTCCAGGCTACCCCCATATCCACATGTATTGGCGTTACGGGGGGTCCTTCTTCGGGACCATGACCCAGACAAACCGCTACGTGAAGGCCTATCGGAATCCAAAGCTGGAGTTCGCGGTCAGCCAGCACATCTGGTTCGAAGGGGAGGCCAAGTTCGCCGACATCGTCCTGCCGGCCTGCACGAATTTCGAGCGCTGGGACATCAGCGAGTTCGCCAGCTGCTCGGGCTACATCCCCGACAGCTACACACAGACCAACAACCGGGTCATAACCTTCCAGAAGAAGTGCATCGAACCACTGGGCCAAAGCAAGTCCGACTATGACATCTTCGCGGCCGTGTGCGCGCGGCTTGGTGTCGGCGACATGTTCACCATGGGCGGGAAGGACGAGTACCAGTGGACCAAGGAATACTTCCACGCTACCGACCTACCCAAGTACATCACCTGGGAGGATTTCGAGAAGAAGGGCTACTTCGTCGTCCCGTTCCCCAAAGATCATAAGTCCACCCCAGGCATGCGTTGGTTCGCGGAAGACCGGGTACGGGACACGCCGGATTGGGCCTTCCCTGCCGATACCGTGGGTCTCAAGGGTCTGCAAACCTCTTCCGGCAAGATCGAATTCGTTTCCAGCAGCCTCACTCGCTTCGAGGCCACGGGGAACATCGATCCCGAGCGGCCGGTAATGGGCCCGCAATTCATCCCCAGTTGGGAGGGGCACCATACCGCCGAGTTGTACGGCAAGTATCCGCTGCAGCTGGTCTCGCCCCACCCACGCTTCAGCTTCCACACCATGGGAGACGGTAAAGAGAGCTGGATGAACGAGGTGAAGGACCACCGGGTGCTCGTGGGTAGCCATTACTACTGGGTGATACGGGTAAACACCCAGGATGCGGCTGCCCGGGGCATCAAGGGCGGCGACCTGATCCGCGCTTTCAATGACCGTGGTTCCGTGATCCTGGCAGCGCAGGTGACCGAGCGTGTGCCCTCGGGAACCGTCCACTCGTATGAGTCGTGCGCAGAATACGATCCCCTCGGCATGCCTGGCGAATCTCCCGACCGCGGAGGGTGCGTGAATATCCTCACCAACATCCGGCTTATCACCCCGACTTCGGGGGGTATGTCCAACAACTCCTGCTTGATCCAAGTCGAAAAATGGGAGGGCGGCAAATGAAAAAGTGGAACATGGTGGTCGATGTCGCCCTGTGCCACGACTGCAACAACTGCTTCTTGTCTTGTAAGGACGAATATGTGGGGAACGATTTCCCGCCTTACTCAGCCCCGCAACCCTGGGCCGGCCACCGCTGGATGAACATCCATCGCAAAGAGAGGGGCCAGTACCCCATGGTGCAGGTGGCCTACCTGCCTCAGCCGTGTCAGCATTGTGATGATGCACCCTGCCTAACGGCCGACGGCGCGGTGTACAAGCGTGAAGATGGGCTGGTCATCATCGATCCGGTGAAGGCCAAGGGACGCACGGAGATCGCCGGCACCTGCCCCTACGACGTCATATATTGGAACGAGGAGTTGAGCCTGCCGCAGAAGTGCACCGGCTGCGCCCACCTCCTCGACGACGGTTGGACCGAGACCCGCTGCACCCAGGTGTGCCCCACCGGTGCTCTCAAACTGGTGTTGGCGGAAGACGCCGACATGGCCGTGCGGGCGAAGGAGCAGGGTTTAGAGGCCTATCGGGCCGAACTGGGGACCTCGCCCCGGGTCTGGCACAATAACCTGCACCGCTGGGACAGGGCCTTCATCGGCGGGACCGTTGCCTACAAAGACAACGATGACTGCGCTGAAGGCGCGGTCGTCACTCTGTCGGCGGGAGGTACGAAGTTGGCCGAAGCCATCACCAACAACTACGGTGACTTCGTCATCGACAAGCTACTTCCCGGTCGGTACGAGATAGTCGTGAAGGCGGCCGGATACAAGCCGGTTGCGCAGCAGGTCGACCTAAAAGAGAGCGTCAGCCTGGGGGTCCTCTTCGCGGAGAAGTGATCGACTGAAGCGATCGACCGAAGTGACGGCTGCCGCCATCTGTACGATATCGGCCGAGGTAACCACGTTGAGGTTCTCGGCCGCCCATGCGACCAGTTCTTCGTAGGCCTGCCAGATTCGATCTTGGTCCGCTGGTGTGCGCGGCCGGGAGAGATCGAAGGCATCCAGGTCATACGGGGGACCGAGCGGGATGGTCTTATCCTTGTCGGCGTAGTAGATGGAGCCCCAGGGCGTGGCTCCCTGACGGCGGAAGTTGCCTTCGTGGATGAGCACGGTAATGAATGGCTGCCTCCCGATGCCGGAGGTCTCCCAACGTTCAAGCTCCACCTTAAGTTGAGTTAGCGGGTCGTATTCGGCCGCGAATGGACCACTCAGCATGTTCCACCAGAATGTCTCCGGCCCGCCTTCCACTGACCAGCGGGTGATGCTGAAGTCGCTGGGTCGCACGAGCAGGCCGCCTACGTAGGCGAAGGGGCTCTCTGGATCGGTGCCGGTCTCGTGGTAGATAATGGTGGCCTGGGCCCCGAGAGAGGCGAAGATAGGCAGTGCCGCGGACCGGAACGCCGGGTTGGGCGCGGTGGCCGTCACGGGGGGGCGGCCGAATACCTGTGCCACGTAGGCGTAGCCTCCAGGCTGGGAGCGGTCGAGCAGTCCGGTTTGGAGGTCCAGTTCGTACGTCTCGTAGTCGCGGACGGCCTGGCTGAGATCCTGGCCGGAGAGGCCCCGGAGCGGCGCTTCGAAGCCGCTCACCAATGGATGGGGCGCTCTGTGGTGATAGCTGATGGTCATATCGCTCTCGCGTAGACGGCCTACGACGTCGGGACGCTTCTCCACGTACTCCGCGACTAGCGGAGCCGTGAAGTAGAAGTCGCCCCGCACTCTGTAGCGCTCGAACAGGTCCGTCAACCGGATAATGGTGTCGGCGCTGTCGTCCACGTATCGGAAATCGTCGCTGTTGATGACGAAACTGATGTACGGCTTCTCCGGATCGATCATTGGGCTCGGCCCGCTCGCGCTCGGCGCGGGGCCGGTACTCAGCTCGGCCCCCGGCTCAGAGACCGCCCGGGCGTCGATCGTGGGGTGGTCCGCTTCCCACTCGAGATAGGCGTCGGCCATCTGCGAGAAAGTGGCCCACTCGACTCTGCCCGCCTTTACCAGCGGGTCGACCACCTCGGCGAGGAAGCGTTCCAACCCGCCGTACGGGTCTGCAGGCGAACCGCGCAACTCGCCGGGATGAAGGGTGATGTGAAACACACCCACCTCTCCCGCCTCGACCGCGGCCAGAGAGCGTTCCAGACTCTCCGCGAGATAGTCGAAGTAGGCCTGTTCTCCCCCTTGAGCGATGATGTCGCCCTTGCTCCCGAAATCAGCAGGGTCGTAGGCGCCGTCGGGCAGATAGACGATTTCGCCGGTGGGATTGTGCTGGGCGAAGCCGGTGAGGTCGCCTGGGAGGGGTCCCCCGGCCGGGCGCCAGGGGTTGACCCCCACCACCAGCGGGTCGGTGGACTGCTCGTGTGGGTTTTTGTAGTCGCTCATTACGTCAAGACCGGCCAGGTGGGCCGCCTCCAGGACTCCGGGGTAGAGGTTACCTCCGCTCCAGTAGCGCACGGGGCTCGCACCGGCATCCTCCAGGTAGGCGATCTCTTCCGCCATCACCGCGGCCCAGGTCGTGACCGACAGGGTTTCGCAGTTCGTACCCAGGTGGGCATCTTCATGAAAATGAAGGGCAACCTCGTGTCCGCGAGTTTGAAGGTCGCTCAGGATGGTGTCCCCCAGTGCCGCGGCGGTAGTGGTGAAGGGCGACTGGGCCTGGACGGTCATCACGGCGCCGTGGCGCTCAGCGATATCAGCCACCGCCTCGATGTCGGCGACCGAGTGCTCGAAATACACTGGGTCGTTATAGTCCGGCCGGGGGCGGGGTGTCGCGGCGGTTGCCGGACCCTTGTTCGGCCGCCCGCCGCTCGACTCGGCCGTTCTCGGTCCACCGGCAAGCGGGCTGACGGTCGAACCGAAGGGTTCGATGTGCATGCCGATGCCGATAAGCAACACGGGGGCTTGGGCGTCGCTCCCGGGAGCCGGCGCCGGACCCGCAGGTGGCGGCCCCGATGCCGCGGCGGCCTTCGTGCAACCAGACAGGGCCAGGCCGCCGGCGAGCAGCCCCGCGCAAAGGACGAACATCGCCACCACCAGAGGCAGGCCGCCGGCTCTTGACCGGCGATCCGCCGGCGTCAAATGGAGTACCTCTTTGCACTTCTGAACGCGGTTCATGGTCTTCCCCTTTACCGGTCGCCTATCCGGCCGCCGTGGCAGCGACCCAGGATCATCATGAGGCGAATGTGTGAGGGAAACATGAGAGGAGTGCGAGGATTCGGGCAAGATGACAGAGTGTCGTCGGTCTCCCGGCCTCCGCGAACTCCACCCTAACGTGTAGATGTCTCTCCCGGTAAAGGTGGCCATCGCCGCGCAGGCGAGGACGCATACGCCCACCAACGTGAGCAAAACCGCGGTCCAGCGGAAGTCACCCTCAAGGGGACGCCCCTCGCCTTTCTGTGCCTCTCGACAGCCGGGCGCTCCCCGGCTGCGGGGCGCCTCACGACGGCCGGGCGCCCCCCGGCGGCTTGGTGGGGGGGTAGTCCGCCTACGAGGTCTCGTCGGGAAGCAGCGGCCGGAACAACAGGTGATATTCGCGGCTGCCACTCTTCCAGAGTGTGATGGCGGTGGCCTTTTCCAAAGGCGGCTTCTGCTGCAAAGTGGCGAGATCCTGGCCCGAGACGACCACCCGCCGGAATCCCCCAACCACTTCTTCACCGAGAGTGCTCAGGTCGGCGAGCGGCCAGTCGAGGCGACCCGGCATGACGTCGGTGGAGTCGGTGCTGGAGTTTGGATCGATGGCTTGGCTGTAGACGGCAAGCGCCGAGTACTGATACTGGGTCCATGCGATGTCGCCCCACACAAATGCTGTGAGGTCGATCAGCTTGCCCCGTAGACCGCTGAGTGCCGCGCGGGCTTGTTGCTGCTCCATGCTGAGCCCACTGGCCCCGGACTCATTGCCCAGAGCGTACACATCGGAACGATAACTGGCCCCTCCGGCATTTGCCACAAAGGTAGTGGTAGGCATGTCGGAGATACCGGGCTGACCGTAGTCGAAGGTGGAGTCGAAAAGCCCGGCTTCGCGGGCGGCCGAGAGGATGGCCTGCACCGCTTCCTCAGGGATGATCGCAGTCTGAAGATTCGGCATCGCGGGTCCCGGATAGATCATGATGACGGGGCCCGAGACGACGACTCGCCCATCCCCATACAGCGAGAACTCGGGAACCATGGTGTAGTTGTACTCGACCGGGACGAACCCTCCGCCCTCGAATACCTGGAACACAACTTCATTCTTGCCGTCAGGATGGACCAGGGAGCCTCCCGGCGCGGTAGTCGCCGTGGTGCCACTGCCGTCACCTGGGCTGGCGCCGGCGCCGCACCCGCCCAAGGCTACCGCCAGAGCAAAAAGCGTGATCGCAGCCACGAACATGGCGGCCCTCAGAGCGAAGGTGGACCACACTTCCGGTAGTTGCGCCCCATCACGACGAGACATAGTGAGACCTCCCCCTCGCGGAATGTACGCCGGCTTGGACGGCCTCATCCGTTGTTCGCGTTCCCGGCGCCCCGCGGTATAGTGCGACGATGGTTCGCACCACTCTCATAGTCTTTGAGGTCCTAATCGGCGCCGGCGCCGTAGCGGGCGGAGTGGTCGCGCTCACGGGGGCTAAGGCCGTGCCTCGCGAGTGGCTACATCGCATTCCGTTCAAGGCCTACTTCATACCGGGACTGGTGCTCCTTGTCGTGATCGGGGGGAGCATGCTGGCGGCAGCCGGTCTGTTGCTTGCCGGCGCCTCCGTGGCGCGCCTGGTATCGGTGGAAGCCGGGATAGTCCTTCTGGGCTGGATATCCGCTCAGTTAGCCATGATCGGCTATCGTCACTGGTTGCAGCCTCTGTTTATCGTGCTCGGTTTGGCCGTGGTGATGTTGTCGTTCGCCCTGCCCTCCCCGGGCTGAGGTCTTCTTTGACCCGGCAGTTTGCCTGAGGCCCGCATGTTCACGCGCAGCACCGCGCGCTCGGCCACCTGCAAAGTAGAGGGTGTATCAGGGTACCGCGAGAAGCTGGAAACCGGTACCGGCGTCCAACTCCCGTCGGGCCTCGCTCCCAACGATCTCCAACAGAACCACCTCGCCGACGAGCCAGGTCTCAAGCCCGGCTCGAGTACAACCCACGGTCGCGCCGCCTTCCCGCCCCGAGGCGGCGTGCATGTGCAATAGCGGCTCTCCCGCTTCGGTGGGGAATAGAGTTCCGACCGCAAGGACTTCCTGGGCACCGGCAAGGACGTGCACGAGAGGGATCACGGCGTCCTCACGCAAGGCGTCGGGGCCCACCACGACCCTGCTCCCGTCGGCGGAGCCTCCCAGGTAGAAAGCCAGGGCTCGTTTCACCTCCTGTTGGCGGGCGAAGGTTTCGATGGTGTCGTTCAGTAGGTCGCCATCTTCGAGCCTCAGTACGAAGACGCGGCCGATGGCGCCTTGGCTATATTTCATGGGTCTCCTCCTCCGTGAGGCCTCCGGGGCGTCTTCAATAGAATGCGGTCTGCATAGTATGCTCATCTCTGGTCGGGATCGTCACGAAAACGGGAGATAGGTGAAGAGGATGAGTGATACGGCGAGCGCACCCCAACGCCTCAAGGACAAGGTAGCAATCGTGACCGGTGGCGGGGGGCCGAACAGCATAGGCCGGGCTATCTGTCTACGTTTCGGAAGGGAGGGGGCCCGGGTAGCCGTGCTCGACATCAACAAGGCTGGGGCCGACCGCGTGGCTGAGGAGGTCACGCTTGCCGGGGGCGCGGCCATGGCGGTGCCCTGCGACATCACAGACCTTGGCCAGTGCGAAGTCGCCGTCGGGAAAGTGGTTGAGGCCTTCGGGGGGCGCATCGACATCCTGGTGAACAACGCCGCCTTTTTCGGCACCATGGGCGAGTGGCGGCCGTTCAATGAGTGGACCGTGGAGGAGTGGGACAAGATGCAGGCCGTGAATGTCCGCGGCATGTGGTTTTGCGTGCAGGCGGTCTTCCCTTACATGAGGGCCCAAGGGTACGGAAAGGTAATCAATCTGAGCTCCTCCACCTTCTTTGAAGGGGTGCCCGGCTTCATCCACTACACCACCAGCAAAGGCGGGGTCATTGGGTTCACCCGTTCCCTGGGAAGAGAGCTGGGCGAGTTCGGCATCCGGGTAAACGCCATCGCCCCCGGATTCACCCTCTCCGATGCTCAACTGGAGCTGACCAAGGATGCCAAAGACTGGTACGTGGTCAACCGCGATAGGCAGGCGCTCAAGGAGCGCAACGAGGTCCCCGAGGACCTGGCCGGGCCGGCGTTCTTCCTGGCCTCCGAAGACAGCGACTTCATGACCTGCCAGACACTCCTGGTCGACGGGGGGCTTAGCCCACACTAAACGGCCCGGCCGTTCGACCGATGTTCGGGGATGCGAGGGCCAGCAACGGCCGCCGAACGTGCGGCGATACCGGTCTACGCCCTCCGATACGCCCGCACGGCCAGCGGGATGAAGATCACGCAGATAGCCACGATCCAGATGATGAGCTGCCAGGCATAGTTCCACGCCGGCTGATTGTTGAAAAGCGCCCGGCAGCCGTTTACCGCGAGCGACACCGGTTGGTGGGTGGCGAAGGCCTGGAGCCAAGAGGGCATGGTATCGACCGGCACGAAGGCCGAGCTTGCGAACACCAGGGGGAACAGCGGAAGGAAGCCGGCCATCTGGGCAGTCTCGGGGTCTTTCACCAACAGGCCGATGGTGGCATAGAGCCAGGAGAACGCGTAGCCGAAACCGAGCACCAGAAGTACGCCAAGGATGTCGTGACCCACGCCCCCGTGGAACCGGAAGCCGACGAGCGTGCCGACGACGAGCATGATGACGATGACCATCACATTCCGCACCAAGTCGGCGGTAGTGCGACCGGCCAGCACCGCGGAGCGGGCCATGGGCAGGGTGCGGAAGCGGTCGATGATGCCGCCCTTGAGGTCGTATGCCAGCCCGATGGACGTGCCGGCGCCTCCGAAGAGGGCGGTTTGCACGAAGATCCCCGGCATGAGGTAATCCACGTAGCTGCCTCCGGGCACCTTGATGGCGCCGCCGAACACGTATCGGAACAAGAGGACGAACATGATCGGTTGGATGATCGAGAAGACCAGCAATTGGGGCACGCGCCAGAAGTGAATGATGTAGCGCCTGGTAATGGCGGCGATGTCGCCGAGCGCGATCAGCGGGGTAGCCGGAGTGGCGACCCTACATGCCGCGCGGGGTGCCGTGGGGCGGGGCGGAGCTGCTTGGGGCCTCGCCACCTGGGGCGAACCGGCCGGGCCCACGGTGGGAGTGATGCCCGATTCGCTCACGCGTTCCTTCTCCGGGAACGGCCTCGCGAGGGAGGCGGCAGGGTCTCGTCGTCGGCCTGTTCGGCGGCGTGGCCGGTGAGAGCCAGGAACACGTCGTCCAGCGATGGGCGATGAAGGGCAAGGTCGTCGAGGGCGATGCCGGCCTCATCGAAAAGCCTAGCGGCCGTCGTCAAGGTCTTGGCTCCACCCTGGGTGGGCACCGAGACGCGCCGCTGATGGCGGTCGATCTGAGGTGCTCCGTCGTCCAGGCCGGTCATGATGCCGACGGCCGCGTCGAACTGGGCCTGATCGGTGACGCGGGCGGCGACCACGTCGCCGCCCAGCTGGTCTTTCAGCTGATCGGAGGTCCCGTCGGCGATCACCTTTCCGGCATCGATGACCGCGATCTGATGGGCCAAGCGGTCGGCTTCTTCGAGATACTGGGTGGTGAGAAGGATGGTGGTCCCGTCGCTGACCAAGCCTTCGATGAACTGCCACAGGTCGAGGCGCGAGCGGGGATCCAGTCCGGTGGTGGGCTCATCGAGGATCAGGACCGGCGGGTGTCCGACCAGGCTGGCGCCGACGTCAAGCCGGCGACGCATGCCCCCCGAGTAGGTCTTCACTTGGCGGTCGCCCGCGTCGGCGATGCCGAACAGTTCGAGCACGTCCTGGGCCCGCTTGCGCCTTTCTGGCTTGCTCAGGTGGTAGAGGCGTCCGACGAGATCGAGGTTCTCCCGGCCGGTGAGCATCTCGTCCACGGCCGCGGACTGACCGGCGAGGCCGATGCACGACCGGAGATTCGCCGCGTCCTTGACCACGTCAAACCCGGCCACCCGCGCCCAGCCTGCGTCAGGGCGAAGAAGGGTGGTGAGCACCCGCACCAGGGTGGTCTTGCCCGCCCCGTTGGGGCCGAGCAAAGCGATGACCCTGCCTGCCTCCGCCGTCAGGTCGACGCCGGCCAGCGCCATGGTCGAGCCGAATGCCTTCTTGACGCCGCCCACCTCGATCATCGCGTTCACGGTATGGCAAGTCCTCCCTACGCGTGTGCTTCCGCGCCGGTATAGTATCAAAGCGAACAGGCCCCGCGGCCGTGCCGTCCACAAGGGAGGGCTATGCTTTACCGTGAGTTCGGAAGGACCGGAGAACAAGTCTCGATCCTCGGTTTCGGCTGCATGCGATTGCCGGTCATCGGCGGGCGCCGGGACTGCATCGACGTGCCCCTGGCCACCGAAATGCTGCATTATGCCCTCAATCATGGGGTCAACTACGTCGATACGGCTTTCCCCTACCACGGCGCCTCCTTCGACCAGACCCCGGGCACGAGCGAGGCCTTCGTGGGCGACGCTCTCGTGGGCGGCTACCGGGACAAAGTGCTGCTGGCCACGAAGCTGCCCGGTTGGGTGGTCGAATCTCGATCCGACATGGACAGGATCCTGGACGGTCAATTGCAGAGGCTGCGTAGTGATCACATCGACTGCTACCTGCTCCACGCCATGAACGCCGGAAGCTGGAGCAAACTCGCCGGCCTGGGAGTGGCAGGTTTCCTGGACGCGGCTCGGGCCGACGGGAGGATCCGGTACGCCGGGTTCTCCTATCACGACGACCCTCCCGCCTTCGCGCCTATCGTCGATGCCTATGACTGGGACCTCTGCCAGATCCAGTACAACTTCATGGATGTTGATTACCAGGCGGGGGCGGCCGGCCTTGCGTATGCCGCGGATCGCGGTCTGGCCGTGACCGTCATGGAACCGCTCAAGGGCGGGCGACTGGCCGGCCGCGTCCCGGCGGCGGTCAAGGCGCTTTGGGATACGGCCCCGGCCAAGCGGACGCCGGTGGAGTGGGCATTGCGCTTTGTTTGGGACGACCGTCGGGTTGGTCTGCTCCTGAGCGGCATGAGCACAATGGACCAGGTGGTCACGAACGTGGCGCTGGCCGACGATGGCCACCCCGGCTCGCTCAGCCGGATAGAGCTGGGGCTGATCGAGCAGGTGCGAGACGCGTATCGGGCAAGGATTGCTGTCGACTGTACCTCCTGCCGGTATTGCCTGCCCTGCCCCGAGGGCATCGACATCCCCGTGGTGCTCTCCTGCCTCAACGACGCCTCTCTCTTCGATAATTCGGCCGGGGAGAAGGCCCAGTACAACATCGAGGTGGACCTGGGACACACCGCCCTGGCTTCGGAGTGCGCCGAGTGTGGTCAGTGCGAAGCGGCCTGTCCGCAGCAGATCAAGGTGCCGGAGGAGATGGCGAAAGCGGTGCGGATGTTCGAGTCGTAAACGCGAGCAGGAAGGAGGCCCGCAGATGGCGGCCTGGGAAGCGTTGTTGGAACCGATCCGGATAGGCTCCTTGACGGCCAAGAACCGCGTCGAGGCCGCGCCCACACTGACGAATCTCGCGAACGCCGACCAGTCGGTGTCGCGGGACCTGGTGGAGTTCTACCGCGCCCAGGCCAAGGGGGGCGCTGGGATCATCACCGTGCTCGAGACGGCCATCGACTCCGACCGGGCCATCACCCAACCGGTGCAGCTCAACCTGGGCCACGACCGGTACATCCCAGGCATGACCTCCTTAGTCGAGGCCATCAAACCGCATGGGGCACTGGCGTCGATCCAGCTGAACCACGGCGGCCGCCAAGCGGCTGCCGCGCTCAACACCGGCGGGAATCCCATCGGCCCCTCCGCTATGACCGGGCACTTCACTGAAGACCGGCGCCGCCCCGAACAGACCATCGAGGGGATGTCGCTGGAGATGATCGAAGAGGTGATCGAGCACTTTGCGTCGGCGGCCTTCCGGGCCCAGGTCGCGGGCTTCGATATGGTCATGGTGCATGGGGGCCACGGCTGGCTCGTGTCCCAGTTCCTCTCCCCGGTCGCCAACCTGCGCACCGATGAATACGGGGGTTCCTTGGAGAACCGCGCTCGTTTTGCCATCCGGGTGGTCGACGCGATCAAAGAGCGCTGCGGGCAAGATTTTCCCATCGAACTCCGTATCAGCGCCAGCGATTTGGTCCCCGGCGGGATGGAGATCGACGACGCCATCGCCTTCGCCCGCTTGATGCAGGACAAGGTCGATTGCTTCCAAGTATCAGCGGGCATGATCAGCGAGGCCCGCACCTATCCCTATACGCACCCATCCTGCTATCTGCCTCACGGCGAGAACGTAGAGCGCGCGGCTGAGATAAGACGGGCGGTGAACTCCCCGGTAGCGGCGGTGGGCGCCATCATGGATTTGGACGAGGCCGGACAATGGGTGGCTGAAGGCAAGATCGACCTTGTGGCCCTGTGCCGGGCGCTCATAGCCGATCCAGAGCTTCCCAAGAAGACCTTCCGGGGGCGAAAGCAAGAGGTGGTCCCCTGCATCAGGTGCAACACATGTCTGATCAGAGGCGCTCATTCTTTACCCGTACGCTGCACCACCAATCCCTGGAGCGTGCGGGAAGAGTACTACCGCTGCCTGCCTCCGGCGCGAAGTCAAAAGCGGGTGCTGGTGGTGGGAGGCGGTCCGGCAGGGATGGAGGCGGCGCTGGTGGCCTCCTGGCGCGGTCACCAGGTGACCCTCTTGGAGAAAGAGGCGCAGTGTGGCGGGAATCTTTCCGTGGCCTGCGCTCCAGACTTCAAGGACGACATGAAGCGATACCGCGACTACCTGGTGGACAAGATCGTGAGGTCCGATGTGAAGCTCGCCACCTGGTTCGCCGCGGAGCGGGGGTTCGTGGCAGCGAACAAGCCGGACGCGCTGGTGTTGGCCGTGGGCGCTGAACCGGTGTGGCCGGACATCCCCGGGGTGGGCCCGGGCTCCTGCTCGTGGGCGGGTGACGTTTTCACCGGGAAGGCAGCGACCGGGGAGAGGGTGGTGGTAGTCGGGGATGGAGGCGTAGCCTGCGAGGCCGCGCTGGTGCTCGCCCGGCAGGGGAGAGAAGTGGCGATCATCGAGCTGCCGGGTGGCTCGGCCCAAGATCAGACGGCGAATTTCGTCGACATGAGCATGCTGCTCGAATTGTTGGACGAGAGGGGGGTACGGATCCGGAAGGGCGTGGTGCTCGAGAGCGTGGCGGATGGCAGGGTGACTACGGTCGATCGAAGTGGGGGTACGGAGGAGATCGCCGCCGACTCCGTGGTGCTCGCTCTCGACCTGCGGCCTCGCCTCGAGGTTATTGATCAGCTGAAAGACCTGGCGCAGGAAGTGCACGTGGTGGGTGACAGCAAGGCGCCGCGGGCTCTTTTTGCGGCCGTGCACGAAGGCTTCGAAGCCGCACTCGAAATATGACGATTGGAACGGGGGACGATGATGCAACTTGCAGGTACACCGCAGCGTTTGCAGGACAGGGTGGCCCTCGTCACCGGCGGGGGTGGCACCAACAGTATCGGCCGCTCGATCGCGCTGCGCTTTGGCGCCGAGGGCGCTAAGGTGGGGGTGCTCGACATCGATGGTGAGAGCGCCGTCTGGGTGGCGGATGAGATCAAGAAGGCCGGGGGAGAAGCCGTCCCCATCACCTGCGACATCACCCACCTCGATCAGTGCGAGGCGGCCGCCACGTTGCTCGCCAATGCCTGCGGCGGGCGCATCGACATCCTGGTCAACAATGCCGCCGCCCTCCGGGGGACGCTCTCGAAGCAGACCTGGCGGCCGTTCAACGAGTGGACGGTCGAGGATTGGGACTACATGCTCGACGTGAACCTGCGGGGCATGTGGTTCTGCGCCCGGGCGGTCTTCCCATACATGCAGCCCCAGGGATACGGCAAGATCATCAATGTGACCTCATCCACCGTGTGGGAGGGCGTGGCCGGGTTCGTGCACTACGTCTCCAGCAAAGGCGGCGTCATAGGCTTCACCCGGGCCATGGCCCGGGAGTTGGGCCCCAACGGCATCCGCGTCAACGCGCTCGCTCCCGGTTTCACGTTGACAGAGGCGAATATGCAGCTGGCCGCCGGCGTTCCCGAGCACTGGGAGAAGACGCGCACCGGGCAGTGCCTGAGCGAGCGGAACGAACTGGCCGAAGATCTCGCCGGGCCGGCCTACTTCCTGGCGTCGGCCGATAGCGACTTCATGACCGGTCAGACGCTTTTGGTGGACGGGGGCCTGAACCACAACTAGAACCTCGGGCCCGGGCGAGGGACTCGGTGGATCGGTTGGAACCGCTCCGGATTCGGGGCGCCCGCGGGTCTGATCGCCGCGGGCGCCCCGTCATAGACTCTATTTGCCGCTGAGCCGGCTTGCCACCGAGGCAATAGTGTCCACGGGGATGGCAAAGCCGATGTTCTCAGCGCCGCCTGTCGACGGCGGAATGTAGGCTTCGGGCATGCCGATCAGCTCGCCGGCGGCATTGAAGAGCCCGCCACCGGAGTTGCCAGGGCTGATGGCGGCGTCGGTCTGCAGGAGGCCGGTCAATTGGGGCGAGGTCGGGTCGCCCGCGGGGAGGTCTCGCTTTAGGCCGCTGACGATGCCCTCTGTCACCGAGTTGCGGTAGTCGAGCGGGCTGCCGATGGCGATGGCCCATTGGCCGACCTTCACGGCGCTCGACCGCGCGAAGACCACCGGGATGAGGCCGGTCTTGTCGACCTTGAGCAGCGCGAGGTCCCTCGTGGTGTCTCGAGCTACGATCGTGGCGTCGAGAGTCTCACCGGTAGCGAGGGTCACTACCACCGAGTCGACTGCCTTCCCGTTCAGCGAGACCACGTGATCGTTCGTGAGGATGTAGCCGTCGGAGGCATAGACGATCCCCGAACCGACGCCCTCGTATTGATCTTGTCCGTAGAAGGGGCTTACGGTCACGCCCTTGACGCGAACGTTGACCACGCTGGCCGAGACCTTGGCGGCCACGATCTCAGCGGGGCTGACGATCTCGGTGGTCACCGTCTTCAGCGTCTGCGCCGGGGGGTTGGTGGCCAGGGTAGTTGCCAGCGTGGCGCCGGCAGCGCCGGTGGAGGTGGCCAGGCTCGAGGTTGTCGCGGCGGCCGTAGCCCCCGAGCAGGCCGTCGCCCCCAGCGGGATGATAACGGCCGCGGCGAGGATTAGGATCGGCCCCGGCCGGCGGGGCCTGCCCGAGCGCGAAGACCCGCGGTTGCGGTTATCAGCTGTTTGATGTCGTCTCATCGAAAGACTCCTGTGGTGGAGAAAGGTGGGATCGTGTGTGTGTTGACAATAGTGAAGCAGACCGGGCATAAGGGGGGCGTTAGGGCCCGTACCACCTGATATGCTGGGCGGCAGTCAGGCAGGAGCGGGTAGCGATCGGCGGTCGCGCCGGCAGAAGGGGGTGCTTGTGAGTGAAGGCTCGGGATACGGAGTTACGGTCGATGCTAGATGGGGAGCGGACTCGCTGGCCATGTCGCTTATGCTCTTCATGGCGACGAACAGCGTCGCTATGTCGCTTATGCCGATCGTGAGGAAAGGCCTCGAAGAGCGATTCTCTTTCTCTGCTTCGCAGATCGGATTCCTGACCTCCATATTCATGCTCACCTTCGCCATCGGGGGCATACCCATGGGGTTGGCGGCGGCTCGGTGGGGAGGCCGGACGTTGATCGCCGGCGCCGCCGTGTTCGCGCTAGGATCGATCCTCTTCGCGTTCAGTGCCTCTTACCCCTGGTTCCTGGTTGCGCGTTTCCTCCAGGGAGTGGGTGGTTCGAGCTTCATCCCCACGAGCAACGCGCTCATGGCCGAGGCCATCCCCGGTCGCCATCACGCCCGCGCGCTGGGCTTCTTCGGTACCGGCCACGGTCTAGGAGTTGTGGCCGCCCTTCTCATCTTGCCCAGCATCGAGGGGGCCGGCGGATATCGGGCCGTGTCTCTGGCGACCGCGGCCATCGCGGTGGTGGTCGCTCTCATCGCGACGGCGCAGAAGCCCGTGCGCGCCAGGCCGCGGCATCCTGAAGGAGCCCCTTCGTTCCGGGCGCTGATGCGCGGGGTCGGTGCCGTGGCGACCAATCGCAGTCTCCTTCTCTTGACGCTGATCAACATCGGCGTGATGGCCATCGTCGTGGGCATCCTCGCCTGGACTCCTCCGTTCCTCCAAGACCACCACAACTCCAGCCTGGCTGTTGCCGCCTACCTCACCGCCGGGATCGGGGTCGCGCAGATGATCGGCAACGTGCTCGGGGCCGTGGCCATGGCCCGCTGGGGCAAGCCGCGCGTGCTCCTTGTTGGCGTGGCGATCATGTTCGTCGCGACCGCCCTGGTGCCGCTCGTGCCCGGTTTTGTACTGGTGATCGCCTGCGTGGTCATAGCCGGCTTCTTTACCATGATCCTGTTCCCGGCCATCTTCGGCTCGGTGCCCGACATAGTCGCTCGGCCCGAGCAGGTGGGGTCCGCCACCGGCTTTGTCAATCTTACCGGCGTTTTCGGGACGCTCCTCGCGCCCTGGCTCTTTGGGGTGTTGCTTGACGCGTACGGCACTGCCCCCGGCAAGCCGGGCTATCTGTCCGGCTACCTACTACTCGCCCTATTCCCCTTCTTGGGAACCATCGCCGCGGTACTCTATGTGGCGGCCCGGAAGGGCAAGGCTGCGGGGAGAGCGGCCGCATGACGGTTCATCCACACCGAATCGAGCCGGGCCCGAGCCAGGAATCGGTGTGGGGCCGGTAGGGACCGCGTTATGAACCACAAGATCAACGCCGCCCAGAACGTGAGCCGCATGTGTCTGGTATGCGGCGTCGAGAATCTGTCCGGGCTCAAGGCCCGCTTCTTCGAGCTCGAGAACGGCGAATTGCTGAGCGTGTTCCAGCCCATGGTTGAGCACCAAAGCTATCCCGGTCGTCTACACGGCGGCATCGCCTCCGCGATCTTGGATGAGACCATCGGCCGGGCGATCAACGTCGCCGACACGCAAACCTGGGGTGTAACCGTCGAGTTCACGGTAAGGTTCCGCAAACCGGTCCCTCTTGACCGGGAGGTGAAGGCCATCGGCCGCATAACCAGGAACGCGAGCCGGCTGTTCGAAGGTACCGGCGAGATCGTGCTGGAGGACGGCAGCGTGGCCGTGGAGGCGCGGGGCAAGTACCTCAAGATGCCTCTCGCGGGCATCGGCGACGCCGGCTTCAGTGAGCGCGAGTGGTTCGCGGACGACTTGCCGCTGCCGCTGGAGTTCGAGCTGTAGGGGAGGAGGACTGCGTGACTACAGCGGGCGGATCTTCAAGTCATTCCTGGGTGTCCTTCGACCTGCTGGAGGCGTTCATGGTGGACGTCTTCAAGGGGGTGGGAGTCCCTGAGGCGGACGCCCGCGTCTGCGCGGAAGTCCTGATCAGTGCCGACAAACGCGGCATCGATTCGCACGGCGTCGGCCGTCTCAAGTCCATCTACTACGACCGGATCGTCAAGGGCGGCATCCAGAACCCTGTGACGGAGCTCGAAGTGGTCCGCGACTGCAAGGCCACCGCGGTGGTCGACGGCCATGACGGCATGGGCATGGTCATCGGTAAACGCTGCATGCAGATGGCCATCGAAAAGGCCCGCGAGCACGGCCTGGGCATGGTCGTGGCGCGGAATTCCACCCACTACGGTTTCGCCGCCTACTATTCGCTGATGGCCGTGGATGCCGGGATGATCGGCCTCACCGGCACCAACGCCCGCCCGTCAATCGCACCCACTCACGGCGTGGAGAACATGCTGGGCACAAACCCCCTGGTCTTCGCCATGCCCACTGACGAAGAGTTCCCCTTCACCAACGACTACGCCACCTCCATCATCCAGCGGGGCAAGATCGAACAGTATGCCCGCGAGGGCAAGAGGTGCCCGGAAGGGTTAGTCATCGACCGCCAGGGCAAGACGGAGACGGACCCGGTTAGGATCCTCCAAGATCTCATCCGGGGGGAGAGCGCGCTGGCTCCGATCGGCGGCTTGAGCGAAGAGACCGGCGGCCACAAGGGTTACGGCTTTGCCACGGTGGTCGAGATCCTCTCGGCGGCGCTGTCGCAGGGGGCGTTCCTGAAACAGCTCGGGGGCAGGGACGAGCGGGGCAAAGAGATTCCCATCCCGCTGGGACATTTCTTCCTGGCCGTCGACATCGCCTGCTTCACGGACCTCGAGGCCTTCAAAAAGACCACGGGGGATATCCTGCGCGCCCTACGCGCCTCGGCGCTGGCCCCGGGGAAAGAGCGGATCTACACCTGCGGAGAGAAGGAGTATCTGGCCTGGCGGGAGCGCGAGGACCGGGGCGCCCTTGTTGACGCGGCGGTGCAAAAGGAGCTGCTCACCATGCGCGACGAGCTGGGGTTGCCGTACAAGTTCCCGTTCGAGGACGAGGCCTGCTCCGGCTGAAGGGAGGGAGCGGTGAAAGATGACGGAGGCGGGTCGGCCGTCAGCGCCGGAGCGCAGGCGCCTGCCCCCAGGCGCCTGCGGAGGGCCGACCGCAAAGAGCAGATCGCCAGGACGACGCGCGAACTTGTAGCCCAATACGGGATCCATGGTGCCAGCCTGGCTCGCATAGCCCACAATATCGGGGTGACGGACGCCGCGCTCTACAGGCATTTCGGCAGCAAGGACGACATGCTTATCGCCGCCTACGACACGCTGGCCGACCGGGTGTTCCGTTGGATCGAGTCGTTCGCCGGCCGCCCGGTTGAGACTCGTCTGCGCAAGATGGGGGAGTCCCACGCGGAGCTCTTCTCGAAAGATATCCTGGGCTTCAACGGGCCCATGTTTCAATTCAACGTCTGGCTCCCCGACGGCCGCGTGCGCGAACACGTTGACAGGACCCACAGGGCCATGATGGATGCGCTCGTCCGCATGATCGAAGAGGGAAAAGCGTCGGGGATGGTCCGCGAGGACGTCGATTCGGAATTGATCGTCGACGAACTGTACGCCTGGATCTGGTGGGAGGATCTCAGCTACCTGCGTGGTCTCGATGCGAAGGGCATCGAGAAGCGATCGGCCGAGATGGTGGGGCGAATAATCAGGGATATCACCTCCCTGTGAGGCGGGCGATTTCCGGCTGGGCGCCGGCGGCGGGGACTCGCTTGACAACGACCTTTGTTTGTTCGATAGTGGGCCATGTAAGTTGGTTAACTCTTACCAACTTGAGCTCGAGCGGCATTCGGCCCTCGGCCATCTGTGCCCGGTTGAGCACGAGAAGATGCTAGCGTGCAAGGGTGTCGAGCCTGTTGCGGTGTGACACCAAACTGTCAACGACAATAGGGCATCTCGAAGCCGAAAAGGGGGAGCGAGAAAATGGCAGAAAAGGCAGAATCGACACATGACCCTGGAGAAGAGCGAACAATCACAATAGGCATGGGGTTTTGCGCCAATGCGCTGCCCGGAAACGCCGCGGTGACCGACTGCAAAGACGGCAAAATAGTAAGGATCCGGCCCCTGCACTACGATTGGAAGTACGACCCTAAGGAATTCAATCCCTGGGAGATGACGGTACGGGGCAAGACCTACAAACCGCAGTTCAAATCTACGTTGCCTCCCTACAGCATAGGCTACAAGAAGCGCGTTTATTCTCCCAACAGGGTCAGGTACCCGCTGAAGAGAGTGGACTGGGATCCAGACGGCGAGCGGAATCCACAAAACAGGGGCAGCAGCAAGTTCGTCAGGATATCGTGGGACGAAGCGCTAGACATAATCGTCAGCGAGATCAAGCGGGTGCACAAGGCCTACGGACCCTACGGCATTCTCTGTCAGGGAGACGGTCACGGCGAGGACAAGATCGTTCATGCCGCCCACGGCTGCAATACCAGACTCCTCGAGCACTTGGGCGGCTACACCTATCAGATCAGGAACACCGACAGCTGGGAAGGCTGGTGGTGGGGAGCAAAACACGCATGGGGGATGGAGCCTCTCGGCCAGATGTCCCCGCTGAACAACGTGATGCTCGATATCGCGGAGAATACCGAGCTCCTTCTCTTCTGGGGATGCGACCCGGAAACGACCCCGTGGGCATGGGAGGCGCAGACGGCAAGCCGGCTCTGCTACTGGTTCACTGAACTGGGGATCAAACAGACGTACGTGTGCCCGGATGTCAACTATGGAACGGCGGTGCACGGCGACCAGTGGATCCCGATAAAGCCCAACACTGACGCGGCGCTGCAACTGGCCATCGCCTACGAGTGGTTCAAGAACGGCACCTACGACAAGGAGTACTTGAAGACCCACGCGTACGGGGTAGAGCACTTCGAAGCATACGTGATGGGCGAGGAGGACGGCATCCCCAAGACCCCGGAATGGGCGGCTCCCATCACTGGTGTCCCGTCGAGGAAGATCAAGGCGCTGGCCAGTGAGTGGGCCTCTAAGCGCACGTCGATCGCTCATTCGAACGGCGGCGGCTACATCCGGGGGCCCTATGCGACCGAGCCCGCCAGGTTGGAGGTCCTTCTCCTCGCGATGCAGGGATTGGGTAAGCCGGGGGCCCACCAGGTCAAGATGTTCGAGTGGAACTGGCTCGGACCGCGGCTCTTCTTCGACCTGGAGAGGACGGCCATGCCTCGATCCATGGCGGTGCCGACCGTGGGAGCGGCGTATCGAGGGTGGAGTTTCCTTCCCTGGAATCTCAAGTTCCCGAAGCAGATCATTCCCAAGACCCTCGTTCCCGATGCCATTCTCAACCCGCCAATCAGTTGGTACAGCACCACGATGCTGTATATGCCGCGAACGGATCAATTCAAGGAGTACGTCTATCCGGCCGAAGGCTGCTCCGAGATACACATGGTCTGGACCGACAGCCCCAGTTGGGTAACCTGCTGGAATGGCGGCAACAGGTTCATCGAGGCCATGAGAAGCCCCAAGATCGAGTTCATGTTGGCGCAGCATCCCTGGCTGGAGAACGATTGTCTATTTGCCGACATCGTCCTGCCGGTAAGCACCAAGTTCGAGCTTTCGGACATAGGGACCGGTGTCGGCAGTGGAGAGTTCGAGACGATCTTCCTCGAGCCTCAGTGTATCGACCCAATCGGCGAGTCGAAGAGCGACTACGAGATAGTCTGCATGATCGCCGAGAGATTCGGGCTGCGGGACAAAGTGACAGAGGGAAAAGACGAAGACTATTGGATCAAGTATGGCTATGAGACTTCCGGTGTCCAGGACCTGGTGAGTTGGGAGAAGCTGAAAGAAAAGGGCTACTACGTTGTCCCGACCGACAAGGACTGGAAAGACTATCCCCGTGGGTTGGCCAACTTCCGTGACGACCCGGCGGGTAACCCGCTGACTACGCCGACCGGCAAGATCGAGTTCTACGCCACCGGTCTGGCCGAGCACTTCCCCGACGACGAGGAAAGGCCGCCCGTCCCGCACTATATCCCCTACGGAGTGTCTCATCAGGAGAGCCTGAGCCATCCCAAAGCGGAGAAATATCCCCTGCTTGTGATGTCGAACCACCCGAGGTGGTCCGTGCACTCTCAGCACGAGGACATAACCTGGCTGCGGGAGATCGACAGCTGCAAGATCAGGGGCGCCGACGGATATCAATACCATCCGCTGTGGATGAACGCCAAAGACGCCGGCGAGCGAGGCATCAAGAAAGGTGACATCGTAAAGATGCACAACGACCGCGGTGGGATCCTCTGCGGCGCCTACGTCACCGAGAGGATAATGCCCGGGGTGGTTGGCATCGATCACGGAGCCAAGTACGATCCCATAGTCCCGGGAGAGCTTGACCGGGGAGGAGCGGAGAACACCATTTGCCCCTCGAAGACGACTTCGAAGAACGCGTTCGGCCATGCGGTGAGCGGCTTCCTGGTCGAGGTCGAGAAGGTCGACCTGGATGAGCTCAAGGCCAAGTATCCGGAAGCGTTTAACCGGCCCTTCCACCCGGATGCGGGTCCTTACGTCGAAGGCTTCATGCAAAGGAACGGCAGTGAGGGGTAGTGCGTTGGCCGCGAACTATGGAGGTGCCTAAATGGGCAAAGTCATGGTCATAGATCTTTCCATCTGCAACGGATGTCACAACTGCCAGGTAAGCTGCAAAGATGAGCACGTGGCCAACGACTGGTCACCCATCGCCAAGCCCCAGCCCGATACCGGCCAGTTCTGGAACAAGGTCATAAATATGGAGCGGGGCACGGTGCCCAAGGTGATGGTCACCTACCACCACTCCATGTGCCAACACTGCGAGAATGCCCCCTGTATGGACGCCTGTCCTCAGAACGCCATCTACCGCAGAAGTGACGGCATCGTCATCATCGACCCCGAGCGGTGCCGGGGAAACCAGCTGTGTCTGGAAGCCTGCCCGTACGAGGGGGTCATCTACTTCAACGACGACCTAAACATTGCCCAGAAGTGCACCTTCTGCGCTCATCTCATAGACAAGGGCTGGACGGACACCCGCTGCTCGGACGCCTGCCCCACCGGAGCCTTTACCTTCGGAGAAGAAGCAGACCTACAGGAGCAGATAAAGAAGGCCGAGCTCCTCAAGCCGGAGCTTGCTACTCGCCCCCGGGTCTACTACCTAAACCTACCTAGGAAGTGGATCGCCGGCGCCGTCTATGACTCCGAAGCCGACGAATGCACGGAAGGGGCCACGGTGACGGCCACCGAGGTTAAGACCGGCAAGAAGGTGAGCATCCAGACCGACCACTACGGTGACTTCTGGCTGAAGAACCTGCCCGACGGCTCCTACACCCTCTTGATCGAGAAGAAGGGATACCTCACCCAGAAACTGGGTCCGATAGACGCAAGCCAAAAAGACCAGAACGTAGGCGACATCGTTCTCTGGAAGGCGTAGACCTCCCCCGCCTGGACCGCGAGGGCCACGGGAATGCCACCCGTAGCTCTCGCGGTCCAGCTGCTCTCAAAGAGTCGGGTCGGTGGCGCGGCCCAGGAACAAGAGCGCACCGGTGCGTTTTGGCCGGGCACCGGTCAAAGGAAGGAGAGGATCCATGCGAGTACTGGGAATCAACGGCAGTCCTCACAGGAACGGGAACACTGCGGTCATGCTGGAGTGGGTGTTGGGTGAGTTGGAGACGGAAGGTATATCGACCGAGGTGTTTCACTTGGCCGGCAAGCCCCTGGCCGGGTGCATCGACTGTCGTAAGTGTTTTCAAAACAAGGACAGGCGGTGCGGTGCGGCGCCGGATGCGCTCAACGACGTCATGGAGAGGATCCTCGCCTCCGATGGAGTGGTGATCGGCGCCCCCACCTATTTTGCCAACGTCTCGGCTAACGTCAAGGCCTTGTTGGAACGCGTGGGATTGGTGAACATCGCCAACGACGGGCTGCTCAAGCGAAAAGTGGGCGCCGCGGCGATCGTGGCGCGGAGGGGCGGGGCGATCGACGCGTTCAACGCAGTCAACCACCTATTTCTGCACGCGCAGATGATAGTGCCGGGCTCATCGTACTGGAACATGGGGTACGGCTGGCATGATCGGGAGGTCGAGCAGGATGCTGAGGCGGAGCGGACGATGCGCACACTCGGTCAGAACATCGCTTGGGTGCTGAAGAGGACGGCCTCGGACACTTCTGACTAGGGACCTGTCGATCGCCAACTGAGCTAGGCTCAAAGCGCCCGTATGCGGTTGCCCTTGGGATTGTGCTCCACTTCAGCGAGTCCCAGCGCTTCCATCACGGGTGGGACGTAGTTCGCGAAGCGACCGCGGAGGCCCTTCTTCAAGCCGTACCAACCGCTCACCGGGTTTTCCGGCGACCGGGCCCACGCTTCGACCGTCCCCTCCGCGGGAGTCTTTTGCTCGTCGGTGCTCCCGAGCGGCATCCAGTCGCCGCGCGCCACGAGCATCGCGTGGAGGTCATCAAGCGAGCGGAGGAGGTAGCGAACCTCGGTCTTGGCGGCCACCACGATCAGCGCAGGCGGGTCCGCGGCCTCGTCGCGATAGGCCTCGACGTCCGACTGCCCGCTGGGAGTCTTGAGTTGCCAGGGGTCCTCCCGCGTGCCTGTTCCCTTCACGCCGTTCTGCGCCATCTCACGCTCCGTTCAGTAAGGGGTTTCTACACTTCTGATCTCTCCAACGGGTGAAACGCGCAAACCCGCCGGGCTCACGCGCGCGCTTGCGTATCTCTGCACAACGTGAGAGAATACCCCCCGGGGTTTATTCGTTCACCCTGTAGCAAGGGGGTTCCCATTCATGAAGCAGTTGCTGGTGATCGGAGCCGGAACGGCAGGCACTATGGTGGTCAACCGTCTTCGCCGGCTGCTCGACGCGGACGAGTGGAACATCACCATCGTCGACCCGCTCGAGACGCACTACTACCAACCGGGCTTCTTGTTCATCCCGTTCGGCATGTATAGCAAGAACGATGTGGTGAAGCCCAAGCGTGACTTCATCCCGGCCGGGGTCGAGGTCATCAAGGTCGCGGCCGACGTCATCGAGCCGGATCACAATCGGGTGAAGCTTGCCGATGGCCGGATCCTCAAGTACGACTTCCTGGTGATAGCCACAGGCACGCAGACACGGCCGGAGGAGACCCCCGGCCTGCGGGGTCCGGAGTGGTATCGGTCTGTCTACGACTTCTACACGATCGAGGGCGCGATCGCCCTGGCGAAGCACCTGCGTACCTGGCAGGGCGGCCGGCTGGTGCTCAACGTCGTCGAGAACCCGATCAAGTGCCCGGTCGCACCGCTCGAATTCATCATGCTGGCCGACTGGTTCTTCCACGAGCAGGGCATCCGCGATCGGGTCGAGCTGATCTTCGTCACCCCGCTCTCGGGTGCGTTCACCAAGCCCATCGCTTCCAGACACCTGGGTGACATCTTGGAGCAGAAGAGCATCAAGGTGATACCCGACTTCATGGTCGAGCGCGTGGATCCCGACGCCAAGAAGTTGGTGCATTTCGACGAGACCGAGGTGGAATACGATCTACTGGTGACGGTGCCCCTGAACAAGGGCGACGAGGTCGTCGCGCGCTCGGGCCTGGGCGACGAGTTAAACTATATCCTGGTCGACAAGCACACCTTCCTGGCTAACGGGCACCCGCGTATCTTTGCCTTGGGCGACGCGGCCGCCCTGCCTACGTCGAAGGCCGGTTCCGTGGCCCACTTCGCCGTGGACTGCTTCGCGGAGAACTTCGTGCGCTACATCGACGGCCTCGAGATGCTGCCCTCCTTCGACGGACACGCGAATTGCTTCATCGAGTCCGGCTTCGGCAAGGGGCTGTTGATCGATTTCAACTATGACGTCGAGCCACTGCCCGGCCGCTATCCGCTGCCGGGCGTGGGCCCCTTCACCCTGCTGCAAGAGTCAGAGATGAACCACTGGGGCAAGATGATGTTCCGGTGGATGTATTGGAACATTCTGTTGAAGGGCCGGGAGCTGCCGCTGCCGGCGCGCATGAGCATGTCGGGTAAGTGGCACCAATGAGGGGGGAAGGGATGGATCAGGCCTTAGCAGCCCCGGATCTTGCGACCCTGAACGAGAAGCTCGATCTTCTCACTGTCCAGGTGCAGTTCCTGACCGAGCAGGCTCGACTTGCGGCGAGCAGGCAAGAGGAGCGCGCCGAGTTGGTGCACGATGTGATACCCATAGCCAACGATGTCTTTCGCATCGCCGTCGAGCAATTGGAGGAGATGCAGGACAGCGTCGATCTGAGTGACTTGCTGCGTCTGCTCAAACACCTATTGCGCAACGCCCGCAATATCGACAGGATGCTCGACCGGCTCATGGTAGACAACGTGGTTGCGTCGTTCGATGAGCCGGTCGATGCGTCGTTGCGGTCACTTCTGAGGCAGATGCGCGACCCGAATGTCCGTCGCGGTCTGGCGCTCGGCATGCGCGCGCTTGGCGTCGTCGGCGGACAGGCGGCGGGGAAGCAGCACACATGACCGGCCATGAATCGCCGTTCACGAACGAGAAATCGACCGACAGGAGGAGCCGCACATGGCGACGCGCGTGATTGCAGGGAAGGTAGTACAAGTCAATGATGAGGGCTATTTGACGGACCCGGCTGAGTGGAACCAAGAGATCGGCATCGAGATCGCCGGGGAGGAGGGGCTAAGCGAGCTGACCGCGGGGCATTGGAAGGTGATCGATTTCTGTCGTGAGGCCGCGAAAGGTCTGCATGGCAAGTCGCCGACACTGCGGCAGATCACTACCGGAACAGGGGTTTCTACCAAGGAGCTGTTCACCCTGTTCCCAAAAGGCCCTGCCAAGAAAGTGGCCCGCATCGCCGGCTTGGGCAAGCCCGAAGGATGCGTCTGATCGATCGGAAGACCCCTGACGTCCACAAATCAAGAGGAGGAAAACCGAATGGCCGACGAGAATCGCCACGTCGCGTTCATCTGCTCCAAAGGTAACCTTGACATGGCCTATCCCGCATTGGTCATGGGCTGGGCAGCCCTGGGCAACGGCATAGACGTGACCATATTCTTTACGTTTTGGGGCCTTGACATGATCACTGAGAAACGGATCGATCACTTGGAGATCGCTCCGGTCGCCAACACCAGCATGAAGATGAGCATGATGGGTGTACCGGGAAACCTAGGGATCCCTAATCTCATGGGCGCGTTGCCGGGCATGACCGCCTTCGCCACGCGTCTGATGAGGAAGAAGATCGCCGGCGTTGACGCGCCGCCCGTGCGCGAATACGTGCAGATGCTCGTGGACGGCGGCGCCAAGCTCTACGCCTGCAAGATGTCGGTGGACATGATGGGGCTGAAGAAAGAAGACTTCGTGGACGGCGTGCTCGACGTCGTCACCGCCAGCGACTTCATGGACATGACCGAGGGCGCGCAGATCGTCTTCATCTGAGTTGGCGGCTGCCGCCGCCGCTGCTACGGCCAGCCGGCCGAGAAACCGTCCGGCGGCAGCCACGCGGCCGGGCCTCGCTGCGGTCGGATGCCTCGCCTACCCTGGGGCGAGGACGAAGTCGAACGAGCCCTCGAGCGTGTTTCCCGACTGCTGCAAGTTGGTGAGCAGCAGTCGCTCGTTGAAGATCCTATCGCCGGCGTTGCCCGGCTCGCCGGGGAAGTACAGCTGGGTCGTCAGCTCCCTCATCCCGTTGGCGCTCACCTTGACATGGATGTGTCTCGTTCTTCCGGTGTAGACGCGGGGTAGCACCGTCTCGAGCCGGTAGGTCCCGTCCTGCTGCGAGAACTGGTGCCCGCGATATCTGCAGCCCCCGTTATCGTAGACTCCGTTCTCGTCGGCCTGCCAGAAGTCAAGCTTGGCTCCCGAGATCGCCTGCCCGCCGGTCGTCAACACCCGTCCGGCGATCAGCAACCTCTGGGCTCCGGACCCGTTTTCGACGAGCGAGGATTCCTCGGGGGAACCCGGCTTGAAATAGGGCCCCTCGGATAGAGTGGGGGTTGGTTGCCCTACGTCCGCAGTTGCCTCGGGGGTGGTATCAAAGCGTCCCATCGCGATGCCTCCTCAGACTTTGAGGTCATGATTCCCGAAACGCCGCCGCGCCAGTCTTGCCGGCCACGCGGCCCGAATGCGCGCCGGTCAAACCAGGCGCCCCGCCGATTAATCCCCGGCGGGTATTTGGCCGATAAGAGACGCGAACGACACGGGCAAGGACAGACTTCCGGTATCGCCCCAGACCGCCGAACGAGAAGAAAGGGGCGATTCTGACAACGAGGGCGCCGGGAGAGAACGACGGGGTGGCAATGCGTGGTGTGGCCAAAACTGAGGCTCATCCTTCCGCAGCCGACAGCGCGGGCAATGCCCTACTTGGGCGCCCCTGGCTTCTGACGATACTCCTCGCCTCGGGTTTATGTGTCGCCTACCTCATCGGAGTCTTTGTGAACTGGGGGGACGCGGCCGATCGCTCCCTGTACGCGAACCTGGGAATGATCCCGATCGGACTGGCGGCTACCATTCTGGCGCTAAGCGCATCGAAGACCCAAGCGGACCGCAGGTCCCAGTGGGCGTGGCGTTTGTTGGGCGCCGGACTTGCCTGCTTTTGGGCGGGCGACATACTCTTTTTTGTCTACCAGAACGTTATGGGTAGCTCACCCTTCCCCTCTCTGGCCGACGCCGGGTACCTCGCGTACTACCCTCTGGTGTTCGCCGGGTTGCTATGTTTCCCGAGCCTGCCAGCAAGCCGGCTGCGCCGGGTCGCCGTATATCTGGGCTGCTTCTTGGTGGTGCTGGTTGGGGCGGCTGTCATATTCGAACTGTTCTTGCTCCCGACTCTCCAGTCGAGCCGTGACGACCTTTTTGCCTACTCTCTGTCCGTCGGTTACCCGGTCGGCGACCTGCTCCTCCTTGCCGGGATAGCGTGGGTGCTCTTGCGGCGGGTGCAGGGGCATGCGTGGAGCATCCTGCTGCTCAGCGCCGGCCTGATAGTCGGTCTCGTGGCCGACGTCATCTACGGCTACCAGAGCATCCAGGGCACGTTTGAGTCCGGCGGATTTTCCGACGCCGGCTACATGCTGTCGTGGGCCCTGTTCGCCTGGGCGGGCTATGCGGAAGCGGCGCGGCATCTGCGGCGCACGACCGTGAGCCTTCAACCAGACAAGACCGATGAACGTTGACTTCCAGCACCAGGTCGGAGCGCGGGGCACACGTTCCCCTCGCTGTTCGGAGCGGGGTTTCAGCGCTTTGGAGCTTGTGGTCATCGTCGTTATCGTCTGCGTTCTCATCGCGATCGGAGTCCCGGCGCTTCACTCCCGGGCGAAAGCATCCGTTCTCGCTGCTAACCTGCAGAGCCTGGGTGCGATGGTGAATGAGCAGGTGATGGAGGGTTACTCTCCGGAGTACAGGCCCTCTGGGGAGGGAGATCCCGGACGTTTCCTGAGCACTCATCTCGAGGAGAGCCTGAGAACCGCGGGCAAAGCGGGTTACGTGAACCCCGTCGTGG
>Ga0214473_10001256_pt1 | contig 34050 bp, 22 predicted proteins | sample RVTome_7_FD_203509 | JGI IMG/M metagenome (GOLD analysis project Ga0214473, IMG submission 203509) | Soil microbial communities from uranium-contaminated site in the Upper Colorado River Basin, Wyoming, United States - RVT98D197 | ecosystem: Environmental > Terrestrial > Soil > Contaminated >... | reverse complement strand
GACCCATCCACGCTTCGGCAACCTGCTCTCTGTGGAGGTCCGCGCCCCCGGGACCATCGAGGCGCGCACCACCGGCAAGCTCGCCGTGAGCTACGAGATCGGCCCCGACCCGTTCGACACGTTCTTCCGGCACCGCGTGGATAGCGGCTACAGCGTCGAGCGCCCGTTCTTCTTCGCGCCGCTCACGGTGATGACGGCGATCCGCAACAGCATCTACATCGTGCCCGATGGCGAGACCACCCGCTCCGGGTTGCCCCTGCCGGCCGATTCGATTCTCACCTTTCTCGAGCAACAGGTGCGCTTCGACCTCAGGGACGATCCCCAGCGGCCCCACGCCGGCTTCTTCACGCAGCTCACCGTGCGCGAAGCGGGCTACTTCCTTCCGTCGTCCTGGGACTATGTCGAGGTCGCCCCGGACGTTCGCGGGTATCTCCCGCTCCCCGCGCACATCACGCTGGCGCTTCGGTTCGCCCTCGGCATGCGCTTCATCACCTCGGCCGATGCGGATCTGGACCCGCTCAGCCAGCAGCTCGGGCCGCGCGACTTCCGCACGCGCGGCGGGGGCGCCTCCAGCAATCGCGGCTTCTTGCCCGGTCGGCTCGGCGACGGCCTCGAGGGCGGCGTCCGTCGCTGGGAGGCGACGATGGAGCTGCGGGTGCCGCTGAACAACGCCTTCGGCGTCGTCCTGTTCGCCGACGGGGGAGACGTGAGCCGGCTAGCGCGTTTCCGGTTCGACCACCCTCAGATCTCGGTCGGCGGCGGACTGCGGTTCTTTACGCCGATCGGCGCCATTCGCTTCGACATGGCTTGGCGTGTTCCACCGTGGCAGGTCTTCGGCGAGGACGAGCGCAACCCGGGCGCGCGAGCTACCGAAGTCCTGGCGGTCTTCGGCAGATTCCCGGGGGCCTCGCACATCACGATCGGGGAGGCGTTCTGAAGGGCGTGCTTCGTGGCCCCGGCCGCCTTGGCGGGCTCAGTCGACCAGACCTTGGAGACAGCCCCTCCCCTGCTCGGCCACGTCCGAGAAGGATGGAACCGCGTCCCTGGCCGTTCGGATGACCTGGCCGACCGACACCACGAATCCGTAGGTGGCACGGAACAGCTGGGTGTCGGCGAGCTTGCCGAGGACGCCCGCCTCCTCGAGGCGGTCGAGCACGACCCGCACGGTGAACGCCGCGAAGAACGCCCTGTAATAGAAGCCGTTCATCGAGTCAGCGTCACCGTCGCGCGCATACGCGATGACCTCGTCGATCTGCGCGCGCTCTCTGGCCGTGATGCCCTCGCGCTGCTTGGCGAGCTCGAGGTAGCGCCGTGCGCCCTCCGCATCGCCGTCCTTCCAGGCGAGCCACGCGCGCACCAGGGCCGTTTCCTCCGGGGCGACGCCGAGCTCCTCGGCCGCGTCCACGAACCGGGCGATCTCCCGCCGGGCCTCCGGCTCTTGCTCGCGGTCGAGGTAGCAGATGCCCGTGGAGCCGTGGGCGAGAGCGCGCGACGCGGCGTCGAGGGCGGCGAGCTCTTCGGCCGACATGGGGGGGCCGCCGAAGGTCGCGAAAGCGCCGGCGAGACCGGTGCGCCGCGTCTCCGGATCCCCCGCGGCGAGGGCGTCGGACTCCGCGCCCGCCAAGTCGCACAGCTCGTTCGTCGCGTAGGCGTGCGCCTTGATCGCCCGGACCAGGGGCTCGAGGCCGGAGATGCCGAGCGATCCGGCATCTGTCATCCACGCCTCGTACAGAACGATCTCCGTCGGGATGGGAACCGGGCTCTGCTCGTGGGACTTCAGCACCCAGAAGGCGAGGAGCAGGATGCCGTGCTCGGTGTTGGCGTCGACCTGGGCCGCCAAGGGATCGTTCGGGTCGAGCTCGCGCAGGAGAATGGGCAGGACCGGGTCGAGCTCGTCCTCACGGCGCTCGCGCACGATGTCGCGACCGAGGGCGCGAAGCTCGAACAGCGCCGTGGCGAGTGAGATCGCGTCCCGGCCCGTGCCGAGGACCTCCGCGGCCACCTTCGCCGGCTCGGTCGCCGTGGGCTGCCCCTGCGGCTCCTCGTCGGCACCGCGCTCGACCAGACGCTGCGCGGCTGCGATGGCACGCAGGAGGCGCTCACGTGCGTCGTCGATCCGCGGGTCGTCCCCCGACTTCGTGATCGCGACCTTCATCGCGACGTAGAGATGAACCGAGGTGGTGTCCACGCGCTCGCGAAGCTTGTCCTCGTCGGTCTTGGGACCGCCGCAGTCGCAGCTCGTGAAAGCCAGCGCCACCGCGAGGAGAAGAACAGGAATGCTGCGGGATGGGTGCATCGAGCGGCTCGGCCGGAGCATCTTCGCTCCGGGGGCGAGCGATGTCTACGTCCCGTCGCAGCACTCGCCGTTGCAGCACGTGAGGGGGCAGTCGCTCGCGAAGTAGGTCGGCTCAGCGCTGCACGTGGTGCTCCCGGCAGTGCCGGCGCACAGGACGCTGGCGGTCAAGCAGGCCCTCCAAGCAGAGCAGAGCGGGTACTCGTCGATGCAGGCGCCGCTCCGGCAGCTAGCTACGCAGCGGCCGAGGCAACCGCCGAGGTCAACGGTCCGGCAGCAGGCGCCCTCGGACCCGCCCGACCACGCAGTCTGGCTCACCGTCGGGTTGCATTCCTGACATGCGTTGGCTGGGTTGGGCGTGCCCATGGAACGGCACGTGCCCGAAATCAGGCAGGAGCTACCCATGACGGCGTGGTCGCAGCGGTCGGACGCCTCGTTGCAGGAGTCGGCCGTGCAGGCGAGCGTGTCCGAGCAGTCCCGCCCTAGGACCGAGCACGTGCCGCCCGCGCAGGTGTCGGAGACGGTGCAATACTGGCCGTCATCGCAGGTGCCCGTCCGGTTCGACCACGCGGTCTGGCTCATGGACGGGTCACATTCCTGACAGGAGCTGGCAGGGTTGCGCGCAGTCGCCGAGCGGCACACGCCGGCGATGAGGCACGACGTCGGGTTCACCGTGTGCGTACACGTTCCGGCGCACGCGTCGGTTGTGCAGGGCAACATGTCGTCACACTCCGCTGCGGTCGCGCACATCCGGCACATGCCCCCGATACAGGATAGGCTCGGATCGCAGGCCGTGCTGCAGCCTCCGCAGTGAGCCGCGTCGCTCTGGGTGTTCGTCTCGCATCCCGGGTTGCCGTCGCAGTCGGCGAACGGCGCCGTGCAGCCGCAGCTGCCGGTGGTGCACACAGCATTCGTGCCGCAGTCGCGGCACGTCCCCCCGCAAGCCGCCGTGGTCGTGGCCGTGTCCGCGCACGCGCTGCCGCAGCAGCGCATCGCGCCGGCCCCGCATGAGGTGCCGTCGGGATCCGTCGGGTGCGAGCACACGCCGGTCGCCGGGTCACAGACATCGCTCGTGCAGGGGTCCGTGTCCGTGCACTCGACCGGCGTACCGTCCAGACACGCACCGCCCCCGCAGCGCTCGACCCCGGTGCACAGATCCCCGTCGCTGCAGTCGTCGTCGATCATGCAGGGTCCCGCATCGACCTCGGGTCCGGCGTCGATCCCGTTGGCGTCCACGCGTCCGGCGTCCATCCCGCCAGCGGTCGAAAAGCATCGCAGTGCGCCAACGTCGTTCGCGCGACAGGTCCATCCCTCGGGACAGTCGCGCAAAGCGTCCGTGCACTCATAGCGGCCCTCGGGGACGTCCGCCGCGCACCCGGCCGCGACAAACGCGACCAGCAGCGCGATGCGCGCGAGCATCAGAACCTCCCCCGCGCGACGACGCCGCCGGGACCGATCCCGACCTCGGGACCGTCCCCCGTCCCACCCGAAGTGAGCAAGACGATCCCGACCGCGACCCCCGCCGCGCCGACGCCCGCGAGCACGAGCCCGAGCGCCGAGAACGTCGGCGCCCGGTCACGGGCATCCCGCACGTCGGGCCAGGACGACCCGTCGGGCGCGTCCTCGACCGCCGAGATGTCGCCCTGCGCCATCGCGAAGAGCACGATGCCGGTTCCGAGCACGGCCGCCGAGCCACCCATGACGATCCACGGCACCACGCCGGGGCCGCCCGCGTCGCCGTCGTCGATCGGCGGTGGTGGCGCGTCGGGCGGCGGGCCCTGCTCGTCCTGAATCACAGACCGCACCGCCACGATGCGCGCCTCCACGTCTCCCCGGTTCGCCGCGCCGGGCGCGTCCCTGAGGTATTGCTCGAACGCCTCGAGCGCGCGCTCGTTTCGGCCCGAACGCTGCGACGCGACGCCGATGTTGAAGAGCAGCTCCGGAAGCGGAAGGACTGCGTACGCCCGCTCGAAGTACTCGAGGGCCGCACCGTAGACGCCGCGTCCGAACGCCTCGCTTCCGGCGCCGAAGAGCTCGCGGGCTTCTTCCTCCGGGCTGGGCTCCGGCTCTTGTGCGAGCGCCGGGCTCGAAGACGCCAGGACGGCGATCAACGCGAAGCCCAGCGTCCGCATGACCGCGAGCATAGGCGCGCGCCGCGTATCGCACAATGCTCAGAAGCGGCGCTCGGCCACCATGACCCGGACACGGTGCTCACCGGCGAGATCCCGGCGCAGGGTTGCTGGGAGAGCACGGTCGCGATGGGCCTGCGCTTCGATCCCGACAGCTGCTACTGACCCGGAGCTGCCACGTCGCGTTCGATTCACGCGCGCCGACGGCGTCCCGCGACGAGCACGGCGACCAGCATCGCGACCAGCATCGCGACGAGCAACGGAGGCGGCGGGGAGCGACCCGGAACGGCGCAACCACAGCCGCCGTCGTCTTTGCGCGGTGAGCCGCCACCGTCCGCCCGTGAAACACCACCGTCGATCGCTCGGCCGCCGTCCGGTGCCGGGGCGCCCCCGTCCACCGGTCCGGCGGCGTCCATGGCGGAGCCACCGTCGCTGTCGGAGGCGCCCGCATCCGCGGGGCCCGCGTCGCTAGGTCCTGCGTCGCCCGCGCCGGCGTCCATGGGGCCGGCATCGGAGCCCCCAGCGTCGCCCGCACCGGCGTCCGCAGGGCCGGCGTCGGATGCCGTGCCCCCGTCGCCGCAGTCGCTCAAGAACGTGCAGTGGTCGAAGCGCCCATCCCCCTCGACGTCACCGCAGCTCGAACCCGCGCCGAGGCAGCCGGGCGCGGTCTCGCAGGGGGCCGACGCGCAGCAGTAGGGCGTCGGCGTGAAGCAGGTCGTCACGCCCGACTGGTCTACGCACAGCGTGTCGTCGGGATCGCACGCCGACGGGTTCGTGCACGGTATCGCCGCGGGGAACGCGATGTCCGCGCATCGCCAACACAACGCGTCGACGCGCTCGCAGTACCGCCCGCCGGCGGATGCCGAGCTCGGCGCGAGCAGGGCGCCGCCCCCGAAGACCAATAGGAGGGCCGTGCGGAGCTTCACGTTCGCAGCGTACCAGCGATCGGCCGCTGACGGTCCAGCAACCGTTCCCACGGTGCGCGGTAGGCGGCGCGCGTGGTAGAAGGCCCGAGGCCCCATACGAGGTGAACGCGTGTTGTTTGTCGTCGAGTGCCCCCGCTGCGGGAAGCCCGCTCCCATCTGCTTGTCGGAGGCGCAGCGCCTGCGCTGCCCGGCCTGCAGCCACGACGGTCCCCCCGCGCAACACCTTTGTGAGCAACTGGCCCGCGCCGATTCGGTCGTGCGGCAGGTCGCGGTCGGACAGCGGCAGCTGAGCGACTCCCAGCGGCGCGCTCTCGCCTCCGGATGCGCGGGATTCGTCGGATTCGTGGCCCTGTTCGGCTTGGTCATGCTCCCGTTCGTCGGGTGCTTCGCGTTCGGCATCGGCGTGATGGCCCGCGACTACCACAGCCCCGTGCTGTTCAGCCTGCTGTTCGCCACGCCTGCGGTGCTCATGGGGGTGACCGGCCTGCTGGCCCTGGGGTGGATCGTCCGGCGCCGACAGCGGCTCGAGGAGGCTTGTTCCGCCCTGCCGCCCGTGCACCCGGGTCAGCCCGCCCGGTGCCACGTCTGCGGCGGTCCGCTGTCGCAGCCGACGGGCGACACGCCGGTGGTGCGCTGCGCCTACTGCGCGGCCGACAACCTCGTGCGAGCGGACGTACTCGAGCGGGTCGGCCGGAAGTTGAAACAGCAGACCGGCGATCTCGAAACCCAGGTGCGGGCGGCGTCGGTGCAACTGTCCACGGCCACGGTCGCGTCCAATCTGCTCGTCCTCGGGGCGGCGCTCGTGGTTCCGGTCATCTCGACGTGCGTGATCACCTTCGTGGCCGTGTCGATGGCGCCCGAAGACAGGGCCGCCGACCCGTCCATCGAGTACGCCGTCCTGACCACCGAGCGAGGCCAGTGCCTGGCCCAACTACACCGCGACGGCATGGGTGGCGCCCACCTCCGCCGCGGGATGTGGGCCAGCACCGCGGCTCAACAGTCGGAGCACACGAGCGACGCCTCCGGTCTCCAGGTCGTCACCGCGCCAGCCCTGGTGGGCCGCGCGGCGACCGCCTTCGACTGGACCGAGCCGGGGACAATCGAGGCTGTCTACCAAGTCGGCATGAGCCACGACGGCAATAGCGCCTGGCTGCGGCGCGCGGACGGCCAGCGCGCGAGCACGGACGTGAAGAACCTCTGTCTCGTGCCGCGCTGAGGACGGCGGGAAGCAAGAGCCCCGCAGGGCGTACACTGTGGAGCAGCCGTGCGTCGCACCCAGGTCAGTCTCCTCGTCGGTCTGTCAGTCGCAGTAATCGGCGGCGGTGCGATGATGTGGCTCCTCGGTCGAGGCGAGGAGCCGGTAGTGACAGGCCAGCCCGTGATCACCGACGTCGCGAGGGGCGACGCGAGCGGACTGACTACCGGGGCTCCGTCCCCTTGGACTCGTCGCTTCGCCCGGGCGTGCACCGAGTGGAGCGGCAGCACCGTCTTGGCGACCGACCGGCACGTGTTCGCCTGCGACCACGCGGTCTTCGATCGAGAGACGGGGGAGCTCGTTACTGTCATGCCCCGGACGCGTTTCGATGGCGTCGCGGTCAACGGTGGATCGCTGTGGCGCAGCTTCGAGGAGGAGGGCCTGTTGTTCCTCGACCACGAGCTGCAGATCGTCTGGCGCCTCCCCATGCCGGAGCGGCCCGAAGGCTACGCGGCATCACCCGACGGCGACCGCTTGCTCGCGTTCGGCGACTCGCTCGCCGTGATCGATCTCGAACGACGCCGAGAGGCCCGATCCCCGGGGGCCGAGGCCTGTGACGACGCGTTCGCGGCGGGGTTCACCGCCGACGGGAACATTCAGTGCTTGGTGCGCTGCGGCGAGGATTCCTGCCTGCGCACGCTCGGCCGCGCGGGCAGCACGCCCCTGCCGGCGCTGAGCGACGCGCGCTGGGCAAGAACCGGGCGAGCGATCTTCGCCGTGGACTCGCGGCGTGCCTATTGGCTCGAGCTCGACGGCACGGTCCGCGAGCGCATCGAGCTTGCTGGGATCCGAGAACCTCAGATACTCGACATCGCACCGAGCGGCGAGCGTGTGCTGCTCGGCTCCTCCGCACGCACCGTCATTTTGGCACGCGACGGCGACGAGACCCACGAGGAGCACGTCGTCGAGGTCGGGAGCACGTCCGGAGCCTTCGCCGGCGAGGACCAGGTGGTGGTCGGGACGCAGACTCAGGACACGCTGTGGCTCCACCGCGGCGAGCCCCAAACGCTCCCGACACTGCCGCTGCCGCAGCTCCCCGACAGCTTCGTCCAGTACCGGCCCACCCGAGCTGGCGTCGCCATGGACTTCGTGAACGAGGAAGGATCGATCACGCGGGGTCTGACCGACGTTGCCGCCTTCGACGACCGTGACTCGAGCGCGCCTGTCTATGTGGCGCGCTCCGACGCGAGTGAGCTCGCGCGATTCACCCGAGACGACACGGCCTGGGGACGGGCGGCGGCCGACCGCTACCTGGTCCTCGGTGCCGAGCGATGGGCGGTGGTGGCGCGGGACGCCGAAGGCCGCCGGGTACTGCGCGGCCACGCGTACATCGGCGGCTGTGAACGAACGCACACGGACCTCCTGCTCCGGGAGGATCGCGGCGTCCTCGAGCGCTTGATCATCTACACCGGTGTCGAGCAACGCCACAGGGAGCTCTTGGTCGACCGCGCCGTCGGACCGACGCCAGCCGGAGCACTACGCATATTGAACCCGGACGATTCCGGCTACGCTGGCGATCCGTCGATCGGCCCCGTCAGGTAGGCGAGCGCTCTTCTAGCCCGCGACCTCGTCGTCGAAGGGAAGGCCACCCTCCACGTTGCGGGCGCGCATGCTCACCACCGCCACGCCGGCCGCTGAGCGCACGGCGACTCGAATGTGGTCGTCCATGCTCTCCGGCTTCCAGCGCACCTCGCGCCCGTCCCCGTCGATCTCGCCGCCGCCGTGCCACCGGTAGCTCATCTCGTGCGGGCCACCTCGAACCACGACGCGCACGTGGTCGCCGTCGCGTTCGGCCGAAAGCTCGACATTAGGCGGCGCACTGAGCGGCAGGTCCGTGCTGCGCACGGCGCGCAAGGCAGTCGTGTCGCGCCACTGGTCGATGAGCGCCAAGCACGCCGAGTCGGGCGCGCGATTGGCGGCAGCCATTCCATTGTCCGCGGGCGCGGGGTCCGCGACGCCCGCGTCGAAGGGGACCCAGTCGACGACCGTCGAGTCCGGCGGCACGATGACGGTGCTGTCGAGAACCCCCGCGTCCGCCGGGGCATCGTCGACCACGGTGGCATCCTCGGGAAGCATCGCGTCCACGTCAGCGTCCATCAGGCCCGCATCGAAGGGGACCCAGTCGACGACCGTGGAGTCCGGCGGCACGACGCGGCCGTCACGGACGCCAGTGTCTGCCGGTGCGTCGTCGACGACCATGGCGTCTCGTGGAAGCGGGTCGGACATGGTCGGGCCGTGAGACGAGCCGCACCCGGTCGCCCAAACCGCCAGCGAGGTCCCCAACGCCAGGCTCTGGGCGAGCTTGCGCAAGCGCTCGGTCGGATCGGGCATCGGCGGTCGATAGGCGCCGTTGGCGAACCGCTGCATGTCGCACGAGAGCTCGTCGATCAACAGGTGCAGTCGATGATCGGATGCGCTGATGCGCAGACCCAGGAGGGCCGTCTCCCGAGCGACCCGATCGGGGCTGAGCCCCCGGTCGACGACGCCGATCGCTTCCTCGATGAAGCCCGCCGTGTCTTCGGTGATCGCCCGGGTGAGCTGCTCGGCTCGGCGGCCCAGCTCGCTGGCCCGACCGTGCGGATCGTCGTAGAAATGGGCCAGGATCTTGGCCGAGTAGCCGAGGCCCATGTAGCGATTGGCCACGCCGTGGCACGAGAAGTTGCGCTCGCGGAACGCCGCCGAGCACACGCGGAAGAGGAGCTCGGTGCGGTCGTCGGCGATCCTGTAGTCGTAGCCCAGGTAGCTCCCGCCGAGCCGTCCCTCGGCCGCCATGTCGAGCTGCAGCGGCGTCGCGAAATAGGGCTCGGCACGGCAGAAGTTCACCGGGTGGCTGGCGTGCGCGCGCATGAACGCTACGTTGGTACGAACGTCGTCGAGCGTGGCGTCGGGCTCGAACAGGAGCAGGTTGTAGCAGGAGAAGATCCCGGCCTCGCGGCACGCACGGAGCGCTGTCCGGACGGCGTCGGTCTGGGTCCCGCGCCGCAGGTGGAGCGTCCCCGCTTCCGAGGCGTTCTCCACGCCCACGTACATCCGGATCATGCCGTGCGCGGCCAGCTCCCGGGCGAGCTCCTCGTCGAGCGTGTCCGGCCGACACTTGCCGATCATGGCCACCTTGCCCACGCCGTAGAGGTCGAGGTGCTCGCGGATCTGCCCGACGCGCGCGGCCGAGGCGCGCGTCCGAGGCAGCAGGAAGTTGTCGTCGTGAAAGCAGAAAATACCGGTGCCTCCGGCGGCGTGCGCGAGCAACGCGATCTCCTGGGCGATATTCTCCGGGCTGCGGTGACGCAGGGTCTTCCCGCCAGCGTGCGCGCGGGCGTCGCGGTAGAAGGACGTGATCGAACAGAATCGGCAGCGACCCCAGCAGCCGCGACCGCCCATGATCGGGATGAACGGGATGCCCATGTGCTGCGCGTGGGGCCGGTAGCGCTTCGGGAAGGGAAGCTCGTCGAGATCGCCGAGCATCCGGCCAGGCGTTCGGACCGGCGCGCCGTCGTCGGACATGAAGGCGATGCCCGGCACCTCTCCCACACGCCTGCCGGACTCGAGCGCCCCGAGCAGGTCCACGAATCCGCGCTCGCCCTCGTGGAGCACGATCGAGTCGATGCCGTGGCCGGCCTCTAGCACCTCGCGCCATGCGAGCGTGGGAAACTGCCCGCCGCAGGTGATGTGGTGCCGGTATCCCTCCGCGCGGAGCAGTCGCGCGAGCCCGAGGAACTCGAACGCGCGGTGCTGAAACTGCACGCTGAGCCCGACCACGTCGGGTGCCTCCTGAGCGATCTGGCGCGCCAGCTCGGCCGCCTGCGAACGCTCGTTGAACGGCACGACCCGCACGTCGTGCCCCGCCCCCTCCGCCGCGGCCGCGATCATGCCCAGCCCGAGGTTCTCCTCGAAGTCTGCTCCGCAAACGATTATCCGCATGTCTTCCTCCCTACCCTCCGCCATTTCGGCCGGACCGCCCACGGTCCATCCCTCGGCGGCGACCGGCGATCAGGAACGCGAGCCCGAGCACGACCAGGAGCGCTCCCGTCGTGCCGCTCGAGGGCGATGCCGCCACCCGGCAGGCGCATCCGCCCTCAGCGCCGCCAGCGGTGCCCCCTGTTCCACCATCGCCCCGTATCCCGCCGTCCATGAGCTCACCGGGCTCCCGGCACGGCATCTCGTCGATGAATCCGTTGCAGTTGTCGTCGAGCACGTTGCCACACACCTCGGCTCGGCCCGGGTGGATCGCCGCGTTCATGTCGTCGCAGTCCGACAGGGCTCCATAGCCGTCCATGTCGGCATCGGGGCCTCGCGCGTGGCGGTTCTGGAGGCACCGACCTCGGACGCATCCATGCTCGCACGTGACCATCGCGCACGGGTTGTCGTCCAGGCACACGCCGTCCATGCAGTACGCGGGGCAGCTCACCGAGTCGCAGGGATCCGGAGTGCACGTGCCGTCCATGCACCCCCAGCTGCACGGCTGCAGTGTCGTCTCGTCTTCGCAGGCGATGGCCGTCGCCCCGATCTTGAAGTGGATCGAGTTCACCCCGTCGCAGCCCGCGATCACGAAGCCGAAGTCCCGGCCGGCGGCGATCTCGGCGCGCCACTCGGGACACCAATGGTGCAGGCAGATTCGGTTCGGCTCGCCGGCGACGAGCAGGAAGGTTCCCATGAAGACCGGCGAGTCCGGCACACAGCATTGCCCGTGGGTCGTGCCGGGCCGGCACACCTTCCCCGCTCCGCACTCGGCGTCCGTCGTACAGTCGGGCGTGTTGTCGGAGTCGAAGACCAGGAACCGCTCCTCGGCGTTCCGCTCGACCGCCCACCCGTCACCGTTGCAGCTGTTCTCGATGGTCACGTAGCCGGTCTCGTCCAGCTGGTCGTCGCAGCTCTCCGACAGCTCGGTGTCATAGATGGAGTAGTACCCGGTCGTGTCCACGGTGAGCGTCCCGCAGCTCACCATCGGAGCGGCGTTGCCGAGCGCGTAGATCTGGTCGTCGACGACTCCGTCCATGTTGTCGATGAAGGTGAAGGGCGGCGTGGGGCCGGGCACACACGGGTCCGGGTCGTCCGAGCAGATGTCCCCTTCGAACTCGTCAAAGCAGGGGTTGCCGCAGTTCGGGTCGCACAGGTCACCCGGCGCGCAGTAGGGGTCACATGCCGGGTAGTCCGGCGAGTCGCACGTGCAGTCGGGATTGCAGTCGGGGTTATCCGGCTCCCGGTAGCAGGGCGGCGGCGGGAGGCAGAATTCGTCGCCCGGCGTGCAATCCTGGGCGCGCGCGAGCTCAGCGACGCAGGTGCTCGCGGCCACCAGTACGAAGATCCAACAAAGGGCCCGCATCGGCCACCTCCGGGTCGAGCATCTCAAACCCACCGGCCGACCGCAAATCGCCAGATGGCAGCCTGTCCCAACGAGGGCGGAAGCGCTTGCCATGCCGTGATCGGCATCGCATCGTAGGCTGCCGGCCCGGACCTTTGGCCGGTCTGCCGCGGCCCTCGAAAAGCTGGACGGGCTCCCCGCGAGAGCACGACTCGCGAACATGGATTTGACGAGACGCGCAGATGCCTATAAAACGTGGCCCATTCGAGCGGAAATCATCAGCCACCGGGAGAACCGGGAGAAACCAAGGCACAACGTTGCTCAACAGAACAAGGTTCGCGAAATTCGCCAACGCCGTCGCCAGCAGGGGCCTGTCATGAGTCGAGGCACCTACTCGGGTGGAAAACGGCAGCGCGAGGCCGACAAGGCCCGCAAGAAGAAGGACAAGGCCGAAAAGCGGATGCAGCGCCGAGACCGGCCGCCGGGTGAGGTACCGATCACGACGGCCGAAGACGTGACCGGTGTGCTGCCGAGCGTCGAGGAGGCCATGTCGGCGATTCGAGCTCGCGCCAACGCCCCGAGAAGCGCCTCCGCGATCCCCGTTCGCCTCTATGTTGGCGGCCTGAGCTGGGACACGACCGAGGAGGGCCTTCGGAACGCGTTCGCAGCACTCGGCAAGGTGATCGAGGTCGCCATCATCACCGATCGCGAGACCGGGAGCTCGAGGGGATTCGGCTTCGTCACGATGGACCGCAAGGACGCAAACCGCGCTATCGAGGCACTGCACAACACGGATCTCGACGGGCGGAATATCGTCGTCAACATCGCCACGGAACGGCAGCGCTAGCGCCCTCGGTGCACGGCTTGGGTCGGCGCTCACAGGAGGCGCTGGATCCACTTCTTCTTGCCTTCGGTGTACGGCGGGTAGGTGAGCGGCAGGTCCGGGAAGGTGGGCTTGTCGAGCACCGACTTCCGGTGAGCAAACGTCTCGAAGGAGGCGCGTCCGTGATACGCGCCCATGCCACTCTCGCCCACGCCCCCGAAGGGCAGGCCCTGGACCCCGACGTGGTACCAGGCGTGATTGATCGACGCCCCACCGGACGAGGTCGCCTCGATGACCCTGCGCTGCACGTCCTTGTCGCGGGAGAAGATGTAGAGGGCCAGCGCTTTGGGTCGGGCATTCGCGAACGAGATCGCGTGCTCGATGTTCGGCACGGACAGGACCGGCAAGATCGGACCGAAGATCTCTTCGGCCATGACCGGTGAATCCGGCGCCACATCCTTCAACACGGTCGGGGCGACGTAGCGCTGGTCTGCATTCGATTGCCCGCCCACCACCACCTCACCGCTGCCCATGAGCTTCATGACCCGGGTGAAGTGCCGCCCATTGACGATGCGGCCGTAGTCGGGGCTGCGCTGAGGGTCCGCTCCATAGCACTCGGTGATCCCCTTCTTCAGCTGCTCGAGCAACTCGTCGTGGATCCCCTCGTGGGCGAGGATGTAGTCAGGCGCCAGGCAGGTCTGACCCGCGTTGGTGTACTTCCCCCACAGGATGCGGCGAACCGCCACCTCGAGGTCCACGTCCCGGTCGACGATGCACGGGTTCTTGCCGCCGAGCTCCAGCGTGACCGGCGTGAGGTGCCTCGCGGCGGCCGCCATGACGATCCGGCCGACGGCAGGGCTGCCGGTGTAGAAGATGTAGTCAAACCGCTCCTTCAGGAGCGCTGTCGTCTCGGGCACTCCGCCCTCGACCACCTTCACGCAGGATGGATCGACGTACCGAGGAAGCATGTCGGCGATCAATGCCGAAGTGGCCGGTGAGACCTCCGAGGGTTTGACGACCGCGCAGTTGCCCGCGGCGACGGCACCGATGAGCGGCGTCATGACGAGTTGGAACGGGTAGTTCCATGGCCCGATGATCAGCGCGACCCCGTAGGGCTCCCGATGGATGCGGCTGGTCGCCGGCCTGAAGATCAGCTCGGTGCGCACCTTCTCCGGTCTCATCCAGCCCTTGAGCCTCTTCTCCACATAGCCGGCCGAGGCGACCGTATAGGCCGTCTCCGTGAGGAAGGCCTCGAGGTCCGGCTTGCCCAGGTCCTTGGCCAACGCGGCGTGAATGTCGGCTCGTCGTTCGGTCGTCATGCGGCGGATGCCCGCCAGCTGTTCCAGACGCCACCCCAGCGACCGCGTCTTGCCGGCCACGAAGCTCGCCCTCAGCCCCTCGACAATCGCCGTCGCTTCCATGTTTTGCCTCACACCTCGCCCCGGACCGCCAGGACGCGGGCGGGCAACTCGAACGGCCCGGCCGGCGCTCCGAGGAGGTCGAAGCAAGCGTCACGTAACTCGGCCCGTCGATCCTCGGGTTGGGCGACGAGATTCATGTGCGGCATTGGCTACCTGATGTGAGACCACGTCAATCGGCCTAGGCGTGAGGGGCCCGGCGCGTCGACTTGGCCAGGAATGCGGGGTGCGCTCGTTCCCCATCGTCCGCCCTCGTAGGAACGGTGGTGAGTGGCCCGGCTCGCACGCCTGAGCAGGTACGCAGTACACTCTGCTTCATGCTCAGGCCTCCTCACGCGGGCATCGTCATCCTGCTCGCGGGGTGCGCAGTCGACGTGAGCGGATTGGGCGGTGGGGCGCGCGACTCCGGCGCGGACGGCGGATCGTTGACGGACGGCTCGCACGAGACGGACGGAGGTTCGGGGGGCGACGCGGAACCGGGAATCGACGCAGGCGTGGCGGTCCCGACTGTCATTGCGGACTTTCCTACGGCCGGCACAAACGACAGCCATCCTGCCGTGGTGTGGAACGGCACGCAGTTCGTGGTGGGAGTCATGGTGGCGGATGGCGCCGGTCACCAAGTGGACCTCATTTTGCTGGATCCGGGCCAAGCACGGTCCACGCCCACGACGCGCGTGACATTGGGCTCGCCGGCGCCGCGCAAGAGCATCACGCTCGCGCCGAGAGGCGGAGCGCTCGCCGTCGGATGGGTCGAGGACGAGGGATCCGAGTGGGCCCTCTACACGCGAATCCTGCCGGACGAGTCGTCGGCGACCCGCCAGCTTGGCTCCATCCGCGTCTCCGGTGACCACGACGACGCTTTTTTCTTCTGGGTCGGCGACCGGCTACACGCGGTCGTGCGGATGGACGGTATCGTCGGCGGCGAGGCCCTCATCTCAGTGGACCTGGGCGGGCCCGTCGTGATCCCCGGCTTGTCCTTCGCCAGCGCGACGCCGCGCTTCTCCGATCTGGGGTGGGGGTTGGCGTCGCGCGGGCCGCTTCTGACGTCGGGTGTCGTCGGCGAGATGTACCGGTACGCATCCGGAGGCTGGGATCTCGGCGTGCGCCTGACCAGCCCGGAGCCCCTCGGCGAAGGGGACATGGCCGAGCTCTCGGACGGGACGGTGCTCGGGCTGTGGACGTTCGTGCCCGCGGGCGGTGCTCGCGAGCTTGCGGTGTTCCGCCTCGTTCCGTCCGGGGACGTGTACCTCCAACCCGATCCGCCCACACGCCTCGGCTGGTACGCCCCCGATCCCGCCGTCGACGTCGTGTCGGACCGACTGGTCGTCGCCTTCATGCGCGAAAACGCAGGTGGGCGTTCGCTCGGATTGGGGATGCTCGACGCGGCGGGCACTCCGCTCGTCGGGGACTGCGCCGTGCCAGCCGTTCTTCCCTTCGCGAACGAACCCGACATCGCCTGCGGAGCGGGATGGTGCGCGGTCGTATGGATGGAAGCGACCGCCTACGAGGCTGCCGACTACATCACGCGCGTCATGCAGGTTCCGGCAGACCCGCTCCTCGTCTGCCCCTAGACCGCTCTCCATTTGACCTGATCCTGGCTTACGTCCGCGCTCGGGCTCAAGTCAAAGCGAGAGCGATCTAGCCGTACGTTGCCCAGGTTGGGGCGGGAACCTACGGCGGCGGCGCGTGGGCCGGTGTGTCAGAGCGCCGAAGCTCGCGCGCGATGACGCGCCCCGTGTGGCTGCGCCGCGCCCGTGCGATTTGCTCCGGCGTGCCGGTCGCCACCACGCGCCCTCCCCCTTCTCCGCCCTCCGGACCGAGATCAATGACGTGATCGGCCGCGACGATCACGTCGGGGTGGTGCTCGATGACGAGCACGGTGTCGCCACGGTCGACGAGCTTGCCGAGCACACCGAGCAGGCGCACGACGTCGTCGCGGTGCAGGCCCGTCGTCGGCTCGTCGAGGACGTAGAGCGTCGGTCCGGATGCCGCCGTGCCCATCTCGGCCACGAGCTTGAGGCGCTGGGCCTCGCCGCCGCTCAGCGTGTTCGAAGCCTGCCCGAGCTTCAGATAGCCGAGCCCCAGCTCGGTCATGAGCGTCAGGGGATGGGCGACCGCCGGCACCGCGGCGAAGACGCGCACCGCCTCGTCGATCTCGAGGTCCAGGATCTCGCCCACGCTCAAACCGTGGAGCCGCACCTCGAGCGTCTCGGCGTTGAACCGCGCACTGTTGCAGGTCTCGCAAACGACGTGCACCTGGGGCAGGAAGCTCATCTCCACGGCGAGCGCTCCCTGCCCCTGGCAGCCCGGACAGCGGCCGCCCTCCACGTTGAATGAGAAGCGTGACGGCGTGTAGCCGCGCGCCCGGGCCTCGGGAGTGCCCGCGAGGAGCCGACGGATCTCGTCCCAGACGCCGACATAGGTGGCAGGAACGGACCGCGGCGTCCGGCCGATGGGGCTCTGGTCCACTTCGACCGCTCGCTTGATGGCCGACGCGCCGAGGATGCGGTCGTGTGCTCCCGGGGGCTCACTCACCAGACCCAGCGCCCTCCGCGTGGCGCGCAGGATCACGTCACGAACGAGCGTGCTCTTGCCGGACCCGCTCACGCCCGTGACCGCCACGAGACGCCCGAGGGGCACGCGCACGTCGATGCCCGCGAGGTTGTGCTGGCGAGCGCCGCGCACCTCGAGCCAGCGGGCGCTCGACACAGGGCGCCGCTGCCGGGGCACGGCGCTCGGGCGCGCGAGGGCGGGCCCCGTGACGGACCGGGAATCGGTCAGCAGCTTCGCGGGCGGCCCCTCGGCCACGATCGTGCCGCCGAGACGCCCGCCGCCGGGCCCCACGTCGATAACGTGATCGGCGGCGCGAATGGTCTCCGCGTCGTGCTCGACGACGATGACCGAGCTGCCCTTGCCGACCAGCTCGCGCAGCGCCGCGAGCAGGCGGCCCGTGTCCCTCGGGTGGAGACCGATCGTGGGCTCGTCCAGGACGTAGAGCACACCCGTCAGCCCGCTGCCGAGCTGGGCTGCGAGACGCACGCGCTGCATCTCCCCTCCGCTGAGGGTCCCCGCCGCGCGATCGAGACCGAGATAGCCGAGCCCGACCTGCTCGAGGAAGGCGAGCCTGCGCGCGGCCTCGAGGAGGGGGGCCTTGCCGATGGCCGCCTCGCGCCCGGTCAGGCGCAAACGCGAGAGCTCGCGGCCGGCCGCCGACACACTGCACGTCATGATGTCCGTGATGGGGCGGGTCGCGACGGTGACCGCCCGCGCCAGCGGCGACAGTCGCAGGCCGCCGCATTGATCACATGGCTCTTCGACTTCGCGCGCGGCCCGACCCCGCCCGACGGTCATCACCACCGCGCCTCGCCCGTCGCACCCAGGGCAGGCGCCTTGCCGCGTATTAAAGGAGAAGAAGCGCGGATCGAGCTCGGGGAACCCCGCGCCGCAGCTCGGACAGGCGCGGCGGCTCGATACGAGCGCCTCCCGGTCCCCGGTCGCAAGGACCTTCGCGGCGCCGTCGCCGCGCGTGAGGGCGGCCCGCAGCAAGCCGACCAGCTCGCCGTCGCCACCGCGCGCATCACCGAGCACGAGATCGACGTCGTGCTCGCGAAAGCGGTCGAGCTTCAAGCCGCGCGTGAGCTCGACCATGCGGCTGTCGATGCGGGCCCGCTCGATGCCGGCCTTGCGCGCCTTCTCGAGGAGCTCCCGGTGGATACCCTTGCGTCCGCGCACCACGGGCGCGAGCACGGAGAGCCTCGCGCGTCGGCCAAAGCGCTTTGCGAGATCCTGTGCGAGGACCTCGGGCTCCCGCGGCGCGATGGGGATATTGCAGTCCGGACAATGAAGCAATCCCGCGCGGGCCCAGAGCAAGCGCAGGTAGTGGGCCACCTCGGTGATGGTGGCGACGGTGGAGTTGGCCCCGCCGCGGGTCGTGCGCTGCTCGAGGGAGACGCTCGGGGGCACGCCCAGGACGCGGTCCACGGCCGGGCGCGGAAGCTGGGGCATGTATTGGCGGGCGTAGGGCGACAGGGTCTCGAGGTAGCGTCGCTGTCCCTCGGCGAAGACGACGTCGAAGGCCAGCGTGCTCTTGCCGCTGCCGCTCGGACCCGTCACCACCACGAGCCGCTCCCGCGGAATGTCGAGCATGACGTCCCGCAGGTTGTGCTCGCGTGCTCCCTCGATGCGGATGACCGGCTCCCGGGTCTGCGCGCCCGCGCCACCGGCGCGGCGCGGGACAAGCACCTTCTGTGGGGGACCGAGCCCGAGCTCGGCAGCGAGGAAGGGCGCCGTGACCGAACCAGCGGCGCGGGCCACCTCGGCCGGCGTCCCGATCGCCACGACGCGACCGCCCTCCTCGCCCGCCCCTGGTCCGAGATCGATGACGTGATCGGCGTGGGCCGCGACGCGCATGTCGTGCTCCACGACGACGACCGTGTCGCCGCGATCGACGAGGCGATCGAGCACGGCCAGCAGAGGCGTGACGTCGTCCGCGTGGAGTCCCGCGGTGGGCTCGTCGAGGACCACGAGCGCGCCGGGCGTCGAACGGGCGAGCGCCTCGGCGAGCTTGATCCGCTGGGCCTCGCCGCCGCTCAGCGTGTTGAGCGCCTGGCCGAGGCGGAGGTAGCCGAGCCCGACGTGCACGAGGGGCTCGAGGCGCGAGACGAGCTCGGCGTCGTCGGCAAACCGCTCGACGGTCTCCGTCACGGTCTGCGCGAGCACATCGGCGATGCTCAGCCCGCCGTGCAGAACCTCGAGGACCGGTCCTACGAAGCGGCGACCGCCGCACTCGGGGCAGGAGAAGGACACGTCGGCGAGGAACTGCATCTCCACCGTCTCTGCCCCTTCGCCCCTGCAGGCCTCGCAGCGGCCCCCGGGCACGTTGAAGGAGAATGTGCCCGGCCCGAAGCCCCGCGCCCGGGCCAGGGGCTCCCGTGCGAAGCGCTTGCGGACGACGTCCCAGGCCTTCATGTACGTGGCGGGGTTGCCGCGGGAGGTGCGCCCGAGCGGGGCCTGGTCCACCTGCACCGCCCCCGCGATCGCGTCGACCCCGACGAGCCGCTCGTGCGCCAGAGCTTCGGGCGCGGTCTGATCGAGGGCGCGGGCCACCGCCGGGAAGAGCGTCTCGAGAACGAGCGTGCTCTTGCCGGAGCCGCTCACGCCCGTCACGCAGGTGAGGGCCCCTATCGGGATCGACACGTCGTCGCCCCGGAGGTTGTGCCCCGTCGCGCCGTGCAGCCGCAGCCACCCCGAGGGGGACCGACGCGTGCGCGACTGCGCGAGTCGCCGCCGGAGCGCGCGGCCCGTGGCGGTGGGCGCGCGGCGCAGCGCCCCGGGCGTGCCGTCGAAGACGACCTCACCGCCGTGCTCGCCCGCGCCGGGACCGAGCTCGATGACCCGGTCCGCGCCGCGGATCACGGAAGGATCGTGCTCGACGACGATGACGAGGTTGTCACCCGACACGAGACGCCGAACGACGCCGAACAGCCGCTGCACGTCGCTCGGGTGCAGGCCCACCGTCGGCTCGTCGAGCACGAACATCGCACCGGTGAGCGACGCGCCCAGGGCCGAGGTGAGCGCGACGCGCTGGGCCTCGCCTCCGGACAGCGTGCGCGACGTGCGGTCCAGGGTGAGATACCCGAGCCCCACGTCCACGAGCATCCGCATGCGAGCCGTGCACTCGGCGAGCACCATGGCAGCCGCCGGATCGCCGCGCAGGCGCTCGCGCTGGCCCTCGAGGAACGCGAGGGCCTCGCTCACCGGCATGGCGTACATCTCGGGGACGTTCCGCCCCTCGATGCGCCAGTGCAGCGCCTCGGGCTTGAGGCGTGTGCCTCCGCAGGCGTGGCACTCCTCGTACTTTCGGTAGCGAGAAAGGAACACGCGCACGTGCATCCGGTACGCGCGCGTCTCGAGCCACTCGAACCAGCCCCGCAGCCCCCACCATCCCTTCGGCCAACCCACCTCGTCGCCGTCCACGAGCCACGAGATCTGCTCGGCGCTGAGCTGCGTGAGGGGCACGTCCATCGGCACGCCCGCGAGCCGGGCGTGCTTGCCGAGCTCGCGGCGCTCCCACTTGGCGGCCTTGCCGTTCCAAGCCCGGACCGCACCGCCCTCGAGGGTCAGGCTGCGATCCGGAATGACGCGTTCGTAGTCCACGCCGATTGTGCGACCGAACCCGCGGCACGTCTCGCAGGCGCCGATGGGGCTGTTGAAGGAGAACATGCCCGGCGTGGCGTCGCGGAACGCGAGCCCGCAGTGCGCGCAGGCGAGGCCCTTGGAAAAGCGGAAGGCGCCCGCCCCCTCGACGAGCACGTCGGCCCGGCCTGCGCCCAGGCGCATTGCGGACTCGAGGGCCTCGACGAGGCGGCTCCGGTTGCGCGCGCGGGCCACTGTCCGGTCCGCCAGGACGGCCAGGGGCACCGCTCCGCGACCGTTGCGTTGGGCGTCCATGACGACCGCGCTCGGCGGCACGTCGTCCAGGTCCCGCAGAACGTCACCGACGATCACGCGGCGATAGCCGTCCGCGAGGAGGCTCTCGCGCACGCCGAGGAAGTGCTCGGCGGACAGAACCGGCACGGGATAGGTCACGGTCAAGCGCGCACCGGGAGCGGCGGCGAGCACCTCGGCGGCCGCGACCTCGGGATCGTCTCGACGCACGGGGCGCCCGCAGGACGGACAGCTCAGGACAGCGGCCCGGGCCCAGAGCGCCTTGGCGTAGTCCGCGATCTCGGTCATGGTGCCGACGGTGGAGCGACTCGTCCGCACGGGGGCCTGACGGTCCACCGCGATCCCCGCAGGCACCGGCTCGAGGCGGTCCACCGGCGGCCTCGCCAGACGCTCCAGGAACTGCCGCGCGTAGGCGCTGAAGCTCTCGACGTACCGGCGCTGCCCCTCCGCGTAGAGCGTGCCGAAGGCGAGCGACGACTTGCCCGCGCCCGAAGGGCCGACGACGGCGACGAGCGTCCCCGGCTGGAAATCCAGATCGACGCCGCGCAGATTGTGGGTCCGGGCGCCGCGGAGGATCGTGGGCTGCATGTTCGGGTGGGGCGCTAGGGGTTCGGGCGGCGGTGGGCTTGGGTGACCAGGGCCCCTCCAGCCCATTCGCGATACTGAACGGATGATTAGCACGCCCCCGCCGCCATCGTCCAGACCGAATCGTCCCCGTGGGCGCCCCCGTCAGCACGCCAGAACGCCCGTGCTAGGCTTGAATCCATGAGTCTGGGCAGCGGGCTGGCTCTGGGCATGGTCGCCATGCTGTCGTTTGCCATCCCGGCTCCCGCAGGCGCGCAGGCGGGTGACAGGATGGTCGAGCGGTGGCTCGCTCGCGCCGAGGGCCAGTTCCGTCGGGGGCGCACCCGGGCGGCGGCACAGCTGTGGAGGCGCTGCATCGCCCGCGAACCCGGCGACTGGCGCGCGCCGGTGCGGCTCGCGGAGACGCTCCTGCCGGATCGCGCGGCGCACGCGGCGGCTGAGCCCAGCGCCGAGATGCGACGCGATGCGGCCGAGACGGCCGACGTGCTCATGGTGCTCCTGGGCGCCGAGCGTCCAGAGGCGCTCGAGCCGGCCGTGAGCCACCGCGTCCACATGGTGCGGGCCTGGGCGATCGCCGTGGCGGGGGACCACCGTGGAGCGATCGAGGCGGTCGCTCTCGTGGCCGGGCGCATGGACACGCCGGCGGCGATGCAGCTTCGGCGCCTGGCTGCCCTCGCAGTCCTGCGCCACGATCTCGAGGCTGCGGTCCACGCTCTCGGCGCCGCGCAACGCGCCGATCCGGTGGACCTCACTCTGCTGACCGACGAGGCCGCGGTCGAGCTCGGCCGCGGACGCACGCTCGATGCGATCCGACTGCTGCGTGAGGCCCTGCACCGGCAGCCCGAGGACGAATCCGTCCAGCGCGATCTCGCGGGCGCGCTCCTCGCCGCCGGCTACGCTGCCGAGGCCCTGGACCTGTTCGCGGCGTTGGCGCTCGAGCACGCCGACGACGCGGGAGCCCACCTCTCCGTCGCCCGAGCCGCGCTCGAGGCGGGCCGGGCCGAGCGCGCCGAGCGCGCCGCGTCGGTGGCGCTGCGCTTGGGGCCCGAGCGAGATCCGGAGCCGGCCCTCGTGCTCGCCGCCGCCCGGCTCCTGCTCGGTCGCCGGGACGCGGCGCGAGACGCATTCCGCGAAGCGCTCAGGAGACAGCCCGGCAACGCCAGGGCGCGCGAGGGCCTGAGGGCGCTCGACTGAGGCGCCAAGGTCGCGGCCCGCCGGGGTGTATCATGCGCGCATGCGAACTGCGCTCGGCATGATCCTGCTCCTCGCGGCGTTCTCGGGCTGCGGCTCGAACGACGACGCCGCACGCCCGCCCGCGACCGTGGGCCCGACCGTCGCGCCGCCTACCCCGGCCGTCTCGGGGTACGACCTTCACGAGTGGGGGGTCGTGGCGATCCGACCCGGGTCCTTCGAGGTCGCCGCGGGCGCCGGGCAGCGAGCGCCGGAGGCCATGGCCGTGGACAAGCCTGTCCTCTACGTGCACCCCGCCTCGAGTGATCCATTCGAGCTGCGGCTCACGGTGACGACGGCCCCGGCGCTGTCCGTCGTCGAGCACTTCCCCCCCACCGGCATTGCTCCGCTCACCTGGACGGCCCGCGTGTCGGGAACCTGCGAAGGCATCTACCCCGCGATGCAGGACAGCCGTTGCCCCGACGGCTACTGCGAGATCGGCGAGCTTCGACTCTACGAGGCCGACGGAGCGTGCCTCGACGTCGCCGGCGCGCGCGCCCCCCTCCTCTTCTACAGGCTGTGGGCCCCCGGCGGGACGGCCCCCGCGATGCCGCTGGCGGTCACGCGCGAGCGATCGGGCGTGACCGTGAGCAACGGCGGTCTGCGCGACGCGCCCGGCCACGCGTGGCGCATCACCTGGACCGGCACGGTTACGCGCGTGGCCCCGGTGACTCTTCCGGCCGTCGGGTCGACGACGCCGCTGCCCACGGCCGACGGCGACGTGCAGGTTGCGCGTCGAACGCTTCGCGCGGATCTGCGCGAGCAGGGGCTCACCGAGCCAGAGACCGATGCGTTCATGCGCGGCTGGGACGCAGCCCTCTTCGGCGAGGTGGCCGCAAGCGATTCGATTCCCGCCGACGACCAACCCGTCCCGCCGCCGTCGGACCGGAGCTCCGCCGTGGACGAGCTGAGCCGCGACGACGGCATCGATCTACCGGGCTACATCGGAGGTCCGCGCGTTCGCGATGCGCTCGTCTACTGGCTGCCCGCGGACGCCATCGACTCCCTGGCACGCATCGAGGCGACGCCCCCACCGCGCGAAGTGCGGCGGGTCTTCCTCGTGCGGCACGCGTTCTGAAGATTCAGCGGAAGAAGACGAGCGTCACCACACCGAAGATGGGCAGCAGGATCACCGCGGACCAGCCCATGTAGGCGAGGAAGCTCGGCATCTTGATGCCGCGCTCCTCCGCGATGGCCTTGACCATGAAGTTGGGCCCGTTTCCGATGTAGCTGTTGGCGCCCATGAAGACGGCGCCGCAGGAGATGGCCTCGAGCAGGGGCTGGGACACCGGTCCGCCCGCCATGTGCACCGCCGTCTCTGCGCCGGGGCCCATACCCTGAGCGAGCGAGGCGAAGGTGAGGTAGGTCGGCGCGTTGTCGAGGAACGAAGACAGGATCCCGCTGAGCCAGAAGAACTGCCACGGCTCGGCGATGCCGAGCTCCGGACCACGGGCGCGCAGGATCTCGAGGGCGGGGATCATGGTCGCGAAGATGCCCGCAAAGAGCACGGCCACTTCGGTGATGGGATGGAACGTGAAGGCATTGGCCTCCCGGAGCTCCTTGCGCGTGGTGGCCATGGAGAGCACCGCCATCCCGGCCATCACGCCGAGCCGCACGCTCTCGCGCACCCATCCCTCGGGCAGGCTGGGGCTCACGAGCACCACCGCCACGACGCCCCCGAGATAGAGGAAATTGACCAGGCCCTTGAGCGACAGGGGCTCCTGGAACGCCAGGTCGAGCGCGATGTCGGCGGCCTTCTCGTGCGAGACGGCGACGCGATCGACGACGTAGAAGATGGCCAGGAGGATCGCCACGACGAAGAGCCAGGGCAGCACCAGCCGGAGCGTCCAGAAGAAGGGAACCCCGCGCAGATAGCCGAGGAACAGGGGCGGATCGCCGAGCGGCGTGAGGAGCCCGCCGCAGTTCGAGACGACGAAGATGAAGAACACGGGCACGTGCATGAGCCGCTTGCGCTCCGCGTTGGTCTGGAGGAGCGGCCTGATGAGCAGCATGCTGGCGCCCGTCGTGCCGATGACGTTCGCGAGGACGGCGCCGAGGGCGAGGAACGCCGTGTTGACGCGCGGAGTGGCGACGAGGTTCCCGCGCAGCACGATCCCGCCCGAGATGATGAAGAGCGCGCCGAGCAGGGTGATGAACGACGTGTACTCGAGGGCCGTGTGACCGATGGCGGCGGGCTCGTGCCAGGCCGTCCACGCAACGACCGGCACGCCGAGCGCGGCGCTCAGGATGCCCTTGTTGCGGTTCTTCTCCCAGAAGTGCGGGAGCACCAGCGGGATGACCGCGATCCCGGCCAGCATCAGCAGGAAGGGAACGGCCATCCAGAGGGGCGGGGCTTCCACGGCGGGGGAGACTACGCCCATCGGCGGGACCGCGTGAAGCGGCAACATGCGCCCCCAAAAGGCCCCCCCTACCCACTTCCCCCGAGAGCACGCGCGGACGTAGCATCGCGGCATGAGTGCCCTCTCTGACCGTCTCGGCGCGCTGCACCGATGGCCGCGCATGCTCGAACCGTGGGCGCTGGTCGCCTGCCTAGCCCAGGGCTGCGGCTCGGGCACCATCGACGACTGCCGGGATCCGGCCCAGGCCTGCTTTGCGCCATTCCAATGTGAGCCCTCCTCCGCCGATCCCGACGCTCGCGCCTGCAGCACCCAGTCCGCGGGCCTGCCCGAGTGCCGGGGCGTCCCCGCGGGCTCGGGCCTCGATGTGACGCTGACCGAAGACGACATGCCGGTGCATCACCTGCTCCTGTCCGATTGCCTGCCCGTCACCTACTCGCCCACGCTCGAGAGCCGGCGCGCGGCGATCGTCGCGGCCGTCGCGGCCTGGCGCTCGGTGACCTGTAACGGGCTGTGTGTCACCGGACCGGCCCTCGCCACGGAGGCTCCGAACGCATTGCGCGGCGAGCGCCGCATCCACTTCGAGATCGGCGAAGCGGGCGGGGCCTCGCTGCTGCCGACGCTCTTCTACGAGCTCGCGACGGGACGGGCGATCGCATGCACGGTGGAGTTGGCCGCGGCCGAGGCGGACGCCTTCGCGACCGGAGACGCCCTCGCCGCGCTCATGCTCTGCTCGGGCTTCGCGCCGGCGACCGCTGACAGCGTCACGGCGCCGGGCCCTGCGGGGAGCAGGCCCGAGACCCTCACCGCCACCGACGAGAGCGCGTTGTGCGCGCTCTACGGCATGCCGCCCTACTGCGCGGGCGAGGACGCGCGGTTCTGACGAGCCGCGCGCCGGTCACCGATACCAGGCACACATGCCGGCGACGCAGCCGCAGGTCGCGTCGGTGGGCCGTGTGCAGTCGCAGGTCGTGAAGATGTCCTCGGAGGCGCAGCTCTCGCCGCCGCAGCCGCCCGGACTGCAGTCGAGGTCATTGCCGCACGAGCCGAAGGTGCGATAGCAGTGCCCCGTGGCGATCGTGCGTCCGGCCGCATCGGCGCGCCCGGCGTCACGCGGCCCGCCGTCGATCGGCCCACCGTCCACGCGACCCGCGTCCGTGGCGTCGCCCGAGTCCACGCGACCCGCGTCTTCCACGGCTCCGGCGTCCACGTGGCCGCCGTCGTCGGGCGAGCCCGCGTCCAAGCGCGCTGCGTCGAGGGAGCTACCCGAATCGACACCCGCATCGGTGCGATCGCGCGGGGTCTCGCGACTGCTGCAGCCGGGAGCGGCCAACAGCACGGTGAATGCAATGATCACGGAACGCATCGGCATGCCGCAATCATACCGCCTTTCGCGGTCCAGCCCACCCGCTTCCCCCGTCGCGGGTTTGCACGTAGCATCTTCCTGTGCTGCGGTGTGCTGCGATGTGTCTGCTGCTCGTCGGCGCACCGGCCTGCTCGTCGTCCGACTCCCTCGACCTCTTCGTGGACCTTCGGACCGATCTCCGGCCCGGCACCGAGATCGACACCGTGCAGATCGAGCTGCGTCGGGGAGCCGACGTCGTCCGGATGACGAGCACGACCGCGACGGCGGGTCAGGACTTTGGCCGCGGCAGGAGAGTGGCCGAGCTCGGCGGTCTGTCGGCGGGCGACTACGTGCTCCGGGTCGAGGTGTCGCTGGGAGGCGGCGCCGTGGCGCAGGCGCTCGTGCCCATCGCCCTCACGGAGGATCGGGCGGTGACGGTGCTGCTGACGCGCGACTGTCGGGACGTGGCCTGCCCGGGAGTCGGTGACGGCCCCGAATCGACGGCCTGCCTCGCCGGCGGCTGCGTCGATCCGGACTGCGTCATCGGCCAGGCGACCGCGTGTGCGACGGACTGCACGTCGGCCGCGGACTGCGCCGCGGGGCCCGCCTGCGTACGGGTCGAGTGCCTCGCCGGCGCCTGCCTCTATTTCTCCGAAGAGGCCAGCTGCGGGACCGACGGCGGCGTTGACCGGTGCGTCGCTGACGGCGACTGCAACGACGGTCACGAATGCACGCTCGACGCGTGCGAGTCGGGCATTTGCGTGCGGACCCCGGTCAACACGGTCTGCGACGACGACATCGCCTGCACGCTGGACACGTGCGAGGTCGCCGTAGGCTGCACGCACATGCCCGATTGCGACGACGGGTTCGACTGCACGAAAGACGTGTGCGACACCCTCGGGACCGGCGAGTGCGTCCACACGACGAGCGACGCCGCCTGCATGGACGGCATCGACTGCACGATGGACTCGTGCTCGCTCACCGCGGGCTGCGTCAATGCCCCGACGGCGGCATGCGACGACGGAGTGGCATGCACGGCCGACGCCTGCGAAGCGACCGGGTGCACGCATTCGCCTTCGTCTGCGGCGTGCAGCGACGGCGTCGCGTGCACCGTGGACATCTGCGAGCCGACGGGCTGCGCGCACGTTCCCGACGGCGCTTCGTGCAACGACGGCATCGCGTGCACGGTGGACACGTGCGACGCGGTGATGGGATGCCTGCAAAGGCCCGAAAACTCCATCTGCGACGACGGCGTCGCGTGCACGGTGGACGCGTGCGCAATGGGCGGCTGCACGAACACGCCGAACAACGCGCGCTGCACCGCTACCGCCGGCGGAACCTGCCATCCGACGATGGGCTGTCAGTACCCCACGTGCAACGCCACGACGTGCCGCGCCGACCCGGCCCTCTGCGAGACGGCGACGTGCACGGGGTCGACCTGCGTGCGCGCGACCACGTGCACCGGAGGGCAGGTGTGTTGCGCGGGGTCGTGCGTGGCTCCGGGCTGCAACGACGGCGATCCGTGCACCGACGACTCGTGCGGCTCCTCCGGCTGCGTGAACACGGTTGACGCCGCCCGGACCTGCAACGACGGTAACGCGTGCACCAGCGCAGACGTTTGCCGGACCAGCGGCACGCCGACCTGCCGGGGCACGGCGCTCGTCTGCAACGACGGCAACGTCTGCACGACCGACTCGTGTAATCCCATGATCGGCTGCGTGTTCACGAACAACACGGCGCCGTGCAGCGACGGCAACATGTGCACGATGGGAGACGTATGCCTGGGCGGCATCTGCCGACCGGGGGTGAGCAGCACGTGTGGCGACGGCAACGTCTGCACCGACGACTCGTGCAACCCCATGCTCGGCTGCGTCCACACGAACAACACGGCCCCCTGCAACGACGGCAACATGTGCACCACGGGAGACACCTGCATGGCGGGCACTTGCATGTTCGGTACGGTCGTCAATTGCGCGGACGAGTGGGACTGCACGGTCGACACCTGCATTCCGGCGACTGGGTGTCTCAACAGGCCGGACCACCGGGCCTGCGACGACATGAACGAGTGCACGACCGACATCTGCGACCCCTCCATTTCCGGCGAGATGGGTCCCGTGACCGGGTGCGTCCACACGCCCATCGTTTCGTGCCTCCCCAGTTGAGGCCCCCACAGCAGGCCCGGGAGCGACGCGCTGGCCCCCGACGATGCATGCGGTACACTGGTCCCATGCTCCCCCAGCGCCGTCGGCTCGCGGGCCTCGCCGTCGTGGTCTTGCTCACCTGCGCGGCGGGCCTGGCCCTGGCCCAGGAGAGCGGCAGCGATCTGGCCCTGCCCTCGCCGCAGGACGGCTCGCGTCCCGTACAGACGCCGGAAGAGGCCTATCAGCCGCGGGAGACCCCACCCCCGCCCGGACCGGACGAGGCCGCGCCCGTCCCGGAAGTGCCACCCCCTCCCGCTGAGTCCCCTCCCCCACCCTCCTACGGTGAGTCCGGCGAGCGGCGCTACCCCTCTGGTGGCGGCGAAGCCTCTGCTGAGGGAGTGCGGGTGCCCAGCCGGGTCGCCACGCGGCTGCGCGTGCTGTCGGACGACTTCTCCGCCCTCGCGGGGCGCGGGTCGAGCGCGCTGGTGGACGGGATCCTCTCCATCGTTACCGGCGGGCTCGCCGTCACGCTCGGGATCCTGATCGACGACGAGTTCCTGTCGCCCTACCTGTACGTCTACGGTGGCGCGTCCGTGGCCCGAGGCGTGATCGACATCGCCCTCGTGCCCAACGCGTCGGACCCGGCCATCGCCTTCTCGCACATGCCGATGGGCACCCTCGGCGAGGTTCGCACCCGGCTGACATTCGGCGAAGAAGAGCTCGAGTCGCTCGCGACGCGCACGCGCATCGCGCGCATCCTCGACGCGTCGATCAGCATGGCTGCGGGGATCGCTATCGTGCCCCTCTACCTCGGCCCCAACGACATGAAGGTCTCGGACGCCTACGGGGTGTTCATCATCATCGGAGCCGGCATCTCGGTCATCACGGGTCTCATCAACCTGCTCACCCGATCCGAGGCGGAACGGCGCTGGGCCGCCTACGAGGAGCTCGACGAGCGTCTCGGGCCCTCTGAGGATCTGGCGTCGACGCCATCGTGGGATCTCGCCGCCGTCCCCCTACCGGGCGGCGGAGCCTTCGCGCTCGGCGCGCGCTTCTAAATCGGCCGGGGGCTTGCTTTGGACCCGCGCCTCCGCGATCGTGACGTTCCCGCCCTGGCCGGTGGGCTGCTTGGAGGATCTTCGATGCGCCATCCCTTCCTTACCCTCGCCGCAGGTCTGTTCGCCCTGGCCTTGTTGTCGTTGCCTGCGATCGCCCATGCGCTGTTGAGCCTGACCAGCGGCGGCGGTTTTCTCTTCGACGTCTATGAGACCTATGGCGGCTATCTCTCCAACGGGACGACCGATGCCTACGATGGGGCCTACTACCTCGAGGTCAACGGCACGACGCTCAGCACGACGACGGGGACGACGTCGACGGACGGGCGCACGGTCACGATCGCGGCGACGACGCTCGGCGCCGTGAGCGTCCAGCGGTTCATCTACGTGCCAGCGTCGGGAGGAGACTACGCGCGGTTCCTCGACGTCGTGAGCAACCCGGGCTCCACCGCGGCCGCGGCCCGCATCGTCGTCCGGGGCAATCTGGGCAGTGACAGCTCGACGGTGCTCTACGCCACGTCGAGCGGCGACGCTGCGCTCACGACGGGCGACACCTGGTTCGGGACGGACGACACGGACGGCACGCTCGACCCGTCCCTGGCGCATGTCTTCCAAGGAACGAGCCCGCGGGTGGGGGCGACGGCGGCGACCCTGACGAGCGACAATTTCAGCTGGGAGTTCTCCACTTCCATCCCGCCCGGCGCGCGCGTGGCCGTGCTGACCTTCGCCATACAGAAGAACAACCGGGCCGATGCGGAAGCCGAAGCTCGGCGCCTCGTGGAGCTACCGGACGACGCCATCGTGGGCCTCGACGACTACCTCGACGAGATCATCAACTTCTCGATCGCGGCACCGGGGGCGCCCCGCGTCCGGTTCATGGGTCCCTACGACGCCGACGAGGGCGACGAGGTGCCCGTGACGATCACGGTGGAGGACCCGGAGGGCGACACGGCCACCTGGTCGTGGGACACGGACGACGACGGAGTCTTCGGGGAGATGGCGGGGGCCACGAGCTACACGGTGCCCGCCGGGACGACCGACGGAGACGGAACGGTTCGGGTTGGCGTGTCGGCGACCGATGGCACCAACACGACCGAGCGCTACCGCACGATCCAGGTCCGCAACGTGGAGCCGCTCATCACGTCGAGCCCGCCATCGACGACGACGAGCGTCGGCGCCTCGTATCGGTATCCCATCGAGGTGGAGGATCCGGGAGGTGCGCTCGATCCCCTCGTGTTCTCGGTCACGCGCGGTCCCACGGGAGCCGTCGTGGCCGACACGGGCATGCTCACTTGGACCCCCAACGAACGCGACGTCACGCTGTCGGGCGAGACGATCACGATCGAGATCCAAGTGAGCGACGGCGACGGTGGAACCGCGACGCAGTCGTGGGAGATGAGCGTCTCTCCGAACCGCGCCCCGACCCAGCCCGTGCCGATCTTCCCCATCTCGGGCATCGGCCTGCTCGATCCCGGGCCGCGCCTCGTGGCGGGCAATGCCACGGACCCCGATCACGACGCCCTGACCTATTTCTTCCAGGTGGACACGGTGCCCACCTTCGACTCGGCCGATCTGCAGGAGTCGGGCGCAGTCACCGAGACGCCCGGCTACAGCTTCTGGTACGTCCCGTCGCCGCTGCGCCCCGGGCGCTATCACTGGCGCGTGTGGGTGAGCGATGCCGCCGTGGAGACCGAGCCTCGGGCCGAGTCCTTCTTTGTCGTGCCCGACCCGGACGCGCCCCCGGACGCGGGCCCACCCGAAGCGGACGGCGGCACGGTCGGGGACCCGGACGCGGGCCCGCCCGGACGACGTGACTCGGGTGGATGCGCGGTGGGCGGTGCGGACGATCCGGCATGGGCGTGGGCCCTGGTCCTCGTCGTGCTGGCTGCACGCTGGCGCCGGCGCGCGCGCCCGAGAGCACGGGCCCGCGAGCGAGGGAAACTGTGACGAAGACCGATGAAGAGCTGCTGGCCCGGGCCGCCGAGCACTGCTTCATGGCGGGGGTGGGGGATATCGGCGAGAAGCTGTGCGCCGCCAACATGCCCTACGGCATCGCCAAGATTCAGTGGGCGCAGCGGGAGCTCGGCCACCCACCGGACGCGACGTTCGTCGCCGCCCCCGACGCCACCGTGACTCGCAACGTGCGCCGCTGGCAGCAGGGATTCGGCTACGGCGGACGGATCCAGTGGACCGGCGACTTCGGGGTGCTGGACATCAAGTCGAACGGCTGCGGGATGCTCGTCGGGGCGCTGCCCTCCGTGCCGGAGCAGGCGGAGATCGCGGAGCGGGCCCGGAAGCTCGTGGAGGAGGGCCTGGAGGTCGAGGGCGTGCCCATCGAGTACGACCTCGACGAGGGCAATCACTTCCTCGACGTCGTCGAGACGACGCGCTCGCTCGACGAGGGCACCTCTACCGCGCCGGCCTATTTCGTCATGCACTCGAGCGGGCACGAGCACCGTCGCTCCTCGCCCTTCGGCAGCGGCATCTACTACGACCAGTGCGAGCCCCTGGCGGCGCGCGCGCGCATCCTCGAGACGCCGTGGGGCACGCTGCACGTGCTCGACCGCGACGACGCCAAGTGGTTCTTCGACGTGTACATGTCCGTTCAACACTGGAACCACCGCCGGCGCGAGGCCATCGCCGACGTGCTCTTCCCCGGTTATCAGCTCGTGACCAACGCGACGCACCAAGGGATGACGGCCATCAACGCGGCGCACCTCGGCTGCTACGTCTTCGACGATGCCGATCTCGAAGCCGGTACGCTGTTCCCGCTCACGCTCTCGGCCCAGCACCCCGTCTATCTCGTTCGGCCGCGCCCCAACATCACCGAGCAGGTCGCCGCCGACGCGCAGCTCCTCGACCGGGCGCGCAAGCACGGGGTGCTCGACCGAATCGTCGGCGCGAACATGCTGCCCCACGGCGGGGGCTACCTCTACCCGCAGTTTCGCGGCGTCGCGGCGGTACGCACGGTCGGACCCGACGATCGCCGCTTCGAGATGCTGCGGGCCGACGGGACGACCGAGCTCATGAAGGATCCCCGCCCGCAGGCCTTCGGCTACCGCGGCTCCGAGATCGTCGCGCGCATGATGGCGCTCGAGCTCGGGGATCCGGCCGTCGAGACCGAGATCCAGTACGTGCTGAGAGAGGCTGGGCCTCGCCCGGATCCCTGACGCTGTTACTGTCCCGGCCCCCGACCCAGTCCGGGTCGCGTCTTCTCGGCCCTGGACGCGCGGTCCTGCTCGCCTCGCTGCTCGCTCCTTCGTGTTGCGCGAGAAACGCAAGCGGGAGCCCGGCGGGTCTTCCCGCCGAGCTCCCCCTTGCCGTCGCGGCATTCGGCGCAGCTCATCGCGCCCGGGGCTTGTCCACACCGGACCCCAGGGATCCGGCCGTCCCCGCGACCCACCCGATGCCCACCGTGCCCTCTCCTCCTCACCGTGACCGTGCGCCCGTGTCGTGCGCCAGCCGGTGGCGTGTCGAAGAACGCGCGCGGTCCGTCCCCTGCGCTTGCGACACGGACCGGTCGCGAAACGCAGGACGCGCGCACCCACCGACGAGCCACCGATGTCGCTCCGTTCGGACGCATGCGCGGGCAAGGAGCAGGAGCCGTGCCGGACCCGACGGTTGCGAGACCCGAGGGTTATTGCGTGACGCGGTGGCGGGGCCGCCGGCGGAGCGCCGGCGGCCGCCAGGCGTGAAGCGCGCGGCGTGGACGTCGCGGGGACATCTCGAGCGTGGCGGCTCCGGACGTGGCGGACCGGGGCGATCGACGGTCGGCGCAGATGTGAGATATCTCACGGGGGGGGGGGGCGCGATTTCTCGTAAGCTGCTCTCGCCATGGGGGGACGCCGCGTCGCGGTGCTGGGCAAGACGGCCTACGACTTCGGTGGGCTCGGCGCGAGCCAGTCGCTGTCGCTCGTGGTGGCGCGCGGCATCGACGCGGCGGCGTTCACCGAAGGCACGATCGCGGTGCGCGTGCACGACGTGTCCGTTGCCAGCGGCTCGGCGGGCGCGCTGCGCGTCGTGGTGCGGCCCGACGGGCGGACGGAGGAAGACCCCGCGCTGCTCTTCGCGGGGGGGCCGCTCGCTTCGGTGACGGCCGCGGACGCGAGCACCTCGGCGCCCGCGCTGCTCGTCGCGCCGTTCCCGGTGCACGGGGCCGCGCTCCTCGTCGAGGTCGAAGCCACACAAGGCACGACGATATGGGCGCTCTCGGCCGAGCTGAGCGCGGAGCTGGTGCTGCGCGAGCGGTTGCGGCTCGCCTACGGAGTCCACGGCTTCACGAGCAGCACCAAGTACTACCAGACCGCGGCCGGAGAGGGCGTGCGCGGCTCGAGCAGCGGCTGGTGGCTCGCGTGCCTCTTCCGCCTCGATCAGATCCCGTCGGCGAGCGAGTACCTGGGCGCCTGCGGCGTGGCGGCGAGCAACGGCTGGCAGCTGTGGCTCACCTCCGCGGGCCTGCTCCGGTTCCGGACGCACGACGGCGCCGGCGCGAGCGTGCACGCCCCCAACATCACCCTCGGCTCGAGCGACGTCGGCCGCGTGCACGCGGCCCTGTGGGTGCAGGACGCGAGCAAGGCGCGCAGCTACCTCGCCGGCGCCGAGGTCGGGAGCGGCACGAGCCTCAGCGGCTACACGAGCCCGCTCTCGACGGACAGGCACACGATGGGCATGTCCAAAGGCCTCACCCTGGCATTCACCAGCGGCACGATCCTCGGCGTCGCCGGCGGCGACGGCGTGATCCCCTCGG
>Ga0214473_10001255_pt1 | contig 34062 bp, 34 predicted proteins | sample RVTome_7_FD_203509 | JGI IMG/M metagenome (GOLD analysis project Ga0214473, IMG submission 203509) | Soil microbial communities from uranium-contaminated site in the Upper Colorado River Basin, Wyoming, United States - RVT98D197 | ecosystem: Environmental > Terrestrial > Soil > Contaminated >... | reverse complement strand
ATTTTTGGAGATATTCTCCTGTCCGGTCTCCTGTCCCTTAATTTTTTCACAGCTTCGGAGGTTGGGAGGGGGACGGGGTAGGGAGTTTTTCATGAGGAAGTGATTCCATATTTTTCGATTTTACGGTAGAGATTTCTGAGACTAATCCCCAGGGCTTTGGCTGTGCGGGTTTTGTTTCCTCTCCATTCTCTCAAGGTCTTTTCGATCAAATCTCTCTCAACCTCTATTAATGTCGAAGCGGCCTTTAAAGGTTTTGAGCTTTGACCCAATATGGAAAGGGGAAGGTCCTTCAAGGTGATCGTGTTTCCAGTCGATAAAATGATGGCCCGCTCGAGGACATTGGCCAGCTCCCGGATATTTCCAGGCCAGTGATAGTTCTTCAGACATTCGTGAGCCTCGGGGGTAACGGTCTTCCCCCAGCTCCCATCGATGGTCTCCATCTTCAAGAAATAATCGACAAGAAGGGGGATGTCTTCCCTCCTTTCACGCAAAGGGGGCAGGCTAATCGCGACGACGTTCAACCGGTAAAAAAGGTCCTCCCGGAAACGGCCCCTTTTAACCTCTTCCTCCAAATTCCGATTAGTCGCTCCGAGAATCCGGACATCGACGTGAATCTGCTTATTGCCACCCACACGGCGGAATTCGCCCAGTTCGATCACCCGGAGAAGTTTGGCCTGAATGCTGGGATTCATTTCAGAGATCTCGTCAATGAAGAAGGTCCCTCGATCGGCCATCTCAAAAAGCCCATGTTTCAACGAAAAGGCGCCGGTGAAGGCTCCTTTTTCGTGACCGAAGAGTTCGTTCTCCAGAAGGTTCTCCTGAAGGGCAGAGCAGTTGATCACGATGAAGGGGCCCTGAAAGCGTTTGCTTTTTTGATGAAGGATATGAGCGACCAGTTCCTTTCCCGTTCCGCTCTCTCCTTCGATCAGCACAGGCGATGAGGTGGGGGCCACCTTGTTGGTCAGGGCGATCACCTCGCGGATCCTCTTGCTCTTTCCGATGATCGTATTGTGGGGATTCCTTTGCCTGAGCTGATCCTTCAGGAGGACATTCTCTTTTTGCAGGTTTGACTTCTCGTAGGCTTTCTGCACGATGAGGTCGACTTCAGAGAGCTTACAGGGCTTGGTGAGATAATCGTAGGCGCCGATCTTCATCGCCGCTATTGCAGAATCAATGGTTCCCTGTCCCGTAATGATGACGACTTCCATGTTCGGATGAACCTCTTTGAGCCTCCGGAGAAGTTCGATCCCGTCCATCCCGGGCATCTTGATGTCGACCAGGGCCACATCGAAATCTCTCCCCTCGGCTGCAGTAAGGGCCGATTCACTCGATTCGAAGGCCTCCACACGGTTGCCGATTTTCGAAAGCCTTCTCTGGAGCAATTTTCTAAAAGGCCCTTCGTCATCAACGACCATAATTCTTTTGGAAGTTTCCATCTTGCGGAATGTCCTTCCTGCACTTCAGACACTGGACGTAAGACATCAGAGCTTTCTGAAATCCCAAATCACAAATTCCAAATTCCAAATAAACTCCAAATTCCAATTTCGAATGACCAAAACAAAAGGTTCGAATTTTGGTCATTGGAATTTATTTGGGACTTGGTGCTTGGAAATTGGTGCTTCATCTACGCCCTCATGTATAGTGACTGAAGCCTATGGTCCCTTATTGTCTGAATCACAGCTGCCCTTCACCTCATGAAATTAATCTCTTTGGAAGCGTGATGGAAAAGGTACTTCCCTTTCCCTCTTCGCTCTCCACGTCGATCCTGCCTTTAAGCCTTTCCATGATCATATAGCAGATGGCCAATCCAAGGCCCGTCCCTTTTCCGGGAGGTTTCGTGGTGAAGAAAGGGTCGAAGATATTCTTCAGATCCTTCGCCGGAATCCCCATTCCATTATCTGAAATCGTCACCCTTGCCTTTCCATTTTCATAATGGGTCGAAATTCTCACCTGGCCGGAGGGCCCCACAGCTTCCAGGGCATTTTTCAAAATATTCAGGAAAACCTGCTGGAGTTGGGAGGGGTCGGTGAAGATCTCATAATTTCCAGGGACGAAAGATTTGGCTAACCCGATGTTTTTTCCCCGGATTTCATATTCAACCAGGGCCAGGGCCTTATTCACCACGTCGATCAGGTTTGTTCGGACTGGCCTCAAGGGATCGTTTCTGGCAAAGTTGAGGAGGTTCTTCGTAATCTCTTTACAGCGATAGGCCTGCTCGATGACAATGTTCAGACACTCCGGGAATTCTTCCAGATCCCTCAAGGTCAACGCTTCTTTCTTATCCAACTTGTCGAGCAGGTCCTCCGCGTATCCGGCGATGGAGGCAAGGGGATTATTGATCTCGTGGGCGACGCCAGAGGCCAGTTCGCCGACAGCGGACATCTTCGAAGCTTGAATGAGTTGCCGTTCAATCTTTTTGCGCTCCGAGATATCACGCATGATGATCTGGAGTCTTGTGGCCTTTTGGTCCTCCCAAATGGCGGTTAAACTGATCTCCACGGGAATCCTCATCCCTTCGCGGCTGATCATCTCCAGCTCAAAAGGGTCACGCTCCTTTCCACCGACTACCTCCTTGAAGATCTCCTTGAAAAGCTTCTTGGAAGAGGGGGTGACGAACTGATAAACCCTTCTTCCATTCAGATTCGCGCGGGAGCCGAAAATCTTCTCGGCTGCCTCATTGACGGAAATGAAACTTCCTTCCGGGTCAGTAACGAAGATCCCATCCCTGGCCTTTTCGAAAAGATTCCGATACTTCAGCTCAATCTTCTCTTTTTCTGAGATGTCCTCATGGAAGACGGTAACGCCCGTTACCTCTCTCCGCTCATTGAAGAGGGGAAGGATCTTGAAGTTGAGGGTGACCGTGCCTTTGGCGTTCGTCTTCAGTTTGAATCCCCTCTCCTCCAACGGCATTCCGGTTTCCATGACCTGTTTACATCTCTCAAAGAATCCATTCTGAATCGAATCCTGAGAGACCCGTCTGAGATCCTTTCCTAAGACCCGTTTTGCCGGGACCCCGAGCATCTGTTCCATGCCCCGGTTCCACGTCAAGATATTGAAGGATCGATCGAGGGCCATGATCCCGTTCGTAATACTGTCGATGATGCTTTCGTTGTATTCCTTTAACTGTTCGATGCATTTTAGGCTTCTTGTGATCTCCCTCGTTTTCTTCCGGACCATCTCTTTAAGCTGTTTCTGGATGGACATCCTCGGTTTAGAGAGGTCGAAGCCATGAGATCTCAGGACCTCCTTGCCCGCGATGATATATTCACAACAGGGATCTCCCCTGCCGACGCAAGAGGTTTCGATGCAGTCCAGTTTATCCTCGATTCCGGTTTTGGCAAATTTGTGGGTGGCTTTCATAAAAGCGAAAAAGATTCCTCGGGTGTAATCACAGACCGTCTTCTTCTGAATCTGGCGATTTTCAACATAGGCCCATCCCTCAATCGCGTTCCTGCATTGAATGATCGCAAAGCCCTCCTCCCACTTGAGGTCAATCAATTCAAAGTTTCCGAACCCTGCTTCGGAGTAGTTTGAAATTCCGAGCAAGAAACCCGAAGCGTCGGGGTAGATGTGTCGATTCTTAAGCATGGGAACCAGGAATGAGTATCCTCCTTGAATGCCAGCCTGGAAGATGGCAAAGCTGGAATTCTCTCCCACCTCCTTTTCAATGAGCCGACGGATTTGGAAAAAACCCTGTTTCACATCGAAAAAAACCATGCGGGTGTTTCCGACATTCACCCATCCCTTCTCTTTATAGTTGATGATATTCAGGGGAGAATAAGGCGTGGAGGAATAGGGGGAAGGGTCTTTTTCCGGCATCCGTTTCTCCTGGTTCATGAAGAATGTATCAAAAAGTAAATCTTTTGAAAAGAGAAGTCAATATGGGCTGAAGCGCCCGTTCTCAATTCCCCCGGGAGAAACCTCTCCCAGCCTTCCCAAGGCCCAAAAAAATCCGTGCAGGTTCTGGGAGACCCCGGAGCCTACACGGAAATGTCATGACTGCTTCCCCCGTGATCAGAAGGATGTCTTTATCGTTCTTTCCAGGGGGGGGCAGGATATAGCAACTTTACGCCAGGCCTTGGAGGATCGATTAAGACCTGTTTCCCATTCTGGACCTGAACGATACCCATCCGCGCCGCAATATTCCTTCCTTTCTCATCAAACTTGAACTTACTGAAGAAGGTTTCTATGTCCATGGCCCGGAGGGCATCCCTGATCTTCGTCTGATCCAGACTTCCGGCTTTCTCAATGGCGAATTGGATGAGCATCCCAGCTACAAATCCCGCCCCACTGAAGTAACTGACCTGTTCTCCATACTTCTGCCTCCAATAATCGCTGAATGACTTGCTGCTGAAGAACTGATCTTTATAGGGCATTTCATGGTGCCAGGGCTCCTGAGTCAGAACATAGTCCCCGTCCTTCTTCATCACCGGCACCCAGTCCGGATGTCCTGCTGTTCCTGTCGTCGTATACAACTTTGCGTTGACATCGAGCTCTTTGGCCTGCCGGTAGAAGGAGACGGCGTCAGGGAAGAACCCGCCGAAGTAGAGCAGGTCCGGTGCCTTCGACTTAAGGGCTGTCAATAGGGCTGAGAAATCGGTGGTTCCTGCAGGATATTTACCATAGTAGACTTCCTGCAAGCCGAGTTCCAAAGACCTTTTCTTGACTCCTTCTAATGCAGGCAATGTGAAGACATGATCCAAAACAGCCACGGCGAAGGTCTTCGGCTTGGGCGTCTGTTGAACCGCCATCTCCGCGATGGGGACAAGGTCTCGTGAAGCCATCGGAAAAACAGAAAAGAGAAACTTGAACCCTCTCTCGTAGACGAAATCGCCATTGGCCAATGGGGCGATAGTGACATAACCATACTTTTCCCCGATTGCGCTGGTTGCCGCTGTAATCCCGCTGGAGTAGGGTCCCAGAATGAGATTGACTTTATCTTCTGTAATCAATTTTTCAGTCAGTTTTGCACTGGTGGTTGCATCTGCCTTATCGTCATAATAGATCATTTCAACCTTGTGGGGTTTTCCAGCAACGTTGATGCCGCCGCGGCCGTTGATCCATTCTGCCCAGGTCTCGTAACCCTTCTTTACGAGGGAACCTTCTTTGGCCAATCTCCCTGTCAAACTGACTGCTGCCCCGATCCGGATCTTTGCTTCCTGAGCGGGGGTCAAGGCAGGGAAAGCAAAGAAACAAAATGCCAGAATCAATCCGAAAATCGCAAGTTTTCCCTTTCTCATCATGAATCCCTCCATCATGCTTTATTAGAGTATGCCTAAATTCGATTTTCCCTATGATTAGACGACTTCCTAAGATCACCTCCTTTCATTCCCATCTGAGTTTTTATGGTTCCCAACGATTCGCCCTTTTTGGAAACCCCGTTCTTATTATATCACTCTCCAAAAACTAAATTAATTAAGCAGGAACCATGCCAACGGTCACTTATATAAAACTGGTTGATTCTAAAAAGTAAATCTGCTCTCCAAATCTCAATGGCACTAGTGACAGTATGGCAGATATTATGACAAGATGACATGCTTTCTGCCTTCCTTGTCGATTCGTCTTTTTTATGGTATAGGATCTTTATGTTAAAGGGCAAAGAGATCGTTTTGGGGGTCACCGGTGGGATCGCAGCCTATAAGGCAGCGGAGTTTGTGAGACGGCTTGTCAAAGAAGAGGCCAATGTCCATGTGGTTATGACCCGGAATGCCCAGGAATTCATTACACCCCTTACCTTCCAAACCCTCTCCTGCAATCCGGTCATCACCCAGGCCTTTTCTCTCTATGAAGACCGGGAGATTGGCCACGTCGCACTGGCTGATCGCGCCCATTTGATCATCATTCTACCCGCTACCGCTAATATCATCGGGAAGATCGCCAACGGCATTGCTGATGACTTCCTGTCAACAATGGTGATGGCTACGAAGGCCCCTATCCTTTTCGCTCCTTCCATGAACGTCAATATGTGGGAAAACCAGGCTGTCCGGAAGAATGTCCAGACGTTAATCGAAAGAGGACACTATTTCGTGGAGCCTGGAGTAGGAGAACTGGCCTGTCATTGGCATGGAAAGGGGCGGTTAGCGGAACTGGATGAAGTCTTGGAGAAGACCAAAGATATCTTCACCCCCAAAGACATGAAAGGAGAAAAGGTCCTGATCACAGGGGGGCCAACGCAGGAGCCGATTGATCCCGTCCGATTCATCACAAATCCTTCTTCTGGAAAGATGGGATATGCCCTTGCAAAAGGGGCGAGGCGAAGAGGTGCGGAGGTCATTCTTGTCACGGGGCCTACCCTCCTCCCCATTCCAAGGAACGACATCGAGGTCATCTCCGTGCGAACAGCCGAGGAGATGAGAAAGGCTGTCTTAGACCGGTTTGAGGAATGCACGGCGGTGGTCAAGGCAGCTGCGGTCTCCGACTACCGCCCGAAAGCAGTAAGCGATCAGAAGTTGAAAAAATCAGAATCTTCCTGCTCATTGAAACTGGAGAGGACTCTGGATATCCTGGCAGAATTAGGAAAGCGGAAAGGAAATCGAGTTCTGGTAGGGTTTGCTGCTGAAACAGAAAATCTGCTTGCCAATGCTCAAAAGAAATTGGCAGAAAAAAACCTCGATCTTATCGTGATGAATGATATTACAAAGCCCGGGGCAGGTTTTGGCGTGGATACGAATCAGGTCAAGATCTTGTACGCGTCCGGAGAGATAAGAGACCTGCCGCTCATGCCAAAGGAGGAAGTTGCCGACCTCCTCCTTAACGACATCATGCGCATACTAAAGAAAAGGGACAATTCTTAAGTCTGGTCTTTCGACTGATCGGCCTTTTTCTCTGCTTTCTTCTCTTCCTTTTTTGTTCCTCCTTCTTTTTCCCCTCCTTCTTTCTCTTTTGTATTTGCATCCTGCCGACTCTTAGAAGGGTAATCGTTGACATAGAAGCCGGAACCTTTGAGAACAAAGTTGCTTGCCGAAATCAATCTCCTCGTTGCCCCCAGGCATTTTGGGCAAGAGACCCTGCAATCCTCATCTATCTTGTGAAAGATCTCAAAGACCTCCGTGCACTTATTGCATTGGTACTCATAAATAGGCATCCTTGGCACCTCCTGTTAAGCTTCCCCTTCAAAGGGAACGCTGAAACTAAACTCTCTTTTCAGCTTTTTGAGCGCTTCATTTTCGATCTGCCTTACCCGCTCCCTCGAGAGCTTGAGATGGTTACCGATGTCTTGGAGAGTAAGGGGTGAATCCGACATCACCCTGTTCTTAATGACGAAAACTTCCTTCTCGTTTAAGTGCTTCATGGCACTGAAAACGGCCTTTTCCCGGATCGTTTTCTCCTCTTGCTTGGCAAGGGCCTCTTCCTGGTTTGGAGAGTCTTCCTGAAGAAGGTCAAGATGGGTTAGTTCATGACTATCGTCGAAAGGGGTATCGAGAGAGAGATCTCTCGCCGACATCCTTTGTTCCATCTCAATGATATCCTCTTTTGCAACGTCCAGATCTCTGGCTAGAAGTTCGTACTTCTTCTCGTTCGCACTGTCAGCTTCCAGGGCTTTTCTCACTTTCCCAATCTTATAGAAGAGCTTTTTCTGGGCTTGCGTCGTCCCGATCTTGACCAGACTCCATGTCTTAATGATAAAATTCTGCATGTAGGCTCTGATCCACCAGATGGCATAAGATATGAATCTGTATCCCTTATGGGGATCGAATTTTTTGACCGCCATCATCAGGCCGATGTTTCCTTCTTGAATGATGTCGAGAAGTTTAACCCCATAGGATTTATACTCAAAAGCAACCTTGACAACGAATCTTAAATTTGCTGTAATTAATTTGTGAGCGGCTTCCGTATCGTTGTATTTGCGGTATCTTGCAGCAAGCTCAAATTCTTCCTCCTTTTTTAATAAGGGAAACCGGTTAATCTGTACAAGATAAGACTCCAAAGAATTCTTTACGACTGGCAGATTCATCATTGTAAGCACCTCAGAAAGCAATTAGCACTCTTCACTTGTGAGTGCTAGTAACCAGTATAAACGATGAGGATTTCAAAGTCAAGTTGAATTTATATCTCAGCGTTATCCATCAGTTACATGATATGATTTTAGTTCGGCATCAGTCCCGGAGGTCGGTCCGCTCCTTCCTCACATTTCAGAAGGCGGGTTCGTTGAAGTTTGGGGAACGAAAGGTTAGTGTTTGACTGGCTATGGCAGCGCATCGGGGCGAAAGTCATTGTTTGGGAAGAGGTTCCCGCCACTGAAATGCTGCGGGTGAGCGGGCCAACCTCCGGGACGAGCAATGTGCTTGTAATTAAAATAAGCGCCCCTGTAATTGAGGGATTATATCTCATCGATTATATTGGATAAATTGTGGACATTTGCCGTCAAGACACGGGTATCAAGCAACCGGGATACGGGGCGCATGGACGAAAAATAGGGCGGGCTAAACAGTTACATAAATCAGATTAGTGGAGGGAGTATGGCTGATGACAAGAAGAGCGAAGAACAAAATAAAGGGTTCGTTGTAAGGGACAAGAGGTTCACCGCCAAAGAGGAAGAGCCGGGTCCGGAGCTGAGAGGGGCAGAAAAGGAAAAAGAACCCGAAGAACAGGGTCCCCTTCCGGAGGTTAATTTTGTTACTTTTATTCTGTCCCTGAGCACCTCGGCCCTCATCCAGCTCGCAGAAATCGAAGATCCTGCTATGAAACAGCCGGTCAAGAATCTCCCTTTGGCCAAACAGACGATCGACCTCATCGGAATGCTGAAAGAGAAAACAAAGGGCAACCTTACACCTGATGAGGATAAGTTGATGGAAAATATCCTTTTCGATTTAAGGATGAGGTATGTGAAGGCGGCGGGATAACCGTAAACATGGGAATAATGGAATAGTGGAATCATGGAATGGTGGGTAAAAATCTCTATTCGCATTTAAACCCAATCTTCCAGTATTCCAACATTCCATCCTTCCATGTCATTTCATTTCTTGAAAGTCAGATAGAAGCTGCTCCCTTTTCGATGAAGATGGAAAAGGATTCCCTTTTCCAGATTAGCGTCCTTCATCGCCTTTTCAAAGTCCTTCATCGTCTCGATCTTCTTTCTGTTGATTTCGAGAATGACGTCGCCTTCCTGGAGGCCGATCTCGTCGGCCATGCTTCCATCCTCAACGCTTATGACAACCAGGCCGCGCTTAACCCCTGAGATTCGATACCTGGCTGCAAGCTGGGGTGTGAGCTCCTGTATCCTTGCCCCCAGTTTTTCCTCTGCCTCCTTCTCTTTTGGCAATTCCGGCTTATCCGGCATGGAAGTGGTGGTAATCTCGATGGTCATCGCTTTTTCATCCCGGAGGACAGCCAGTTTCACCTTCTGGCCCACTTTTTTCTTCTGAACCTCTTTGACCAGCTCGTTTACGCTCTTGATGGGCTTATCATCCACCGATTTAATGATATCCCCTGAAGCCAATCCTGCTTTTTCAGCGCCGGTCCCCGGGTAGACCTGACCTACGAGGACTCCCTCCTTCTCCTTTACCTTAAAATGTTCGATCATCTCCGGAGTGAGGTCCTGGGCACTGATTCCCAGCCAGGGCCGCACCACCTTTCCCTGTTTGATCAGGTCGTTGAGGATCTGTTTGGCCATGTTGACGGGAATGGCAAATCCGATCCCCGTACCCGGCTGGATGATCATGGCATTGATCCCGATCACCTCACCGTCGATATTGATCAAGGGGCCTCCGCTATTGCCCGGATTGATGGAAGCATCGGTTTGGAGGAAGTCTTCATAGGTTCCCGTCCCCAGGCCTTGACGACCTTTAGCACTGATGACCCCGACCGTTACCGTATGTTCCAGGCCGAAAGGGCTGCCAATTGCAATCGCCCATTCTCCGACCTCGAGCTTGTCCGAATCTCCAAGGGCCGCCACAGGAAGGTCCTTTGCCTTGATTTGGAGGACAGCAAGGTCCGTTCTTGAATCCTGGCCTTTCAGCGTCGCCGCGAATTCCCTTCCGTCATTGAGCCGCACCTTGACCTTGTCGGCCCCTTCCACGACATGATTGTTTGTGAGAATGTAACCCTCTTTGTCGACGATGACCCCTGATCCCCCGCTTCTCTGTTTGTGTCGGTACTCCTTTCCTTTTTCTTTGGGCGAAAAGCCAAAGCCTTTGAAGAAGTCTTCAAAAGGACTTCCTTTGAAGAAGTCTTCACCATATTTTTCCCAGGGTTTCATGGTGATGGTCTTTTCCGTCGTCACGTTGACAACGGAAGGCTGCACTTTCTTGGCCACTTCAACGAAGGCCTGGCCGAGGGATTTGGCCGTTGTCAGTTTGTCCTTATTGCTTTCTTTCGTCAGGGAAATGGCCCGGTTGTCGTTCATGCAGAAGAAGAGGCCGAAGAGCAACACGAAAACCGAAAGCCCAACGCCCAATCTTGTAATCGTCTTTTTTGACATCATCCGCTCCTGCTAAGTATTTGAGTTAATTTGCGTTATAAAAATATCCTTTTTTCTTTGAGTTGTCAAATGGGGTTTCCCCGGGGTGAATTCTCCGTCTTCTTCGTGATCCTTCAGTTACAAAGCAAGGTTTGAGTTCAGCATCAGCCCCGGAGGTCGGTCCGCTCCTTCCTCACGTTTCAGAAGGCGGGTTCGTTGAAAGTTTGTGGAGCGTAGGGTTAGTGCTTCGAGTGGCTATGGCATCACATCGGGACGATGGCCATTGTTGGGGAAGAGGTTCCCGCCGCTGAAACGCTGCGGGTGATCGGGCCAACCTCCGGGATCAGCAACGTGCTCGTAATCCAAATGAACGCCACGTAACTGAGGGATTACTCTTCTTCGTTCTTTTTTCTTGACTTCGGTACTACAATACGATAGTAAAAACCACTGGAGGTAAAATATGGAGACAGAGAAGCTGCTTGCAGAATATGTTTCCCAGACAAGGTTTGATGACCTCCCTGCAGAACCTGTTGATACAATGAAGAGCGTGATACTGACTGTCCTGGGAACAACCATTGCAGGGGCCACCGCTGAAGGCTGCGAGACCTTGGTCCATCAAGTCAAAGAATGGGGAGGTAGAAAAGAGGCGACGATTTTGATTCATGGGGGCAAGGTCCCGGCCTGTAATGCTGCCTTCGTCAACAGCACGATGGCCCGGGCCTTGGATTTTTGTGATGCCATGATGCCGGGGATGCACGTGGGTTCCTCTTCTGTCCCCACCGCCTTGGCCACGGCCGAACTCGTTGGCGGATGCAGCGGCAAGGAGTTCCTGACGGCCCTTGTCCTGGGAACAGAGGTCGCTGCCAGAATAAATTCTGTCTCCATCTATGACGGCTTTGACCCGACCGGCATTTGCAGTATTTTTGGATCTGCGGCTATTGCCGGCAGGATACTTCATCTCAACTCGCAGCAGATGCTCGATGCCTTGGCCCTGGCCTTCAATAAGGCAGGGGGTTCCTTCCAGAGCAATATTGACGCCTCATTGGCAGTCAGGGTCATTCAGGGTTTCGTTTCCCAAGGGGGAATCATCTGCGCCCAATTGGCACAAAAAGGCATTACCGGTCCTAAAAACTTTCTTGAAGGGATCTATGGTTATTTCCACCTCTATGCCAAGGATAAGTATAACCCCCAGGCCTTAACCGCGGGGTTGGGTGAGCGGTTTGAGATGGATAAAACCATTTTCAAGAAGTATCCCAGTTGTGGGTGTACAATGGCATCCACCGACGCCATTCTCGATCTGATCAAAGAGGAGAGCTTTACTCCGGAAGACGTCGTCCACATTGATATTAAAGTGCCGTCTTACAGCTACAAGCTAGTGGGGGCCCCATTCCGTATCGGGGATAACCCAAAGGTGGACGCCCAGTTCAATATTCAGTACTGCGTCGCCAACGCCTTGCTCCGGAAAAGCTCCAAGCTTCATCATTTTGATGAAGCCAGCATCAGGGAGCGCCAGATCATGGAGTTTACAAAGAAGATCCAAGTCTCTCCCGATCCAAGCCTCGATGATCCTGAGAGACCGGGGTTCTCCCTTGCAACGCACATGAAGGTGACGACCCAAGACGGGAATGTTTATCTTAAAAAGGTGAATGTCCCCCGTGGTATTCCAGGGAACCCGTTGAGCAGAGAAGAACATATGGAACGCTTCCAGGATTGCGTCAACTATGCGGAGAAACCCTTGCCGAAGCGTAATCCGGAGAAGATTATCTCCATGGTCGATCGCCTTGAGGAGGCCAGGGATGTGAGCAGCCTCATTCCTTTACTTTTGGCCAGGCATAAAAAGTAGCGCGTGGGACTATTGATGTCGTTATTATCCAACATTCGAAAGGAGGAATTTATGAAGAAGAAGGGTTTACTCATGCTGTTGGGAAGTGTTGGCTTGGTTCTCCTGTTTGCGGCTCCATCCCTGGCGCAGGTCATCAAGCTGACTTGGTCTGACCAGAACCCCCAAATGGGTTGGGGGCCAGTTCACGCGAACCAGCAATGGTTTAAGAAGGTTGAGGAAGCTACGAAGGGGAGGGTTAAGATAGAGCCCTATTGGTCTCAGACTTTAGCCAAAGGACCGGACACTTGGAATGCAATAAAGACCGGCGTTGCGGATATGGGTTGGTGTGTCCATGGCTATTGGGGTGACATGACCCCTCTGGCCGATGTGATCAACCTTCCCGGTCTCCCTTTCAAGACGGGAGAAAAAGGCAGTGAAGTGCTCTGGAGACTGTACGAAAAGTTTCCCGAATTTCGGGCACAGTATAAAGATGTCCATATGCTTGTTCTCCATACGAGTCATCCTTACTTCTTAATCACGAGTAAAAAACAGGTCAAGACCCTGGAAGACATCAAAGGTCTGAAGCTGAGAGTTCTCGCCGGCGTTGCGACTGAACAGATGAAGGCCCTTGGAGCCATCCCGTTGCTCATCCCCATGCCTGACGTCTACCAGGCATTGGATAAGGGAATTATCGACGGCATGGCAGCCCCCTGGGAGGCGGTGCATTCCTTTAGATTCTACGAAGTGGTAAAGTACTACACGATGGTGCCTCTCCCTGGCGCCGGGGTCGATTCTGTCCCTATGAACAAACAGAAATGGGATAGCTTGCCCAAAGACATCCAGGAGGCCATCACGAGCGTCAGCGGCCTGGAGGCTTCAAAGTTCTGGGGGCGAAACTTCTTCGATAGGGCTGAAGAAGGGGTGCTTGAGCGCATAAAGCAGGGAAACCACCAGATGGTGAGGTATGCACCTCCCCCTGAAGAAATCCAGAGGTGGGTAAAAGCAAGTGAGCCCATATGGAAGGAATGGGTGAAGAGGACGGAAGGGAAGGGGTATCCTGCCGCTCAACAAGTGCTCAATTCGGCATTGGAGATGTTCAAAGAATAGTTATTGTAAACTGGAACAATGGAATAGTAGAATGATGGGTCAAAATTCTTCACCCACCCAATATTCCATTATTCCAACATTCCAGTAGGGATTATCCAGGTTCTGTGCCTTCAGTGGCTCCGCAACGGACAGCGACGATGCAGTGGCCTATGTTTTGCTCAAATTCGTCTGCCCCCGGTACAGGGCAATGTGCGTAAAGGATGTATCTTCCGTTGCTCCGTGCCAGTGATCTTCGCCCGGGGCTATGGATACAACGGTACCAGGAGTCACGATATGCTCCTCTGTTTTTGTCGCCACGATTCCCTTTCCTTCAGTTACGTATAGAATTTGTTCGAAAGGATGGGTGTGGAAGTTCAGTTTCGCTCCCGGAGCAAAACTCACCCATACGACCCCAAATCCTCCAGACATCTTGTCATCGATCACTATTTTTCGGTAGACCGGTCCTTTGCCGACAATCTCATCTTTGCTCTCTTCAGCCTTGGCTTCATCACACTTTGCTACGATCACGTTGGTCTCCTCTCTTCGTCTAAAGTATTCCTATTTCTGGGCTGGGCGAACTTGTACCCCTAGCAGTTTTTCCAAATATAGGACCACAGCATCCACGCTCTTGTCTTCAAAACCGGCCGCCTTCGCCTCCAGAAGGCTCTGTTCCACAGCCGCTCCCACGAATAGCGGCACGCCGTACTCTCTGCCGAGTTGCATAGCCAGACCGATGTCCTTGGAACCAAGGCTCAACCTGAATCCCGGATCGAAATTGCCCTTAAAGACTGTCCGAGGATACTGCTGTAAGTTCCAGTTATTGGCGGTCCCTGACGTGGTAATTTCCCACAGGATCTGCGGGTCGATACCCGCTTTGATACCCAACACAAAAGCCTCTGCGCAGATGGTGTTGTTGGTCAGGGAGATGAGGTTGTTGACCAATTTCGCGACATTGCCGCAGCCCACATCACCGACGTGAAATATCCTATTGCCCATGGCTTGCAGAATCTGGCGTATCTCCTCCAAATAGGTTTTGTCCCCGCCAACCATAATAGCCAGTGTGCCCCCCTGAGCACCTTGGGTTCCCCCCGTCACCGGTGCGTCCAGTACGGCTACACCTATGGTTTTGGCATCTTTGGCCACCTGTCGTATCAGAGTCGGTGAGTTAGTGCTCATGTCAACGTAGATGTCCCCTGCTTTCCATCCCGCCATCAGACCATCGGTCCCGTACACGACTTCCTGCACCTGTATTGGAGTGGGCAGGCAGGAAATAACAACACGACAGGTTTTGGCAGCAGTCTTGGGGCTCTCTGCCCATTTGGCTCCTTTATCGATAAGAAACTTTACCGCATCTTTTCTCACGTCATGGACCGTCAGGTCATATCCGGCTTCCAAAAGACGCCTGGACATAGGTCCTCCCATCTGACCAATACCGATAAAGCCTACTTCCATTGTTTTCCTCCTTATTAAAACGAATAATAGAAACTGTTTCTGGCTTCAGCGGAATATACGAAAAAGAGAGCTACCTGTCAAGAAAAATCGCCCCGCGCTGCCGCTCGGTATTTCAGATTTCCAGAGATTCTTCTTTCGCAACGTTCATACCGGCGATCCTCCCGGACGAAATACATTCCCCGATATTGCCGCCCAGTTCATAGAGGTGACCGAACATGGAACCGAGTTCGCCTGCTGCATAGAGGCGTGGCACTGCTTCTCCTGCGAAGTTGATGACCCGCTGCCTCTCATCGTGTTCGGGCCCCCCCTGTGTGTTCGTAATCACGGGCCACGCTTCCATAGCATAGTAAGGGGGCGTACTGATAGGCCCCGCCATTGTCTCTTTCGGTCTCTTGAAGTCGGGATCCGAGCCTTCGGCAACAAACCTGTTCCACCGACTGACCGTCTCTCTGAGATGTGCGGCATCGACCTTTATCCTGACTGCCAGCTCATCGATGGTCGAAGCCGACATGATCCAGCCTTTCTCAATCTCACGGCAGTTGTCCTTGCTCCATTCATACGCGTGATCCCTCAGTCCCAGAGGCTCTGCTATAGGGCCTTCCACTCTCGCCTGCTCGTCGAAGATCAGGTAGCATGGGATGCGAGGATATCCGGGGATATCCGGATCGAAGGCTGCGAGTGGACGGTGGGACGTATCCTGTGGCGCCGGGGGATATTCATTCATGAAGCGTTTCCCACCCTGGTCCACGACGATCCACCTCATTTTGAACCAAAAAGGACGATACTCGAAGGGATCCCTGGCCCCGCCCAGGTGATGACGGAATGCGATCTTGAACTCAGGAAATTTGAACCCATAACTGCCATGGACCTGCCACATGTGCCAGAGTCGCGCTCCCACCTTCTGGGCCATCTTGATCCCGTCACCCGTATGACTGAGGGGGGCCATGGAGTAATAGGGCCTGCCCTCCAGGTACTGGAGCTGGAGCCACTGGTCGTGTTCGAATCCCCCGCATGCCAGGACGACTCCGCATCGCGCACGCACCTCGAAATCCATCCCGTTACCGCTGAGAATGGCCCCTGTAACGGTTCCATTGCAGTCAGTGAGCAATTCCTTTGCAGGAGTGGACATAACGGTTTTAATCCCCCTTTTCACGACATTGTCCTCGAGCACCTTCATAAGCTTGTATCCGTGCATGCCGGGTCCGGCCACGAGCCACGGGTAGGGTTCGAATCCCGGAACTTCGCGGACCGTCAAACTGTTGATCCCCTCCCGCCCCTTGACCGGGTACAATCCCGGGCGTCCCCGAAAGGTCCACTTTGCACCGTTTACCTTGCATAACTCATCGATAAACCCGGGCGTGGACGCCATCATGTCCACCTGAACGCGGATCACCGGATCGGGCGTCCTCCCTCCGCACAGTATCTTGAGATATTCGAAGGCGACATCCGGTTCTTTCACAAACACCACACCGCCCCCGGAGAGCATGGAGCAGCCGCCGAAGTGTTCCATTTTATCCGCAATCAGTACTTTGGCGCCGAGGTCATGGGCAACGATAGCTGCGATCGCACCCGAGAAGCCGTATCCGATAACCAGAACATCCGTCGTCATCTCTCTCACCTGCCTATTTCCCCTGCAATGCGGGTGCTATCTTTTCAATCCTTGGATAGAGGTCTTTTACCATCTTACCGAGATTTTCACTGGTCACAGGGTCGACCGTCATCTTTCTCCTTTTCATAAAATCGACGAACACAGGATCTTCCGTTGCGGTGACGAAGGCCCTCTCCAGGGTCTTTGCCACTGGAACCGGTGTATTGGGAGCCGCCATGGCACAGTGAATGGAAGGAACGGAGGGAAGGCCGAATCCAAGCTCCTTCGGTATGGGCACGTTGGGCACGTAGGGGTCCCGCTGCTCCGAGAACAGAAGGAGGGGCCTTATCTTCCCCGCATCCAGAAGCGGACTTGCAGAGCCAGTGAGGGCAATGACAAAATCGAGATGTTTTCCCGCAAGGGCCGTCAGGCTCTCGGCGGAACTATGGTAGGGCACCCAGTTTACTTTAACCCCAAGGTCATCCATGACGATCAGGGAGACAAGGTGGATAACGCCTCCGAGATTCGACACCCCGCCGGCAAGCGGCTTGGCCTTCGCCGCTTTCACGAACTCGTCGAAAGTCTTCCAGGCTGAATCAATGTGCACGACGAGAAGGGGCCACGTTTTTGACCACGCGTAAATGGGCGTGAAGTCCCTGGTTCTGTAATTAGTTTTACTCATGTACTCGAGGATAATGCTCTTCGGGAAGGTATAGACAGCAAGGGTGCGGCCGTCAGGATCGGCCTTTTGCAGCTTCTCGAAGGCCATTTTCCCGCCTGCCCCCGGGTTGTTTTCCACGGAGACCGTCGTATTGAGCTTCTGCTGAAGCAGGGGTGCAAGGGCACGGGCCGACATGTCTTCAGCCCCTCCCGGAGCAGAGGCTACGAGCAACTTGACGGACTTGCTGCCCAGGGTGGCCGCCCAGGTCCCGCCCGCACCGACAAGGCAGACAAAGACGGAGAGAGAAAGAATAACCGTGACGATTGGAAAGTATCTGTTCATACCGTCCTCCTTTTCGACCTTGTGCGCGAGGCCTTCGACATCACCTGAAGCTCCATTATTCTGGTTTTGTAGCTGCCTCCTTTATGATCCCTGCTTCTTTCATGGCCATCTCGACACTCACCCACCTGTCTCTTATGCTTCGCCATTTAGATAGATCTTTCATTTCCCTATGTAAAGACCAAGCTCTTTCAGGAGGGGGACGCCGACTTCTTCGCCTTTCCTGATCGTTTCCTTCAGGAACTCCGGCCCGCCGAATCTCGGTTCTTCTCCGGTTCTTTCAATCCCCTTCTTAAAATCTGGATCCTCATAAATCTTCCTGAAGGCGTCGTTTTTAAGTCTTGGAGTGAAATGAAATTGATCGGGATCCCTTCAACCTCAATGATTTCTCGTCTGGAGTAACATTCCGCAAAATCAACGCCTGTGGCACCAGTAATGACTTCTATCCGAACGGGAGGGAAACCCATCCGAATAACCTTGTCTTTCGCAAGGAACATCTTCTCTGACACTTTCCCCTCGCCTATGCCAAAATCGTGCAGCACCCGAGCCGCCTTCTGGGCATTCAGGTCGCTGGCAGCTATCCAAATGTCCATATTGCCGGTTGCACGTGGGTAACCATGGTAACCAACGGCATAGCCACCGACCACCAAGTATTCAACTCCGTGAGAGTTCAGAAGTCTCAAGAAATCTTTGAAGTCTGGATGTAACTCGATCCTCGCCATAAACCATCCTTCGATTGAGTTCAATTGCCTCAATCCGTTCTAGTGCCCCTTTGGAAAGCCAAAATGTCTTTTCTTCTTCGATATCATTCAGTGAGGAAATGGAGATGACTTTCTTGTTAAGCCGCGGAAGTTGCTCCATGATTATCTCCTCTTAACCCGCCTCTCCTGGCATAAGGCCTGAACTCATTATACCAGGGGCATCCAGCCCCTGCCTCGGTACCATGCCAGAACCTTACCAGAAAGGAGCATAGTCGTCAAGATATTTACAAGAGATCTCTGAAAAACTGCTTCGAGATCTCTTGATTACACAGATTTCAAAAATGATTGCACTGATTTTTCAATTTCACTCCATTTCTAATCGGTGTAATCGTTCCATAATCCGTGTAATCAGAGATTTCTGACCTTTTTTAGAAATCTCTACACGGATCAGAAAACGGATTGGGCAGACGGAAAGGGGGAACGGGGAGTTTGAGCCTATCGAAAATTCGAACTCGATGCAGCACCTGGAGAGATGATTATATCGGGCCCCTATAATTGCGATCGCAAAAATAGGGGACATTTGACTTAAAAAATAGGGCTATATCCTGCGTCAAGGAGGGCGTCGATGGAAGAGGGGAGAGTTGCAAACTGGTTTCGGAAAGGGCGAAAGAGTCAAGGACAGTGAGTTAGAAATCCGGGTAAAGAAATCTCACCCGATCTTCTCAATAAATGCTTTTGCAGCTTTTAGGGCATCTTTGATCATATCCACCAGATAAAGGTTGCCCCTGTAATAGCCGGCGATGTGCAGTGCTTCGTAGAGTGCTTCGAATTCCCTTAAGAGTTTTCCATCGTAGACCGCCAAATATCTTCGCAAAGCCTTTCGGTATGCATCAACAGATCTTGGGAGTTCTTTCTTGCTCATGCCCCTCTTGAGCAAATGATCATCGATTGCCATAAGGATCGCAAGATATGCAATTCCGCATGCCTCTCTTACAGGCTTGATGTCGGTGTAGGTGCCGTCTTCCACCGGCGCTGATTTCAAGACCTGCTTTGCATTGTTCAGGTATCTGAATGCTTCTTTCATTTCTTGGCTCTTCTAAAGGTGAATCTACCTTAGCCTTAGAATTGTCATCATGATTCAATCCTAATCAAAAGACTTCCTGTTGTCAAATTTCGTTAAAGTCAGCCTGAGGTGTGCAAGGTCGAATCAATCAGGCTAAGTTATGTTCTTCCAGGCCTGGAATCGGTGTCTTTTTTTCAGCTTTCATCCGTAACGTCAATCTGTTAGCTTGGTCCGACCCGAGATTGCGGGGATTTCTCGCTAGAACAACACCTTTGGCTGAACCCCCAAGACCGTACCCTCGTCGTGCAGAACCTCGGTGGTCCACGAACTGAAGCGCCGAAGGAGAAGCGCAGCGCGCATTGCCTTCGTGCCAGTCATGAGGTCTCGCTGATGTTCCTCCGATGCTAATGGTGCGTTCCGTACGGCAGGGGCGATAACCCCTGCCAATGAGATGAGGCGTTCGGCTAACCTTGTTCCTTGCATCAGCCAGAGCCGGATTTATCGGCGATTGGTTGCATGCCCTTCTTATGCCATTCTTGAATGGATACTTTCCCTTCGTTATATTTGTGAATTAGCATAGAGATAAGGGATTGGTAGGGGAGACCTTCCTCAATCGCCTTTGCCTGGATTTTCTTTAGGTCTCGTTCCGTCATTCGGATGTTGATCCTTTTCTGTTTAGTCAAGCTATTGCGGGCGTATTCCTCATATTGCTTCTTCTCTTTCTTGGTGAGGTCGGAAACCCATTCTTCGGTTTCAAGGGATTTTGCTAATTCCATTTCGTCTTTATCGACGTATTCTGCTCGTTTCATCTCTTACCTCCTAAGTGCTTCTTTGTTGCCTTGCTGTTGGGTATTATTGTTTTCAAGAATATTTTCTCATCATCCTCCACATATGGTACCGAATAGATATAGTCCTCGATCTTCACCAAGAATACTCTCCGATTCGGGTATTTCTCCGGGTTAGCATGTTTTACGCGGGCAACCAGATCCCCCGAAACAATTGCCAACACAACTTGCTCAAATGATACTCCGCGCAATTTCTTGAGCAACTCGTTTTTTTCATCATTCCAGTCATAATATTTCATAAAGGTGTGCCTATTGTATTCTCCTTATAGAGTAGCGCTGTTTGATACTTGTGTCAATAATATTGGTGGCATAATGCCGAGCGGACGAGCGAGCGTAGCGAGTTGTATTCTCTCTTCTACAACCTGAACGACTCAGTAATTACCAGATATTTCCAGCACCGGGAGTGTAGCTGGCGCTGACGACGCTGTTGCTGATGAGCGTGTCGCACTGCACCACTCCGCGAAATTTCGACATGTCGGCGTTCACGCTGACCGCGCCTGAATTGATCTCGACCTGGCCGGCGTCGATGGTGACTTTCGCGCTGGCGTTCACCATGATGCTGTCTGTCCCGAGCTTCACGGAATTGCCGTTGTTATCCGTAATCTCGATCGAGCCAGGGCCGTCCTTGAGCGTGATCTTTTGGCCACCAGGCGTCTCGACGATGAAGCTCTCCTGGCCGCTTTGATCGTGTAGGGTGATCTTCACGCCGTTGCGGGAACGCAGAACTTTTTTGTTGTTGTTCGTATCCATCGTCTCCGGCGGCGAGTTGATGCCGTTCCACAGGCAACCAATGACATAAGGATGCCTCATATCGCCCGCTTCGAATGCAACCAGGACTTCGTCGTCCACGTCGGGGATAAACCACGTACCCCGATTCTTGCCAGCCATCAAAGTGACCATACGAGCCCATGTTTCGTAACCGCGTTGGCCAGACGCGTCCATTTGTGGAAGCCGCACCTTTACGCGTCCAAGGTTATTGGGATCAAGGTTATCAATCACGACTGCCGAGAAAACTCCATTAAGCTGTCTCATACATCCTTTCCTCCACTTGGGCCCACACACAAATCAGCGACCCTTGATCCTTCCCGACCCGGTCGATCTTCGCCTGGGTTCGAGAGAACCTCTTCCACTTCTATTTCAATCCCTCGTGTCTCCGCCGAGACGAAGAGTAAGTTAACTAAGCTAACTACGTAGCATATGTGACCCTTAACCCTGCTTCTTTCAGCGCCGGTGGATGAAGTTATGTGGCCTTTTGGTCCCATACAGTGCCTTGCCATCCGTACAGAAAACCCCTATCGGAGCACACCGGGCATTCCCACCGTATTATGCTCGAATCGTCTTCGTCTATCACGGCGAGGATCTGACCCTCGCAGCGACGGCGGCCAGGACGCCTGCGGCATCGTATTTCAGTTATCACGGTGGTCTGCTGGTTTTGGCTAGTCACCGCTTCAATGATAGCCCCGAAATAGTCCAATAACAGGTCGGCCGGGCGGGAGAGGTCGACAGCGGGCAGACCATCGAGATCAAGAAAATGCTCAATGTTCGTGTGCCAAATGTTTCCCATTACAAATCCTTCTCAGAGAGAACGCCATGCCTACGCTACGACACGTTAATCGATGCTCCTTTCCATTCGACACATAATAGGACAGCCGCCGCTACAAGGCGTCGACTGCATTGTCTCGTTGGGCAGTCATTATAAGGTTTTATACTCTTCACATTTCAACATGTCAAGAGCGTTCCCACTGCCGCCGACCGGCTTCAGCGGGAGCCACCTGCGATCCGCTGCAAGCCGTCCCATATGTGACCCATTCGCGAACAAATGAGATGGTCGTCCGTGACCCGTCCCATATAAGTTCCCTTTGCACCCACGTCCCTAAGTTCTCTCCCTCGTCAAGATATTTACACGGATCAGAAAAGGAATTGGGCAGACAAAAGGGCAAACCGGGAAATTGAGTCTATACAGAATTCAGGCTCGATGCAGCAACTGGAGAGATGATTATATCGGGCCCCTATAATTGCGATCGCAAAAATAGGGGACATTTGACTTAAAAAATAGGGCTATATCCTGCGTCAAGGAGGGCGTCGATGGAAGAGGGGGATAGTTGCAAACTGGTTTCGGAAAGGGCGAAAGAGTCAAGGACAGTGGGTTAGAAATCCGGGTAAAGAAATCTCACCCGATCTTCTCAAAAAACGTTTTTGCAGCTTTCCTGCGCGTCTGGTTGAGCGACTTAGGCTATCTTTCTTACTCTTTGACGTCTTGTAATATCAAGTATGGCTTCAGGATGTTCGGCCGCAACCCGCAATAAAACCCGTGCCGGTCCTTCGGGTTTTCGCCGCCCCTGTTCCCAGTTACGGAGCGTAGCCACACTTATTCCCATTAGAGAAGCGAATCTATCCTGGGATAGTCCGTACTGTTCACGTATCTTTCGCACTTCGGATTCAGGAAACTCAGTGCCCCGTAAAGGTTTCATTGTACCTTTCATGATAGCAGCGCCCTGTTTTACGCTTTCCAGTAGCTCGTCAAACAGTTCTTTTTTCATAAGTATTCCCTTTCAACAAGTTTTCTCAGTTGTCTGAGTTGTTCCGCCGTCAGATCATCCCGCTCGTTTTTCGAATAGGGAAAAAGAAGAAGAATGATATCCTGTGATACGAACCAATAATAAATGACCCTAACGCCACCTCTTTTCCCGTGTTCGCCGGCAGACCACCGAAGTTTCCGGAGACCGCTACTTCCAGGAATCACCTTACCGACATCCGGCCTATTGACCAAATGCGTTTGTAAAAGCCGATATCCCTCGTCGGAAAGCAGCACCTGAATTCGTCGGGTAAATATCGGGGTCTCAATAATGACCATAATTTATTATACGTCAATGGCGTATGTTATACAAGAGAAAGGAATGGGGGACCCCAAATGTTTGCTTCAGGGCAAGAAGGCGTATCGGTGAGCTGATCAAACTTGGTTCTGCCCGGTATCAAGCGATACTGACGGGACTGAGCAGAAAGGGCTACTGGCATCTTGCGAAAACATTGTCAACGAACATGGGGTTGTCCAATGCGTCCTGAGCCTGCCGAAGGATGATTTCTGCGAACCGCCCATTGCGGACCGTACGGCAAGTTGAAACCGAACCGGCTTTAACAAAGGGTGAAAATGGCTGGGAATCAAAGCCCATGCATAACAACTTGTCTCTGTCTCCTCCAGTAAATTCGACAAACGGACAAGAAAGCGCCCACGGTCTCGATCATCTGAGAAAATCTCCCTTCGCTCCACCCCCCGAACGATTACTTGCTGCAACAACCCCGGTGTGCCTAAACGGGCAATTCTTGGCATAAATTTGGTATAAACCAGTTGGATGAGATAGTAAAATAGGATGTCCCCAATGCCTTGCCCATGGTCACCGACGCGGCCCGCTGTTGTGCCGCGTTCGGTGCACCTACTTGTTAGCAGCTGTTACCGGTTGGGTTGATTTACGTTCAAGACCGAGCTGGGTATCAAGCTCTTTCAGTTGCGTGACAAGCTCGACAAGTTTCTCCAACGGGTTCCCCGAAGGTAGGCCGGCGCCCTCAGTCGCCTTCTTTATACTATCCCACCCAGCTATCTGAGCACTTTTCGCCGCTATCTGAGCACTTTTCGACAAAACCCAAGATTGTTCACGGACTGCGTCTGCTTGCTGCCTCATTTCACGTAACATCTTTGCGGTTGAGCGCGCATACCAAGCGGTGATCCCGATTAGGATTACAAAGGCAACTAAGTTCAAGGCGGTCATAGTCATAAGCGCAGCACCCTCCCTCATGCTTATTGCGAATTGTCCGCACCGAGACGGCCCAAGCTTCAATATGGCGTCTTCCAGCATTTGTTGTCAGTTTCATATGTAATCGCAAGTTGATTATTTGACGCAAACTCGGTGTATTCCACTATGACGAAAGTACTCCCATCTTTCCAAAGAAAGACAATTGAATTGCTCTCAACGTTTGAGGCAATTTTCGCCGGGCGAGACCATGCATTCATAGGTTTGCCTAATTCCCTCGTTTTTTCATCAACCAGTCTTGTGAAGTAATCAAATCGGGCCTTCACATGTTTTTCGATTTGGACGAGCTTTCCTTCACAGAAACCGAGATTAATAAAGCGGTTATAATCTTTCTCGCCGTAGTCCCATGCGATGATTCGATCTTCTTTTATTTCGAGTTTTCCGTAGGAATGCGTTTCCAGCAGTCTATGCGCCTCCTGTGTGACCATGCCGCTCTTAAAACCATCTACTTCAAACGCTATCGAGATTCCGACATACCCTAATAGGAGGGCTACCGCAATCATCATTGTTTTCAACGTGTTCTCCTTTTCTGTTTCATTTCACCGAGGCTAACGGCCAGCCTCACCGGCCGGCTCACTGTACATCATGATGTAGCGAAGCGGAGGACTGGAGCTGATTCCGGTCCGGTGCAGGCTGTTGTTAGCCGAACTTCTTCGTTAGGTTCCCCTGCCACTTCCCAATGAACTCCGTGGCCTCCGTTCTTACCCGATTCTTGAAGGACTCGTAGTCGTCATATTGATCGTAGTCGAGCCTAAGGTCTTCTGCTTGTTGCAAAAAGAAGTCAGCTAAGTCTTCGGAACAGGAGGCAACGCAGCTCTCGTCTCCACAGGCAGCATCGAAAAACCATTCGTAACCCAACGCATCTTCGAAGTGGACATCCCAATCCCATAGGTCGACTATCATCGAATCGAGTGGCATACATCTACGCAATTCGTCCTTGAGCTTTCCAAACCCCTCCTCCGATAACGCAGAAGGCGGCCAGCAATCATCCAATAGGCTTTTTCCGGAAGAAATGCTTTCACAGAGGTAATAGAGCAGCAAGATATTCCGTTTGCTCTGGAGCCACTCGTCGAATATCATTGGTTTGCTTCTCTTGCGGCTAACGGCAGCCCTGACCGGTTAAGAAAACGTCCGAGTCCTTTGATAGCCAATATTCTGATGTATCTAATCAGCCCAATACTGAACGCAATTTCATCGACGTAAGACCTGAGCCTAAGAGCAGGCGAAGCTCAATTTGAAGCGATGGATCGCTTTTATCCAAGAATTCGTTCCAAAGGTCACGGGCTACGTTTGCGATTAGCTTCTCAAGATCGCCTTGTTGGGCAAGAAGACTTCCGTACTTGGAGAAAACCTCCTGGACCATGCTAAGTAGATATGCAGTTGTCTGAATTTGGACCGATCCCAGACGCACGTAGGGATTGCGTAAGGCCTCGAGTTTGTACTCAGGGTCCTCTGGCATGCCTGATGCGAGCGCGCTACCAACAAGCGGAAGAAGCTTATCCATAGCCTTAGATCGAACTTCGGGGCCACGGGAGGCGAAAATCTCAGAGTCAACATAGAACAGGACAAAGCCAACTGCCTTAAAAAGTAAGGTCAGTTTCCTCGTGTCGTCTGGGAGTGCCCCTTTGTTATTGAAGTAATCATAGTAGGCAGTGACGACGCCACTTGAACGGATTGCCAAGTCCGTTAAGGTGGCGTCGGAGAGCCCCTTGTGCTTTCTGAACTGGCCCATTCGGGGAACCTCGGTTTAATTTAACTTTATGGCAGATATTAGACAGAATTATTATGTTACGATATTATGATTCCGCCTAGCATGTCATGCCTGGTTTCTGTTTAAGCTCTTAAAATGAAAAGAGATTCCTGGGTGAAAAACATAGATGTCCGCATTTCCAAAGAACACGATGGTCTTTGGGAAGCTGACCATATGGTGCAGGGCTCCAGAGGCAGCCAGCCCTGGTCTTGTTGCCATGCCAGAACATTACCAGAAAGGGACATAGTCGTCAAGATGTTTGCAAAGGGAGCGTTCACGGGGGAGACGGAGCCATTTTGCGGTCCAAATTGGACTGATATGCTGAGATGTTGGTTTGGAGCAGCGGGCACGTTCCGGTCAGGATGTCTTTCTTTTCTTCCCCTCGCCGTGGACTTCAGTATTGTTCCGGTGCTCGTTCAAATCCGTCCTCAATTCACGGATCTCTTTTAGCAAGAGGACATCGGCGGCTTGCCTATCTTCGATCTCTCGATCAATTTTATTGTCAAGCTGATCGAACTTCTTGTTAAGGCCGTTGTGCCCTTCAATGAGGACATCAAACTTCTGATTAATGTCTTCCAGGATGATCTTAAACTCATCAGGGATAGCCACGACTTATACCTCCATTACCCAAACTGAATTTATACTGGGGGTGCCGAAATGTCAAATGAAATTTTATCGTCATTCAGTCTTGTCCAAAATAGATTTTTCACCACGGAGGCACAGAGGGCACAGAGAACCTGTTCTCTTTTCTTTGGCGGGGAGGTACCCGCCAAAGAAAAACCTGTCTGCCTATTTAAACCATAACAGATTCCATCCGTCTGAGTGCACTTTGAGGAGCTTATGATTCGATTCCCGAAGGGATGGAGTTTATGATTCGATCGTCGTCTCCCGATCGGATCATAAGAAAATTTCCTCCGTGAATCTCTGTGTCTCTGTGGTGAAACCTGATTTTGGGTGGATCCATTTCGAATCCAAAAGTTCAATAAAATCAATACAGCTATCCAAAACATTCGCCTATCTTGGACAGCAATGATCGTCATTTATAGGTGTTGTGGGCAAATAAATGGCAGGCGACCTGGTGGCCGGGTTCGATCTGGACAAGATCGGGTCCGCGATCGACGCAGATCTCCTTTGCCTCGGGGCAGCGGGGATGAAATCGGCATCCGGCCGGGGGATTGACGGGAGATGGCACTTCTCCTTTGAGCGGCACCTGCTCAACGCGGCTGTCCGGATCAGGGATTGGGCAGAGGGGTAGAAGGGCCTTGGTATACGGATGGCATGGATTCTCGAAGAGCTGTGTGCGGCTCGCCAATTCTACAATTCTCCCCAGGTACATGACGGCAATCCGGTCACACAGAAACCGCGCTGCCGACAGATTGTGAGTAATGAAGAGATAAGAAATCCCCATCTCTTTTTGAAGGGATTTCATGAGATTCAGGATCTGGGCCTGAATCGACATGTCGAGCGCGCTGGAGGGCTCGTCGGCCACGATAAGGCTCGGGTAAAGGATGAGTGCCCTGGCGATAGCGATCCGCTGCCTTTGCCCGCCAGAAAACTCATGGGGGAACCTTTTCAGGTGGGCTGGCTCGAGACCGACTTTTGCCATGGCATCGGCGCACCTTTTGCTTCGCTCTTTTGAATCTTTCACCCCATGGCAATAAAGGATCTGGTTCAACATCTTTCCTACCGTGATTCGCGGATTGAGTGAGGAATACGGATCTTGAAAGATGATCTGCATACGGGCGCGCATTCTGCGCAGATCCGTCCGGCTGAGGCGGCAGACGTCTTTCCCATCGAAGAGAATCGTTCCTGACGTGGGCTCATGGAGCCTCAGGATTGTTCTTCCAAAAGTCGTTTTGCCACAGCCGCTCTCTCCCACCAGACCCAACACCTCTCCCGCACGCAGCTCGAAGCTGACGCCGTCGACAGCCTTTAAGATCTGAATCCCTCGAAAGCCCTTCTTGATGTAGAAGTATTTCTTGAGGTTGGCGACCGAGAGCAGTGGGGATTTCTGGTTCATTCTACTCACCAATTACTTAGAAAATAGCATAGCGCATAGCGTAAATACATAAAAGCAAAATCTATTTTTATGGTTCCAGGATGTCATACCCGTCAACCCCATCCCCTCCCCTTCGACAAGCTCAGGGCAGGCTCTAGCCCTCCCCTTGAAGGGGAGGGAACATTTAAGTTAGCGCTTATGCCCTGAAGGGGCGGGGAAATCGTGATACCCCATCCCCCTCCTGACCTCCCCCTTGAAGGGGGAGGAAACATATCCTTAACCTTTGTTTTGATCTTCCATCCCGCAGGCCACCCAGTGGCCTTTCTCTTGCTCCTGCAGGGGTGGAATTTGCTCGCTGCAAACCATCTCCGCCCGGTCACACCGGGGATGAAATCTGCACCCGGCAGGCGGTTCGATGAGATTAGGGACCGACCCGGGGATCGAGTTGAGGAAATCCCGGTCGCAATCGAGGCGAGGGCTGGCCCCGATCAGTGCCCGCGTATAGGGGTGCATCGGATTTCTGATCAGGCTTCCTATATCGGAATATTCGACGATCTTCCCCGCGTACATAACCACCGCATACGTACAGACCCAGCTCAAAACGCCGAGATCGTGCGTGATGAACAGGAAAGAGGTCTTTCTCTGGCTTCTCAATTCGTTCAACAGGGCGATAATCTGTGCCTGCGTCGAAACGTCAAGGGCGGTGGTGGGTTCATCGCAGATGAGCAGGTCGGGCTCGCAGGATATGGCAATGGCGATCATGACCCGCTGCAGCATGCCTCCTGATAATTCATGCGGATACTGGGAAAGAATTCGGCGGGGATCTGGGATTTTCACGGCCCGGAGAATCGCAAGGGCCTTTTCCCTCACGTCGCTCCTTCGTCCACGCTGGTGATATCGTATCGCTTCCTCGACCTGGCTCCCGATCGTGAAAGAAGGGTTCATCGATGTTGAGGGTTCCTGGAAGATCATAGCAATCTTTTCACCCCGGATGCGCCGCATCTCTTTATCCGAGAGCTGCAACAGGTCTTTGCCTCTCAACAGGACCTGCCCCGAGACGATCTTTCCCGGCGGGCTCGGAATAAGGCGCAGAACGGATAAGGCCGTGATGCTCTTTCCGGAGCCGGACTCGCCAACGAGTCCCATGCTCTCGCCTTCGCGTATGGCGAGGTTCACCCCATCCACTGCCTTGACCGTACCTGTGTCAGTGAAAAAGTGGGTTTTCAGATCAACGATCTCAAGAAGGTTATCGTTCATCGTCCGTCGTCCATCGTCCGTCGGAGGTTAGGTCTTAAGTTTTGGGTCCCATGCGTCGCGGAGGCCGTCTCCGACCGCATTGAAGGCAAACACGGTAATCATGATCATCAAACCAGGAAAAAGGGAATAGTACGGGAACGTCCGGATGTATTTCTGCCCTTCGCTGATCATCAGCCCCCACGAAGATGCAGGGGGCTGCATCCCTAATCCCAGGAAACTCAGGATCGCCTCGATCATGACCGACGTGGCCAGGCCAAGGGTCGCGACGACGATAAGGGGAGCAAGCACGTTGGGCAGCACATGGGTAAACATGATCCGGGAGCGACCGATGCCGGAAGCGGTTGCGGCCAGGATGTAGTCCTTTTCTTTCACGGAGAGGACGGAAGACCTCACAATCCTGGCGTACTGGGGTATGGAGACGACGCCGATGGAGAAAATCAATGTGACCAGGCTCGGACCCCAGACCGCGATCAGCGCAAGGGCAAGCAGTACAGGAGGGAATGCCCAGACCACATCGAGGATACGCATGATGAAAACGTCAACCCCACGGCCGAAGTATCCGGCGACCAAGCCCGCCAGGCCGCCAAGCATGGCGGCGATGATGACCGACCCAAGTCCGACGACAAGAGAAACCCTGGCTCCGTAGATTACCCTACTCAGGAGGTCCCTGCCCAGATGATCGGTTCCCAGCATGTGAGAAACTGAAGGAGGTGCGAGGGCACTTTCAAAATCCATTTGATCGGGGTTCTTAGGCGCGATAAGGGGCGCAAAGATCCCTGCCAGAACGAGGACGGTCAATACGCCGATTCCCACCAGCCCCATGCGATGTTTTTTGAATCGTCTATAGAGCTCCATCAAATGCCTTTCAAAAAACTATGAACCATGAACAATAAACGACGGACGATAAACGATGAACAATGAACGATGAACCATAAACCATAAAGAAAACTCGCCATATTCCCGGTTTGTCATTCCGGGCTTGACCCGGAATCCAGTCTTCTCCTGTCCCGTCTTTGGCGGGACCGCTTGGCGGGAATGACTGACCTTGTTATGAGTTGCTCTATACAACAATATTCCGTTCATCGGTCATCGTTACTTTCAGGATTTCCTCGTGTCGTAGCGTATGCGAGGATCAAAAAAGCTGTAGGAGAGGTCCACCAGAAGGTTGACCAAAATGAAGATGATCGCTACAATCAGTACCACGCCCATCACTACGGGATAATCCTTCTCCATAACCCCATCGTATGCCATGGCCCCCATGCCTGGCCAACGAAAGACCACTTCGATCACCAACGCCCCACCCAGCATCCTGGAGAGCTGGAGCCCCATGTTGGTGACGACCGGAATCATCGCATTTCTGAGGGCGTGCTTGAGTACGATCTGCCATTCCGGAAACCCCCGTGAGCGGGCAGCCACGATGTAATTCTCGCGCAGCACTTCAAGCATGCAGGAACGGGTCAACCTCGCAGTCATCGCCATGTAGGGCGTTGCAAGACAGAAGGCGGGCATGAAAAGATGGACGAGATCGGGCGGTTCCCCTCTTCCGCCCGCCGGCAGCCAGCCCAGATAGAGGCTAAAGAGCAGGATCAGCATAATACCGAGCCAGAAGATGGGCATCGAAATGCCAAGCTCCGCCCCCACCATGGAGATATAATCGGCCTTGGTATTCTGTTTAAGTGCCGCTGTGACGCCAACGGGAATTGAGACCAGCGCTACGATGAGCATGGCGGCAACCGCGAGTATGAACGTTGAGGGAAACCTCTGGAGTATCATGGAGGTTACCTGCTCCCGTGTTCGGATCGACTTGCCCAGGTCCCCACGCAAAACTCCTTTCAGGTGATTGTAAAACTGGACATAGAGCGGTTTGTCAAGGTCCAGATAGGCCTGCATCTCCTTGTACTCTTGCTGGGTGTATCTCACGTCGAGCATGAGGAGGACGGGATCACCGGGGATAATGTGCGTGATGCTGAAGACGAGGAGGAGCACGCCGAACACCACCGGCACCATCTGAACAACTCTTCCGAGAATGTATCTGGTCATCGTCTCACTGCCGAGAGCAAAAAATAGTCCACATTCTTCACCGCCCACTCGTCCTCAAAGTCAAGGACTCGTTCGAGGCACAGAGAACACGGAGTGTGATTTATGAAAATGTGCCAGAATACCCCTCAGCTCTGCTGGGGGGATGAATGGCCTACCCCTCTCCCCTGGGGGGAGAGGGGTAGGGTGAGGGGGAAATGATCTAATCCTCACCCCCACCTTAATCCTTCCCCATCAAGGGGGAGGGAAGTTTCTTAGAGAATTGGATGCCCCGCAGCTCTGCTGCGGGGTACTTCACTTTTTATTGACAACATTCGGAACACCATTTGCAAGAACAAAAGTGAGGAGCTTAGGGAGGCATTCACGGGGGCGAGGAAAATGATTTCCCGGAATAGTAGTCTAATTCCATGAAACTACGTAATAATCCGGTGACCAAAAAATGGGCATTCTGTTGCGGATGAAGAAAAGAAAAGGCTTCAACGGAGATTTTACACAGTTTTTCAACATGGTTTCAACACGGGCTGTGAAAAGGATAGAGCGGACCACAATCTGTTGATCGAGAGCCCACAACATCTTGTGTTGGTTGCCTTGTTGCAAGAATTGGACCCTCAAGACTCGTTTTTCATCAGCCTGTCATTTGATCATTTCAGCTACATACTCAGCGAGGGCCGGAGCAGCAGTAAGTCCCGGAGATTCAATTCCTAGAAGATGAATCCATCCATGTTCTTGCTTCCTGATCACAAAATCTGTCTGCAGCTCGTTGTGATAGTAGATTTTAGGCCGATTGCCTGAATAGCCCGGATAGATTCTCTTGACATCAAGATCCGGGATGATGGCAAGGGCACCTTGCTCAAATTCCTCCCGGGGTGTCCTGATCTCGTAGTCTTCCTTATCGGCCCCTTGAATGGCCGAGGGACCGATCAAGGTTTCTTCTCCAAGAGTCCGGGTCATGTGGATTCCCAGGGTGTGGATCGAATCGGGGACGGGATAGACCAATCCCCCAATCACATCCTCGGCTGTATTGTAATAATCGCCTTTGTAAGGAATGATCTCATATCCCTCAAGGCCGCACATCCTGGCAATGGTGTCGCTGTGAAGTCCCGCAGCATTAATGAAGATGTCAGCTTCCATTCTTCCTCGGGTGGTGGTCAGGGTGTTGTTATCCTCGATAGAGAGGACTTTACATTGTTTCACAATGGTTACCTCCAGTCCTTTGAGGATCCTCTCCATGGTTCTCATGTAGGCTGCCATATCGAGAATTCCTGTTTCCGGGGAGTGGAGGGCCGCGGGGCACCTGACCCGTGGTTCAAGCTTTCGAATGTCAGGTCCGTCCAGTAATCTCAGACTCTCCATACCATTATCTTCCCCTCGATTTTTGAGATCTTCGAGATCCTTGAATTCCTCTGTGGTCAGGGCCACGATGATCTTTCCGCATTTCGAGTAGGGGATGTTATGGTTCCGCAAGAATTCATAGGTCAGATGGCGACCCCGAACGCAAAATCTGGCCTTAAAAGATCCGGGAGCATAGTAAATCCCTCCATGGATGACCCCACTGTTTCGTGTGCTGGTATGTTCTCCCAAAGCCTTCTCTTTTTCCAGGAGAAACACTTCCTGCCCTTCCCTTGCAAGCCGGTAAGCAATATGGCACCCGACAATTCCTCCGCCGATGATCACAACAGCCATGAGAAACCCTTTCAAAATCCTTTTTATGCAAGAGGCGATAGATTATGTGCAGTCTGTCATTCCGGGCTTCACTAAGCTTGCCTTAGCCTGCCCCGTGCTTGACACGGGGTACCTGATACGGGGGAATTCAGTGGTTTCTGGATTTCCGGTTTCCCGGGAATGACCCCCATGTTGCATCGTGCCGTTGGGTATGTTCATTTTGCATTTTTCCGAGAAATAAGACAAGCCTCCCATTTTGGGAGCAGAAGGAAAGTATGAGGGACCTTCTATTGGAAAATGGTTCTCCCTATTAGCTATAATGAAAATTATGAAAGAAAGTGTCTGTCTCATCAGCCTCGGGTGTCCGAAGAATCAGGTTGACGCTGAAGTGATTCTTGGCCTTCTTTCGGGAGAAGGGTATCCTATTACGACAGAGCCTTCAAAGGCTGAAATCCTTATCGTCAGTACCTGTTCTTTCATTCAGGATGCAACGAGGGAAGCAATCGATACGATCCTCGATCTTGCCCGATACAAGCGAGAGGGGCGCTGCCGTCTCTTGATTGTCTCGGGATGTCTTCCCCAGCGCTATGGAAGAGTTTTGGAGAAGGAACTCCCGGAAGTAGATCTTTTCGTCGGCACCGGAGCATTTCAAAATCTTCCGAAGCTTCTGACCCAAAACCGGAAGAGAAAGAGTTTCCTTTCCCGAAAAAGTTTCTTATACGATGAAAATACGCCTCGAATCCTCTCTACCCCTCCCTTCGTGGCCTATCTCAAGATCGCAGAAGGCTGCTCCAAGGCATGCACTTTCTGCACAGTTCCCAGGATTCGAGGACCATACAGAAGTAGACGACTTCGGTCCGTACTGCAAGAGGCTGAGGCGCTTTCAAATCAGGGAGTCAGGGAACTGATTCTTATCGCCCAGGATACGACGGTCTACGGAGAGGACCTCGGGGACGGAACCAGCTTAGAAGCGCTTCTTAAGGGGCTGGTCAACGTGGAAGGCTTTCGGTGGATTCGAATTTTGTACTCCTACCCCAGGGTGCAATATTTCACCGAGGGGCTCCTTGATTTGATAGCCGCTGAGAAGAAGATATGTCCCTACCTCGATCTTCCCATCCAGCACATCGATGATCGGATTCTCAAACGAATGGGACGAAAGTCGACGGGCCGCGAAATCCAGGGCCTCTTGGAGAAGATCAGGACCTTCCTTCCTGCCATCAGCCTCCGGTCTTCCCTCATCGTTGGATTTCCGGGTGAGGGAGAAAGCCAGTTCAGGTCACTTCTGGACTTTGTTCAGGAGACCCAGTTTGATCATCTGGGAGTCTTCAAGTATTCCTCTGAAGGAGGAACGCCTGCCTCACGGCTTCCCGATCCGGTGCCGGAGGATGTGAAGGAGGAGCGTTACGGAATCCTGATGGATCTTCAGAAGAAAATCTCTCGAAAGAAATATCGAAAAATGGTAGGCAAAAGGGTGGAGGTGCTGGTAGAAGGAGGTGAAGGCGCTCTTCTCAAGGGAAGGCTTCAAACCCAGGCGCCGGAGATCGATGGCTCTGTTTTCCTGAAAGGAGATGCGCAACCCGGTGACTTTGTGAAGG
>Ga0214473_10001254_pt1 | contig 34071 bp, 30 predicted proteins | sample RVTome_7_FD_203509 | JGI IMG/M metagenome (GOLD analysis project Ga0214473, IMG submission 203509) | Soil microbial communities from uranium-contaminated site in the Upper Colorado River Basin, Wyoming, United States - RVT98D197 | ecosystem: Environmental > Terrestrial > Soil > Contaminated >... | reverse complement strand
CCCCTCATCTCGGCTTCTTCTAACATTTTATAAATGACTCTTAATCGTTCCGGGCTCTCCGGATGACCAGAGTCCATCACATGTTCCAGATACCGTTCGTCCTTGACAATCCCTGTTCGGTTCATCTTTCCCCCCGTTCTTCTCATAGACGCTTCATTTCTCAAACCTGCTGAAATCAAACTATCTTTTTTGTCATTCCTTGTCAAGGATGCCCCTTTTTATCTTTGACTTTTCAATGAGGATTTAGTAAACCATTACCCACATTGAAGCATCCCTGGGAGCAAGCAGTTGGCGGGGCTCCATTTTTTGAACCTTTTTCCAAAAAATTGACACTGATATGAATAACAAGCCCTTGGTAGGTCAGGACCTTGAGCTCCTGGAAAAAATTTCCAGGGGAGATGAAGAGGCTTTTAGAGAGCTCTATGATTTGACCCATAAGAAGATCTATTTTTATTTATACCGTTTGGTTCATGGCAAGCAGACGGCTGAAGATATCTTGGTGGAGACCTATACCGAAGTTTGGAGATGTGCCAAGAAATTCAAGGGGCGTTCAAGGGCGATCACCTGGATGATGGGGATTGCCAGAAACCTTGCCATGAATGAGCTAGGAAAATTTAAAAGACATGACAACCTCGATGATCTTCCAGATCTTTCAAATGGTGTCATACCGGATGCAGAGCCCATGGATCGACAGAGACTCCTTCGGGAGGGCATGTTAAAACTTTCAGTGAAGCATCGAGAGATATTAGACCTTGTATTTTTTCATGAGATGACCTATCAAGAGGTTTCTCAGGCGCTCGATATCCCTGTCAGCACGGTCAAGACAAGGGTCTTTTATGCCAAAGAGACATTGAAAAACGCATTGAGCAGTATGGGGGTCAAGAAAGATGACCTATAGTCTTGAAGAATTAAAAGGGCTGGTTCCGCTCTATCTCAATGATCGGCTTTCGGAAAAGGAGAGGAAGGAGTTTGAGGCCGGCCTGAGTCAGTATCCTGAATTGAAGCTTGAACTCAAAGAATTTTCTGAGATCAAGGAAATTTATAAAGAGATAGAAAAGGATGTTCCCCTGCCTTCCGACGCCCTTTATCAAAGGGTGTTGAAGAATATTCAACCTCAAATAAGGCTCTCGTTGGTTCCAGGAAAGAAGAGTTATTTAGAAAAGATCCAGGATTTTTTAAAATGGTTCTTTAATTCTCCTCGATTGTCCTGGGGGATAGTGGCCGTCCAACTTGCGATTATCTTGCTACTCTTAGCCACCCTTCCTCGAGAGGATGGGTTCAGGACATTGACCTCAAGACAACCCCTGCCAGGAGAGGGGACAAAAATCAATGTGATCTTTGTTCAGGAGGCAAAGGAAAAAGAGATTCGAAAGGTCCTCGGCAAGATCGGGGCGACCATCGTTTTGGGTCCTTCTGTCGAGGGTCTTTATATCATCGAGGTTCAAGATAATCAGGATGTGGAACGGGCGCTCAAGAGTCTGAAGAAGACCGGAATTGTCAAATTTGCTGAAAAGGCATATTAAAAAATAAAGATATACAAACGCATTAAAATGTGGTAATGGGTATTCCCCAAAAACCCAATGTCCCCACCACCTGCTCCGTTGGAAGAGCCCTGGAGCGTCGACAACCTCCTTTCTCCCTTCTGACCTACCCGTAGGCAAGGGAGTAGGGAAGAGTGAAGGGTGTGTGGTTTATTTGTACATGGTATTTTAGATTTAACTGGTTTTTAGGGAATTCATTCTTTGATCTTACTTTGAGGAGGGCTTATGAAAAGGAGCAAGTTCTCCATCCCTGGAGGAATGGGCTGGTTTATTTTCTTTCTTCTTCTGTCTCCATTTCTCTATTCCCCGGTTTATGCTCAATCGACTCAAACGAATCAGGCTGGTGATAAGGCTGGTGGCCAAACCAGTGATTCTCCCATTCAACTCCTCATGCCTGAAGAAGGGGGCATGAGCATCGCTAAAAAGGCGATGATCAAGTGCGCGATTAAAACACCCTATGACCAACAAAAGCTCCTGGTCCTCCTCGATGGAACAGATATCAGTGGCATTCTCGATATCACTCCGGATGGATTTGAGCATAAGGCGACCGCCCTTTTAACTGCTGGTGAACATACCCTCAGTGTTACGATCACCACTCAAGAAGGACAGGAATTAAAAAGAGAGTTTAAATTTTCGACCCGGCATTCTAAACCGTTTGAAGAGGTTTATTCCAGCAATGAGATTACGACGATCGCGGAGAAAAAAGCTGTCAAGACAGGTGATACCGTCACCTCACCCTCATGGAAAGTGGAATCCAATCTCGCCAGTGAGTCCAAGATAAAGATGAAGGAATGGGAGCTCAATTTCAAAACTAACCTTCGATATTTTGATCAGAACATGCCTGTCACCCCGCCTCCTGACAAAGGATTTAACCTCGCCAACTATCTTTTTCAGGCAAAGTATAACGGTGAAAGAATCAATTTCCTCGCCGAGGCAGGGGATATCACGATTGACGAGACCCCCTACACCGTTACGGGGCTTGCAAGAAGGGGTGGGAATCTGGTCTTTGAGTCGAAGGATTTACATTTACAATTGAGAACCTTTGATGTTAAAAGTGAGCAGCTCTTTGGGTTTGTCGGTGGATCTGGACTTGGAACCACACCCAGTGACCACATCTTTGGCGCATCTGCAGACTTAGGTCTTTTTTCAGATAAATTGCGATTCAGAACCATCTACGTCAGGGGGGGTGAGGAAGGAAATTCTGTCGGAACCTCGACCACCACGACTACCCCTATCGTCACGCCTGGAGAAACCCCTCCGTATGGTATCTCGAGCACGACCAATCAAAGGAAAGGCGATGTTCTCGGATTTCTTTTGACGAGCGATTTTTTTGATAAGAAATTAGTGACCGAAGCAGAGCTCGATTTTTCGAGGTTTGATTCCGATACCTCGGATGAGTTTCGTGCTAAACGCGATAAGGCCTACCGAATAAAAGCCGGTGGGACCATTAAAGATTACACCTACGAGGCCTTATATGAATACATCGGCCGTGACTACGAGGTGATTGGGAACCAAGGGCTTTCCAAAGACAAACAAGGGTATGCCCTCAAAGCGGGAGGGACCTTTTTTAAGATTCATTTGCTCAACCTCTCTTTTTCGCAATATCACGATAATGTCAAAAACGATGACCTTTATGCAAGACTCTATACCACTCAGGGAACATTGGGTTATACCTTCAGTAAATTTGAGAATCTTCCTATTTCGCTGAGTTACCAGAGGTCGATGTCGAGAAGTAAAAGCGATCCGATCGACACCCTTCATACCCGAATGGATACAGATACGATTACGGGAAACGTTAATTATAAAAAGACCCCATGGGACTTCGGTTTTTTGGCCAGCTATTCTTATCAGAATGACCGAACGGATGCAGAAAATGATACCACCACTGTAACCTATACTTTTACCCCGACCTACACCCTGGACTATCTCTCCATCTGCCCCAGCTTCTCTTTTAATCGTTCCCTGACCCATCCCACCGGTGTCCATACCAATACCTACACAGCTACCCTTGATTTAAAAGGAGACCTGTTTCAGAAAAGAGTCACCTATGGACTGGGAGGCACTTACTCGGTCGTCAGGGCCAGCGACGGTCTTTCTAAACAATATACCCAAAATGCCAATTTCAATGTTTACTACTTATTGTTTAAAGACCTCTGGGGATTTTTGAACCCTTCGGTGGGTATCCGGGGACTATATAATAGAACGAACGACAAGGTGCTTCATCAATCAACAGATGAACTTGCACTCTACCTGGTCCTTCAGACATCGATGAAATTCTTGTTTTAAGGAGGAAGAGATATGAAGAAGGTCGTGTATTTATTTATCTTTTTCACTACCTTTTTGTTGTTTATTCAATCATTGGAAGGTCAGACAACATTCTCTACATCTCCTATTACCATCCCACGAGGGACTCAGAGCGCGAGATCCATCCTGTACAATATGAGAAGCGGTGATGGATGTACGGGTGCCCTTTCCCCCACGGGGTTTTTCCAAAATGGTCCCTATACCCTTGGGAGTGTAAATACCCCTCAGTTAGTTACCCTGATAGGTCCACCCTTTGGCACGACCACGGGCTCTGCCACAGAAACAATCATCATTCCCATTGCGGTGATTAAGAGAGCTGAGCAACTGGGTTTAAATCGATTTTTATATACAAGAACTTTCGCCATGTCCGGTTGCTTTACAGGCGGGGGTCCTCAGACAAGTATTACTCAGATTGCCCTGGCTGGCGAGGCCACGGCTGAGTTCAGTATCAACAGGCTTCAACTCTATTTTGAAAATCACAGGGCGGAGATTACGGTAAAGAAAAACCAACCAGCTTTAAAGGCATTTGTAGACATACGCTTCACTGGCTCAGGACTGCTGAGGGGATATTGGGAAGTGGACGGGAGAATCCTTACTTATGTCAATAGACATCTCGTATATGGAAGGCAAGTGACCCTTGAGTTTCCTGAGATCCCGAGACCAAAGGAACTTCAATACCTTCCTACCATAGATGCAGGCACGCATATTGTAAGATTCATCATCATAAGCCCCACCTTGACGGTCACGCCTCCTGAAGCGATCTATTTTGTCACGGCAGAGGAATACGCAAAGAGACCGATTGCCCTTCTCTCTCCGAGAGATAAATCGGAAGTGGATTATTCACCCGTGACCTTCAAGTGGGAAGGGAAAGACCAGCCCGTCACCTATCTCATCGAATTTCTTGAAGAGGTGGGCCAGAAACCTATCTTTTCTGCTTATACAAAGAGAACTTTCTATGTTCTTCCGCTGCCCGTTCTGAAAAGTGTATTCTCTCCTGGCAAAAGTTATTTCTGGAGGGTTAAGGGTTTTGATGTGGATAATAAGATTGTTGGAGAAAGCCCTGAATTCAAATTTACCTTCAAAGAACTTGCTTCCTATGTGCCGGGTCAGATCCTGCTGGTTGCAGAGACGTCCCAGGGGGGTCTTGAGTTGATCGGAAAGATCGGAGGAAAGTATAACCTCGGTTTGATCGAAACCTATGATATCAAATCCCTCCAGGAGAAAGTGGCCCTCTTTCAGACCAAGGAGGATATTTTTAAACTCATCAGCGCTATCCTGAAAGAAGAGGGGGTGGTTTTGGCTCAGCCCAATTATATCTTCCGGACCATGGCAGAACCCATGAGCGATAAACAGAATATTTATAGAATTTTGAACCTGAAGAAGTTGCATGAGTACGTCAAAGGGAAAGGCGTCATGGTGGCAATTATTGACACGGGAGTGGATGCCCAGCACAAGGATTTAAAAGATAGAGTCGTGTCCACCGAAAATTTATTGAAAGAGCCTTTTAAAGCAGAGGTTCATGGAACAGCCGTGGCGGGGATCATCGGAGCAAGTATCAATGAGTTTGGCATCGAGGGAGTGGCTCCTGAGGCAGAAATTATTGCCCTCAGGGCTTGCAAACAAGTATTTGAACAATACCCGGAAGGAGAGTGTTACACCAATTCTGTCGCAAAGGCCATTGACATGGCCATTGAAAAGAAGGCAAAGGTTGTGAATATGAGTTTTGGCTCCATCGCCTCTGATAAGATGATATTAAAACTCATCGAGGAAGGCTCAAAAAGGGGGATCATTTTTGTTGCACCGGTGGGTAACATGCCCTACCAAAAAGAGCTGGCCTTTCCTGCATCTCATCCTCTTGTCGTGGCTGTTGCTGGGACGGATGAAAGGGGAAATCCCTATCCCAATCCGGAGATCGCCTCAAAGGCTCGGGTCAGCGCACCGGCAACAAATATTTTGACCACCACCCCCGGAGACAAACATAACTTCCTCACAGGAACATCCCTTTCTTCAGCCACCATAGCAGGCATCCTGACATTAGCCATTGGGAAAGAGGGGAGTATTGAGCGAGATAAGATTCCGCCATTTAAAGGGGATCTCTGCAAATGGGAGGAGGAGCTTCTCAAACTCTCTATCTGTGAAAAATAAATTTGAACCCTTTTGAGGGAAGTGGGGACAATATAGACAGGTCGTGGATAATTTACTTATGCAAACGCAATAAATAATTTAACATCACCCCCTCCCTAACCCTCCCCCTTTGAGGGGGAGGGGTGGGTGGGGGGTATTTGAATTTAATGCGTTTGTACTAAATGGAGGAGGGGTGAGAAATGAATCGAAAATATTTTAGTTGGATGGCCTTAATCGTTATCACGTTATTGTTAACCTTAACCCAATCTGCCTTTTCGGTAGCACCGCCAACGAGACTACTTACCATTAATTCATTCAATATCAATAATAATGCAGAGTGTACCTACAGGCATACGGTCATCTTGAACAGTGTGGCACAGGGAGGGCCAACTGAATATCGTGCCAGTGAACAGCAGAATTTTTCTGGTGCCTCATGGATTTCTCCTTACAGTGCTTCCGTGGAATTCAACCTAAGCCCGGGACTTGGTACAAAGACGGTTTATTTCCAATTGAGGAACCGCGGAGGGGTTTCCAATGTGATAAAGGACTCGATTGTTGTGAAGCAACGGCCGAAGTTCGAGACAGGTCGACCTGAATGTGACCAGACCGGAGTACAGACAACGCCGGGTGCCGGGGCTCCGGTTGTACCTCCTGATCCGAGCATAGAGGCTCTGAATATAACTATTAACCGAATCTACGATCCTTATAAATTAGATATCAATTTTGAAATCCAGGTGAAGAAAGTGCCAGGGGCGGAAAACCTACGTATCGAGTTAAAGGCAGGGACTTCAGAATCTCGACTTACCCCGGAGACCCAATTTGTTTCAGTTTTACTGAATTATAATGCAGGAATTGTATCGGGCGATTATATAAGAAATAATGGATTGCTCGTTATAACCATCCCTTATGATCGATTAGTTTTTGTTTCAGCCCCCCAAGGTCGTTCTACGAATTTTTTTGTTACAGCGGAAATCAAACTCCCGAGCGGGTACACAGATTCTAATCTCAACAACAATACTAAAGCAAAAATGGTTACACTCAGGTCTCATTCCGTAACCCTTTCACATAATATTAACGCCTGTATGGGAGCAACAGGAGACAGCGGAAATTGGGGGTTTAATCTTAGTTCTCAAGTACCTGAAATGGCCTGGGTGGGGCAGAGCAAACTCGATCTCCTTGATTGTCCTGATTTGAAATGTGACAGACTTCCTCTGGTACCGATTTTTGGAGAACGGGTTATCAGATGGGAGAAACGTCCCTCCACCGCTGACAAGAGCGGTACTGTCCATTGGACCTGTGAGGGGGATGCGAACGTAATGCAAGGGGGGCAGCCTTTATTTCGGTTCACAGTAAAAACAGATGTCATCGAACCCTCTGTGGCACCATAAAAGATTTGTTAGATGAAATACTTCTAAGACATTCAACCTGCCTAAAGGAATCACTCCCCAACCCCTATGATTCTGCCCCGGGGGATAGGGGTTGGGGTGAAAATCATTTGAACCTTTTTTAAGGTAATTTCCACCTTAAAGATAAAAGCCATCAATACACAGGCGAATTTCATGCTTCTTAACAACCCGGGAAAGGAGGGTAAGGGAGATGAGAAAGAGATACGTTAGCGTAAGCATGTTCGTTGCGGTATTATTCCTATTTTTCTTATCTTTTCATGTGGAAGCCCAACTGAGGCCAGATGAGATAAAGAAAAAAAAGCCACCATTCCTAACTCTGCTTCGTGTCACTTTTTTCCAGATCAACAATGGAGCAGAGAGTACTTCAAGTAACAGGGTCATTTTGAACAACTCAGCCCAGGGAGAACCGAGCCATTGGCGTGCCAGTGAGAGCCCTGACTTCTCCAAAAATGTTCAGGTAGGTCTTTATAATGTGGCTCCGCAATACACTCTAAGCATAGGGAGTGGAGTAAAAACCGTTTATTTTCAAGCGCTTAAGGCTCAAAGCGACTTGACATTTCTTTATTCAGAGGCCAAAAGTGACACGATCAACTATTCTCCCCCTCCTGCACCTGCTGCCCGGAGGGATTTTGTGATAAGAGGGGGGGATGCCTATGAATATGCAAAATCGAAGGGGTTTAATTTTACAGCAATACCGAGGGACCCAACTTCGAATTGTCGTATGTATGGATCCGGGGGCAGCAGTCTATTAGTGCAAGCCGTTACTAGTCGATTGGTTGGGTCTAAGTGTGACTTCATTCTCTTTGGGGGAAAACAGCTCAATGAGGGATGGACTTTTAAATCCTACACCCAGTGGGTTGATTGTTCGCCGCCAAAAAGGAATTATTCGGTTGATCAAAAACCGACAGCAGGTAACCGTGACATGACATTCAAAATACACGCTTGGGCAGATGCCCCAATGACCGCCATAGGAGAACCTTCCAGCACTTTATGTCAATTTTCCATAGAGAAGATCGTTCTTGAAGGCCCGGCCACTGCAGGGCATTGGGGGCCGGCATTCGATTGAGGATTTGCGGAGAAATGCATATCAAAATCTTTGATAAGAAATTGGGCTTCCTGACATAATTCAAGATTTACAGTGATGTATCTTTTTGAACCTTTTGAAGGGGAATGGAGACTAAATAACAAACCATCTCATGAGGGGAGCAATGAGACCAGGTGAGTCAATTGTCGGATTATGCCACCATGAATGAGCGAGATCCAGAAGTACATCTCAGCACGATCGAGATTCGCTTAACCGGAGATATGGCGAGATGGGCCCCTGCTAATCCCATGATCATCCATGTAAGGAGAACAGAGTAGTGACTCAAACCCAGGGAGGTGGGACTATGGGAAATTTTTGTAAGTCAACAGTTGTTAGTCTAGTGGTGGTTTCGTTAGTCTTTTTATCCTTCTTTACCATTTCATCCCTTTGCTTTGCTGCGGAGGACATCAGCAGAGAAATTGCCATGCTGAAGGAGGAAATCAAAGGTACTCAGGCCAAGCTCGATAAAGCCAAGCCAGGGCAAACCCTTGAGGCGATCACTTTGCCTGTTTCAGTTAAGAACATGCAGAAAATTCTGGTCTCCCTTAATCAGAAGGCAGGGGATGTGAAGAATTTAGCGGTCCCCATCAATAATCTGAATATCGGTCTAAAGGCTCTCGAGAAGGCAACCCATAACAATGACAAACCAGGTGCCCGGAAGGCATTGAATGACATGACGGCTGCCCTGAAGGCATTGGAGGCAGAGGTCGCTAAAGGAGACAGAGAAAAGACGATCCAGAAAAGCTCTGTCCCAAGTAAGGTAAGTTCTAAAATGGAGGGATTTCTTAAAGAAATAGAGAAGGCGAAATCTCTTGAGGAATTAAGGGTGGTTTTAAAGAATATGAATTTTTCTAAGGAAGAGTTAGACCAACTCAAGGCAGAGATTAAAAATCCCCCTTATTCCGTAAAACTTAAGAATTTGGAGGATCAGGCGCTTTCTTCTGCAAGGGTAAAGATGGATGTGGAGACCCAAAAGATCATCGAACAGAAGCAGAAAGAATATAAGAAAAGACAGGACAATGAGTTAAATCTATTAAATCAGCAGGCAAGAACAAAACTCCAGATTCGAAGAACCAGCGCCCAAGACAAAGTGAGGGCGGAACGAGCCTTACCCCCTCCTGATCCACCCACTACGATGGTTGCAACCCGGCCTGTCGTAAAAGATCCCGCAAAAATAACATCACTGATCCCACAACCCTTAGTGATTGGGGCAGCATTTGACCAACTCCATATAATTGGGGAGAACTTTGGAAGGAGTGGTCGTGTAACCCTTTCGATCGGGACAAAGAACACAACGCTCGATACCATCGCATGGCACCCGGATTCCATCGCTGTGAAAATGTATTCCCACCTGACAGAATTTTTCAGAGTAGAAGCCCTCAATGCAATGAGAGATGGGGAGATCATCGGGAGGTTATGGGTTCATGCTGCAAAGAATATAGCAACCTCTGAAGTCCGAATCCACACAAGCGGTTGGAATCTAACGCTCACCCCCCAGATAACCTCCATCTCAAGTGAAGAAATAAGGCCGGGTCAGGAAATTACAATCGAGGGCAAGTTTTTTCTGGCCATGGCAAGGGATTCTTCAGTAACCTTTACCTTCGGTTCAAGAAATATTAATGGCAATATTCACTACTGGGAGGATTCAGTGATCCATGTTCAGCTCCCATCAAACGTCTCAGGACTTAACTTCACGCGAGGAGCGTTAAAGGTGAAAAATTTTCAGGGATTTCAGGCTGATACTCCAATCAATTTCAGGCCGGAAAAAGAGCAATTGACACTCAGAGACCCTATCAGTCACGGAGATGGCGGTTTAGGGGCCTTTTATGATTATGGGTGGAGTGGCACTTTTACCCTTAGGGATTTTGAGTTGATCAACGATTGGAAGGTGTTTGAATACTGGTTAAATGTATATGAGGGGAATTGTAGTTATCGAGACCGGCCAAGAACCGGGACGCCATACCCGAGGACTGTCGTGGAAGGCAGTTATGGTTGGAATGATTGTTTACGTTGCCTTAACTTTATCACGATCGAAGGGCCCCGGGGCACAAATTACCGGTAGTAAATAGGAACATCCAATCTTTATGGACTAAATAAAATCTGGGGTTATCCACAGTTGAAATAAATGAGGAAGGGCAAGCAAGGCGATTGGTTTCAACCGATTGTGAACCTTTTGACGAGGGATGATAACGAAAGAAGTGTCATCCCCAGAGTGGGATTTATGAAAAGGTATAGCGTAATTATTGGAATCGTCGTTAGCTTGGTCATTTCTATTTTCTATTCTTTATCTCATAGTGCTGAAACAAAGGTAAAAACACCGGAGAAGGCAGAAAGCTCCAAGGTGAGCCCCACGGCAACTTCTGGCCCACCACTGCCTGATCTGATCGTTGAACGGATCTGGTTGGACAACCAGTGCAGGATCAACTTTCAGATCAAGAACAGTGGCCCAGGGAATATCCCGGATGACAAACATCGATTGGGTAGATTGCGGCTTTTTATTGGGAGCCGGGAGGTAGATTATAGTTTCAGCCAGACTTTTGAGGGCCGGCAGGCCATAGATCCGAGTGGAGCATTGAAGCACTCGGGCGGCGTGGTCAGTTTCAATACCAGGCAGAGACTGGAAACCCAAAGGCTCGTCAGAGTCTGGGTCGACAACACAGAACAAATACCGGAATCCGATAACGGGAACAATACGGGTCGGGAGAGCCTGACACCGAATTGTCCGGTGTTTTCAGGTCCAGCAAGGACGACAGCGACTAAGCCCGAGGCTGAAGGCATGACTCCGCAGAGTAAAGTAGGGATGCCACGAGCCACAGCGAATATCACTTCGTTCCGCCTCGTGCGGACAGGAAGCGAGACGATGATGCAGATGAGCAAAACCGGTGCGCCTGCGGAACCATCTGATTCAACCACTGTCCGGTTGCGTGAGTCATTCAAGTTGCGCTGGGTCATCGAAAGCTGCAATGCACCTTCGGTCACTTCCGATTTGAAGGGTTATAGGGTTGGCGGCGACCGCAGTACCTTTACGCACCCTTCCAGCACCGAGGATCGTCAGGACCGTAGCGGCGAGTGCATTACTAGCTACGGCACTTCTTCCGAACTAATGGTAAACGAAAGCACAGACTATGTTCTCACTGTCAGAGCGGGTGATAGCCCCGGGAGCGGAGTTGCCACGGCCGAGCGCACTTTCAGAGTAAATGTCAATAAACCCAACTTAGTATTGGAAAGGCCGGAGGTAAATGAACGGGACCTCACGATCACGTTTTATGTAAGAAATCGAGGAACAATGGCATACCCCGCCCCGGGCGCTGTCATAAGAGGACGGTATGCGGTCACCAATTGGAATCGACACATCACTTATGCTTCCGGTGATATTTTTCTTCGCGACCTCAATATACCCATAGGCGGCCGTGTGCAAATTGCCCAAGCCACCCTGACAGACCGCGAACACGTCTATGCAGCAAGAAGGCTTCTGATCGAGGCAGAAGCGGATGACGATTACCAGGTTTTCACCACGCGTACCGTGTCCCACACTCACGAATTGGAGTCGCGGACAGCTACGCTTGAGGCAAGTATTTTATTGGGCTTCTTTAATGCCCTGTCCGGCGAAATAAGGCTCAATAATTACCAGTCCCCTGGTTCGAACACCACCCGCAGCAGACCAGGTATCAGCAATGATTCCTTTGTCAGGATCGGCGATTTCGAAAGGAGATTCACACCAGACTTCCTCAGTGTAAAACTTACCAGCTCAGTGTCGGGGGATGTCTTGTATGATTATCGACCGTATATCAACAATGTGACCGCGACAGTCGGGGGACGCGGCAGCACCAGCATTCCGGAGCGCAACATGGTGAACATGCGCATTACTTTCAATACCTCCGGGGGACCAGAGATCAAGGGATGGCGCTACAAGGACAATCAATACATTGATGACGATGCGCCGGATATAGATATCACCAACCTGACGCTGGATGTGAAATTCCATCTGAACCTTCGGGATGGTCGCATTATCATCGATGCCGTCTGGATCGTTCCAACCTTGAACTTTACCGTTACCGATCGCTTTTCATGGATCCTCAATGAATTCAGACCTTGGCTCGAGCGGCTCGCAACCAATAACATCGCTTCCTATATAGGCCAGTGGGTCAACACAGATCAGCTCCGCAACAGGATAAATGATGAAATCAGAGCTGCGCTGGGTTTGATGAATATCGCCTGGGTAAATAGTTTCGAACTGAATAGCAGCGGCCTCACCATCAACTACGTCCCCAGTAGGTAGGGACATATTTTCTGGATTGGATAAAACGGTAAGAGTTCGATCATTAGCATGCCGCCCTTAGAGAGGGAAAGGCTAAGGAGGGAGCGATGAGAAGAGGAATGATTTTCTTGGCAGTCGTTGTTTTCGCAGCACGTCTCGCAATACCCGCACTGGGGGCAGAGGCACCGAAACCGGGTGCAACGCAACAGAAACAACTACAGCCTCCGGTGTCTGCGAAGGTACAGAGCATCCTGCAGCGGCTCCTGCGTGGCGACTCGGCGGCTGAGCTGCGCAAGGCTGTCAACGAGATAAAGCTGACGGAGGCCGAGAAGCAACAGCTTCGTACGGCGATTTCTAAGCCTGAATACCAGACGAAGATAGAGGCGCTCAAACGCTCAGTGGCGGCTTCCAGGAAGACGCTTCCGCAGCCGCCCCTGCCGGGGAAGTCGCTCGACCAGCTCCGTAGCGCCATCGAGACGGAGCAGCGCCAACGCGTGCAGACACTCAACCAGCAGGCTGCAGTGGGGCTGCAGAAGGCAAAAAGCCAGGCGCGTCTTTCCCTCAGCCGGCCGCCCGCACAGCCCACTATCCCTGTCCCGACGCCTCAGGGGAAGATTGCGGCCTCGGGGGTCCCTGCCGGCGCCGTAGCGACATCGGCAGTCATCAGGGTCGTCTGGCCAGCGCAGCCGGTCGTTGGCCAGACGTTGGAGATCCGTAGCTGCCTCTTGCTCGACTGCCTAAACATAGGCACTGGATTCGGCGACGAGGTCGGCGCTGTCAAACTTCTGTTCCGCAGAGGGCCGTCAGGCCACAGCGTCTACCCTTGCGTGGTGAACGAGTGGAGCAAAGCAGTCATTACTGTGACGGTGCCGAATGCTATCGAGGACCTCTACCACTACTATGACGGCTTCGCGGGCGGGGTCGAGCCGGCGACGCTTCTGGTCGTACCGGCGGGGGCAGATCTCGGCGCGGGAAAAGACCTCACCGTCGCTCTCGATCCCGAGCGCGCAAACCCCGAAGTGCTTACCTTCACGCCCAGCCAGATCACGCCGGGGAGCCGGGTCACTCTCGAGGGCCGGAACCTTTCCATTGTCGGCACGCCTCGCGTAAGGTTTCAAAACGAGTACGGCGAAGGACGGTCGCTGACCGTTCGCAGCCATCATCGCCACTCGATCGAGGCTGAGATGCCCGCAGACGTGAGCGGCATCCGCCAGTCGGTGGAGGCGACGCTCACTGTCGACAATGGGCTATCGAGCGGCAGCAGCGCGGCGGCCATCCGCTTCATCCCTGCCGAGGAAATCCGAGAAGTGGTCACGCCAGTCGGCTGCGATAGCGACGAACTACTCAACTTCTTTGACCTGTTCACCATCTGTCGCAATGACGAGAATTCGAGGGAAATTACTCTTGACGTGGGCAATGGTTGGCGCCTGGAGAGCTTCTCGGGGTATAGGCGCGACGATAACGTCGGATGCTACTGGTCCCGTACACCAGTCCAGGCTCCGAGCGGACATATATCGGGAGTAGGGGTGGCTTGGGCGGAGAGATGTGAGTCGATCTCGTGCCGTTTTACACTCGTACTGCGCGGTCCCCGCGGTGTCCCATTCCGGTAAAGGCCGCTAAGCGGAGCGAGAGGATCGACGAACCCTTCGTCACTAATAAGGAATTTATGAAATGTGCAGTCAAGACGGTTTTGGAAGCACTATTTGCATTAATGCTGCGTTGCGTCATCTTTCTCACCTTCCAGACGGATGTCTACGCGAGATCGGTCACAATACTGGATGTTCCCAAATTCGACGTTTCAACTTCCATGAAAGACAATCTCAAGTCTTATTATGTCGGGAAGGATGTCTATGTGCATCTTCGTTCGGGAAAAACGATTCAGGGATACATCAAATCGGTTGGAAGCGATCTCTTTCACATCGAAAAATTGGCGGGCAGGGACTTTTATGATGCCCTGATCCGCATCGAGGATATCAGCGCCATGGAGGTTAAGTTCCGGGATATAAAATAGTTCCGGATACGATGCAGAAAGCGAAGGCGATCGGTCCAATGGCGATCATACTCAAATACATTCTGGGTTTATTTATCCTTACTGGTATTGCCATTGCCCTCTATGGTCTCTGGGAAGTTCTGGGAACGAAGAATTTTGTCGAGACCTCCTCGGGGCGGGCGAAAGCCACGTTCATTGGTTATGACCATGAGGTCGTCGAGACAAGGAGCCTCAGTCCCTCTTCCACCCAGCCAGGTCAATATGATTTCCAAGACTCTTCGAGCATTATGAGCTATCCCCGGTTCGAGTATGTCACGAAGGATGGCGAGAAGCGGCAGGTTCAGGAATCGAAGCCTCACGTGATCGAGTACTTCAAGCCCGGTCAAGAGGTTGAAATCATTCTCTCGCCCCATTGGAATCCACGCCTGGCCGGTTTTTATTCCCTGTATGTGAGGGACCTCTGCATCCTGGTGCTGGGACTTTGCTTCATCCTTATTCCTTTATTGATCTGGAAGGTAGCGATTCCCTCTTTGGAGACGCCGGCGGGAATGAAGCTGGCGGCTAGGATGGCGGAGCAATATCACACGATTCTATCCTCCAAGATAGGACCTATTACCGTCGGCTCCTTCCTGAAAGGCATCGGAGCCTTTATGGGTGCGATGATCATCTTCTGGCTGCTCGTTTCACTTGAACCGTTTCTCAAACAGATGCGGTTGGGTTTTGGTCTAGGTTTAATCAAGGCACTGGAGCAGAAGCGATTTGACGATGCCCGTGAGATGATTATCAAAAAGAAAGGAATCAATGCCCTCAACGAGTATAACCAAAATCCCCTTCTGCTGGCGCTGGAGGCAGGACAAGCGGAATTAGCACGCCTTCTCATTGAAGCTGGCTCTGATGTTAACATCAAGAGTAAAATGTATATGACACCACTTCGGGTGGCAACCCAATCTGGAAATCTGGAGATGGTAAGGCTGCTACTCTCCAAGGGCGCATTGCCGGACGCTCCGGAAGACGAGTTCCCACCTGCCTTCTATGCACTTCATAAAGGGTATGATGAGATTGCCCGAGTTCTGATTGAGGCTGGGACTAATCTGAACCGTCAATATATCACTGAGAATCGCCGGCTCACTGTGGGTGACATGGCTCTGCTCGCGCGAAAGCCGGAGTTAGTGGAACTCATCCGCCGACGTGGCGGCACCTTTACATTGTCAGGACTCTAATCATTAGGGTCAATTCTTTTATGGGTGTTGATTTTTGAACCTTTATATGGATAATGGGGACTAAATATTAAAAGGGGAGTTCAATCATCGAGAAGGGAGGAATGAAGCGATGTCTACTCGGAAAAGAGAAGGGATTTGGAAGCCAATCATGGTGGGAATGTTTTCATTAGTATGGGTGATTGTATTTTCAGGGATCGGGTTTGGTGCAGAGGGGGAGCAGAAGCCTGCAGCAAAAAAAGCTGAGCAAGCACCTTCTCCAGCAAAAACCAAGACTCCTGCAAAGAGTTTTCCGGATGGTGGAGGTGATGAAAGCTATAGCCCTGGAATCGACCTCGTTGTCTCCAAAGTTGAGATCACCAAGGGAATTTTTGCGGGGGAACGAAAGATCCAGATTATTCCTTATATCAAAAATATGTGGAGAGGGCGCACCTCTTCTCGCATTAAGATTTTGTTGCATGGGAATGTGCAGGGGGTTTCAGGAAGTGGTGGTATTCTGCTTTCAACGCTGGACATGGCGGGATGGATTGAAGGGGGAATCGGTCCCAATGAGGAAAAGAGAGGAGGAGCCCTCTATCGATCCTATGATCCCGAAAGTTTGTTTGCTTTGCAGTTTAGCATTGTAGTAGACAGTGACAATGAAATTCCGGAGAACAACGATCTAAACAATCGCTGCGGAAATATAACCTTTAGCTCTTCTGAAACCAGTAAAACACACAGGTGTCCCATTGTAGGACCCCATGAGCCCTTGAGGTAATCAGGCAGTGGAGGATGGGGATTCAACAGCAAACCTTAACAAAAGGAGGAGGTATGAGAAGAGGGTTATTGGTCATTTTATTTATTTTGGCAATGGTTTTTACTTTCTCCTCTTCCTCTTATGGGTTGGACCCAAAGTCAACACCAGCAAAACTGTTGCCCGCAACGACTCCAAAACCTTCTTAAAACCGCTCCCAGACTTAGTGGTTGAGAAGGTCTGGCTGGATGCTCAGTGTCAGATCAACTTTCAGATAAATAATTCGGGCAAAGGGAACATTCCCGATGCAGAGCATTCGGCGAGCGCTATAAAGGTTCAATACGGGGCAAAGTCTAAGGAATTTCTTCTTGGAAAAATGGATCCGAATGGTTATTTGAAGAAACCTGGAGGACTCGTATCCCTGGGTAACCATCGAACTGTTTCCACCCGGTACCCAGCTTACTCCAAGTAATTATCAAAAAACCTGGTCATATTTGGTGGGGGTGACACCCAACGACGGAGCTTATGATTGGGAAAATATTTCTTTCAGTACCCCTTATCAGGGGCGTTTGTAAATCAGAATTAGAACCATTGATGGTAAAGCCTACGGAGACAGTGAGATTTTTTCAATCGGACCGTCCAAAGAGGGAAAATGAGGATTGTAAAATCATTTCAGGAAGGGTAAATAGAATAGACATTCGTTTTTAATTCTGAAAAAAGATTTTTGCAGGCCCCTGGGATTTAAACCACGCCTGCAAATTTTTGTTAGCAAAGATCGTTCTGAACTTTTTCCTAAAAAGGACCACTAAATAGAAAAGTGAGGAGGACAGCAGGATGAGAGGAAGACTAATCGTACCCATTATTGCGATTATCGTTTTATCATTTCTTTCTTTTTCTTTTGCGCAGGAGCGGGTGGAAACCAAAATAGCAGCATTGCAGACCAAGCCCGGGCAAGTACCCGCAGACCGATTGGAAAAAGCAAAGATAGTGGAACTGCCCGATCTGGTCGTCGATAGCATCTGGCTGGATAACCAGTGCCATATCAATTTTAAGTTAAGAAATGTTGGGAAAGGAAACATTCCTGATGGAGAGCATCGGGAGAGCGTGGTGAGAGTTCAATTTGGTTCCGAGATCAAAGATCTCCTCCTTGGAAGGATCGATCCTAATGGGGTTTTAAAAAGGGCCGGAGGATCCGTTTCCTTTGACACCCAGATCCTATTGAAAGCGCCTTTGGAGGTAAGGGTGATCGTCGATTTTAATCGGAGGATCCAAGAAACCGACCCGGGAGAGAGAAACAACGAGAAGACGGTGAAATTGACGCCTCAGTGTGCATCCGCCGTCCAATCGCCAAGGGGTATTCCCAGGGAATCATCCTTCGAGGAAACCAAATCCATAAAGTCGGGGGCTCCGCTTACCCGTGCTCCCAAGGCCTCCCCTTCTCCCGGTGGGGAGGTGACCTATACAGCCGGCGGGATCACGGTAACGAATCCGGCTCAAGACTCGACATGGGAGTGGGAAAAAAGTTATGCGATCCAGTGGAAAAGCTCGCCCTCTGCGCTCGGTATTTTGAAAATCGTCCTTTTTGGTGAAAAAGGAAACCAGGTTCAGCAGATTGGTCTCAACCAGGATCAGGGAACTTATAACTGGAAGGTCCCTTCCAATATTCCCAATGGGAAATACTTTATCAGAATAAGCACCCTGAATAATCTAATTTCGGGCGACAGCAAGCTTTTTTATATTTCCGATGGGAAGTTCATCATGGGTCAATTAATTCCAGCAGTTCTTTCTTCTTCAAAACCTACCATTACGATTACCCATCCTGGGAAAAGTGATGTGTGGATTCCTTTGAAAACCTATACCTTGAAATGGTCTTGGACCATTCAACATACTTCATCGAGTGATACGTGTGGTGGGACTTTTATGTCGTGCTATGGGGGGTGTCCTGTGGATGTGTGGCTCATTCCTGCGGGTGCATCTACTCCTGCAAATAAGATCTTGCTTTTAAGTAAATTCTGTACCCCCGGAGGCTTATTTAAAGGGGAAATAACTTATGGCGGCGAATACAGTGGCGTCGTTCCCAATCTCCAATCGGGAAATTATTTCGTGAGAGTGACTCGTTCCGATAAGCCTGATATCTATGGAGACAGTCAACCTTTTACTGTCAAATCAACCCTTTCCTCTGATACAGCCTTTTTAGGTCCCGATCCGACCCAGGGACAGGTAGACTTGGCTCTCATAGATGTTTTTTTTGATGGGGAAGGAAATATTTCGATGAAGGTTAAGAATCTGGGAGAAAATTATTCAGGTGGGCTCGACATAAGCTATAAAATCGTCACTTACGGAAAAGAGAATAAGCTCATGAAAAAGGACGAGTTCTTTACTTATTTCTCTGTCAAGACCAAAGAGGAAAAGACGGTATATTTAACTGGATGGGGAGGATTCTACTTCAGCGCATTTGGGTGGGATGCGGGGGATTCTGGATTAGGAATTCCTTCCCGTTTTATACCCGTCAGCAGCAGACCTTTATGGGTGGAAGTAAAAATCAGCCCTGCCATTGGGATGGACATTAACCCAAACAACAATCAAGTCTCTAAAAAAATGTGCATGATCCAGACGCCGGATATCGGCACATATGGCGAGATCAAACTTGTATTTAGCCCAAAAGAATGGCTTTACATCGGCAAAGGGACCACCAATGAAATTCATGAAGCAAAATTAAAATGGATTTCGAAAGACACTTTTGAAGCGAATGTGGAAGTGGGTCTTTGGAATTTCGGATGTACAGCCAAAACCTTTGACTGCTGGCTCTATGTGGATAAATTACCGGGCCAATTTCTTCAGAAAGTAACCCTGCAGTCAGGCCAGGTAGATAAATTCAACCAGCTTATTAAGATCAAAGTGCCGTCAAAATGTGGAAATCACAGTCTGGTCTTTATCGCTGATCCGGACGAACACAAAAACGAACCCTATCCCAACTCCTACATGAATAACTTTATCAATGTCACCTTGAGGATTCTTTGTGGAGGGACAGTTAAGGGGTCCGGCTGGTAAGAAGAAGAGGAAAAAGTAGACTTCATTAACCAACACTGTTATAGGATGCTTTAAATTTCATTTAAAGGAGGTAAATATCATGAAGGAGAGAGCGAGTTGGATAAGGTGTTGTTTAATCACCTGCCTGGCTTTCGTAACACTCCTTACATTGAGTGGCATGGTTATGGCGGATGTGGTCACTTCAAACTTAACCATTACCCCCACACCCTGTAAACGGGGGGATATTTTGCATTTCTCGGCTACGATATTTAACAATCCTACCATTCCGACTCAACCCGGGACGGCCTACTACGGTTCAGTCGTCCTCGATAACACCAACGCTCCCGAACTCAATCCGTGGAGTACCGAGCTTAAAACCTTTGATTATCCGGCACAGGGAAAGACGGTGACCGTCAACTTTACGTCGACCTATACCGTCCCCCAGAATCTAAAAGGAGAGACCATCTGTTTTTATGTTGCAGAAGGTAAAGAGAAAGGAAATAAGATAAGTTACAAAACCTGCATCAAGGTAGTGACGCCGATCAAACCAATTATGAAACAAAAGACAACAAAGTAAACCCCGTTAGAAATGGCAGGGCTTTGACCCCACCCTCAATAAAGAGCTAATGCTTTCTATTTCTACCATCTCCAGCATCAATGCTGGGGTTTTCTAACGGGGGAAAAGGAAGGAAAGCGGATGAAAAATGCTTTGACATTTATCAGGGAATTGCCTATAAAACTCAACGGAAGCAATTAAAGCATTTTTAAAAACGGCTAAAGGACTTTGGAAAAGAGGGGGTGATCCTAAGTAGCCAAAACAATAACCCCTTTTAGTTCTAATTCATTTTAGACGGGGAGGGCTTTTTTATTATCAACAACCTTTCAAATGGTGTCGAAGTTTTTGCATGAGGAATTAAAATTGAACCTTTTTGAAAGAGGTTGCCACTAAGATATAAAGACTAAAAAGAAGGAGGTATTGAGAGATGAAAAAGGGAATCTTTTTGTTGGCAGTTTTTATTTTGGTTGGGATGATGTTCTCCAGTGCCTGGGCCCAGTCCATCCAGGATATTTACTGGACCCCAAGAGCTCCTGTAGCAGGACGGCCTGTAACGTTTCATGTAAGGGTCTCAAACCCTGGACCCATTGCTCCGATCTGCATCCGACTCTTGACACCCGGTGGTGCGCCCGATAGCCAGACCCATCCTGGGATTGGGATTCGGAGGGATCCTCCCATCGATGTCGTCTTTGAACGTGTGACCTATGCCAGACCAGGGGTTTATGAAGTCACCGCCCAGATTATGGATAATAGCTGTGAAAAGCTCATCCCAAAGATTCCTTATCGTACTGAACGTATTAGGATAGGGGCGCCAACAAAATAACAGTCGGGAGAAAGGGACTTTCCGTTAAAAAGGACCTTGGACCTTTTTTATGGGAAAATGTGCTATGAACAATACTTGGGTTAAATAAAGGAGGTGATGGATAGGCGAAAAGGAAAGCAAAGCTGATATTGGCTGAAAAGAATGGGTTCAAAATATTATAAGGAGTCATAAAAAGGGAGGTATGAAATGAAAAGGGTAAACAAGACATTAACACTGAATTTTGTTGCGGTTTTAACGATTTTATTTTTGCTATCTTTTGTAGGCGCGGCTTTTGCTGCCGAGCTCAACCTGAAGAAGTTTACTGTCAACCCCTCACCTTTCAAAAAGGGACAGACATTGCGCTTATCCGTCGAGGTAGAAAATCCAAATGCGACAGCCGCTTCGACGGCCGGAAAAGAAATATACGCCTATGTTAAGGATGGGACGCCTGAAAGGGAAGGTCCCGGGGGTTTCTTAGGCAAAACCCCGCTTCCGGCGACAATCGGTGCAAGAGCTACCATAACGGTCAATTTGGCACAGACATACATGGTTCCTAACAATGCAGGCAATGAAATTACTTTCACCATACACCTCCCTCCGATCACGCCGGGGGTGGAGTTTGGCCCAGCCTACCAATACAAATTCAATGTCACATGCACCTACAGCCCCGAAATAAGATTCAGGCCATTAGGAGCAGTGAAGCCACTCCATTTAGGAAAATAAGCTCGGAAAATTTGAAATGAGGGGCACCTCCCATATTTGATGGAGGGTGCCCCTTTTCTTATTCTTTTCCAACACAAAATAGCCGATCAATAAACAATAAATTTCATCTTCCTCCGATTCGTGCCTATTGGCAGATGAACGATGATGGAGTTTTTCTTGACTTTTCGTCGGTAGACTGAATAGAATTGATTTTAAGAGGAAGAGATATAAGGAAACCTTAATATTATGGCCATTACATTTTTAAAGGTAAAGGTGATTAATCCCGAACATCCTAAAAAAATGAAGGAGTGTAAATTCCTTGTTGACTCTGGAGCTGTCTATTCTGTGGTTCCAAAAAACATTTTGAAAAGTCTTGGTATCAAGCCAACTTCTTCTGAAGAATTTATTCTTGCCAATGGCGAGATTATTAAAAGACCCATTGGGAACGCTTATTTTGAATATCAAGGAAAGGTGAGAGGAGCGCCTGTGGTGTTTGGTGATAAAGGAGTATTTTTATTAGGTGCCACAACCATCGAGGCCTTTGGTTTGATCCTTGATCCCATTCGAAGGGAATTAAGACCTCTCCCCATGGTATTGATGAAAAAATGAATATTCGAAAGCTCGAAGATCTTTTAAAAAACGTGAAGTCAGGAAAGACCACGCTTGATGAGGCCATGGCCCAATTGAAGTCCCTTCCCTTTGAAGACCTGGGGTTTACCCGAATTGATCACCATCGCAGTCTTCGAAAGGGTTTTCCTGAGGTGATCTGGGGGGAAGGAAAGACCTCCGGGCAGATGATCTCAATCATGAAACAGTTGAAGAGAAAAGGCCAGAACATCCTCATCACTCGTTTGGAAGAGAAAAAAGCCAAAGCGATAAAAAAGGTTTTTCCAAAGAGCAAATACTATCCCAGATCAAAAGTCTTGACCTATCTTACCCATCCAGTGAAATTAGAAGGGAAGGGGACGATTCTGATCATTACCGCAGGAACGACGGACATCCCGGTGGCTGAGGAAGCTGCGGTCACAGCTCAATTCATGGGGAATCGTGTGGAAGCTCTTTATGATGTCGGTGTCGCAGGGATTCACCGGCTCCTTTCTGAGAGGGAGCGTTTGGAGGCGGCCCGCGTCCTCATCGTCGTGGCTGGAATGGAAGGGGCGTTGCCAAGCGTCGTAGGTGGATTGGTCGACCGGCCGGTGATTGCCGTTCCCACCAGTGTCGGATATGGAACCAGTTTTGGTGGGATCACAGCACTTCTCGCCATGTTGAATTCCTGTGCCTCAGGTGTGGCCGTCGTCAACATTGATAACGGATTTGGAGCGGGCTATATGGCCTGCCTGGTCAATCGGAGATGACCCTGTTAGAAAAGTTTAGGTCTTTGAGGTCAACACTCATTTAAGAATTCTTAAATAGCATTTTAACCTTCAAGCATAGGACGTTCTAACGGGGTAAAAAGGAATGGGCGCCTTGAATTGGATAAAGTTGGTCAATGAAGTTATTCCTTTTTTGTTTCTCATCGGTATAGGCCTTGTCCTTTATCGGGGGCTCAAGATAAACCAGACAATCCTCTCAGAAAGAGAGGAGTTGTTGAAGCGTTATCTTCTGTTTCGTGGAGACAGGCAGGTCCGTTTGAAAATTTATGGAGGGAATGAGAAGATATATATGGACCTCCTCAAGAATATTTCGAGCAGCTGGAAGAACTTCAAGAAGACCTATGATCAATGCCTCCTTTCCTTGGCGCAGAATACCACGAAGACGAAACGCTTTTTACAGCTCATCACCCTCAGCCTTTTGATCAACACGGCGAGGCTTTTTATAGAAGATTACTATTTTTTCGGTTTTGAGGCACACTTTTTATATACCCTGGCAAGAGAGATCTCCAGTTATGTTCTGGCGATCCTCAGTTTCTTTTTGTTGAGAAACCAGACCCAGAAATTCCTTACCTTGAGAGGGGAGGTCGTGAAGATGGATCGGGAGATCCTTTTCTTCCCGAACAATATCGAGGCCCAAGAAGAACATGAAGGACTTTATAATGAATTTGATCCTCTGGAGGCAAAAAGAGTAGAAGATGGGCAATAAGATCAGGATCCTCGTGAGTGAACTAAAGGTCGAAGCCGAGCTGAACGATTCAAGAACCGCCCAGTTGATCTTGGATGCTCTTCCCATTGAAGCGAAGGGGAATCTCTGGGGCGAGGAGATCTACTTTGCGATCCCGGTTAAGACTGAACTGGAAAAAGGGTCAAGAGAAGTTGTCTCCGCAGGAGAATTGGGATATTGGCCAACGGGACATGCTTTCTGCATCTTCTTCGGCCCCACCCCGGCAAGCCGGGGGGATGAGATTCGAGCCGCCAGCGTAGTCAATGTGATTGGAAAGGTTCTTTCCGACCCAAAGGTTTTTCTGAAGGTGAAAGAGGGAGCCAAAATTACACTGGAGAAAGCCTAAAGTTAGAAGTAAAAATTCCAAATATCAAAGTTCCTGCCTTCGCCGAAGCGGCTCCGCGCAGGCAGGCAAATGCCAAATGAATGTCAAATGGTTTAATATCAAAGCTTTCTTTCTTAAACATTTGGGTTTTGAGCTTGATTTGAAATTGATTCACCTTCGGTTCATCACTTCGTGCGGACTTTGACATTTGACATTGAATCAACATCGTCTCGGTTTCTTCGAAAAGATAGCTCCTTACTACGATATCCTTGTCGATCTCTCCACCATCGGACAATATTCTAATTTTCTGAAAAGGGCCGTTCGGATCCTCGCTCCTGAAAAGGGGGAGAAGATTCTGGACCTCTGTTCTGGAACGGGAAGAATCGCCCCATGGATAGGACAGGCAGTCGGAGACGAAGGCGAAGTGGTGGGAATGGACATCTCGAAAAGGATGGTGGAGGTGGCAAATACCCGGTACGGGGGATTGAGGAGGGTGATGTTTCTCAATAAAGATGTGACCAAGCCGTGGGACTATCAAAATTATTTTGATGGAATCTTTACTTCCTTCGCGATCCATGAACTTCCTGAGAAAAAAAGATTGGGAGCTCTCGAACATTCCTACCTGGCATTAAAGGAGAAAGGGAGGATGGTGATTGCGGACTTTAATCCGCAAGTTTCGGGAACAGCAAGAACGATCTCCCGTATATTTTTCAATCTTTTTGAGAGAGAGAATTTCAACTTTTTTTCGTTTAATCAAAACGAAATGTTAAAAAAGGTGGGGTTCAAGAGAATCCGAACTCTTCCGGTTTTGGCCGGAATCCTTCAGATTACCCTTACCCAAAAGAGTTGAAAAATAGGCATGCTTGCCACTGTATGGGTGTTATTTTTTTTGTTGTGTCATTGTTAAAGAGCGTTGTCCTCCCACTTCCAGAAGGCGAACAAAAGCCCACGCTCCCGGTGATAGATACTTTCTTTGGAGATAGGCTATCCCGTATTCTATTGTCGGTGAACCTTCAACGATAGGAACAACCTTAAGAACCCTGTGATGCAACTCATCCCTCACCGCAGATCTCACTAAAAAAGTAACTCCCTGATCCTGTCTGACAAGCTGTTTGATGAGTTCCACACTTGCGGATTCCATAGCAATAACGGGTTTCACATTGAATTTTCTCAAATAAGCAAACACAACCTCCCTTGTTGCCGATCCTTCCTCAGGAACGATAAGGGGTGCAGTAGAAAGTTGGTTCACCGAGATCTCCTTTTCTAGGAAATGGGAGCTGTTCACAGCAGCAACCAGGAGGATCTCCTCCTTTACAAGAGGCTTTACTTTCATTCTCTTATGTTTATGACCGCAGTAAATAACCCCGAGATCAACTTTCTGATTCTGTATGCTTTCAACAATCTCTGAACTAGTCCCCTGATCCATTACAATTTTTACGTTTGGATAAATCTTTTTGAATATGGTCAACAGACTGGGCATGAAGTATTTGGCAGGTGTCTGGGGACACGAAACCCTCAATATCCCAGCTTTGTCTTTGGCTATACCTGCAAGAAAGCCTTCCATATCTTTGATCTGTTTGAAGATGCGGTCAGATTTCGCAAACATAATTCTCCCTATACGTGTGAGCTGAATTGAGTTGCCCTGGCGAAAAGTGAGCCTTAGCCCCAGTGCCTCCTCGAACCGCCTTATCTGCATGGTAATCGCTGGTGTGGAGACCATGAGTTCTTGAGCGGCCTTAGTTACACTCTTAAGCCGTGCAGCAGTGCTAAATGCCCTTAGTTGATTAATGTTTAAGATCATACATTCTTATTATTAGTGCAGTCAAAAGCAATTAACAAAAAGTTAATTCATATTAACTTTTTTTATCTTGACGTGTCAAGCGAAAATTATATAATTTTACGTATTATTCATCATCCGGTTGTGGACGGCCATTCAGTGTGAACCCATCTGAAGTCCCGTCAACTTAAAAAAGCGAAGACTCCGTGATTTGGAGGTTAATAATGGCTAAGATTGTGGCGAAGCCTACTTACGAGAAATTTATTATTGGTGAACTGCAAAGATTTGATGAAGCAAATCATATCTATTCTCGAGTAGACCGTGGAGAAGTTATTACACAAGAAATGATACCAGAGGGCGAATCCTCCCTTTCTGCGGTCCACAGAATCTTTACTTATGATCCTAACCGAAAGAACAAGCGAGGCTACTCACGGACAGATTTTGCACTCAGATGGGCGGGGAGAACGATCGATTATTTGGTTCGTAGAAATCTCTACGGACGCGAGAATGAACCCCTCTCACCACCCGTTCCGATTGATGATGTGCAGAGAATGACTAACTTGCTCAAGAAGACCGCCAAATGGTTTGGTGCAGACTTGGTTGGAATAGCTCCGCTTAACCGAATTTGGGTGTACTCCCGCTGGGGAGATCACAGCATCCAGTTGGGTCTCGGAGGGAAAATTGGTGATCCTATTGAGTTGCCTGACTACTTTACAAATGTGATTGTTATCGCGACAGAGATGGATTATCACCATGTTCAAAGATCTCCGGCGATGGATGCTTCTACGGACCTCGGTTATTCTAAGATGGGTTTCATCGCTCCCACGTTGGCGCGATTTATTCAAGAGCTTGGCTACCATGCTATGCCGTCTGGAAATGATACAGCACTCTCAATACCTATGGCTATTGACGCAGGACTCGGAGAGTTGGGCCGTCACGGACTGTTAATCACTGAAAAATATGGCCCCCGCGTTAGGCTCTGCAAAATCTTTACTGATCTCCCTCTTGTTCACGATAACCCTATAGATCTTGGCGTACAAGCCTTCTGCGAAATCTGCGAAAAATGCGCTGAGAGCTGTCCTGGTCAAGCCATAAAATATGGAGACCGTATAGCGGAACATAACAGCGTTTCCAACAATGTGAATGTACTCAAATGGCCCACCCATGCGGAAAAATGTATTGGGTGGTGGGCCAAGAACAGATGTCACTGTTCCACCTGCATCAGGGTTTGCCCCTTTAACAAGCTGGACACAAGGCTTCACAGGATGATCCGATGGCAGGTAAATTATCTTCCGCAGTTCAACAGATTCTACAGATGGACGGATAATCTGCTGGGATATGAGAAACAGATTCTAGGCAATCCAATGGATGAGTTTTAAGTATACAAATGAAACATGGTGCACGAATTGTATCAGGAGTTGTCTTTGGAATAAGCTTTCAGGAATCCTCCATGAACCTGTTTGATTCGAAGTGGAGTGGGCACCTCCTTTTGAGACTTTGTTTGTAAAGTTGGAGAATTTCTTCGGCTATGGAAAGGAAATCTTAAAAGAAACAGCTCATGAATGAATCATCAGGAAATTGACGCATCAACCTTGGTCATCGTGAAACGTAGTAAAAATGCCCGGCTACAGGACGGAACTTTAGACCCTTAAAACAATTTTCTCTGCCTTTGGCAGGCGCACCTTCATTCCCACCATGCGATGGACTTTTCAGGTGCGTTTCTTAGCAAAGGAGGTAAAAAATGGCCCGAGAAAGAAAGTTCATGAATCCACATGAAGTGCCTCAGATACCTGGTACTGAGGGATGGGAAAGGATGTACCCAAGATATTACCTATTCCGTCGGGATAACCCGGAACAAGAGAAGTATGAAAACTCGCAAATGTGGTTCCTTGACAATGCGCATGTGCCTCTGCCCCAATTCCCACTTGACCTTTACGCGCACGAAATGTGGTGGGTCACCATGGCGCAGGAAGCCAATAAGACATATCTTATTCCAGGGGCAAAGGGTATTGACCAACGCGTTGTAAACGGATACGTTTACATTAGTCCTCTGGTTATCGAAGATCCTCAGGAAATAAAAAGACGAGAAGAAATCTTTCACAAAAGGGCTGGTCAATATTATATGAACTGGCCAGAGGCATTTGATAGATGGACCAAGAATATGGACAAATCAACTGAGGACATGAAGTCCATAAACTTCATAGACCTGCCTGAAATCGAGCCAGAATCTACGATTACTTCTAAAAGAGGATATGGCGAAAGTTATACATTGCTGAAAGAATATAGCAGATTCTGGGACATAGTCTATTTGGCTTGGCAATATGATTTCGAACTCATGGTTCTTGCTTACGGTGCGTACATGGCTTTCATGTTTACTGTAAAGGGATTATTCCCGGATATCTCCCCCGAAACCCTTGGTCGCATGATACCGGTTTTAGATACCAAACTTTATCGACCTACAGAGGAGTTACAAAAACTCTCTAAGTTAGCTTTGGACCTCGGTGTAACTGATGCTATTATGGCGTGTAAGAAGTGGACAGAGGTCCCTCCGAAGCTCCAACAAAGTGATCCCGGCAGGAAGTGGCTTCAGGAGTTCGAGGCTGCGCGCGATCCTTGGTTTGAGATGAATACAGGCACTGGTTGGTATCATACTGATCCCACGTGGAATCAGAACCTGGATACCCCCTTTAGTAATATAAGGAGCTTCATCGAAGCATTGAAAGCGGGAAGATCTATCGCCCGTCCTAAAGACGAAGTATTAAAAGAAAGAGATAAGATTGTCGGAGAATACCGGTCATTACTAAAAAAGGAAGAGGACAAGAAAGCATTTGATGGAATATGGGGACTGACAACCCAGATAGCTCAGTTTCCCGAAGACCATATGTGGTATTGCTCGCATTTGCATCGTGGCATTTTCTTCCAGAAAATGAGGGATTTGGGACAAATATTCGTGAACCACAGCGTTTTGCAGGATAAGGAAGACATCTTCTATTTAAATAGATGGGAAATAAATCAACATCTATATGACCTTATTGCTGCGGGGGTTAAAAACATTAAACCAGTGTGTTCGTACTATATGCCAGAAGAGATCGAAAAGCGGAAACAGTTCATGAAGAAATTTCAAGAATGGACTCCCCCTCTGGCCTTAGGCACAGCACCGGCAGTCCTTAACGAACCATTTACTATTACTCTCTGGGGAATCACTGATGAGAAAATAGACACTTGGTTAATGGCTGAAAAAGTTAAGCCTGAGAAAATAACGGAGCTAAAAGGTATCCCCGCCTCGACTGGTGTAGCCGAGGGCAAGGCTCGAGTCTGTCTCAGTGCAGATCAGATAAAAGAGCTTCAAAGTGGAGAAATTTTAGTAACTCGTATAACCTCGCCTGCGTGGGCTCCTGCATTCCAATCTATATCCGGCTGTGTTACTGATTTCGGTGGAGTCTTTTCTCACGCTGCTATCGTTTGCCGCTCATTTAAGCTCCCGGCGGTTTTGGGAACCAGTATCGGAACCGATGTGATTAAAACCGGAGACAGGATTAGGGTGGATGGAGAAAAAGGAATTGTCACTGTGATCGAGAGGGCTAAGCGATGAGTTCGGGCTACAGCAAGAATAAATGGATTTACTGGTTGGAGGAATTAGGAGCAGCGCACAATCAAGTGGTTGGAAAGAAATGTGCCAATCTGGGTGAGTTGATAAAAGGGGGGTTCCCAGTTCCCCCGGGGTTTGCAATAGGATTGGTCGCCTATGAAAGATTTCTCAGGGAAACCAATGTTCGGAAAAAAATTGAAAAATATCTTGGATCCTTCAAGGGCGACCCTAACGATCTCAGCGAGGCACCAAGATATGAGGAAGCAGCAAAAATGATGCGCGACATTGTGGAATCGGAAACGATGCCGCACGATTTTTCAGATGCTATAGTAACTTACTATGGTGAGCTATGCCGGAGAACAGGCATAGAGGATGTTCCAGTCTCGGTCCGTTCCGCAGGTCCAGCGAGTCATCCCGGGCAATATGAAACCTACCTTTATGTCAGGGGAAAAACGGAAGTCATGAAAAATGTGACCAAAGTGTGGTCAAGCACTTTTAACCAGCGCTCCCTCCTCGCCCGTGCCCAGAGAGGGCTTCCTATGGATTTTGATCCCATTGGAGTTGCAGTGATCAAAATGGTCGATGCTAAATCAGCGGGTGTCATGTTCACTGCCAACCCGATAAGTGGTGATGTATCAAGGATACGGATAGAAGGAAATTGGGGTTTGGGTGAAAGCGTTGTGAGCGGGTCTGTAACTCCAGATGAATGGATGGTTGATAAAATCACCTTCGAAATTTCTCACAGAAGAATAAGAAAAAAAGAAGTTCAATATATAGTAGACCAAAGTAAGGGTAAGTGTTGTTATTCCACGGTGCCCATCGATAGACAAGAGGTCGAATGTCTAAACGAGGAAGAAATAATCGAGCTTGCGAGGGTTGGCAAGAAAATAGAGAAATATTTTGATACGGTACAAGACATAGAATGGGCTATAGATAAAAGTGCTCCCTTCTCGCAAAGCGTTTTAATATTACAGACGAGATCAGCAGAGGTGATTAATAAACGTATTGGAAAGGGTAAATCAGACAGTCCTGTGGATGTCATTGCAGGTCTTTGGAGGCCAAGATGAACTGACCCATCCCTTGGCTATTGGATAATTCTCTTGTAGAAGGGAAATCTTACTTGAAGCCTGAATTAGAGTGTGCTCCATGCGTGCTGAAATGGGTGTATGAGAGAGCGGGGATACGGGCCAACGACGAAAGACGCTTTGAACTCTTTCGACGCCTCTCGGCTGTCCTTTCCCGGGAGTTGAACCCGGAGACTAATGTGGCCTTGCTCAATAATCAGATAACCCGTTCGATTGATGACTATCTTTCTGATTCCGCAGAATATTATGAAGAGACAAAGCTCAAGAGTAATCAGATCGCTCATCAAATCTTGCCTGCTGCAAGAAATTTTATAGAAAAAGGGCGGACGGAGAAAGAGAGGATTGAGAGGGCCTGCTTTCTGGCATCTGGGACCAACATCGCTCCGACTGGCGCCCCCTCCGAGGCCTTCAAGTTCCAAGAGGCATTGAATATCATGAAATGGAGGGAGCCCCTGCCTATCCTGAAGGGTGATGTTTATGAAGCTATCCAAAAGGCTGCCAGGATTTTCTATCTTGCGGACAACGCAGGAGAAATAGGATTCGATGGCCTTCTCATTGCCAAACTTATGGAAATGGGCTTAAAGGTAACCTTGATTGTTAAAGAAGCTCTCTTTTTTGAGGATGCGACAATGAAAGATGTCGTATTCTTCAATCTGCACAGGTCTGTTGATGAGATATTGACGGTTGATAGGTTCTTTCTTCCGGGCCAGACCACAAACTCTCTGGAGCAGGCTTTCCAGAAGAGTGACCTCATCATAACCAAAGGTACTGGGAATTACGAGGCTTTGAAAGGAGAAGTAGAGGGAAAGCAGATCATCTACATGCTGAAGGTGAAATGTAACCCAGTCGCAAAGAACACAGAAGCGAACATAGGAAGCTTCGTTGTAAAGGTTGAGAAATAAGCCGTTCCAGGTGTCCATCCTCAAGCTCACCGGAAGTATCCTCTCTTGTCGCTCCTTTCCTTGAGCGCTTGAAATCTATGCACAGCGACATTTAGAATTGGAAATAATTTTTCTGAGTGGGAGAAAAGATATGCCAAGCAGCAAGAGAAAAGTAGGTTCTGGGGAGGCCGGGCGGTTTGATCAGCGCAAAACGATGTACTCCAGACCGAGAGACCCTGAGAGGTCTGACCCGAGAATTCTGGAGATAGGTAGAAGGCATTATGGGGTGAAGCAATTTGGCAACACACCAGGTTACACCATGAGGGATTGGGCCTTTGCTATGGCCAATTGGTATTTAGAACGGTGGTGGGGATTTGGGAACATGGTGGGGAATGAGGGGCTCTTTACGTGGTTTCCGGACGAAAGCCAACGCCCCGTGAAAGATCGGATGGCCACCGGAGAGAAGTGGACTGTCTCTGACCCCGAGGAGATGTCAAGAAACATGAAAAAGGCGGCATCCTATTTGGGGGCATCCCTGGTCGGGATCTGCAAGGTCGATCGGCGATGGATCTATTCTCACCGTTTCAACCCTCACACACATGAACACGCCCCATTAGAAATCCCTGAGGAGTTTCAATGTGCCATCGTCATGGCCCACGAGATGAATTACGAGTTGATACGCACATCTCCTGCCTTTGGAGGGTTTGCATCCACAGGTCGAGGCTACTCCATGATGGCCTTTGTGGCCTCTTCCCTCGCTCACTATATCCGAAGCCTTGGGTATCAGGCGATCCCCACGGGCAATGATACTGCCCTAAGCATTCCCCTTGCTGTTGATGCCGGTCTGGGCGAGTTGGGACGTCAGGGGCTTTTAATTACCGAGAAGTTCGGACCACGGGTGAGGCTGAGCAAAGTGTTTACCAATTTTCCACTGGTGCCTGATAAGCCCATCGAATTTGGAGTTCAGGCCTTCTGCGATAGTTGCAAACGGTGTGCTGAGGAGTGTCCAGGGCGGGCCATTACCCTTGGCGAACCAACAACGGAAGGGCCCACGGTATCGAACAATAGCGGTATCTATAAATGGTATATCAACCCTGAGAAATGTCTTGACTTCTGGGCAAAAAACAACGGCTCATGCACCAACTGTATCAGAGTCTGTTCTTATAATAAGCCTTTGGGCAAAATCCATGAAGTAGTGCGATTTTTGGTTAGTAAAACCCCTTGGCTTAACCCGCTCCTCGTGAAAACGGACAAACTTCTCGGGTATGGCAAAAGGATCAAAACAGAGATGGTATGGAAATAATTTAGCGGCCCATCCCAGGAAATACTATTCCTAAGCAATCTTTTTGCCAGGCTGCGGCGGAGCGACGGCATAAACCTCATCTACCCTGATCGTCCCCACCGCCTTAATATCAAGCTTTATCCTCTCTCTTACTTCTCTGGCGAACCTGTCAAACAGCTCTCCAGACTTTTGGAACCCCAAGAAGGTGCCTTTTATCTGGTAGCCTGTCACGGGGCTTGTCTTAAAGGCCAAGGCCACAACTTTTTTGTTTGCTTCCAGATTCTTATTCGTTTTATCTCCGAATATGTCAGCAAAGGCAACGGTCTCTTCATCGATCGCTCTCAAGCTCCCCTTCGGCACTGCATTGATCTCTAAGACAGTGCCTGCTGTGGCTAAGACTTTAGCGCAATTGGGATCATTAAAGGTATCCATCACTTCTTTTGACATCTTTCCCATAATCGTTCCTCCTGAAAATTTTTTTGAAGCCTATTTCCCTCTCTTGCGATGTTGCTCCACCTTGGCCCCTTTGATTAAAACCTCGCGTAAACTCTTCTTCATCTCTTGGTCATCAATTTTTTGAACAATACTTTCAATTCGGTTTAAGGTCGCTTTGTCAAGTTTTTCATCTTTCAACGAAGGGGTTTTTGGAGGCGCTGGGATGGTCGGGGAGATCTTTCCTAATTTGAATCGAATGTCCTGGATGAGTGGTTCGCCTAAAAAGGTATTCACCTTTTCGAGAAGGGTAGGTTTAAGAAACTGAAGTTGTTGCATCCAGGTTGGATGGGAGACATCGAGGAAGAGGATCCGGTTTCGAATGGAACGGGGTTGAGAATGAACTGCCACAGACTCGCCCACGATTTCGTTCCACGCTCCCAATATGGAATAGGTCTTCAGTGGGACATCGATCTCCAAGGCCTTTAAAGTTTTATCAAGGATCGAACGGAGGGATTGGGGTTTCTTCATAAAGGATAAAATTTCAGATTTCAGATTGCAGATTTCAGATTTTAACTTTGAGCTTTCAGCTTTGAGCAATAAGTTATATGCTATGCCCCATGCGCTATGCGCCTTGCGATATCTTCGAGGGATCCAGTCTCGGAAACAGAGGAGTCGGTTTGGCCAACTTCCTTCCAGGTTTCAGGCCTCCCCATTTTCCGACCTCCCTTATATTTTGTTCCCAGAGATTTTCCTCCACGCCGAGTTGTGACCACATCTTTTCAGAGGTGGATGGCATGAAGGCAGCCAGTAGCAGGGCAATCATTCGGAGGGATTCCAGTGCCTGATAAAGCAC
>Ga0214473_10001253_pt1 | contig 34081 bp, 32 predicted proteins | sample RVTome_7_FD_203509 | JGI IMG/M metagenome (GOLD analysis project Ga0214473, IMG submission 203509) | Soil microbial communities from uranium-contaminated site in the Upper Colorado River Basin, Wyoming, United States - RVT98D197 | ecosystem: Environmental > Terrestrial > Soil > Contaminated >... | reverse complement strand
TTAGGTCACAGCAACAGGAGTAGAGCCCCATGGGCTACGACCCTTTTGGGCACTATGGAGGGGACAGATGAAAAGATTGGTTTACGCTGGGATCATAGGGTCATTGGTCTTCTTTATATCTACCTTAATGGCTTACCCTCAAGCTGACATAGAGATGGTGTTGAAAAATGAATCACTGGCGGAAGGTGTTGCCGACCGTGACCATTATGTGATTGGGTGTGAAGATGTTCTCTACATTCATGTGTGGAAAGAAGATGCATTATCAAGAACCCTTCCAGTCAGGATGGATGGAAATATTTCTCTTCCGCTCATTCGTGAAATCAAAGCGGCTGGGCTGACCCCTCTTCAACTGGAAGCGGTCATAACCGAGGGATTAAAAAGATTCTATGAGAACCCAAATGTTTCTGTCACCGTGATGGAGGCCAACAGTTTCAAAGTATACGTCACCGGACAAGTCAAAACACCGGGCGTTTACAGGCTTCGAAGCGAGACGACCATCCTGCAGATTATTCCCATGGCGGGCGGATTCACGGATTTTGCTAAGCAAAAGAAGATTTTGGTCATTCGGAAGGAGAATGGTAAGGAGAGCAGAATCACTGTTAATTATAAGAAAGCGATGAAAGGGAATCCAGGTTCAAACCTTGTTTTGAGGGCAGGAGACACCATTATCGTCCCGTAATTGGTCTTTTAGTGGCTGGAAGATCAAGCAACCTATTAATCGGAGGTAACCGATAGATGGACAATCCTGAGACGAACAATCTAGAAAAACCTTTAAGTATCCATGATTACTTGGAAATTGGCCTTCGCCGAAAATGGTATATCATCGTTCCACTCGTGGTTTCCATCCTGATCTCTTTCGGCGTCTACAAATATATTCCGAAGGTTTACAGAGCTACCACGTTGATCCTCGCTCAGCCTCAAAGTGTCCCGGCGAATTATGTCCAACCCTCCATCACCGACACCGTAATCAACCGGCTAAACACGATCAGCCAGGAAATCATGAGCCGTACTCGATTGGAAAAGGTCATCCGGGAATTCAACCTTTATGCGGACCTTCGAAAAGAGGTCTCTATGGAGGAAGTGGTCGAAACGATGAGAAAAGCGATCGAGGTGAAGGTACAGGAAGAAAAAAGGGAACGGACAGGGAATTCCTTTACCATCTCCTTCGAGGGAGAAGAGCCAAAGACGGTGATGATGGTAACAAACAAACTCGCCTCCCTGGTCATCGAAGAGAATTCAAAGGTGAGAGAATTGCAGGCCGGCGGGACTTCCGAGTTTATCAACAAAGAACTTTTGACGATGGAGGATCGATTAAAACGTAAAGAACAGGAGATTCGAGTTTTTAAGGAAAGACATATGGGCCAACTTCCTCAACAATTGGATGCGAATCTGAGAATCCTCGAGCAATTGCAGCAACAACTGCGAACGATGAGCGAAAAAATAAGGGCGGCCGAAGACAGAACGATTATTTTCCAAGGTCAACTGGAGCAGCTGAGGAAGCTGGAACCTCGAGGAGACTTTCTTCCTAACCAGGAAGCTTTGAATACTTCACGTATCCGTGAAGATCCAGTGAGACAATTGAACGTTCTTAAACGGGAGCTGGCCAGTATGCGGACCCGATTAAAAGAAACCCATCCCGATGTGATCGACCTGAAGAAAAAGATCGCGATGGTCGAATCCCAAGTGGAGGGCAAGTCAATGTCCCCTCAGGAAGAAGAGAAAATCACCACAAAAAATTTGCCTCCTCCCAGGCTGGACTCTGAAACGGAAAGGTTCTACAGGCAACTGACAGAGCAATATAATAGTGCTCTGCTTGAAGCAAAGCGATTGACGGAAGAAGAGAAATCCTTGAAGGAACAGATGAATCTCTATCAGAGTAGGATTGAGGTTACTCCTAAAAGGGAGCAAGAGCTAGTGCTTTTCACCAGAGATTACGATCTATTGAAGACTAATTATCAGTCCCTCTTAGATAAGAATCTTCAAGCCCAGATGGCAGAGAATCTCGAACGGAAACAGAAGGGCGAACAGTTTAAAATTTTGGACCCAGCCGTCCTTCCTGAAAAGCCGATCAAACCTGATCGGAACAAGATTTTGCTCATAGGAGGCTTATTGGGAATTGTGTTGGGAATTGGGCTGACCTGGTTTCGAGAATCTTTAGACCAGTCTTTTCGTACGGTATCGGATCTGGAAGAGGATTTGGGGATTCCAGTTTTGGCCACCATTCCAAATCTAAAAGAAGAGAAAAAGGCCGCTTAACCCTACGATTAGGAAGGAAAAAAGATGAGTCGAGTTTATCGCGCCCTTGAAAGGATAGAAGAAAAGAGGAAGAAGAACGCAAAGGAAGAACCTTCTCTTAAGATATTTGAAGAAAAAACCGTTTTAAGTAGGGATGACCCAACTTTAAAATTTCCTAATGAGACTGAAGGATTGGGGCGCCCTCCAGAAGAGGAGGCTCCCGTTTTAATTGTTCGCCCTGAAACTATCGCGGCAGAAGAATTTCGGAAACTAAAGACCCAAATTTTTCATCGTTTACCTAACCCCCCTCATTTCATACTGGTGACCAGCACTGTACCTCAGGAGGGAAAGACGATGGTTGCCGTTAATTTAGCGTTAGCCATCTCTCAAGAAATTCATAAAAAGGCCATATTGATTGATGGAGACCTTCGTAAACCCAGCATCCATCTTGAAGAACATCCAAATCCAAAGGGGCTCTCAGATTATCTATTGAATCAGACGCCATTATTTGAAATCCTATTGAATTCTGGGGAAGAAAGTCTCCAAATCATCCCCGCAGGGTCTTCCACCAGAAAATCCGCGGAATTGATTGGATCGAGGAAGATGTCGGAACTCTTCATGTCCCTACGCGAACTTAGGGACGATACTTATGTGATAATCGACTCGCCGCCCATTATCTCCACTTCAGAACCAACTTTGCTTTCCAAATTAGTGGACGGGATCATCCTCGTAGTGATGGGAGGTCGAGCCCCCAAGGAATTCGTTCGAAGAGCAGTCAAGTCGATTGATCGTCAGAAGATCATCGGGATTGTTTTCAACAAAATTGATATGAATCCGTCAAGTTATTACTATTCCAAGTACTATTACGGATATTATAGGAAATAAATTGTTCAGGACGAATAGACCTTAATAACTCAATAACTTATTAACTTGAGGCTCTTAATACGAACTTGTGGTACGTCATTCAAACAAAACCCAAAAAGGAAGAAGAAGCAAAATCCTATCTCTCAACAAGGGGGGTGGAAATGTTTAATCCCTTTATGGAAACTTTTGCGTTAAGAAATGGAGGAATGAACAAAGAATTAAAGCCGCTTTTTCCTGGATATATATTTGGCAAATTCGATCTTGAACAGAACTATCCTCTGGTCAGATGGGCAAGAGGGGTAAAAAAGATTTTGGGATTTGGTAGCTATCCCACGCCAATTTCTGAAGAAATTATAGAAATAATAAAAGGAAGAACAGACACCCAGGGTATTGTAAGAGTGAAACATCATTTTGAACCCAATGACGTGGTTCGTATTAAAATAGGCCCTTTGCAGGATCTTTTAGGGATTTTTGAAAGATGGCTTTCTGATAGTGAGCGGGTGAGAATTTTATTTAGGTTAATCGGATACCAACCCGCAGTCGAGATTCATTGCTCTATGATTGAAAAAGTTGCTTAATTTCTTAGTGCTGCGGTTAAGCAGTCCTACAGTAACTAAATATTAGACGGCAGCACAGGAGAACTTAAATCTTTAACCCACATAAATACTAATGTGGTCCCAAGATTTAAATATAAAAGTTTTTTCATCGGGTTTACCCCAAATCCGAACCGGCGGTAGCCTATCTGGGAATTCATCTTAAATTGTGAGTTTTGAATGGAAAGAGTAGATTTTAAAATTAAAGAAGTAGATAAGAATAATGTTATTAAAAGGACCTATAAGTTTGCACTTAGAACTTAAACAAACATATTGATGTAAATAATATGGGTAATCCCCAATCCATAGGAAGAAACATACTCCCTAAGCACCATTTCCTTGGTCGCCTGCGGGTGGAAAAGCGCCGGGTGGATCGCTCCAAGGCGCCTTTATCCCTTGTGCTCTTCTATTTTCGGAAGAATGAAGAAAAAAGCGGGACCACAATTCAAGAATTCGTGGCATCTCTGGGTAGGAATACACGCGAGAGCGACATAAAAGGGTGGGTTGATCGTGATGTGGTCGGCTTAATCCTTGCGGATACAGATGAGAAGGGAGCGAACTGCTGCGTTGAGAAGATCGCCAATGGAAACGGAAAACTCACTTATTCTGTAATCACAGGAACCTACCCAAACCAAATCTTTCAGAAACTTCTAACAGAAGAAGGTTCCCCGGACTTATTCCCTCTCGATCTCGATGGACCAATGGAGTCCCATGGTTTTCAAATTGCCTTAAAGAGGGGAATGGATATGCTGGGGTCACTCGTAGGACTCATACTTTTCTCCCCATTAATGCTTGCCACAGGTATCGCCATAAAAATGACATCTCCAGGCCCGATCATCTTCAAACAATCCCGAATTGGCAGGAAAGGGTTGCGGTTCCAGTTTTACAAGTTTCGATCAATGTACTGGAATGTCGATGATCAAATCCACCGTGAATATATCACAAATTTAATTAAGGGGGACCTTGATAAGATCAATCAGGGAGGCAAGGAGACCCCACTTTTTAAGATGAAATCTGACCCCCGCGTAACTCGGGTCGGTAAATTCATCCGTAAAACAAGCATTGATGAACTTCCTCAATTCTTCAATGTATTGAAAGGGGAGATGAGTCTTGTAGGGACACGACCACCCCTGCCCTATGAAGTCGAAAAATATGAACCCTGGCATCTTAGAAGGATTTTGGAGGTAAAACCCGGTGTCACAGGGCTCTGGCAGGTGAGTGGGAGAAGCAGGACAAGCTTTGACGAGATGGTTCGGCTTGACCTACGTTACGCACAAAACTGGTCTACCTGGGTCGACCTGAAAATAATACTCAAAACGGTGAGAGTCATCTTTAGCTTAAAAGGTGCCTGGTAAACGCTGAGCGCAAAGACCTAAACGCTTAGTGACTATGACAAGGCATCACTCCCACGGCAAACTACTCACGCTTTACGAATTTAATGGGGGTATTTTTATGAAGATCGCAGTTATTGGATGTGGCTATTGGGGTCCCAATCTCGTTAGGAATTTTATTCAGTCTAACAAGGTTCAAGAGTTAATCTGTTGCGATTTGGATCAAAAAAGATTGGACCACATGAAGAACCTTTATCCCACAGTCAAAGTTCTTTCGGACTATAAGGAACTTCTTCAGATGCCGGACCTGGATGGCGTAGCCATTGCGACTCCAGTAAGAACTCATCACCCAATCGCAAAAGAGTTTCTTGATCAAGGAAAACATGTCTTTATTGAGAAACCCCTGACGCATTCTTATGACACCGCGCTGGAGTTGGTAAAACTGGCTGAAGAGAAGCAAAAGGTGCTTATGGTGGGACATACATTCGAATATACCTCAGCCGTAAACAAGATTAGAGATATTGTTGAGAGCGGCTCGCTTGGGAAAATCCTATATATTAGCTGCATTCGCGTTAACCTTGGACTCTTTCAGCCCGATATAAATGTGGTCTGGGATCTCGCTCCTCATGATATTTCAATGATTATATACATTCTTGGGGAAACCCCGATATCGGTCAATAGCCAAGGGAGGGCCCACTTCAAGCTTGATATTGAAGACGTTGCCACCACAACACTCAATTTTAAAAATGGAGTGATTGCCTTTATCCATAATAGTTGGCTCGATCCCAACAAGATCCGTCGAACGACTATTGTAGGAACAAAGAGAATGCTGGTTTATGACGACATTGAGCCTCAGGAGAAGATTAAAATCTTCGACAAAGGAATTGAAGTTCCGCCTTACTATGACACCTATGCAGAATTTCATCTCTCTTATCGTTATGGCGATATTCATATCCCCAAAATCGACGATTTCGAACCCCTCAAGAAGGAATGTGAACACTTTGTTACGTGTATGCAGAAAGGAATTTGTCCCTTAAGTGATGGCTACAGCGGGTTACGAGTAGTTTCGATTTTGGAGGCAGCAAACAAGTCTTTGAAACTCTCCGGGAGATCCGTCCACATTCAAGGTCTAAAGTTAATAAATAAAAAGTCAAAAAACAATGGAAATGGTTTTTTTATAGCAGGCAGTTGGAGGTAGAAAATGAAGTTCCAATCGATCGCACCAGATGTCAAACTTGGCGAGAACGTCAATATTCACAACTTCGTTAACCTCTATGGTTGTGAGGTGGGTGATTATACAAAGATTGGATGTTTTGTAGAGGTTCAAAAGAACGCCCGTATCGGGAGGTATTGTAAAATCTCAAGTCACACATTTATCTGCGAGGGGGTGATACTCGAAGACAATGTTTTTATCGGACACAGTGTCGTATTCATTAACGATACTTATCCACGGGCGACGAACTCAAAGGGAGAGCTTAAAAGCGAAGAAGATTGGAAAGTGGAGCCCATACTCGTTAAGAAGGGAGCATCTATTGGTTCAAACTCGACGATTCTCAGCAATGTGACCATAGGTGAGAATGCAATTATTGGCGCCGGGAGCGTAGTGACAAAAGATGTTTCACCCAATGTGATTGTTGCCGGCAACCCGGCTCGCATCCTCAGAAAAATTAGGTCTAAAGGGATCAGTCTTAAGAAGCAAGGATCAGAAAAAAGGAAATTGAAAACGGTCGGCATAGCACGGTGAAAAAGGAGGAAAGGTAAGTAAACTTAATGAGAGCCAGCGGAAACACGTTGTGCAAAAAAATAACAGAATTTCTTGAATATCCTATCGACCCTTGAGCCTTTAACCTTCCGCGAAGTAGTCTTGCAACCTTTGGCAGTAAAGATGCTTTAACCCGGTAACTTGTAACCCCCTCACATAAAACATGAGTCTCACCCACAAAATCTACTATCAGCTTAAACCCTTTATCCCTAGGTCATTACAAATAGCTCTTCGAAGAAGTGTCGTTCTTCGGAAACGGAAATCATACACGGATGTTTGGCCCATTGATGAAAGAGCGGGAAGAGTGCCCAAAGCATGGTCCGGGTGGCCCGATGAAAAACGGTTTGCCTTACTGCTTACACATGATGTAGAAAGTGCGAAGGGTCAGGAGAAGTGTATTAAACTGGCAAGCCTGGAGGAACGTTTAGGCTTTCGGTCTTCCTTTAGGTTCATGGCCAAAGAATACAATGTTTCGTCTGTACTAAGGCATTACCTTGTCAAGAAGGGCTTTGAAGTTGGTGTGCATGGGTTGTATTATGATGGAAATCTATTCAGTTCAAAAAAAGAAATTCCGAGAACAAGCTCTCCAAATCAACTATATTTTCGGAAATGGGGGTCTGCTGGCTTTCGAACTCCCTGTATGTTTCACAATCTGGAATGGATTTCTGACTTGAATATTGAGTACGATTCTTCAACGTTCGATACAGACCCATTTGAACCCCAGCCAGATGGTGTGGGTACGATTTTCCCTTTCTGGGTACACGACGGCTCCACAGACAAAGGATTTGTTGAGCTCCCTTATACACTTCCTCAGGATTTTACGTTGTTCGTCCTCATGAAAGAAAGAAACATCGACATCTGGAAAAAGAAACTGAACTGGATTGTTGAGAAGGGGGGTATGGCTCTTTTGATTACTCACCCTGATTATATAAACTGTGATAAAGGTAGGTGCGGAATAGAAGAATACCCAATGGAGTTTTATAAGGAATTTCTCCATTACATGAAGGGTAAATACGAGGGCCAATATTGGAACCCGCTACCAAAGGAAATGGCACACTTCTGGAAAGAAAAAATGGTGGAAAAGCGGCAGGCGCGGAGGGATTCCGATTAATTTTTTTCCAACATTCCAACATTCCAACATTCCAATATTCCAGTTTTCCAATTGGGCTTACTTAACACTCAACACTTGACACTAATCACTTTATGATCGCCTCACGACTTACCGGTTTTTTTGTTCCTATAACCTTTATCCTTTAACCTTTCGCCTAAACGAAGTGAGCGAGATAAGCTTATGAAGATCTTAATAACAGGAAACATGGGATATATTGGACCGTCCGTAGTTAATCAACTCCGCGCATCCTATCCGGATGCTACTCTGGTTGGATTTGACATCGGCTACTTTGGCAACTGCATAACAAGCCTTGAAATACTTCCCGAATGCAGGGTCGACCTCCAGTATTTTGGAGACATGAGACAATTCCCCGAAGAGGTTCTCAGGGGCGTGGAAGCTATCGTGCACCTGGCAGGGATATCCAACGACCCAATTGGGAATAGGTTCGAGGAGGTGACTCTGGATATTAATCACCGTGCGAGCGTCAATCTGGCTAGGAAGGCCAGAGAGGCTGGAGTAAAATCATTTGTTTTCGCTTCGAGCTGCAGTATGTATGGGTCTGCCGAGGATAGTCCGAGGACAGAGAGATCACCATTGAACCCCCTTACAGCTTACGCAAAATCCAAGGTCCTTACCGAGAAGGACCTGGAGCCTTTAGCTGAGAAAAAGTTTATTGTCACATGTCTGAGATTTTCCACCGCTTGCGGGTGGAGCGATAGATTGAGATTGGATTTAGTTCTAAATGATTTTGTGGCCGGAGCCGTTGCTTCAGGGCGGATTACAATCCTAAGTGATGGGACCCCCTGGAGGCCATTAATAAATGTGAAGGATATGGCCCGTGCAATAGATTGGGCTATCATACGGGATGTATTAAATGGAGGAGAATTTTTAGCGGTTAACGTCGGAAGCGATGACTGGAATTACCAGGTCAAGGATTTGGCTGAAGCCGTTGCCAGGGTCATTCCGGATGTTCATGTTTCTATAAACAAAGATGCCCAGCCGGATAAAAGGTCTTATAGAGTGAATTTCGACCTTTTCAGGAAGCTGGCCCCGGCCCATCAGCCGAGGGTCGATTTAATTGCTTCAATAAGAGAACTAAGAGATGGGTTGGAAGCCGTGGGATTTAAGGACAGAGAGTTTCGAGATTCTAGGTATATGAGACTTAATGTATTGACTGAACTTCAGCAAAAGGGGCTACTGAATCAAAAACTCCAATGGATAAGCGTGGCATAATGAAAACTTTGTCCCCCCATTGGAATGGCTTGCATGTCAATTATTAAATTAGGAGGTAAAGGCACGATGATTTTCACAGAAACGAAACTGAAGGGTGCGTACATCATTGACATCGACCGCAGAGAGGATTCCCGAGGCTTTTTCGCACGCGCCTTCTGCCAGAAGGAGTTCGAGGCGCACGGGCTCAAGCCGATCATAGCGCAGGCGAACGTCGCTTTTAACCACCAGAAAGGCACCTTGCGTGGCATGCACTTCCAGTATCCGCCGGCAGCCGAGACGAAGCTTGTGCATTGTACGCGAGGGGCGATTCTCGACATCATCGTCGACCTTCAACCCGAAAGTCCCACTTACCTTCATCACATCGCGGTCGAGCTGACCGAGGACAATCACCGTGGCCTCTATGTGCCGGAGCGCTTCGCACAAGGCTATCAAGTGCTCCGGGACAAAACAGAAATCAGCTACCAGGTGGGCGAGTTTTATACGCCTGGTGCTGAGGGGGGCTTGGTTTACAATGACCCACGTCTGGGACTCGCGTGGCCGCTGCCAGTCGCCGTAATTTCGGAGAAGGATCGAAGCTGGAAACTTCTCGACGAAATCGAGCCCGAATTAAAACGGGGCATGAGCATCTAATCGCGGGTGCAGCTATAGGTAGCCCGTGGTTGGTGGTTCTCAGAAGTTTCGACAGAACAGCAGGAGGAAATTACGTATGATCCTAATTGACAATGCATTGAAAGCTCGCGAAGAACAGAGCAAACCCATTCGCGTCGCCATGATCGGCGCTGGTTTCATGGGACAGGGCCTTACGAATCAAATTATGAACAGCGTCGCGGGTATGCGAATGGTCGCTGTGCAAAATCGACACTTGGAAAAGGCATTGCATGTGTACCGGTATTCCGGTTTTGAAGACATCGTCGAAGGGACCACACAGGCGAAGATAGAAGATGCAATCCGCGCTGGAAAACCAGTTGTCACTGAAGAGGCCTTCCTGTTAGCCAGGTCCGAGCAAGTAGATGTATTAGTCGATGTAACCGGCTCGGTAGAATTCGGGGCGCATGTCGTTCTTGAAGCGTTCCGACATGGGAAAGACGTTGTTTTGGTGAATGCCGAGCTCGACGCCACAATTGGCCCCATTATGCAGGTTTACGCGAAAAAGTATGGAGTCATCATGTCGGCGTGTGAAGGGGACGAGCCCGGTGTCCAGCTGAACCTTTACCGCTGGGTCAAAGGGCTGGGGCTCATCCCGCGAGTACTTGGTAACGTCAAGGGACTGCAAGATCCTTACCGGAATCCTACAACTCAGAAGGGCTTCGCCGAGCGGTGGGGCCAAAACCCCGCGCTGGTGACGAGCTTTGCCGATGGCTCGAAAATCAGCTTCGAGCAGACCATCGTGGCGAACGCTACAGGGTTTGTAGTGAAGTCACGAGGTATGTCCAGGGGCCTTGAGTACCGCGATGATATCATGAAAATTGGAAAAATCTATGACATTGACGAACTGCGTCGACTCGGCGGAATTGTGGATTATGTGGTCGGAACGCCGATGACGAAGGTTTATTGCTTGGCTGAGCACACCGATCCCAAACAACAGCATTACTTGAATTTATATAAAATGGGTGAGGGGCCGCTATACGCCTTCTTTTTCCCTTACCATCTTGTTCACTTTGAGACGCCAAACGCGATAGCCCGTGTAGTGTTGTTCCGTGATTCGGTTGCTCCGTCATTGGGAGGGCCAGTAGTCGAGGTCTGTGCTGTGGTCAAGCGCGATCTCAAGGCCGGAGAGGTTTTGGACGACTATGGCATGTACATGACATACGGCGAGGCAGTCAACTCTGCCGAGATGAGCGAGAAACGCTATCTGCCCGAAGGCCTTGTCGAAGGCTGCAAACTCAAACGGGATATCAAGAAGGACAATGTCCTTACCTATGGCGACGTGGAGCTTCCCCCAAATCGATTGGCAGATCGGCTGCGAGCCGAGCAGTATCGCCATTTCCGCAATGAAACCTGGCTGCAGGAACTTCTCGGCCTACCGGCTGAAGTTTTAGTTTAACCCAATCTTTTTGAACCACGCAAACATTGAAGTCCCGGGAGGATGCGGGCGAACGGTTTTAAATAAAATGATTTACAGCGGTTTTAAAACCTGCTAAATGCTAAGGAGAATTTAAATGAAGGTAGTATTATTTTGTGGAGGTTTGGGTACCCGCTTGAGGGATCAATTGGGAGAAATTCCTAAGCCGATGGTCAACATCGGGTATAGACCCATATTGTGGCATGTTATGAAGTATTATGCGCATTATGGACATAAGGATTTCATTTTGTGCCTTGGTTATAAAGCTGATGTAATAAAAACCTACTTTCTAAATTACAATGAGTGCCTTTCTAACGACTTCACAATGTCTAACGGCGGTAAGGATGTCCATTTGAAGCAAAGCGATATCTCTGACTGGAAGATAACTTTTGTAGATACCGGGCTAAGATCAAATATCGGGCAGAGATTAAAGGCGGTGGAAAAATACCTAAGGGATGAGGAGATTTTTTTGGCGAACTATGCTGATGGTTTAACTGACCTGTGCCTGCCGGAAATGATCGACTATTCGAGAAAAAAAGGGAAAATTGCATGTTTTCTTTGCGTCAAGCCTTCGCAAAGTTTTTCTGTTGTCTCGTTGAGAGATGGAGATCTCATAGAAAAAATATCATATGTGAGGGATACGGATATTACCGTAAATGGCGGTTTTTTTGTTTTCAAAAGAAAGATATTCGATTATATCAAAGATGACGAAGAGCTCGTAGTTGAGCCTTTCCAGCGATTGATCAAAGAGAACCAGCTAATCGGTTATAAATACGATAAATTCTTTTATTGCATGGACACATTTAAGGAGCAACAGGAATTGAATGATATATTTGAACAGGGTAAAGCGCCGTGGGAAGTGTGGAGGAAAAGAGAATGATGGAAGGGCAAATCGGAACATGCTTGCATTAAAGTTCTCGCAAAAGGAAAAGAAACCCCTTACCCTCCTATGTCTGGGGGCTCATAGCGACGATATCGAAATCGGTTGTGGCGGAAGTGTCCTGAGAATTTTTGAGGAATACCCCGAAATAAGTGTCTATTGGGTAGTATTCTCTGCAAACACAAAACGTCGAAAGGAAGCAAAAGAGAGTGCGAATCTTTTCTTAGCCAAGGCATCAAGGAGGGAGATTGTTATAAAAAATTTCAAGGAAAGCTTTTTCCCTTATGAGGGGGAAGAAATAAAAGGCTTTTTTGAAGCGTTAAAGAAGAAGATATCTCCGGATATTATCTTTACTCACTATCGAAATGACCTGCACCAGGATCATCGGCTGATTTCGGAATTGACGTGGAATTCTTATCGGGATCATCTGATCCTTGAATACGAAGTTATAAAATACGACGGGGACCTCGGTGCACCCAATTTTTTTGTCCATCTAGACGATGAAATTTGTGGGAAAAAAATTGACTTTCTGATGGACTCCTTTAAAACTCAGGCGAATAGAGATTGGTTTACGCCTGATACATTCTTGTCAATGCTAAGAATTCGTGGAGTCGAATCTAGGGCGCCCGAAAGATATGCCGAAGGGTTCTACTGTAGGAAAATAATCCTTTAAATGTTGGTTAGAACATCAGAGCTCGGAAGAATGATCAAGACACTTATAAAAACTTTAGAAAACAAACACTTGACTCCTCTGATCCTGGAACCCTAGAACTTTTCTCAGCGGATTAGGAGAGCTTTATGTTTCAACCGCTTCTGGCCAGAATAATTAAATTGAGAATCTTCGGAAAAGATCCGTAATCTTGGTAACGAGAGTACTCTAGCGATTTCGGGGAACCGGCCCCACCGATTCCCGATGTCCGTAAGGATATCCGGAGTCTGGTCATCTAACCAGCGCGCGCCAAAGCAACCTGTCAAAACTGCGTGAGCAATCGAGAGGAACAATGACATCCATGGGCCGATGCCGGCTCAGTGAGGCGCCTCTGAACCATCTCCTGATCGGTTTGGGGATGTCGCCACTGTGGAAAAGCTACGTCCCGCCAGAGAAACTCAACAGCATGGAGCCTTTCTACCCGCTCCACGCGTACGTCTGTGAGCATGCTTATAGGTCGCCCCCAAAGATGTGGGGAGCGTCCCCTCCTCACCGCGTTCTTCCGGGCGGCCGGTGTGGGGATCTGATGTGTATCATTACTTACGCAAGAGGCAATAGAAGGAGGATGACATGAACACGGTCTTCTTCGATTCGGAGATGTCCGACAAAATCAAGCGATACTGGAACGAGCGTGCAAGAAAGACGGACCCCGCCTCTGCACAAGCCACTACATACGATGTCTTTCTCCGCGAACTTGAAATTACCAAGTTGAAGGACAAGATTTCCGCTGCTTCTCTGCCTCATGGCTCCACTGTAGTTGATTTGGGTTGTGGCGATGGTCATTCCACTGTGAGCCTCGCCGCTGCGTTCCCGACGGTTCGTTTTATCGGCATGGACTGGAGTGAGGAGATGTTGGCTCTAGCTGAGAAGAGACTCTTGGCTCAGTCGGGGCTTCTTGACAGAGTCTCATTCCGCCTCGGGGACATGCGACGTCTGTCTACCAGCGTTCAAGCCGACAGATTCGAAGTTTTCTTGACCATGCGCAGCCTAATAAATCTTACCTCCTCTGCGGAGCAGTACAACACGCTAGCGCAGATTGCGGAGCACCTAAAGGCCGGCGGCTACTATTTCGGTATAGAGAACTTTGTCCAAGGACAGAACAACTTTAATCGTTTGCGCGTAGCCATGGGGCTTCCGGAAATCCCGGTACGATGGCACAATCACTTCTTCGATGAAGAAGAATTTCTGATAGAAGCCGCGAAGTTTTTCGATTCGGTGGTAATAGATAACTTCTCCAGCTCTTACTACCTTGCGACGCGGGTCATCTACTCCGCCGGATGTCACTTGATGGGCGTAGAGCCAGATTATTTTCACCCAATCCATCAGACTGCTGGACGGCTTCCGGTGATTGGCGACTTCAGCCCCATCAAACTTGTCAGTATGCGACGAAAACTTTAACCGTGCATAATGTCCAGTGGCAGTGTTGACGGATTGAGGATCGCCGACGACTCACTAACAGCAGAGGAAAAGACCTGGTTCACGCCGGGGGCGTTCCTGTCGGCGCTTCGCATTCATGGAACCGAGTCCAGAGACCAGGGCAAGACACAGAGGGTTTTTGTTGTCGCACGGTAGTTCTTTAGCTATCACATCGCCACCAGGAGGGTAAGAGCATGCGCATCCTAATCACCGGACACAAGGGTTACATCGGCACCGTGATGGTGCCGATGCTGCTCGGCGCCGGCCACGAGGTGGTCGGCCTCGACAGTGATCTCTTCCGGGGGTGTACGTTCACTCCGGGCATTCACCACGTTCCTGAGCTGCGGCTGGACCTTCGGGACGTCCAGCCGACGCACCTGCAGGGGTTCGACGCGGTCGTCCACCTCGCGGCGCTCTCCAACGATCCGCTGAGCAACCTGAACCCCGAGATCACGCACGACATCAACCATACTGCCTCGGTCCGCCTTGCGCAGCTCGCGAAGGACGCCCGCGTGCAGCGCTTCCTCTTCGCCTCTTCCTGCAGCGTCTACGGCAAGGCAGGCGACGACCTCGTCGATGAGACGGCCGAGCTCGCTCCGATCACGCCCTACAACATCTCCAAGTTCCGTGTCGAACAGGACGTGGCGAAGCTGGCCAACGACGCGTTCAGCCCAACGTTCCTCCGGAACGCGACGGCGTACGGCGTCTCGCCGCGCCACAACTTCGAACTCGTGTTGAACAACCTCGTGGCCTGGGCTTATACGAAGGGCCGCGTCTACATCAAGAGCGACGGCTCCCCCTGGCGGCCCATCGTCCACATCGAGGACATTTCACGCGCGTTCCTGGCCGTTCTGGCCGCGCCCCGCGAGGTAATCCACAACCAGGCGCTCAACGTAGGCCATAACGGGGAGAACTATCGCATCCGTGAGCTGGCCGAGGTCGTCCAGGAGGTCGTCGCCGGATCGTGCATCGAGTACGCGAAGAACGGCGGCCCGGACCCGCGGACGTATCGGGTGGACTTCGGCAAGATCCGGCGCTTTCTGCCCGAGTTCAAGCCTCAGTGGAACGGCCGGCGGGGCGTGGAGCAACTCTATGCTGCCTACCGCAGCGTGGGTCTCGTGCTCGACGATTTCGAGGGGCCACGGTTCAAGCGGCTCGACCACCTGAAGCAGCTACTCGCCACCGGCCAGGTGGATGCCGCGCTGCGCTGGAGAGCCACGTAGCATGGCTAACTGCAGATCCTGCTCGGAGAACATCGTTGGGCTCACCCAATAGGAGCGCACTCCCGGGAACACCTGGAGCGGCTATCTCGAATCTTGAAATGATTCTTGTAATCGAGGCCGGACCGTCTTTCGAAAGTAATCTAGCGGGCGAAGAAGCACTACCTGTCGTAAGTGGGCCGAACAAGGGAGAGTATTCTGACTCTCTCATTTATGGGCTCAATTCGTCGGGCTCCCCCGAGGCGCCTTCACCAAGTGCGTCGAGTCAGATCACGAACAGGCTCCCGTCGTTCTTTACATTCTATACCGCGAGCAGTCGGCGCCTGACCATGCCGGCGTGGCGGTCGGTATGGCGCTCAGCGGGAAGATCGTCTTTACCTACCCGTTGGGAATCCCAGTGTTTTCTTTCACCTAGAGGAAGCTATTTGCTGGACGAAAGTTAGATATATTATGGCATCCTTCAAGAGTCAGAGTGGGTAAGGGTGGTTCAGTGACGATACCTTTTTCTCCCTGATGAGGATTCGAGAAGTCCAGTCGAAAGCACCGGAGAACTACGCCGAGGCGTACTACAGCCGTAAGCTCGTTATTTAGAGAGGGAAAGGCAGGCGGCTAACCGTGATTTGGGCTCCTGGGGCGTCCAGGAGAACTTTCAGGGAGTAGATGCCGGGAAGGGGGGAATTTGAAGGAAGGTAAAAGGAAGCTGAGAAAGATCGCCTTCTTTGGGAATTTTGGCCAGGGTAACCTTGGCAATGAGAGTACTCTGCAAGCAATCCTTTACCATCTTCGCCGTTACTTACCGGATGCTGAAGTTACCTGCATCTGCACCGGCCCTGAGCTCACCGCCACAACCTACAACATCGCAGCCGTTCCGATGAAGGACATATTGGTTAGAACAGGCCCAGTCCGCAATGATCCACTTACGAGATTCCTGCGGAGGCTCTTTATTGGGATACCGAGCGAGCTGTACAGATGGGTTAAGGCTTTTAGGACCCTTAAGGGCACGGACATGTTTATTAAACCAGGGACCCAATTCCTGTCAGACCATCTTACGGGGCCCTTTGGATGGCCTTATTTGGCATTCAAATGGTCAGTCACCGCAAAAATACGGCGGTGTAAACTCGCTTTTGTGAGCGTGGGGGTGGGCCCGCTACGCCACCCGCTTAGCAGGTTTTTCGTTAAATCTGCCCTCTTTCTCGCAGACTATCGCTCCTACCGAGATGAGTTCTCCAAAAAGTATTTGGAGAACATGGGCTTCAAGACAAATAATGATCGGGTTTATCCTGATTTAGCGTTTAGCCTTCCAGCTACCATTGTGCCTGAATGTAAGAATCGCGATGGGCATCGTTGCGTCGTCGGGTTGGGTTTGAAAGATTACTACGGTCAGGACGACATACCGCGGAGCAACGATGAAGCCATGTATTCTGATTACATCAATAAACTTGGTACCTTCGTGACTTGGTTAATCGAGCACAAATATACTGTACGAGTCCTCATTGGGGATGTTTATTACGACAGTCGCGTAAAACAAGATCTGAGAGAGTTATTAGAGAAGCGTCAATTGAAGTATGAAGACGGGCAAATTATTGATGAAGCAATTTGTTCCGTAGAGGAGTTGTTATTACAGCTTGAAACGACGGACGTAGTCGTATCTCCGAGGTATCATAACATCCTATTGGCTTTGATGCTCAAGAAGCCGGTGATCGCCCTTTCATACCATGAGCAGAAGTTTATTCCCTTAATGACCGGAGTGGGGTTGGCAAAATACTGCCAGCATATTGACCATTTAGATGTCGATAAGTTGATCCAACAATTCATCGAAATCCAGAAGAATGCCCATAACCTCAAGCCCTACATTAAAGAGAAGACAGAAGAGTATCGTAACGCTTTGGATGAACAATACAATATTATCTTCAGTGATGTTTAAGCCGAGTTACTGAATGCAATAATTCGAATTTACCACAAGAAAAGATGGTGTCCTGAAAGTTTTATGCTTGAGTGCACACAGTGATGATATTGAAATTGGCTGTGGAAGCATGATGTTGCGGCTTTCAGCAGAACATGATGGTGTTGAAGTCTATTGAGTAGTTCTTGGATCAAGCGGCCAAAGAGATGGAGAAGCAATTGCGAGCGCAAACAGATTTTTGGCCAATGCAAAAAGGAAAAAAATCATCATAAAGAGTTTCAACGAAAGCTTTTTTCCCTACGTTGGGGGAGAAATAAAAAACTTTTTTGAAAAGCTAAAAAAACAGGTATCTCCTAATATCATTTTTACTCATTATCGTAATGACCTCCACCAGGACCATCGCGTGGTTTCGGAGTTGACGTGGAATACTTACAGAGATCGTTTGATTCTTGAATATGAAGTTATAAAGTACGACGGCGACCTCGGTACACCCAATTTTTTTGTCCATTTAGACGAAGCTATTTGTCAGAAGAAAATTCGCCTCATTATGGGCTCTTTTAAATCCCAGCCGAAAAGGGATTGGTTTACAGCGGACGCTTTCTTATCAATACTCAGAATCCGCGGCATAGAATCTAAAGCCCCCGAAAAATACGCCGAAGGGTTCTATTGCAGAAAATTGGTACTTTAGGGAGAGACTGCTGTTTGGTTTGTTGTCATTAACACCATTCCATTATTCCAATATCCCCCTGAGCTCAGCGAGGGAAAAGTGTTTCAATCCTTTCTATCCAGAATTGTAAAATTGAGAATTTTCGGAAAATCTCCGGTAGGCGCTTATTTGCGATTGAATAAATGGGTTTGGGGCTATCTCCCCACTTCCATAACGACACTTCCTCCAATGCGCATCTATGGCAGTTTTTTGCATACTTTAGCTCTCCTGCAGGCTGATAGGAGACAGTTCTTCGGAACTTTCTTTCTTCGGAACCGCCCGCAACTGGGGTTGATTCAGCGCCTTTCTGCTCAGAAAAGCAATGGCTGTCCCTTGATAATTTCCGTTTTGGCATGTAGTAATGGGGCTGAGGTATATTCCATCCTTTGGACAATTCGCTCAGCACGGTCGGACTTGAAAGCCATCATGCATGCCGTGGATATCTCCAAAGAGGTCTTGGAATTGGCCAAAAAAGGAGTTTATCCCCTGGAAAATCCTGAATTAGTAGAACAGCCGATTTTTGAGCGCATGACCGAAGAGGAGATGCGGGATATTTTTGACAGGGAGGGGGACCATGTAAGAATTAAGTCATGGATCAAGGAGGGGATAATCTGGCATCTTGGGGACGCCGGAGATCCCGATATTGTTGGTGTCCTAGGACCTCAAGACATGGTGGTGGCAAACAACTTTCTTTGCCATATGGATCCATCGGAGGCAGAAAGATCTCTGCGCAACATCGCACGATTAGTTAATCCAGGTGGATATCTTTTTGTCTCAGGAATCGATCTGGACGTTCGAACAAAGGTTGCACGTGATCTGGGCTGGAAACCGCTCCAAGATTTTATAGAAGAAATTCACCATGGTGACCCTGTCTTGAGAGCTGACTGGCCTTTTAAATGGTGGGGCCTTGAACCTCTCGACAAGAGAAGGAACGATTGGCAGCTCCGGTATGCCTCGGGTTTCCAGTTAGGCGAAAACATTTGAGGAAGAATTTTCATTCCCCAAAAAACCTGCCACTCTCACTGAGGAAAATGTGTTTAACCGAAAGGCTCTATAGTAGAAAAGTAATAATCATGTGTAAGGCCCCGGCTCTGCCGGAGGTTCATGACTAGTTAAACATATTTATGATTATGTCATCACCCTCTCAAACATATGACTCCACATTTTCTGTTGGATGAGGTGAACGGAAATGTGCACCAGATCAGAGAAGGAGAAAGACAACAAAGCGCGAATACTAATGTTCTCTCAAAGGAATATTTATGAAAAACTTCATTACAGATGTTCCTCGTATGAATTTGAAGACATAATTCATGAAATCGATTCAGTAGATTTACTTGCACCCCAGCCTAATAAATGGTTTAAATACGGCACTAGAATTGCGGGCCGAATTGCAAAAGATTATGCTATCGCTCTAAATCCTGGTATTCCTAATATAAGACTAAGAAAAAATTATGACGTATTCTTTGTAGTATGCCACTTCGCAAAGGATTTGTTGCATGTAAAAAGTGTTGAAGGATGGCGAGATCACTGTAAAACAGCAATATGCTGGTTGAATGAAATTTGGCTTTCTGACATGTACAAAGAGAGATGCTTTCTGAAACTTTTGTCGAAATTCGACCATGTCATCATTAATTGCAGTCAAAGTGTTACTGCAGTTAATGAAATAATCCGGGGTGAATGTGTTTATTTACCTCCCGGTATAGATGCGATTCTATTTTGCCCGTACCCAAAATTACTTCCGCGATTGATTGATGTTTACAGTATTGGACGTAGATTAGAAGAAACACATCAGACACTCCTAAGAATGGCTGAAAACAATGAAATATTTTATGTTTATGATACGATAGATGGAAAACAGGTTATTAACCCAAATCAACACAGAGTTCTGTTAGCGAATATGGCAAAGAGGAGTAAGTATTTTATTGTAAACCCAGGGAAAATTGACTCTCCTGAGGAAACGAATAGGCAAAGTGAGATTGGATATAGATATTTTGAAGGAGCTGCCTCAGGTACAATTATGATAGGAGAAACACCCAAGAATGAACAATTTGCGAAAGTTTTCGACTGGACGGATGCAGTGATCCACCTGCCTTTTGGTTCTGATAAAATAGATAAAATCATTAACGAACTCGATAAACAGCCTCAAAGACAAGCAGAAATACGGAAAAACAATGTAATACAATCCTTATTGCGACATGATTGGGCGTATCGCTGGAAGCAAATTCTTAATATCGCAGGCCTCAAACCAACACCAGAATTGGAGAATCGTGAAAAAAGATTGCAACAAATGGCCGAACAAATAGGTAACGCAAAATAATGCACGGGTGGACAATTATTACATTTTTCCCCTTTTTCTTTTTAAGATATCTTCCTCTAGATTATCCCATAGAGATAGCCACATTTTGAATGAACCCCAATTGAGCCGCTCTACAAAAAATAAGAAATTTGGATTGACTAGATAATTCTCCGCATGTGCCCTTCTTCATCCCCATTAAGAAGGAGCTGGAAAAAAGAGGGCACTCAGTTTTCCTCACAACTCGAGATTGTTTTCAGGTATGCAGTCTCGCTGACGATTATGAATTGAATCACAAAAAGGTAGGAAAGCATTATGGAGCGAATAAGTTGCTGAAGGTTATTGGTACGGTATGGCGAAGCACCAAATCGATGTTAAATGGTTTTATAAAAAGAAAAAAGTCTTCCATAAAAAATTATAAATGATTTTATGCCATAAAAATATTTGCATTTAATCCATGAACCTTGAACCTGTAACAAGGAGGCATCTATATGCTTAACATTGCCCAAATAGGTGTTGGCTACTGGGGACCAAACCTTCTTAGAAATTTGGTTGCGAATAAAAGTTGCAGAGTAAAGACAGCCGTTGATCTGTCGAAAGAACGGCGTGAATATGTGAACAGTCTTTATCCAGCTATTCAAGTAACTGATGATGTCAATCAGGTATTCCAGGATCCTGAAGTAAACGGTGTAGTCATTGTTACCCCAGTGAAAAGCCATTTTGACCTGTCTGTGAAGGCACTTGAGGCAGGAAAACACATTCTGGTAGAAAAACCCTTGGCCACGAGCGTGGCTGAGGTCGAACAGGTTGGTAAAATTGCACAGAAAAAGAATCTGGTGGTTATGGTGGGACATACGTTTCTTTATAACGCCGCTGTGCGCTATGTGAAACAAATGATTGATTCAGGGGGAATTGGCGATGTCCGTTATATTTACAGCCAGAGGTTGAATCTGGGACGTATACGCTCCGATGTCGATGCGTTATGGAATTTTGCGCCCCATGATATCAGCATTATTCAGTATTGGCTTGGCGATCCGGATCCCATTTCAGTCGTTAAACGTGGGGTTGATTATATCCAGGAAAGGATTGATGATGTCGTCTTCATTAATATCCTTTACCCGAAGAGAATTATGGCCAATATCCATGTGAGTTGGCTCGATCCGCAGAGGGCCCGCTCAATGACAATCGTGGGTTCCAAAAAAATGGTTGTCTATGACGACACAGCTGAAAACAAAATTGCTATTTATGATAAAGGGATAGACCGGAAGGCCGTGTTGGGAAAAAACATGGATTATGACAACCCACATTTTCAGACGTTTGATCACAGATCTGGAGACGTGCTTCTACCAAAGATCGATTTCAAGGAACCACTTAAGGTTGAAATTGAACATTTTATTGACTGTATACAGAACGGAACGAAGTGTTTGACAGGTATCGATCACGCTAAAAAAGTGGTGCAAATCCTGTCAACTAATAGCATGTAATGTTGTTAAGAGTTAATGGGCTACAGGGACAAACGGGTTAAGGGTTGGTGTTTCGAATCACTCTTGTGCAAAATTAGTTTTTCACCACAGAGGCACGGAGGACACAGAGAAAGAATTGTTTGTTTGGCGGGGAGATACCGCCAAACAAAAAGCAATCTGTCTCAGGTTTTCAATTTTTGGGCTTACACCGTGGGACCTTTTGGAGAATCGCCATCTCCCGATTCTCCCAAAATCATAACCCGCTCTACGATCTCTGTGCCTCAAGCGAATCCTTACTTCTTAATGACGAGCGGGTGGTGAGATATAATCTATTTTATGCTCATGGTTGCCGCTTTGCTGCACAATACGAGTAATTAAATGGAGAATAGAAAGAGGATAAATATTGCCCTGATTTGTACCCGAGGTGGGCATTTTGAACAAATGACGAATCTATCCGATTTCTACAGACATTACAACCATTTCTGGATAACCAACAGAAACAAACAGACCGAGAGCCAACTGAAGAATGAAAGGACATACTATATAGAACAGGCTCACTTTAAAAAACCTTGGACGTATCTATACCACGTGGCACCCGTGTTAAAAATATTTCGCAGTGAAAAACCAACGCATATGCTGTCGACGGGATCGGGGCGAACGGCTTTCATTCCTTTCTTACTCTCTCAGCTTTTGAAGGTAAAATTCATTTACATTGATACATTTTCTCGAGTGCACGGCCATTCAATATTTGGTGCGTTTTTGCTCAAAACGGGGAACAAGATATTTACGCAATGGGAAGATCCAGAGCACGAAAATGCAATCCATATTGGACCAATATTCAAACAGCAAGGAGAATACAATAAACGCAATGACTCTAAATACATATTCGTTACCGTGGGCACGAGAATTGAGCCGTTTACAAGACTCTTGAAAGGAGTCGAAGATTTGGTGAAGAAGGGCAGCATAAAGGAAAGGGTTATTATGCAGGCGGGGCATACAAAATACAGCTCCGACCATGTCGAGATATTTGATTTCTGGACTCCTGAAAAGATTGACGATCTCATCCTGAATGCAAGATATGTGATCACCCAAGAAAGTGCAGGCATCGGTGCCCAATGCTTGAAATATAGAACAAAGTTTATAGTTATGCCCAGGGATTATCAGTATGGAGAACTCCCAACAAGAAGTGATATGAGAGAAGATTTGCATTACAAGCTCGAGGAATTGGGGTACACAAAAGTTGTGAAAAATAGAGGTGAATTGGAAAAGGCTATCTTAAATATAGAAGACTTAAAGGTTGGATTTAATTTCGATAATACTCTGGCAATACAGACACTCAAAAAAATAATAGAAGCAGGGGCCAGTAGTCAGTAGTTAGAGATCAGTGCAACCGGAAAATACATCATACATCAAGACGAGGAAAGGGATGATTAAGAGTTACAGGGACTTGGAGGTTTGGAAGAAGGCCATGGATCTGGTAGTCACATGTTACAAAATAACCAGGAAATTCCCCAGGAGTGAAATTTATGGGCTCACAAGTCAGTTACAAAGGGCTGCCGTTTCCATTCCGTCAAATATCGCTGAAGGACATCAACGACAACACAGCAAGGAGTTTCTTCAGCATTTGTCGATTGCTTATGCCCCGCTTGCCGAATTAGAAACCGATGTCGAGATCGCCAGAAGATTGGACTATATCGCTGAAGATCAAACCAATAATGTTTTTGCTCAGGCAGCAGAAATCGGCAGGATGATCAATGGGTTGAGGAAATCGATAACAAACAGGGACCAATAGACAGTCGCCAGTGATCAGTATTCTGGCCCAGGTCCCTGGCTAACCTGACAGGTGACCTCTGGTATTGATTCCTGACTCCTGGCTCCTGGCTACTGACCTCTAGTTTTAGTTCCTGACTCCTGGCCCCTGGCCCCTAATCCCTGAAGGAGGAAGCATGAATATTCCTTTGGTTGATTTAAAAGCCCAATATGAATCCATCAAAAATGGAATCGATTCTGCTATCTCAGAGGTAATATCAAAATCTGCTTTTATTGGCGGGCCGTTTGTTGACTCGTTTGAGAAGGCCTTTGCCTCGTTTTGTAATGTGAAACATTGTGTTGGGGTAGGTAATGGAACAGATGCTCTGTTTATCGCTCTGAAGACTTTAGGGGTCGGTCCGGGAGATGAGGTCATCGTTCCGGCTAATAGTTTTATTGCCACTTCAGAAGCGGTAACCTTGACCGGAGCGAAGGTTGTTTTTGTGGATATCAATCCTAAAACCTACAACATGGATCCCAATAGGCTTGAGGAAGAATTAAAGAAGCGCCTCGCTCCTGGCTCCTTGCACCTTGATCTTCGCCCTAAGGCCGTGATCCCCGTCCACCTTTATGGCCAACCTGCAGACATGGACCCTATCCTGCAGATTGCCAAAAGGTATGAACTCAAGGTTGTCGAAGATGCTGCGCAAGCTCATGGATCTGTTTATAAAGGCCGACCAATAGGATCAATCGGTGATATGGCTTGTTTTAGCTTTTACCCGGGGAAAAATTTGGGGGCCTATGGAGATGGTGGAGCAATCGTAACAAATGATGAAAATTTGGCTTCAAAGGCAAGGATGTTTGCCAATCACGGACGAATCGATAAATATGACCATTTGATGGAGGGCGTTAATAGCCGTTTGGATGGTCTACAGGCAGCTATATTGGGGGTTAAATTGAAACATCTACCCGAATGGACGGAGAAACGGAGAAAGAACGCCTACTTATATAATCAGTATTTGAATGATATGGATTTAATCACCCCCGCGGAGACAGATACTGTGAAGGCGGTCTATCATTTGTATGTGGTGAGGACCAAAAAAGAGGTGCGCTTAAAACTTCAGGAGTACCTAAGATTCAAAGGCATTTCGACAGGCATTCACTATCCGATTGCGTTACCCAATCTCAGAGCCTATACCTATTTAAATCACAACGAAAATGATTTCCCTGAAGCAAGCAAGGCTTCCCAAGAGATTCTGTCATTGCCAATGTTCCCGGAACTAAGAGCTGTGGAAATACAATTTGTTGCTGATCAAATTAAAGAATGCCTCTATAGAAAATCGTAAAGTTGTTTAGTAGTTCGGCATCTATCCAAAGGGATAACTCTACATGACAAAAAATGATTTCATAGTTGATTTTGATGACCTTTTACTTATAACTGGGTCAAATGGTTTTATTGGTTCAAAGGTAGTCGAAACCCTCCTAAGTTATGGATTTAGGAATTTACGTTGTTTTATAAGACCTTCGAGTGACATTACTGCATTGAAAAGAATTTTGGAATCGAGAAATGATACCACAGGCGTTCAAGTGATTGAAGGGAATCTGTTATCTCGTGATGACTGTGAAAAAGCGGCTAAAGGAGCTTATGTGATATATCATCTGGCGGCTGGATCGGAAAAATCGTTTGCTGGCGCCTATATGAATTCTGTTGTCACTACAAGGAATTTGCTTGATATGGTGGTGCATCACAACTGTATTAAGCGCTTTGTTAATGTCAGTTCTTTTTGCGTTTACTCAAAAATTAACATGAAGCGAGGCGGATTGCTGGATGAAACATGTGGAATGGAGACTCGGCCTAGGCAGAGGGGGGAGGCATACTGTTATGGGAAGGTGAAGCAAGAAGAGTTACTTATTGAATACGGCAAGAAATACGCTCTTCCTTATGTAATTTTGCGCCCCGGTGCAGTATTTGGTCCAGGAAAGAAAGAGATCACAGGAAGAGTCGGAATTGGGACCTTTGGGGTATTTCTCCATTTAGGGGGTTCAAATAGAATCCCTTTCACCTATGTCGACAATTGTGCTGAGGCAGTCGTATTGGCTGGCTTGAAGGAAGGTATTGACGGTGAGGTCTTTAATATTGTGGATAGCCAACTTCCAACAAGCAGGGATTTTTTAAGGATGTATAAAACACATGTGGGGCACTTTAAGTCCATCTACGTTCCCAAAATGGCGAGCTACTTTCTTTGTTATTTATGGGAAAAATATTCAGAGTGGTCAAATGGGCAGATGCCGCCGATATTTAATCGTAACCGATGGTGCAGCGATTGGAAGGGAAGTCAGTACTCTAACGTTAAATTAAGGGAACTCTTAGGGTGGAAGCCCAGGGTTTCGTATAGTGAAGCGTCCAAGCGCTATTTTGAATACTGTAAAGAAATGGATAAGAAAAATGCTTAGAATTGGAATCATTGGCTGCGGGAAAATAGCAGACACTCATGCAGAGCAAATTCAACGGATTCCAGATTGTAAGATCGTTGGTGTCTGTGATCAAGAAGAATTGATGGCGAGACAATTCTGTGAAAGGTATGACGCCGAGAAGTATTTTAGAGAAGCGAGGGAATTATTGCAAGGATCTCAACCTGATGTAATCCACGTTACAACCCCTCCTCAAAGTCATTTTGAGATAGGGAAATTATGCTTGGAGGCTGGGTGTCATGTCTATATCGAGAAGCCATTTACGCTTAATACCGAGGAAGCTGAGATATTGATAAAGTGCGCCACTGAGAAGAATTTGAAGATAACAGTTGGTCATGATGCCCAATTCAGTCAGGTTGCATTGCGAATGCGTGAATTAATAAAAACTGGCTTTCTTGGAGGTGCTCCTTCCCACATGGAAAGCATTTATTGTTATGATTTTGGCGACATTCGTTACACAAAAGCACTTTTAGGAGATAAAACACACTGGGTCAGGATGTTACCGGGGAAATTGCTTCAGAATGTAATCAGCCACGGCATCTGCAAAATTGCAGAGTTTTTGACAGGTGATACTCCTGAAGTATTGGCTTATGGTTTTACCAGCCCTTTATTAAAGACGATTAATGAGGTAGGGATTATCGATGAACTAAGGGTTATTATTCATGATAATAAAAACACCTCGGCATACTTCACTTTTTCGTCACAAATAAACCCAGTGTTACATCAATTTAGAGTCTATGGCCCAAAGAATTCTTTAATTGTCGATGAAAATGAACAGACAATTATTAAGATTAAGGGAGGTAAATATAAGAGCTATTTAAATTATTTCATTCCTCCTTATATTCTTGCTAAGCAATACCTTGGAAATTCGATGAATAATATTACACAGTTTATCAAAATGGATTTGCACATGAGCTCGGGTATGAGAAATTTAATAAAGACATTCTATCATTCGGTTAAATATGACGCCCCATTACCCATCCCGCCCAGGGAAATAATATTGACATCAAGAATAATGGATTCCATTTTCGAACAACTGAACTTTGTTCAAAACACAAAGAGGTTAAGGTGATCATGGATTTCAAGCAGTATTCGTACGTGTTGATAACGCCTGCCCGGAATGAAGAAGGATACATCGAAAAAACAATCCGGTCAGTAATATCACAGACTGCGCTCCCAAGAATATGGATTATTGTCAGTGATGGCTCAACGGACCGTACAGATGAAACTGTGAATCAATACGCAAAAGAAAATCCATGGATGGAATTATTGCGAATGCCCGAGCGTAGAGACCGACAGTTTGCGGCTAAAGTTTATTGCTTTAATGCCGGTTACGAGAAGGTAAGGAACTTGGACTATGATGTTATAGGAAACCTCGATGCAGATATTTCTTTCGAGAAAGATTATTTTAAGTTCCTCCTGGCAAAGTTTGAAGAAGACCCGAAACTCGGTGTTGCAGGCACGCCGTTTGTTGAAGACGGAAATCATTACGATTACAGGTTTACAAATATTGAGCACGTTTCAGGAGCCTGCCAGTTGTTCAGGCGAGAATGTTTCGAACAAATAGGAGGGTATGTACCGATTAAAGGCGGTGGAATCGATTGGGTAGCGGTGAGCACGGCCAGAATGAAAGGATGGAAAACAAGGACTTTTACAGAAAAAGTATGCCTCCATCATAGAAAAATGGGGACGGGGAACAGCAACGCCATGATGGCCTGGTTCAGACTGGGTCAAAAAGACTACTTCTTAGGCAATCATCCTCTATGGGAAGTCTTCAGGACCCTCTATCAGATGACTAAAAAACCTTTTGTCATTGGTGGATCGTTTCTATTGTTCGGATTTGCATGGGCAGTTCTCAAAGGTGTCGAGAGACCTATTCCCAAAGAACTCATAAATTTTATTCGTAATGAACAGAAGAGCAGACTAAAAAAGGTATTTTTAAGTGGTCTAAAATTGAAGTTGTAACCTGAAACCTGTAACCATATTACCCTCGCCTTTTTCATTTATCCCCGATCCTTGGTCCTTGAACCTTGTTCCTTGTGCCTAGAACTTGATAACTCGTAACTTGTAACAGTATCTATCCCATTATTCCGTTTATTTCATGGTGATCCAGATGGTAACAGCAATGGAAATGAAACCAATCCTCGAAAGAAGCATCAAAAAAGTGGAGAAATGGGTTGAGCGTCATAATTATAAAGGGTACGAACCATTTGATGGTCTTTCCTCTTTTGTCAGACCATTGACATTTCACAAAACTTTTGCGGAAAGGATCCTACAGCAAATTGTCCGGCAAAGCCCGGTCAATCTTCGACCCTTGCTTGGGGTACAGCCTCAAGAGTCTACAAAAGGAAGAGGATATATGGCCTGGGGATATCTCACAATGGTGAAGATTACAGGCGAACAGGAATATAAAGAGAAAGCGATCAATTGCCTGGATTGGTTGATTAAAAATAAATCGCCTAAATATGAAAATTATAGCTGGGGAAATCATTTTGATTTTACCGGTCGAGGTGGAACCTATTTAAAACACCAGCCGATTATTGTTTGGACTGCCCTTATAGGACAAGCGTTCTTGGAAGGCTATGAGGTTTTGAATGAAAAAAGATACCTTGATGTTGTAAAAAGCATCTGTACCTGGATAATGGAACTGCCAAGAGAAGAAACTGAATTAGGAACCTGTATAAGCTACTTTGCGGACAGACAAAGTTCAGTGCACAACTCGAATATGCTGGGTGCCGCCATTCTTGCGAGAGCCGGAACAATTCTTTCTGACAACAAATATATTGACGTTGCGAGCCAGGCCATGAAATACAGCTGTTCCAGGCAGCTTCCTGATGGCGCGTGGTACTATGGAGAGGACCCAAAATACCATTGGATTGATAATTTTCATTCCGGCTATAATTTAGACAGCCTGAAGTGCTATGTTGAAAGTACAAACGACAAAAGCTATGAGAATAATCTCCGGCGTGGGCTTGAATACTTCAAGAAAACTTTCTTTGAAGAGAGTGGAAGACCCAAGTATTATCATAACCGTGTATACCCTGTTGATAGCCAATGCGCCTCGCAGGCAATTGAAACGTTAGCCAAATTTTCAGATTACGACGCAGCTTCGTTGGCATTAGGGTTAAAGGTTTCAAAATGGACAATTGAAAACATGCAAGACAGGGAAGGCTACTTTTACTATAGACAATATCCGTTTATTAAGGCAAAGACACCCATGCTTCATTGGGCTCAGGCAACGACATATAAAGCTCTGACAGTTTTATTATCGAAGGTAGGCGCCCGTGGAGCCACATGTTAATCATCAATGCCGATGATTATGGAAGAAATTGTTCTGCTACAAATAACATCTTATTTTGTTTCAAAAACGGGAGAATTACTTCAGCGAGCGGCATGATGTTTATGGCAGATTCTGAAAGATCAGCGGAGATGGCGTTGGAGCAGCAACTCGATGTTGGATTGCATTTGAATTTTACGGAAGAATTTAGCGGGGCTGTCAAATTAAGGAGGTTGATTGAATACCAGGCCTCAATTGCCGCCTTTTTGCGAAAAAATAAGTATAGCTTCTTAGTTTACAATCCTATGTTGAAGAAGTGCTTTGATTATGTTTTCAAGGCGCAGTATGAAGAATACGCACACTTATTCAAGGAGGTTCCAAGTCACGTTGATGGGCATCAGCACATGCACCTATGTACAAATATGATTTTTGGGCGAATAATTCCGCAGGGGACGGCGGTTCGCAGAAATTTTTCCTTTTTCCCTGGGGAGAAGGGTTTTCTTAACAGGCTTTATCGTTACATTGTAGATTCATGGCTTGAGCGTAGATATATTGTGACAGACTTCTTTTTCGGAATTCCGCGAACTGGTAAGGCCGAACTTTTACGCAGAGCGAAAAATCTTGCGCTCGATTCAAGCGTTGAATTGATGGTTCACCCAGAAAGGCATGAAGACTTTGAATACCTATCGAGTGAACAATATCTTCAAATGATGTCAATTGTTGGAACGGGCACATACATTAACTTGCGCGAAACGATGAGGACTTTTGCAGAGGAACAGGGTTCGCCAAAAAACTCGCGGAGCTATGTGAAGAATAGACCGGAGCTTTAATAAGAAAGGACGAAATGGGTTTATTAGTAAAGACTGAATACATAGGCCAAGTTTGTAAGTTTCGCAGGTGAAGAGATGGAAAAAGTATGAGAGAATTGCATCCGGATTATTATTCCGAGTTTGATAGTGTTAATGAAGCAGAATGGTATGGCGTAATGCGTGGGTTCGACGACGCAAATATCTATCAGACATGGGTTTATGATTCAATCAGATGTGGTGTAAAAAATATCAGTCATTTGCTATTGAGGAGGAATGGTTGTGTTGTGGCTGCAGCGCAAGCCAGGATTCTTGAATTGCCTATAATCGGTCAAGTTATGGCTTACGTTCGTTGGGCACCAATGTGGAAGCTACAAGGTGGAGAGGCAAGTAGTGAGGCATTTCGACAGGCTGTGCGAGCGCTCCGCAATGAATATGTATTGAAAAGAGGGTTAATATTAAGATTACGCCCCGTTTTATTCAAAGATGATTCCAATGAATTTCTCTCAATATTAAAAGAAGAAGGTTACATCGAATTAGTTGAAGCGGAAGGGGATAGAACTTTATTAATGGACATTAGGCAACCTTTAGAAGTAGTACGGAAGGGCGTTAAGGAGAGGTGGCGTAATTACTTGAACCGTGCTGAAAGAGACAATTTCGAGGTTATTGAAGGCTGTCGGGATGACTTGTTTGAATCCTTTATTGAAATCTACGGAGAGATGCTTAATCGGAAGAAATTTATTCAACCCAATGATATCAATGAGTTTCGGTCAATTCAGAAGGAATTGCCCGATGATTTTAAGATGAAAATAATGCTTAGCCGATCGAATGGTAAGATAAGCAACGGTCTTATTTGTAGCGGAATAGGTAACACCGGCGTATATCTTTTTGGGGCTACAAGTGATGCGGGTTTAAAAAATAGAGGAGCATATTTGCTTCAATGGAAAATGATTGAATGGCTAAAGAAGAACGAGCGCTCTTACTACGATCTCAATGGTATAAACCCAAGAACAAATCCCGGAACATATCAGTTTAAGACCGGTCTATGCGGAAGAAATGGGCAAGATGTTTACTTTTTAGGACAATTTGATGCCTGTCCAAATCTTATTATTTATTTTCTTCTGAGATGGGGTGATAAATTTAGGGCTACATACCGACGATCAAGGAGAGTTGCCAACAGGGTACTTCGTCATCGAGACCGGGCTCAACCAGATTAAATATGAATGGACGGGCGAGCATCGATAGCCAAGATAATGCATGGTAGGAATAAAAAAGGGAAAAGCTGTCAATAATTAGAAGGGTATCAGAATGATTAGTTATAAATGAGAGTATGGAGACCAGATATGGGCGGCAATTTAGTGCAAGTAGGCAAAGAGGAAATACGAGTGAAAGGCAAGCCAATTGAGGTTGCCTCAATACAAATTGACGAGAAAGTAATACTTATAACTGGTAAGGCAATCAAAATCGCGAAGCTGAAAGAAGAATGGTATGAAGACGTTGAAAGCCCGGCCTCGATAGTGAAACAGCTTGAAACTAGAAGGGCAAAGGCAGATATCTTTACCTTCTGGCAAAGACTTCCTGACACTGAACCAAAGTTTCAATACCATATGGAATGGGAGTCAATTGCTGCCTTGCCTATTAAAACGTATGACTACTGGTTGAGTAAACAGGTAGATTCCAATACGAGGCGGGGAATAAAAAAGGCTGAGAAGAAGGGAGTAGACGTAAAGGTGGCTAATTTCGATGACGAGTTTGTAAAAGGAATAACCAATATATTCGGTGAGACACCGATTAGACAGGGCAAGCCTTTCTGGCATTATAAGAAAAACTTTGAAACCGTGAAGTTAGAAATGGCGGATAGATTGGATAAATCCGATTTTATAGGAGCTTACTACAACGGGGAGTTAATCGGCTTTATTAAGCTCCTGCATGCAGGGAGATATGCCGATATGGTCGAAATTCTCTCAAAGGTCGAGCACCGGGACAAGTCACCCAATAATGTTTTGATAGCAAGGGCTGTAGAGCTTTGCATTGAAAAGAGGATTCCATATCTTGTGTATTCATTGTGGCCGAGAGGGAGTCTAGGGGAATTCAAGCGGCGGAATGGTTTTGAGAAAATAGATTTACCGAGGTATTATATTCCCGTCACACTCAAAGGCAAGGTAGCTCTGAGGTTGGGTCTGCATCACGGGATAAAAGATATAATTCCAGATAGATGGAAAGATCGTTTGGTGGATGTTAGGCGTAAGTATTATACAAATAAATTCACTGAAAGTACCTGATTAGGTTTAGGATATGGCCCCTGTAGAAGCACTTTTATTAACTACCTTTATTATTTGCTACCTCCTTTACGATGACTGGAAGAGACGTCCAAACGTTTCGTATGCCCTTTGGATTCCCTTGATTTGGATGATGATTACCGGGTCGAGAATGCTTTCTCATTGGTTCTCTGGCGGAACTGTGGAGATATCGACTGATGCCTATGCCTATCTGGAAGGGAGTCCATTTGATAGGATTGTGTTCATAATGTTAATTATCGCTGCTGGAATCACATTACTGAGAAGAAATGTGGAATGGGGAGAAGTGTTAGGCAGGAACAAATGGATCGTTTTGCTGGTTTTGTACTCATTTATCAGTATCGCCTGGTCGGATTTTCCAGATGTGTCTCTTAAACGCTGGATCAAAATGATCGGAGTTTTCCTTATGACGCTTGTTGTTTTCACCGAAGATGATCCTGTTGAAGCACTTAGGACTTTAGGCAGAAGATGTGCATTCATACTGATCCCTATGTCCCTTACTCTTTATAAGTATTTTCCAGGGATGGGAAGAGGATATCATCCCTATACAGGTGAATTGAGCATTTTAGGTGTAACAAATAGTAAGAATAGCCTTGGAGCATTATGTTTGGTTTGTGGTCTTTTTCTGATCTGGGAACTATGGACAAGAAAGGATAGTAAAAATACAAAATTTAGTACAAATAAATTTGCAATCATCTTTTTGATATTTCCTATTCTCTTTTGGCTATTATACAAGGCAAATAGCGCCACGGCCATTGCCTGTTTTATTATTGGTATTTTCACTTTTTATATAATGAAAAGAGTTACTCAAAGGAATAAAACATTTCTTGGCTTCGTGCTGATTGAAGGCATTCTAATTGTCGCTGGCCTTGAATATCTTTTTGATGGGCTGGGGTTTTATGTCCTCGAATTAGGGACAAAATTATTAGGTCGTGATTTAACATTTACGGGGAGAACAGACCTCTGGAATGATCTGATGAGCATGGCGGGAAGCCCTATGAGCGGGTATGGATATGGAAGCTTCTGGCTTGGAGAAAGAATGGAAAAAATGTGGCAAATGTATTGGTGGCATCCAAACGAGGCCCACAATGGTTTTATCGAGATCTATCTCGACCTGGGGATAATTGGAGTAATTATTTTGGGTGGGATAATCATATCAGCCTTCCGAAGCAAAATGAAAGAGGTAGATGAGAATATGACCCTTATGAGTCTCCGATGGACCTTGCTAATTGTATCTATCATGTATAACATAACAGAGTCTGCATTCCGTCCCGATCTTTTACTCTTCTTTATTTTCAATTTGGCAATTTTTCAAGTTCCCGCGAAATCAAACCAGAGATTAAGGCCAACACCATAATTGGACCAAGAAAAAGTATTTTATCGTACATTAGTGATTTTGAAAGCTAAACGAAGAGAGGCGGAAAAATGCTGATCACATTAATCGCTGCAGGAGGCGGTGATTTATACTATGAGCTAGGGTTATGTTTGGGAGTAGTCTCAAATGGAGTTCATGTAGATTATATAGGAAGCGACTCTGTTAGGAATGCCAATGTCTGGAAAAAAGAAAATGTGACATTTATTAATTTACGAGGAAGCCAAGACCCTGCTGCTAACATGGCAAGAAAACTATTTCGAATATTAATATTCTATTTCAGGCTTATAAAATATGCCTGGAAAACTGATTCGAGACTGTTTCATA
>Ga0214473_10001252_pt1 | contig 34108 bp, 33 predicted proteins | sample RVTome_7_FD_203509 | JGI IMG/M metagenome (GOLD analysis project Ga0214473, IMG submission 203509) | Soil microbial communities from uranium-contaminated site in the Upper Colorado River Basin, Wyoming, United States - RVT98D197 | ecosystem: Environmental > Terrestrial > Soil > Contaminated >... | reverse complement strand
GAACGATTGGCAAAATTCCCCATCAATATGAAAAGGGGGATGCAGATCATCACATAGTCGGAGCTGGTGCTCCATACGACTACCGGCAGATCCCCCAGCGCCGCCCGCAGACCCCTTACATACCATAACCCGAGGAATCCGGCTATGCCAAACGCGAAGGCCACTGGGACCCTCAGGAACATGAGGACAAACAAAAGGATAAAACCCAACAAACCAACTATCCAAGGTGATAGTTCCATATTCATTCAATCCTTTAACAGGCAACCGCTTGCGAACGCCAAACATCAACCTGCGCTACCAATTTCTATTCCGTGGGTCGTTGGAACAAAGAGGGCTTCCGCGCCAATTCCCTGAGCGATTCGATAAGATCCAGAATTAACTGTAAAAATAGACAGAACAAACCCAGTAACATGGCGGCTTTAAACGGCCACAAGGGCCAGCCGACGATATCGACCCATTCCTGAGTGCGATGAGAAAACGCCACCCATGGCCATGCGCGCCAGGCCATCAGTCCGACAATGATCACGCACAAGAAAGAAGTGACCACCCCTGTAACCTTCTTGGCCTTGGGAGGCAGGTAATTGTATAAAACATCGACGTCGGTATTCCCTTTCAAGGCCTGCGTATGCGCCAGGGTGAGGGCCACGCTGAGCGCGAGACACAGCGTGCTGATCTCAAGCGTGCCGGGGAGAGGGAGGCGAATGTACCTGCCGCTCACATCAATGACGGTCAGGATGGTGGCAATGAAAAGAGGGACAGCACCCAGGGCAAAGAGATACCGATTAACGGTTTGGATAAACCTGACAATCTGCATAAATTCTTAGGCCGGCAGGGATTACAGAATTTCTGCAATCGCTGCCGGCCTACCTCCGTCATATTCACCGCCGGTTTTTAGCTATGCTTACCGTGATTACTTTTTCCAGGGAGGATTCTCGCCCAGCTTGTTCAGAGCAGCCACGTATTCGGTCATAATCTGCTTGCCGGGCATACCCCTTTTATCCATGTCCTCAATCGCCTTGTCCCAAATCGGAAGCACGGCCGCCCTCGCCTTGTCGATTTCCGCCTGCGGCCAGTCGTAAATCGTGATACCGACCTTCTTCATCGTCTCGATTGCTGCGACATCGCCGGCTGCGAAAGCTCTCGGATTTCCGGCCTGAATGGTCATGATCTCTTCGGTGCAGATGGCCTGGAGATCCTTGGGCAGGTTGTTCCAGGTTTTTTCATTCATAAGAAGGACCACGGTGCTGAACACATTGGCATCAAAATTCAAGAGGTTTTTACCGAGTTCATAGATCTTATAAGCCACAAAAGAATCCCGCATCCAATAGACGGCGTCCATCGTGCCCTTGGAAAAGGCATCGTATACCTCCGTCGGGGTCAAACTGACCGGCGTCATGCCCAGAGCCTTTAAAGATTCTCCCTGATACCCGCCGGGATTCCTCACCTTGATTCCGGCCATGTCTTTAAGCGACATGGGTTTCTTGCTTCTGAACAAAAAGGCGTAGGAGGGGGTCCCGGTGGAAGCAAAGAAATGGAGGCCTTTCAAATCATTCTTTGCATAGCCTTTGTTGATCAGCTCGGTGATCGCTTTGTAAATGTTGACCGGGTCTTTGCCCGCGTAAGGCAGCATACCAAGAGAAGCAATCTGGTAAAGGTTGGATTGGGTGTAGAGCATGGTCCTGCCAAAATCGGCCACGCCGTTGATGAGCCCTTCGTACTCCTCCGCAGCTTTGAGAAGGCCTCCCGCGAAGTTCATCTGGAAGGTTATCCTTCCATTGCTCCTCTGTTCAATCCGCTTCAATGCGGGAATGACGGCGTTTTTCTGTCCGCCCGAAGCTTCAATGTCAGCTGTGCTGTATTTGAGCACGAATTTCTGCGTGGTTTGAGCTGAGGCATTCTGATATCCGAAACCAAACAGGATTACGAGAAAAAAAGAAATGACAATAGCCGTGAACCTTGTGTTTTGTCTCATTCCAGTCACCTCCAAATAGTGTTTTACGGCCCCTTTCAGTGGCCGGTGCTTCTGAATGAAAAAGAATAACAAATTCTCCAGAAAAGCCGCTGTGTATTATGCTGAGATGATTTATTTTCCCAATAGTTGCCTGCGCACCAAGAATTCTCTTTATAGCGAACTGAATATATTAAAGAGTAAATTGTGTGTCAAGTATAATTTAGATGGCTATGGTAATTCTCTATTATTATTCCCATCTTGCAGATTCCTTGAGTTCAAACTCATATCCGCAGTGTCCGGGGTGATCGAGAGAAATACCAGAACCATCGACATCAGTCTTTCTATCGCCATCTTCCTTCTTGATCACCATCATTGTGGAGTCATTGCGAACACTAATACAAATCCATCTATGCTCGCTCCACGATACCGGAGACTCCCATGCCGCCGCCTCCGCAGATGGCGATCATGCCGTATCTTGACTGGCGTCTTCTCATCTCGTTGAGGAGGGTGATGAGAATCCTGGCTCCGGTCGCTCCCAAGGGATGACCAATGGAGACACAAGAACCATTGACGTTTACCCGGTCATAATCCTTCTCGGTGATTCCTAATTCTCTCATATTGGCCAGGGCCTGGGCAGCAAAAGCCTCGTGTATCTCAATGAGGTCCATCTGCTGAACCGTCAGCCCGGCCTTTTTCAACGCCATTGTCGCTGCCACCGATGCCGACTTCCAGGCAGAACGCGGGTCAGCTCCGCTAAAGGCAAATGCCTTCAGCGTTCCCAAGGGCTCCAGGTTCAGTTCCTTCGCTTTTTTCTTCGACATCAGCACGCAGACAGCAGCACCATCATTCTCACCGGATGAGTTACCAGCGGTACAAACTCCGCCCATCACTGGTTTCAGCTTGGAGAGCCCTTCGAGAGTGCTGTCCTTGCGAGGCCGCTCATCCTCGCTGAACAATGTCGTCTCCCCCTTCCGTCCACCAAGAGGTACAGGAACAATTTCTTCCTTGAATTTGCCCGAGCCCATGGCCGCACAGGCTCTTTGATTGCTCAAGACCGCCCATCGATCGGCTTCCTCTCTGGTGATGCCGTATTCCTTGGCTGCGGTCTCTGCCCAACTCATCATGCTGGGTAAGATCCCGAATCGATCGTCTGGCTGTGACATAACACGACCCCGCTGGATTCTGTCATAGAAAGGAATCCCCCACATGGAAAGGCTGCCATGGCCGCGTGGCATGTCCCCTGTCCCGCCGATACCCCATCGAACGTCACCCTGCAAGTAAAATTCAGCAGTGCTCATGCTCTCCACACCCCCGGCCACAATGATGTCCGCATTGCCGCTCTGGATGAACATTGAAGCTACACAGACGGCATCAAAGCCGCTAGGACATCTTCGGTCAACTGTTAACCCGGGGATTTCGACTGGCCAGCCGGCCTTGAGGAGCGACATGCGAGCAATATTGACATATTCACCACTTTGGTAGTTCTGTCCCATAATGACCATGTCTATTTTATTAGCATCGAGCTTTGTCTTCTTGAGTACCTCATTGAGAACCAAGGCCCCCAGATCATAGGCCCGTACGCTTTTTAGGGAACCTCCGAAGTTCCCCACCGGCGTCCGAACGCCACCCACAATGACCACGTCTTCCATTTTTCTTTTTGGACCTCCTTTTAATGATTCTCACCGCCCACTCGTCCTCAGGGGAGGACTCGTTCGAGCCACAGAGGACGCTGAGACAGGGTGTTTTTTCTGGAGAATCGGTGAGAGGCCGATTCTCCAGAAGACCCAGGCCTGCGGCCATCAAAATGCCTGAAAGGCTGAGAACTTTTGATTTGGTGGCCTCTCACCACCAAATCAAAAACGATTCCCTCTCTGCGATCTCGGCGTCTTTGCGGTGAATGTAATCAATTTTATGCTCTCCTTAATAACTTCCATCCCTCTCACAAAAAACTACTTCCCTTTGAACTGAGGCTTTCTCTTATTGAGGAAAGCGCTTATCCCTTCGTTATGGTCTTCGGTGGCAAAGCAGAGGGCCCACTGAGTCTTTTCGAAAGCCAAGCCAGCCGCGAGGTCGGTATACATACCCCGGGTGATTGCTTTCTTGAGATACTTAATGATGATCGGGCTCTTGCTGACGATCGCCTCAGCGATCTCATTGACGGTCTCTTCCAGTTTGTCGTGAGGGACGACTTTATTGACAAAACCTATCCTTAAAGCTTCAGCCGCATCAATCATTCTTCCGGTGTACATCATCTCCTTAGCCCAGCCCGCCCCGATTAGCCTCGGCAGTCTCTGCGTCGCGCCCCCTCCCGGGAAGATGCCCACATTAATCTCCGGGAATCCGAATTTGGCCTTTTCCGAGGCAATCCGGATATCACATGCCAGGGCCAGCTCGCCACCGCCCGCAAGGCAATACCCGTTGATCATGGCGATGAGGGGGATATCCAGATTTTCCAGGTCTTGATAGAGCTGCTGCCCTAAGGTGGAAACAAACTCCTCGATCTCCACCGGGCTTGCGGTTGCAAGCTCGGTAATATCCATCCCGCTCATAAAGGCTTTGTCGCCGGCGCCTGTGATAATGAGCACCCTGACGTTCTCATCCTTTTTAAGGTCTTCCATGGCGATTCGGATTTCCCGCCGGGCCGCCTTGTTCAAGGCATTCCTGACTTCGGGCCGGTTAATCGCGATTTTGGCCGTCTTTTTGTCCTTGTCTTTGGTGTAGAGTATGTTGTGAAATTCCATAGGACCTCCTCTCGCAGGTTGCTGAAAAATGGCCATCTATCCCGCGCTTGGCGGGATTTCTCTCATCCTCGCCCTGTTAGATAAGAGGCTCCATACTCGGAGATGGAGCGAAAGCATAGTTGCCTCCTTGAAACATGGGCAACAAGGCTTTCACACATCTAACAGGGCAAGTCGTTGCGGCGTACAGCCAAGTACGCCTCACTCCTCAGGATTTCGGGCGCCCCCGCAAAGCGGGATTTCGCAAAGCTCAACTTGCATCTGCCTGCCTGCCGAAGCCTTGACGCAGGCAGGGCCCTTTTTGACCAACCTGGGAAAAATGATTTTTTCAGCAGTCTCCTCTCTAGCGTTTATCCAGAGCTGTCTCAAGTTGTGGCGACGAGAGCCTTTAAGCTGGCTTTCCTGGAGAGGGTGGTTCGGGAGGAGCCAGATTGACGAGACCCGATGCAAGACTCGCTGGCATCACCGAGGCCAGCTCTTCAAACGTCCATCGACCGCTCTTATAGATGGTCTTTATCTGGGTCGGTGAGGCGTAGAGACTGATCCGACCGGCGGTTGCAAAGAAAACCTGGCCGTTGATATTTGCGGCCTGGTCGCTGGCGAGATAGACGACGATTGGGGCGACATCTTCGGAGGCCCCGAAGATCCTTGTGTAAACTTCCTCGTCAGAAATGGTTACCACCTCTTCCTTCGTTACGAGACCACGTACCACCCCCATTTCCCGGGCACGCTCGGGAGTGACACTCCTCCAGATCCTGGTGTCGGCCTGGGGAGAGAGCGCATTGACGGTGATCCCATATCTCCCTAAGGATAGAGCGCAGGATTTGGTGAACCCGAGAACCCCCCCTTTTGCAGCACTGTAATTGGGTTGACCCGCATTGCCATCAATGCCAGCCTGGGAGGCGATATTGATAATCCGGCCCTTCCGCTGTTCCCGCATCGATGCCGCGGCAAACTTGGTACAGCCAAAGGTGCCTTTCAATATCACATCCACAACGGTATCCCACTCCTCCTCGGTCATATTCCAGACCATGCGGTCTCGGTTGAGACCGGCGTTATTCACCAGGATATCGATGGACCCCCAGCGATCGATCGCCGTTTTTATCAGTTTTTCACAGATGTCCATCTGGGCAACATTGCCATAAACGGCGATGGCTTCGCCCCCCGCCTGCTGAATGGTCCTGGCCGTCTCTCCAGCGGTGCCCCCCTTCGTTTCGGCACTGCGGTTATTGACCACGACTTTGGCTCCCGCTTCAGCGAGGCCGATGGCAATGGATCTCCCTAAACCCTGCCCCGAACCCGTCACAACAGCTACTTTTCCTTTCAGAACCACGCGAACACCTCCTGAAATCGTTAAGAGCAATTGAACCTAATACAAAGGTATTTAATCCGTTTTGCATGTCCCTCAACATCATCTCCGTTCACGCCAGCTTCAAAAGTTTGGCTGCGTTACCACCCAGAAGAGCATCCATCACCTCCTTGGGAAATTCGATGCCAGCAGCCCTGACCGACTCTGGAATCTCGGTAAAGGCTTTCACCCATTTATCCTGAGGGACGAGGCCCTTGAGTGCCGGGAAATCGCTGCCAAACATGACCCTCTGCCAGGACACGCGGTTTAAAAGGCCCCTTAACTCCTTATAGAAATCCAGAGGGCGAAGAAACTTAGGCTGCCACAAAGAGACATCGAGGTAAACATTCGTGGCGTTGGAGCAAATGGCAGCAGCTTCGTTTTGCCACGACAGGCCAGCGTGGGCAAAAACCATCGGGATCTCAGGAAAGTCCATGGCGACCTCCTGGAGATGGATCGGTTGTGTGTATTTGAAATAGAATGGCTTCAGTATCTCTCCCGCGTGAAAGATGATGGGCACCCCCAGCTCGGCGGCCTTCTCATAAATAGGGTAACAAATTTTATCATTGGGATAGAACCCGACGGCGGCATGTACTTTGATTCCTTTCATGCCATATTCGGTAATAAATTTCTCAATCAGTCTGGGTGCCCCGGGCCGCCTCGGGTCAATGCCGGCGAAAGGAATCAGCCGGCCGGGATGTTTCTTGGCGACGTCTGCGTAGAGCTTGTTGATCTCTTCGATCTTCAGCCTGGGCTCGCCCATATAGCGGGCTGTTCCCCAGTCATTCACAATCAGGACGCTGGCATCGATCCCGACCCTGTCCATCTCTTGAATGATCATGTCACCTGACAGGTCATAGTACTCGGGCAGCCGCTGCCGGACGCGCTCCTGAGGGCGGTTGGCGAGCAGCGCTGCTGTCTGCACCCAGCCGTCCCAGAAAGCCTGAGAGTGGGTATCGGGGTGTATGAGATGGGCATGCATATCGATGATCATTCTAATCCTCCTTAAACGTTGATACTGCCATTAAGGGGAAGCGAACTCTTCTTTGATGAAAGACTCTGGAAATGCTCCTTGGCAGTGTCAGAAACGTAAGAAAAATAGTTAACCTTTCTTATCCCATTGGGCGCCATGGCACAGGCTATGGGCAAGGATGGAGTAGTCCATGGCTGTCTCCAGATCGGTGGTCAACCACTTATTGATGACATCCTTCTGCACGGCCAGCGCGGTGGCGTCCTTGCCCGCCAGCTTCGCTGCCAGCTCTTTGACCCTGGCATCGAGCCTGGCAACGGGGACGACGTCGTTCACCAAACCGCACCTCTCCGCTTTCTGGGCGTCAAAATAATCGCCGGTCAAACACATTTCTTTGGCCCGGAAGATACTCATGGCGCGGCTCAGGAGGATCGCCTCGACATTTGAAACGACGCCGACGTTTATCTCCGGCATGGAAAACCGCGCGGTCTCCGACGCGACAACCAGATCACACGAGAGCATCAAATCCAGACCTGCCCCGAGGCAATAGCCATTCACGGCGCAGACGACCGGTTTCAACAGATTTCGGATGCCCTTCAGCGTTTCATGGAGCAATATCCCATTATCCCCCGGGGTCTGAGCCATCTCCTTGATGTCGGTGCCGGCGCTGAAGGCCCGGTCCCCCGCAGCCTTGAAAACGACCACTCTCACGTTGCTGTCGTTTCTTATAGCGTTGATCGCCTCCTGTATCTCCCTCAACATTTTCCTGGTGATGGCATTCATTGCGTGAGGCCGATTCAGAGTGATCGTGGCGATGTTGTCCTCCCTCTCTACAATGATCGTCTCATAGCTCATGTTTCCTCCTCCCTCCTTTTCGTCCGTGTCATGGCGACAAGATGAGGTCACCTGGTGTCGTGTCTTATCCGTAGATTTTCAAAGGCCTCGCCATCCAGGCCGAGCGAGGGTATCTTCATCGCTTTACGAATGCGGTTATTTTGGAAACGTACGATTAAATACGCGTGTTGTCGAAGGAGGAATAGAATATTCATCATCCACCAGTAGCTTGGCTGCAGCAAAAGGTTGCCGCCGTAAAGCTCTTCCGATACCCGCGCCCGTCGCTCCGCAGCCACTTCTACCAGGTCTTTGTAGTAGCCGCGGGAAACTGCCGCCTTAAGCCAGTTCACCCAGTCACCCCCCCACAGACTGCTGAAGACTGCCTGGGGCTTGGCTGCCATGATCGTCGTGACATAGGGTCCAAAGTCCGTGGTGCCGAACTTAGACCAGGCTTCCCCAAGAACCTCTATTTTGGGATTCAGCTTCTTGAGTTCCCCCCCAGAACCAGGCGTAAATATCATGGCCGTAGATGTAGTCAGGCCCAATGATGTCCCATCTCGTCAAGTCGGGTCTTTCTTCACCAACGTATCGAGCTAACGACCGCGTTCTAAAACTTTCGAAATCTGCCTGGCTGCTCCGTTTTTGCCCGTAAGTTTCCATTGCGACACAGCCTCTCATTGAGGGGTTCATGATTCTTGTCTTGCTTCTACACGGCGCGCTCGCGCCGTTGGCTCTACCCGAAGAACTCCTTTGCCTGCTTCTTCAGTTCATCGCGGAAGTTGGGATGCGCAATCGCGACCAGTTCATTCGCCCGCTCGCGCTGGGTTTTCCCGAGCAGCCTGGCAATGCCGAATTCACTGACCACGTAGTCGGCAAAGTAGCGGGGAACACTGACGACGGTGCCTGGTTCATGCTGGGCCACGATTCGCGAGATCGCTCCACCGAGCCCTGTGGAGCGGACACAGGTGACGGCTTTTCCACCTTTGGAAAGGGTCGCACCAATGTGCTGGTCCACCTGCCCCAGCGCCCCATTCCACATGCGGCCGGCGAACACGGTCTCGGCGTTTATCTGACCGGTCAGGTCGATGGAGATGGCGCTGTTGATAGCCACGTAGTTATTCACCGAGGAAACAGTCTTGATGTTTGTGACGTAGTCCACCCCGTAGACTTCAATGAGCGGGTTGTTGTCGCACCAGGCGATCTCTTTCTGAGAAAGGCCCATCAGCGTGGTGAAAACGGATTTGCCCTGGTGAAGATTTTTCCGCTTGTTCGTAATGATCCCATCCCAGATGGCCTTCACCAGGCCGCGACACGCCATCTCGGTGTGGATGCCCAGGTCGTGTTTGCCTTCGAGGACCCCACATCTGACGAGCTGCGCGCTCGGTGCGCCCCCCCCGAATTGGAGGACATCTCCGTCCTCGATGATTTCCGAGACATATCCCGCGATTGTCTTCACATCCTCCTCGGGCTCAGCCGTTCCGATCATCTTCGGCGCAAAGTTCAGAAATTCCGTCTTGACGCCCATGAGGATGGGCAGCCACTCGTTCCTTCGCTCCACCTCGATATCTTTCAGAATGTCCCAGAGCTTGTTTCGCCTCTCCTCCGGTTGGACAGAGGCCAGGGTCTTCTTTACTTCGGCATCCGTTAAGAGCGGAGGGGTGTGCTCGACAAAGTAGTCGATCTCCGAAACATGGATATAATTGTCGCCGTAAGTTCTGATCTGGTGTTCGTCAACCTCGGCAATGACGATTCTCGCCCTCTTGGCATACTCCTTCTTGTGCCAAAGGTCGAATCCGAAGCTGCAAAAGCCGTTACTGCTGGGAGGGGAAGTCACCACGAAGAGCACATCCACGTCTTTCCTCTGACCCGCGGGCCTTTCGTCCAGGGCTTTGAATTCGAGACTGAAAATCCCGGGCTGAAAATCGGCTTTCTTGGCGTCCAGCAGGGGGCGGGCGGTATCCCCCACGTACAGAGCCAGCGTGAGCTCGAAGCTGTCTTCGTACCCCGGGTCGAGCCAACCCGGGTTGGGGCCGTGACCCATCCGCTGGATCTTCACTCCCTTCAGTTCATTCCGGCGCTCAAAAAGCGCGAGGCTCAACGTCTCATCCTTGATGATGAGCGGGGTCACGACACGGTCGCCTGACTTGACCACCTTGACTGCCTCCTTCGCACTGACGAGCTTCCTTTTATATTCGTCTTTCCATTGCATCTGCATCGCTTTCCTCCTTACTCACAAGAGCATTGATCATCGTTCCAAATAGAAGAGATGTCTCCAAACGCACATCCTGAGTGGGGGCAAAGCTAAAGCCAAACTTGCCAGCCACCTTCCCCCAGTCGAAATGGCCGTTCCCGAAAAAGGCTTCGAGGCCCTCGGGTCTCTTAAAATGACTCCGATCTTCACTGGGATTTCGACACCATTTTTGACCGGACCTCATTCAGCACCTCTTCCGCTTCAGCCACGATCCGGTCCACCAGTTCTTGGCAGGTGGGGATATCTTTGACGCCCCCGGAGGATTGCCCGGCGACTAATATCCCCTCCGCCACATCGCCTTCGATCGCCTTCCCCTGCCTCATCACATGGTCCGCCAGCAAGGCCTGCTGGATAAGGCCAAGCCTTTCTTCCCCCTTTCTCATTCTCCAGCTTGTCTGGAGAAACTCCCACCATGAAAGATTCATCATCCGTTTCACGGCCAGTCCGCTGGAGATCCAATCTGACAGATGGAATCCTTTGTGGCTCATCATCTCCTCAGACGCCTGGCTCTTTAGCACCCTGCTGGGGAGCCCGTCAAAAACGGCACTGTAAAACGTATCTTCCTCCGTGGCTCTTAGAATAAGCTGTTTGAAGGGTTCTTTTACCCGACACTCCTTGGTGACCATGAATCGGGTCCCCATCGATACGGCTTCGGCCCCCAGCGCCAGAGCAGCGGCCAGTCCCCTCCCATCCGAAAAGCCACCCGCAGCAATCAGAGGGGTTTTCACCACGCTGGCGACGACAGGAATCAGGACGAGCGAAGTAACACTGCCTCCGTGCCCTGCCGCCTCATGGCCTGTGACAATAAGAGCATCCACACCCAATTCCGCTGCTTTGGTGGCGTGTTTCGACATCGCCACACTCCCGACAACCTTCCCACCGTACGCATGGACCCGGTCCATAAACCATGGCTTACCCAGCGAATAGCATACCACCCGAACCTTTTCTTCGATGGCAATGTCTATTTTCTCTTTCGCCAAAGGACGGATGAGCGCCTGATTTATTCCGAAGGGCTTATCCGTTAACTTTCGGATGTCTCGGATATATTTTCTCGTCTGATCGAGAGTCAATCCGGAGATGGCAAGAACGCCTAACCCTCCCGCATTGCTGACAGCAGCAACGAGCTCAGGATGGGTGACCTGGTTCATCCCAGCCAGGAGGATGGGATGTTTGATTCCAAACAGCTCAGTGATTCTCGTCCGGAACATTTCTCACTCCGTTACAGAATGGATTCGTGGAGCCCCACGGGCTAAAGCCCATGGCCCCTCCACATGTTTCGTCAGGCGGAACCCTCCGAAGCATACCCTACTACGCTCATCAGGAGCTTCGAAGGGTACCCTCCTCGCATTCATCCACTGTCTATAGACCGTGGCTTTTTGCATAGGAGGGTAAGCCATGCGCTTTTTCAAAGGTCAAAAACCCTCCTCAACCTATTTCCAGGACACGGCGCCAGGGAAGCCCTCACATACCTAAATAAGCCTCAACAATCTTTCCATCGCTCAATATCTTCTCCGTCGTACCCTCTGCTACGATCTGTCCCACTTCCATGACATAGGCGCGGTCGGCGATATCCAAAGCCTGTCTCGCGTTCTGTTCAACCAACAATTGAGTGATTCCTGTCTCTTTGAGGCTTTTTAGGATAGCGAAAATCTCGCCCACCATAATAGGAGCCAATCCCAGGGATGGTTCGTCTAACAAAAAACAACGAGGTCTTCCTATTAATCCGCGGGCGATCGCCAACACCTGTTGCTCTCCCCCCGAAAGGGAGCCGCCTGATTGGTTTTTTCTCTCCTTCAGGATCCGGAAGCGATCATAAATGGATTCCATGGTCTTAATTTTTTCTTTCCTTTCTTCACCGAACGCTCCCATCAATAAGTTCTCATGGACGGAAAGATTACGCAGAATCCCCCTGCCCTCCGGTACATGAATTAAACCCATTTGCCGGACCTTGTAGGCTGGCTTACCATGAATGAACTCCGTGCCAAACATGACCGTTCCGTCAACCGGTTTGAGCAGTCCTGAAATCGTTTTCAAAAGAGTTGTTTTCCCGGCACCATTTGCCCCGATGACCGTAATCGTCTCACCGAAGTTCACCTTAATATGAACACCCCTCAGAACTTCGGCGTCTCCATATCTGACATGAACATTGTTAACGGAGAGTGCTACCTGACTTGCCATGGGTTGTCCCTATGTAGGCTTCTATGACAGCGGCATCATTGGCGACTTCTTTGGGTGTCCCCTCATGAATCAGCTTGCCAAAGTTCAATACGGAAATGGTATCGCAGATCCCCATGATCAGTCTCAGATTGTGTTCAATGATGAAAATGGTATGCCCTTGCCTTCGCATCTGTAAGATGTCCTTCGATAGCTCCTCCCGTTCAATGGCATTCATCCCGGCGGAGGGTTCATCTAACAAAAACAAAGAAGCGCCATTGATGAGTGTCCGGGCGATCAATGCCCGACGTTGGTCACCATAGGAGACTTGTCTTGGGTAAGAATCAGCCTTTGCTTCCAGATTAAATAAGTTCAGGACTTCTCTCACCCTTTCTCTTAGCCCTTGCTCCTCCTTTCTCTGATAAAAGGGGATCAGGGACAGCAAGCCGGAATTGACCGATGTGTTCCCACACACCAGCATGTTTTCAAAGAGAGTCATGCTGCTGAAGAGTAAACTATCCTGAAAAACGTACCCGATTCCGAGTCGGGCGACTTGGTAACTCGGGAGACCCGTAACGACGGTGCCATTGAAGTCTATTCTGCCCGAATCCGGTTTCAATACTTTACTAATTAATTTAAACAGCGTCGTCTTTCCAGCTCCATTTGGACCAATCAGACCATGAATCTCACCCTTTTCGACCTTGATCGACACATCATTAACGGCGGTCACGCCACCGAAACTCTTGGTAATGTCCTTGATCTCAAGCATCATCCTGACCCGACGGTTGATTTTTTTATTCAGCCCTTCTCAGCATGAATCGGTTGATCCTGGAAAAAAAACGCCCGACACTGTGCACGTTCCCCCTTGTGATGAGTCCTGTAGGCCGAAAAGCCAGGACAATAATGATCAGAATCCCGTAAAAAAACGGGCGCCATGCACTCGCAAACCTGACAAATTCGAGCAGGAAGGTCAGTAGAATGGCACCTGCCACACCTCCCCACATGGTCTCGCTTCCACCTACTAAGACGAAAGTAAAGGCCGTCACTGTAAGCCAGACAGCAAACGAATGTGGTTCAATCCAGGATATGGAATGAGCATAGAAAACGCCCGCTAACCCGGCCATCGCACCCCCAATGCCAAAGGCTAAGACTTTAAAGTAGGTCGTGTTTAAACCCAATGTGGCTGACACTTTATTGCTCATCTTAATGGCTTCAAACGTTCGTCCTAAACGCGAGTTTTCCAGTCGATGCGTAAAGATAAGGCAGACCAAAACCCCGGCCCATACCATGAGTGGCGTCACCATGGGTGTTACCAGAAACCCCATGACACCCCCCGTTGCGGGTATGGCTTTGAAAGCGACCACTGCAATTTGGGCTAAAGCCAATGTCATGATCGCTGCATAGGCGTCCTTGCTCTTCAAGCCGATGGCACTAAATAACATACCGGCAAGAGAAGAGATTCCCATGCCGGCAATCATCGCCAAGGGAAAAGGCAAGCCCATCAGGGTCGTCATCGCCCCTGATAAATAAGCAGCGACACCGATCAGACCGCAATGACCGAAAGAGTACTGTCCGCAGGACGCAGGGATGTACCAGCTTACCGCAAAGAGGATGTTTATCCCAAGGAGGTCCAGAAACAGAGGAGTCAAAAAACTGTCAATCATTGTAACCTCTCCAGTTCCTCGGCTTTCCCCATTAATCCTAAGGGCCGAAACAAAAGGATGGCGAACATGATCAGCCATAACACCCCATCGACATATTTCGCTTCCCAGTATACGGCCGTCATCACTTCTGCAATCCCCCCGATAAATGCGGCGATGACCGCCCCGGTCATGCTCCCCATACCGCCAATGACGACTAAACAAATACCCTTAAGACCCGCGACCTCGCCCAAGTGGGGGTGGGCTGCTCCCGCCATGATTCCGAACACCAGGCCGGAAAGGGTACCGATCAAACCGCTAATGCCAAATGTGATCTGTACGATCCGGGTGGTGTTCAAGCCAAGGAGTTGACTCACTTCCGGATTCTCTCCTACGGCCCTAGTGGCGAGTCCTAACGGTGTGCGTCTCAAATAATAACCCAAGACAGCGAGTACGATGAGAGAGGTAAAGAAAACGATGATGCTCACGAGTGGAAAACTGGTACTGCCAAATTGAACCTGGGTGAACTGAAAGGGGACGGAGATGGGTAAGGGATTTGTTCCAGCAATGTTCTGCACCAGAGAGATGAGAATGAGACCGAAGCCTATTGTGGTGGCGGCCGGGACAAAAAAGCTACCCGCCCTCAGGGAACGTCGAACACAGAAGAACTCTGTTATCAATCCTAATGCAACTCCTCCCACCATGACGGCCGGCACAACAAAAACCAAAGACAGGTGCCATTTGGTTATCATGAGCCAGCCGAGAACAGCACCCCCCATGAAAATTTCCGCATGAGCCATATTGAAAATTCCCAGAATCCCCAAAACCAAAGCATAACCAAGGGTGATCAGAGCATAGAGACTACCTAACATCAGCCCATTCACAATCTGATTTATCATGGTTCACAATCCTCGGGTTCCAAGATCGGGTAAAAGCAAAGCCAAAACCGATCAAAGTATAAAAACTTCGCAACAAGGAACTAGGTGCAATCTAACCGGTGCGTAACCTGTTGGCCCCGCCTTGCCTGCCTAACCTAGGCAAAGGCGGGGTCAATCAACGACACAGCCTAACCTAAGTGAGGCTAACCTCATCTACCTCTTTACTTCGTTACGTGTCCAATAGAAATCAGCTTCCCGTCTTGCACTTGAATCAAAGTCATAGGTCTTGCCATCCGGTTCTTCTCGTACCGACCTCCCTGGCCAAAAAAGAACTCCTGGGAAGTGAAGGTCTTCATCCTTATCTTAGGCAGCTCATCACGAATCTTCGTTCTTGCTTCCTGAAGGGGCGTCTCCGGAGTTATTTTTGTCCGTCTAATTGCCTCACAGAGGAATGCCGCCGCATCATAGCTACAGGCGGTGTTCGTCGTTATCCTATAGATGCCCGGATCAGAGGTGATGGTCTTGCCGTAATCGGTCAACTTCTTCTCCCAGGCTATCTGTACCGAATCCTTACTGTCAAAGTCATAGTCAGAGCTTCCATACCAACCCTCGGCTGCCGCCCCGCCAGCGACGACCATATCGGGGGTCACATTGATCGTGCCGAAACAAACTGTTTTCTTCGGGTCGATTCCAGCGCCCTTTAGCGCAACAGCAAAATGAGCGATATCCGTTGGAAACAAGGGCGAAAAGATAAGGTCCGGGGCCAGCGCTTTGATTTGGGTCACCTGGGGAGTGAAGTCCGCCCACCCCGTCTCAACATCGAGCTTCCCCTTCTCATGGACGACTTTGAGACCTTCCCGCTCAGCCAACTTGTAGCCCCATTCCGCCTGAGAAAGACTGAAGTTATATTTGGCATCCCTCATGATCACCATCGTTTTCGACTTATATTTCTGAATCAGCAGGACTAACGGCTCGACTCCAAAATCATCAGACCCCATGGTTGCAAAACACCACGGAGCATTTTTCTCGCAGAGGCCCCGGAGGGTACCGCCCATCGTAATATCCGGAACAGCAAGACGGTTTGCCGTAGGAAAGGCCGCCATGACATCGCTACTCGCATTCGGCCCCAGAATGGCAAAAACTTTATCTACGGTCGCTGCCCTCTCGGTCAGCATCACTGCTTGATCCGCCTTCGTCGTTGTATCGTGCATGATGAGTTGCACAGGATGACCGTTTATTCCCCCTGTCTTATTGATCTCTTCTTCTATCCTGTATCTGATCCCTATGAGTGACCTCTGAGCCCATGCATGGCCGGGACCGGTTAAAGAAGTGACAATGCCAATCTTAAATGGAGAGGCTGCGCCTTTTGGCTGGGCCCCCAGGAGGCCTGTCGCCAAAGGAAGTGACAGAATCAGAGCACCCAGAATTACGCCATAAAACCAAAGTATCTTTTTCTTTCCCATCTTCTTTCCTCCTTATTGAATTGGATTAAATTCTCCCCCACTGCCAGAAACGAGACGCTCGTATCACACAAAAAAGTCCTTATTGGTTTTACGGATCAGGCTAAATTTTTGATGCCCTTTTCATCTCAAACGTATCCCCTATCCGGCAATAAAGCTCTTCCCCAAGCCGGCCAACGGCTTTAAACTTGGATATCTCGATATGATCTCCTGTCCAAAGGTCGTCCCTGACATGGACAAGAACCACCTCCCCCAGGACCACATAGCCTCCGGTGGGGGGTTCCCCAAATTCTAATAGTTGAACGAGCTTGCACTCCATGTTCACGGGCGATTCAGCGACCATGGGTGCCTTAACTTTGTCGGCTTTCACAGGCGTCAGCCCGACCTCTTTGAATTCATCCACGTCACTTGGATATTCGGCGCCGGTTTGGTTCATCGCCTGAGCGAAATCCTCCGTGACGGCATTGACAACAAAATCCTTTGAGAATTGGATGTTTCGCAGCGTATCCTTTTTTTGTCCGTCACTTCTCCACATAATCCCTAAGGCTACGATGGCGGGATTCAGGCATAAGGGGGCATAACAGCTAAAGGCAGCAAGATTGAAGACGCCATCCTTGCCAATCGTGGAAACAAAGGCGATGGGGCGCGGCATAATCGCACTCATAAACAACTCGTGCAGACCCTTTTTATTCAAATCGGCGGGGTCAATCTTCATCGAACAACGCCTCCTCTCCGCACAGAGGGTCTCGTATCAAAAGAATACCGCCCCCTATGGAGGACCTATGAGATATTTCCCTTTCAATTCTCGTTCCTTTAAATTGATTCCTGTTTCTCATACATTTTGAAGATTAGAACCGACCGGTTGGTCTTTTTTTCCTAAGCGAATTTATAGAAATCAAACAAAAATGTCAAGCATTTTTTGGTTCTTATTTCTGTTTTCACGGGGCTGTCCCAATGATCTTCACCCGGCCCATTCTAACGTTGTCATTGTCATTACCGCACGATCTATCACACTAAACCCTCCAATCACATGGTATGATCGCCTATTCAAAAACGCCCTCTGCCAAAAGCTGGATAAACTCTTCATCTGAGACTCCAAGGATCTCAGTGCAAACCGACGCGTTATGTTCGCCTAAGCAAGGGGCGGCTGTGCGAGGTGAGCCAGAGGTTTTTGACAACCTGAAAGCGAAGTTCTCATAATGGTGAGGGCCTATTTCACTGTGCGTGAGAAGGTCATAGTGTCTTCTGTGAAGAAGCTGGGGGTCTTCGGCCAGATCTTTTGAGTTTGCCACTACCGCCGCGGCGATGCCCTCCTTCTGCATCCTCTCCACCACCTCTTCTGGCGCGTGATTCGCGGTCCAGCGCTCCACCAGCCGATCCAGGTCGTCCTCGTTTTTCTTCCTGTCGGATAGGGTATTGAATCTGGGGTCCTTCGTCCATGGAGGACGGCCAATCACGGTGCAGAATTTCTGCCATTCTTCATGGGTTGATACGGCGATGACGCACCACCTGTCCTCGCCCTGGCAACGATAGGCACCATGGGGAGCGGAAGAGGGATCCCTGTTTCCCAGTCTCTCTGGTAGCCTCCCGTTTGCCTGGTAATCCAGGACCCCCGTCGCGAGAAAGTCGATTGAACACTCCACCTGGGAGTTATCGATGTACTGCCCCTTCCCGGTGCGTCTGCGATACTCAAGAGCGGCAATGATGGCAATGGCTACATACCGGGTGCCAATGTAATCCGTGTAGGCGGCGAAGGGAACCACGGCATCATCATCGGGATAGGCCACGGTCGTTCCCCAACCGGCGAGTGCGGCTCCATGCTGACCGAATCCTCTATAGTCCCTGTAAGGTCCGGACTGTCCTGACATGCTGCTGCTAATCATGATCACATCCGGTTTTATCTTCAGAAGCTCTTCGTAATGAAGGCCCCATCCCCTCATCACACCAGGTCGGAAGGTCTCGACGACGACGTCAGCCCACTGCACGAGCTTTTTTGCAATCTCCAAGGCCTTTGGAACCCTCATGTTGAGGCTCAGGCTGTACTTCCCTGCGTTGAAGTTATTAAAGTAACCCGATCGGTTTATTCCTGCCTTCCTGCCCATGTAAGGCGCAGTGACCCGCAGGGCATCCGTATGGGTTTGGGATTCAATCTTAACGACCGTGGCTCCATAATCCCCAAGGAGTCTGGCTGCACTGGGTCCTACGACACTCGTGGAAAAATCGGCAACCTTCAGATCTTCGAAAACGGATGACCCCTCCATCAGATCTCCCCTGCCCTGCCCAGGGCTTCGATCTCTCGATCAGAAAAGCCGAGGTCTTTCCCATAAATCTCTTCATTATGCTCCCCCACCCGTGGGGCTCGGCGGTTCATCCTCCAAGAAACCCGATTGCTTTTGAACGGAGCGCCTGGGTAGGTCAAGTGGACATTGAGCTCGGGGTGATCGATATTCACCCAGAAGTCCCTGGCAGCCAGATGAGGGTTTTTGAGAAGATCCTGAATCGTATTCACAGGAGCCAGCAGATACTGCATCTTCAAGGCTCCCTGGAATAGCTCGTCCTTCGTTTTAGTCATGAAAAATCTTTCAAAGAAAGGCTCGAGTTTTCGGGCCATTTCATCATTGTAGGTAGCCGCATCAAAGGTCTCCCAGTCGAAATTTCTTAAAAACTCATTGGACATGCCTTCCTTGTCCATCCACTCCGCGAGGGCCTTTTGGCCTCTGGCTCCAATATGGCCGCCCAGGAGTAGAAAGATGACGTAGCCATCCTTACAGGGATACATGAAGCGAATCTTATAAGCACCGTATGCCCTGAAGGAGCCCAACCTTTGGAAAATCTCTTGGTTCATATCCCAGCTGGCATAGGCACCCAGACATTCCCACATGGCACTCTCAGCGATAGAGACATCCACATGCTGTCCTTCCCCTCTTTTCTGCCGGTACCAGAAGGCAACCATAGACCCCATGGCAGCTTCTGCACCGCCGTGGAGATAGGCCTGCGGGATTGAAATCCTCAGGGGGGCTCTCCCTGTTATTCCGCATAGCCACATGTAGCCGGAGCTCGCCCAGCACACGATGTCAGCAGCGTGAAAGTCTCGATAGGGGCCGGTTTGGCCATAGGGGGTGATCGAAGTCATCACAACCCCGGGATTGATCTTGCTAAGATCCTCATATCCCAGTCCCCGTTCGTTCAGAAATCCCGGGTTGAAAGATTCGACGACAAAATCGGCAGACACGACCAGCTTCCTAAAGATCTTTTTCCCCTCTTCTGTCATGAGATTAAGAGTGACACTTTTCTTGCCAACGTTGAATGCGGTCCAAAATAAGCTTCTGTTTGGACCCGGCTTGTCATCGATGAACGGACCAATGGTGCGACCCTTATCTCCGCCAGGGGGTTCGATCTTAATGACTTCTGCCCCCAGACCCCCGAGGATTTTGCCGCACAGGTATCCTTTCTCGTCTGTCAGATCCAAGACCCGGTAAGGGCTGAGAAATGATTCATCCGTGTCCATGTTCGCTATCTTTTAAACCGATGGGATGACCCTCATCAAGATTGCACCTGAAAACTACGTTTTGACTTTGAACTCCTTTTCTTCACAGACGAGAACCACCAGCTTACTCCTGTCTACGAAATTATTGGCATCCTCAAGGATGACCTTTCCTCCCTCACTCCGTAGCCAATCGGCGCTCATGCGCCAGTCTTTTAAGTTATCGTACCAGAGTTCCGCGATGCCATCGATCGGTGGCTCTCCGCCCCCGGGAAGTTTTACCGGGTGGTTTTGTATGTATCTCTTCACCCCTGGCACCGTCTTGGCCACCAGCGGCCCGTGTCTCTCCTCCCAGTAACGCAGGAACTCCTCGTGGGTCAGTCCCTCTTTTCTTTTAATCATCTCAAAAAGCTTGACCATATCCTTCTCCCTTATTGCACGACAGAATCGAGATTCCTGCCCCTGACTCCGTTGATGACTCGCGCCATCTCGGGTCCTCATCTTTTCAATAGGGTGACGCCGCAGTTGCCCCTTGCCCCCAGCACATGGGCCAGGCCAACTTTAGCATCGGGGATCTGCCGTTTCCCTGCCTGGCCCCGCAACTGCCAGACGATTTCTGCTATCTGTCCCAGGTGTGACGCACCTACCGGCTCTCCCTTGCTGATCAAGCCCCCACTCACATTCACCGGCACTTTGCCTCCTCTCTCCGTTACCCCCTCGTCGATGAGCCTCCCCGACTCTCCAACCTTACAAAGGCCGAGACCCTCATAGGTTACGAGTTCACAGAAGGAATCGGTATCCTGGAGTTCGACCAGATCCAAATCCTCCGGACCTATCCCAGCTGCCTCATAGGCCTTTTCGCTGGTTACCTCGGTGGGCCCGGGATTGACGACCCTCGCACTCATACTTTCGATGGGCACCCTGAAATCAGAAGAGTACATGGCAACGGTATGAACGCATGCCTCCACCGCGATCGGCTTGCTGTTGTATCGATGGGCTTTTTCCCAGGGGCACAGCACAATGGCCCCTGCCCCTTCGTCTGGCGCACATATCTCAAGGAGGTGGATCGGATCACATACGACGGGGGAGGCCAATATTTCCTCAATGGTGAATTCCTTCTGGTACATGGAATACGGATTATCGACGCTGTTCTTATGGTTCTTATAAGCGACCTTGGCCATCTGCAGCTGCGTGATGCCGTAGTCATGCATATGGCGGCGGGCTGTCATGGCCCAATAACTCGGATTCGTGCTTAACCCCATGTGGACCTGCCACTGCTCGAAGTTGGCCATGGGATCCATGAAGCCCCGCGGCATCTTTTCCACCCCCACCGCTATTGCCAGATCACAGAATTCCGACTGGATGGCTTGTATGGCCTGCCTCACGGCCACCCCGCCACTGGCACAGGCCGCCTCAACATCAACCAGGGATATTCCCGTCTCCCCAAGGGGTTTCAGAACCCTGGCCGCCGCTGTTGATGGCAGATATTGCGATGACAGGTAAGCGATCTTGATGTCGCGCCAGGTTACGTTGGCATCTTCGAGGGCCATTTTGACAGCTTCCTGACCTATCTGTTGATACGTCTTATTCCCAAACCGGCCAAATGGGTGCAACCCAACACCGACGATGGCAACTTTTTTCATTCCTGTTCCTCCCTTCGATCTCCAACTCTTTTAAGCGGATGCCGGTCTAAAGTAGAAGGCGACCACTTGATTGCCGTCACCATCTTGAAATAGCTCATGGACCACTAACTCGAGCGGCATCCCTATCCTTATCTTCTCAAAATCACAGTCTTTCACGGGAGCCACCACTCGAATCCCATCCGGTAGCTCCACAAGGCCCTCGACAAAAGGGACGAAGGGATCCACTGGGCCCTTGTAGTCCCCGGGGGGCTGATACCGGATAATGGTATAAGTCCATAGCGTCCCTTTGTTGCTCAGTGTGAGTTCTTCCATGCCCGTGCCGCAGCAATTGGCACAGGTCGTCGCCTTCCCCATGAATACCTCTCCGCAATCGCGGCACCGGCTACCCTTCATCCTCACCTGGTCCAGACGATCCAGGGGCATGGTGAACAGGTCCTCCCTGATGGGGACTCTCTTGGGCTGTTTTTGAGCCTTTTCTTTAGATTTCATCAATGACCCTCCCGTTGCATCTTGCTGCAAATCTCAACTGACCCTTCGGATCAACTCAGGGTGTTATTCGCTGCACCAGAAAACGCCTGATGCGAAATAGCCTTGTTTATCCTGGAGGATTTCTCCAAGAAAACCAAATCTACGGATTTGCCCAGAGGGAGAAACGATCTCTGGATGATCGTCTCAATCGGACGAAGGTATCGGTCGAGGCTCCTGAACCTCCATTTCCTTATCGCAGCAGACAACCGCTCCCTCCCCGGCTTTCGTGCAAAGGATCTCCGTCCCGCAGACCGAACAACGATACCTCTTTCCAAGCTGACTCATCGCTTTTGACCTCCGGATTTCAATTCAAGAAGGTTATCCCCTCGGTTCCAACGCCTGACCCCAGCGGTAATGTGGAACCTTTGCATTCGAGATTTTTACACTTGGTATCCTGCTAGAAACCCTCCTTCGACTGCCTGTCTCACTTTACGAGGCTCGACACAATCACCAATTGTGTAGAGAGACGCAACCTTACCACTCAACTCGTTAGCAATTCTGCTTAAACTCCTCATGCCTACTGCAATGACCACTGAGTCTGCCTCAAAGAATTCCTGGAGGCCCTGAGGACGGGTTATTTTTACTCCCTTTTCAGTGATCCGATCAACTTTTGAACTCGCTTCCACCCTGATCCCTGCTGCATTTAGCCGATCGACAATGACCCATCTATTCCACTCTCCTATATCTGCTCCTATTCGGTCCAACATTTCCAGGATCGTCACTCTTTTCCCCATGTTGGATAGAAACTCTGCCGTCTCACAACCAATCGAACCGCCACCTACCATGACGACATTCTGGCCAACCTGCTTGCTTCCGGTCAACACTTCAATTGCTGTCATCACATTTCCTTTATCCGCTCCGGGTATATCAGGGAGTATGGGGGTTGCACCTGCTGCTACGATGACCGCATCAGGCCCCCCCTCCTCTACCATCCTCACCGTGCATTCCTCATTGAGCCTTACCTCAACATTCAACTTTCTTAGCTGGGCAACTAAATAATGGACGAAGGTATTCCATTCCTCTTTGTAAGGTGGAAGTGCAGCGTACAGGAGCTGGCCACCCAGTTTAAGCTCCTTCTCAAAAAGGGTAACCCGGTGCCCTCTTTGAGATGCCACTCTAGCTGCTTCCATACCGGCGGGTCCGCCTCCGATGACAAAGACTTTCTTTGATTTCCTTGCAGGAAGGATCGGACACTCTGATTCTTTTCCAACCCTCGCATTGACTGAACACGTAATAGGTTTACCTTTCACAACATCATCCCAACAGTTGCAACAAGCAGTGCACATCCTTATGTCTTCTAACTGCCCTCCCCTCGCCTTATTCGGCAGATAGGGATCAGCGATGAGTGGAGCACCCATCGCAATGAGGTCTGCCTTGCCTTCCACAAGGATCTGCTCGGCAAGGACGGGGTCATTGATTCGACCGCCGGCGGCAACAGGGATGGTCACTCCTCCTTTGATGCCTTCCGCTAAATAAACAAAGGCGCCTCTTGATACGCACATTTGATGTTGGGGTTCTCTTGTTTCATGCCACCCGGGGTAAATACTCAGTGCGTGCACCCCTGCTTTTTCAATGATCCGAGCAATCTCCTTCCAATCCTCTAAAGCAATTCCCCATGGAACCATGTCCGCACCAGGAATACGACAAATCAAAGGGAAATCATTTCCTACCTTCTTCTTTATGTTGGTTATTGTCTCGGTGAGAATTCTCATGCGATTTATCACCGTTCCACCGTATTCATCCGCCCGTCTATTGGTGAAAGGATTGATAAACCGGACAAATAGGTTCCCTCTCACAACTTGAAGCTCAAGACCATCAAAACCGCTCTCCCGGGCTCTCACTGCTGCGTCTCCTATCGCTTCCTCAATCATAAGGATTTCTTCCGCAGCAAGAGGTCTTGTCCTTGGCACAAACTCAGCACGGCTGAAGTTCGGGTGAATATTCTCTGTAGGCATCACGACATCAGAAGGCCCCACATCCTCAGGGGTGGTCTCTTCTCTTTTCTTGGCCCAGTAACCAAAGGTAGCAAGCTGTGCTGCAACTCTTCCTCCATTGTCATGAATTGCCTTCGTCCATTCTCTGAGCTCCGAAATATCACCCTCCTTGTTTAAATCAATCCTACCCCGATTCGACCTCCTACCCGGGGATAGGGTTTGGAGAGCGCCCGTAATGATCAGTCCTACGCCCCCTCTTGCCCGCTCTGCATAGAAACTTGCAAGGCGATCGACTTTATCGAAATCATAATAGGTTGTTATCGCTGGCATGATGATCCTGTTCGGCAGCTCCAAAGAACCTAACCGAATCGGTTGAAATAATCTCTCGAACTTCTTTAACATTCTCCCTTCCTTTTACCCTCCGGAGATCTGATATCCACCATTATTCCCGATGAGGATGAAGGATCGTCAGATTTTTTTCACCGGTTCCCCAATAAGTTCTCCAGGGGACGACGGGTATTCAGCCGCGAGTCCTTTTTGGGGTTTATGCTGACGCTGCCGTCGTAACAAGTGTTCGCACAAATTCAACAACGTGCCGAGTGTTCGTACCGGGGCCAAACACCCCTTTTACGCCTATCTCTTTCAGCATTGGAATATCCTCCCGTGGAATAATGCCCCCTACGATCAGAGCGACGTTTTCTAACCCTTCTTGACTTAGGAGTTTCAGAACTCGAGAACACAGTTCATGATGAGCCCCTGAAAGAATACTTAGCCCGATGATGTCTACGCCCTCTTGCAAGGCAGCCTGGACGATCATTTCTGGAGTCTGTCTCAACCCTGTATAGATGACCTCCATCCCCGCTTCCATAAAGGCGCGGGCAACCACCTTCGCCCCTGCCTCGTGCCCGTCCAGTCCTGGCTTGGCGATAAGAACTCTTATTCTTCTCCTCATACCCCCCCTATAAGATCGAAGGTTGCCGGTATTCCCCAAAAACGTCGCGCAGCAATCCAAAGATCTCGCCCACGGTCGCGTTAACCCTCACCGCCTCGAGGATGGAAGGAACGATGTTTTCTTCTTTACCTGCGGCTTTTGCTTCTGCAACCTTTCTGACCTTCGCCAGTGCCCCCTCCACCTTCCCTTTGTCCCTTTCTTGACGGACCTGGTTCAGCCTTTCAATCTGCCGTCGTTCGGCTTCCGGGTTGCCTTTGAAAATGTTTATAGGAAATTCCTTTTCCAGGGCAAACTTGTTTACTCCGATCACGGGGCGTTCTCCGCTCTCAACCTCTTTCTGATAACGGTACATTCCTTCCGCCATCTCCTTCAAATAAAACCCTTTCTCAATGGCCGCAATAGCCCCTCCCATCGCTTCAACCTTATCAAACCAATAGCGCGCTCTCTCCTCCATTTGGTCTGTAAGAGATTCGACGTAGTAAGACCCGCCCAACGGATCCACGGTATATCCGACAAAGCACTCGTCGTTCAGAATATGTTTCGTAAGGTTAGCGACTCGGGTCGATTCAAAGGTAGGAAGAGCCAGAGCTTCATCATGAGCGGGTACATGAATATTTTCGACCCCCCCAAGGATCGAAGCCAACACTTGCATGGTCGTTCGGACCATGTTGTTTAAGGGCTCCTGGGCCGTTAGTCGATTTGCCGCCGTAAACACCGTGATGCGCAGAGCAATGACCCGGGGGTCCTCGGTCCTAAATCTTTCTCGGGCGATCTTTGCCCAGAGGCGGCGTACGGCTCTAAACTTGGCTACTTCTTCAAAAAGGTCATTATCCGTGGTCATATGCAGATTAAGGCGCGGTACGAAATCCTCGGGTTTGATGCCCTTTTTTTGCACGGCCTCGATGTAACAAATCAGATTGGCAATTCCAAAACCAGCCTCCTGGGCTGCCGTGCTCCCCCCCCATCTCATGGTGGTGGTGCAGTTATACTGGGGGTCCCACTGAGGCAGATATTTACAAACATACTCGACGACATCGGATGCCAGATCTAATGCCACTTGAGGAGAGAAGATGAATGTCCCCCGGCCCGTATATTCTTTAAAGGGATCGTTTTGAAGCCACACTCTCATCTGCCTCGGATCAAGACCCTTCGCCTCGCCAAGGGTGTAAAACATAGCCAGGACCCAGGGACTAATACAGTTCCCCACAGTGCCTATATGCAACGTCGATAGAGGAAGCCCTTCCATCACTCTCTGCAGATCAACGCTGGTGTCTAAGGCTAACCCGACTTTCCCAACTTCACCCTCTGCCATCGGATGGTCAGAGTCAAAACCTATTTGAGTAGGCAAATCGAAGGCGAGCGATAATTCCGTAGATCCGGCAGCACATAGGGCTTTATAACGCTCATGAGCGTCTTCACTGGAACCATAGCCTGTATAGAAAGAGAGGGGCCAACGGAAGGCTCTGTAGCCCACAGGATCCCTGCCACGGGTATAGGGATACTGCCCAGGAAGCCCTATTCCATCAAGGGGATCGATATGAGCAACGTCCAGGGGCGTATAAACACGTTTGATGACAAACTCACCGCTCCCGGTATGGAACTGCGCCTTGGTTTCTGATGGAAGTACCCCACTGTATGTCTTAAATTGAGGCTTGATCTCTCCGCACAACCTCTCTTTTAAGGGACCTTTTTCCCAACGGCTGAGCTCGGAACGGACTTTCTCGAAGAACTCAGGGCGGTAAGCACTTTTTATCTTTGCTTTCGTCGCCGCGGTCTTCTTTGCTTTAACTTTCTTTGCGCCAGTCTTCTTTGTTTTAACTTTCTTTTTTTCCATACCCCGTCTCACTCAGAAAAATAAAATCACTTTTTTAGGATGTTCACATACGTGGCCATCCCTTCATCTCCCCCACAGCTATGGGACAGACCCGTTTTGGGGTGATTCACCTGTCTTTGCCCGGCCTGTCCTCTCAACTGCCAGACAATCTCGCAGAGTTGCGCGATGCCCGTTGCTGCTGTCGGATGTCCTTTCCCCAGTAAGCCTCCGCTGACATTCACGGGAATGGAGCCGGTAATGTGAAACACCCCTTCCTCCATAAAATGACCTACCTCCTCTTCGCGACATAGCCCGAGATCAACGATATGCTCTAATTCACTGACGGCAAAATTATCATGAAGCTCAATCACGTCCAAATCCTCGGGCCCGATGCCACAAATCTCATAGGCCTTCTTGGCTGCCCTGGCCGTTACCTCGCGCGTGTCGGCCAACTCACCCCTGATAAAGGTCTGGCTCGTGAGTGCACCCCCAGCAAACTTGATAAACGGTGGGGTCGTATGTCTCCTCGCGATCTCTTCTGTGCAAAATAGGACTGCCGCAGCTCCGTCCCCTGTAGGGCAGCAGTGGTAGAGGGTCATCGGGTCGGCGATCATTCGTGAGCGGTGAACATCCTCCACTCCGTTCATATGAATCTTGTACTGAGAGCGCGGGTTGAGGCACGCATTATTGTGATTCTTGACCGATGCCATGGCGATCTGATCAAGCGTATATCTTCTTTCATGGATCGCCCTCTGGATCTTCATCGCGTACTTGCCTAGCCACGTGTCTATTCCCAGAGCGCCTTCCACCGTGGGAGGAAATAGTCCGCCCAGCGGTCCTGGGGGCGCCTGGTCAACTCCCATGGCGAGCACAAGGTCGTACAAACCCATGGTCACCGCCTGGTAAGCCATGAGCGCAGCCGTTCCTCCCCCTGCGCATGCATTGCTCACATTCACAATGGGTATTCCGGTGTGTCCCAACTCCGCTTCTACCAATTGGCCATCTACGGTCCTCCCCATGGCATGGGCACAATAAACAGCCGGTATCTCTTTCCATCCCATCCCGGCATCTTTAAGCGATGCCAGAACTGCTTCTGCGCCCACTTTTGCCACAGGCCTCTCAGGAAATCGACCGAAATCGGTCATCCCAACCCCAAGAATGACAACGTTTCTCATCATCCCTCTTTCCGTAGCGGTCTAAATTTCCAGCCCAACACCTCGGTGCCCGCCTCCATTTTACCAAGAGGCCCTTTGAGTCTTCCGACACTCTCAATGACAAGCTCCATCTCCATTCCTATTTCCAATCCGCTCTGATCGCATCCAGTCAAGAGCGTCTTAATTCGCTCTCCCTCCAGCAACTCCACAACACCCACCAGATAAGGAACTTCCCCAATGAAATGAGGTGGTTTTACTCTGACCGTGGTAAAACTAAACAATTTACCAATTCGGCTCAGAGGAACCTTTTCCATATCCTGACTCGAGCAGCGACGACAACACAGCCGACTCGGGAAAAAAGTTTCTCCACAAGAACGGCATTTGCTGCCCATGAGGTAAGGCTTCTCAAAAGATGACGAGGGGAGGGTAAAAAGTCCCTCTGCGATCGGGACTAGCCCACGATTTGACATCCCTTCATTTGCGCTGTTTCCCATCATCGGTCTCTTTCAAAAGATCGCACGGGTCATTCGACCCGTCCGGTAATTTTTTTATCCCCAGATACCCTTCTGTCGCCTCTCAGGCAGCAATTAAATGATCTGAGCTTGGGCAGCCTCAATACTGCGATTATTAATGAATTCGCCTCTCGTGTCCCTTCCAGTAAGGCTCTCTCAATACCCGTCGAAGCACCTTTCCTTCAGGGCTTTTGGGTAAGCTCGGCGTAAAGTCGACCGTCTTTGGCTTCTTGTAGGGTGCAAGGTGATTCTTACAAAAGTCCACAATCTCCTGTTCGGTTGAATTCCTCCCGGGTTTGAGCGCCACGACCGCCTTGACCGCCTCCCCCCACTCCTTATCCGGAACCCCAAAAACAGCCGCTTCCAGAATGGCAGGATGTTGATAAAGAACCTGCTCCACCTCGTTCGGATAGATATTCAGGCCACCGCTGATGATCATTTCGCTCTTTCGATCCACCAGGAAGATGTAGCCGTCCTTATCCACTTTTGCCATGTCCCTCGTGTAGAGCCACCCGTCTTTGAAGGCTTCTTCCGTTTCCTGGGGCAATTGCCAGTATTCCGTCATCAGGTGATCCCCTCGAACAATAACCTCTCCAACTTCCCCAACAGGCACATCCTTTCCATTTTCATTCACCACCCGTACCTCCACCAACGTGTAAGGTCTTCCTACGGAGGCGAGACGAGCCGTCCTCTCAGCATCCCCTTCCAGGACATGATCTTTCTTTCCTAAGAGACAAATCGTCATGGGAGCCTCGGACTGCCCGTAATTCTGGATAAATACCGGACCGAAAATCTCGATCGCCTGCCTTAGCGGTTCTACGGGCATCGGAGAAGCACCATAGATGATTGTCCTTACGCTTTGCAGATTTCGTTTCCGTATGTCTGGATGGGCGACCATTCGGACAAGCACCGTAGGTACGGTTTTGATCACCGTCACTTTTTCTTTTTCAATCGTTTCCATAGCAATCTCGTTATGGAACTCGGGGACAATCACATGGGTAACCCCCCGCAACCAACAGGGGAGGATAAACCAACCGACAGCGTGGTAAAGCGGCTGCAACCCGAGGAAAATATCCTCGGATGAGAGATCTGGAATCATATCCAATAGCAGGTTCCTCGCCACCGTCCAAACACTCTTACGAGTCCAAACGATTCCCTTCGGTCTTCCCGTCGTCCCAGCCGTATAGGTGATCGCGCCAATGCCTTCTCCGTACAGTTCGGTTTCTATTACGGGCGGCGCCTCAGGACTGCCTGATCTTATCAGTTCCTCATAATCGATTTCTTGTCCGGACGCCCCCGATAATCCAATCCTATGCTTGATCCCCCTACAGGAGGACAGAATCGGCCTCACCTTTTCTAAAAATTCCGAAGCGACGAAGAGGGTCTCCGTTTTTGAATCATTCAGTTGCCACGCGATCTCTCCTGGACTTAGTCTCGGGTTGAGATTCACCTCGACAGCCCCGATCTTGTGGCGGGCGAAGACGATCTCAATGTGCTGATGGCAGTTCCGGCTCAGAGAGGCAACCCGGTCTCCTTTCTTTACCCCCAGGCTTAACAAGCCATTGGCTAGCCGGTTTGCCCTTTCATTGACTTCTCGAAACGTAAATCGTTTCTCGCCAAAAACGATCGCCGTCCTATCGCTATAGTATTTAGCACCTTTGGCTATCAGCGTCGGTATATTCACGGGTGATCCTCTCCCAAGATTTCGTAATCCTTGAAGCCCTGCAAGTTATGAGCCCCGGAATTTTCTTCAAGACAATGATCCAAGATATTCTACCGAGTTGAGTGAATGGGCAGCTTCACGGTATGCTTTTTATCCCCACGAAAGAGGGATCATGCTGAGGGATGAGGATATCCGCCAACCCCTTGATCCGCAGGGCACTGTCGAAGGCATCCATGGCATTCGTGTGGGTGCCCGGGGTCAGCACGGGCCACATTTCCCTCACTTCTTCAGGGGGCTCAAAATTCTCCTTAATCGAGCAAAACCCGCTGATGATCGCCTTGCCCTGGACCGTGTTGACAGAAACAGCGTGAACACCTGGCGTATGGCCTGGAGCTGGAATCAGGTCGATTCCAGGAACGATCTCGCACGGGCCTCTGATCGTAACAAACTTGAGATCCCTGAAAAAAGGCTTCACATAAAGATTGGCCATCACCGGATGAGGGGAAAGCGCGAATTTTAACTCATCCTCCTGAACCACCACCTTGGCATTCTTACATTTAAACGTGTTGCCACAATGCTCATAATGGAGATGGGTCTGAATGACCAAATCAATGTCACTCGGTTTCAATCCCAAACCTGCCAAGGAATCTTCGAAAGACAGTATCTCCTGCGTTGGAAATCCTCTGGAGTCCCGCATAAAGCTAGCCTCGAGACCGGTATCAACGATGATCTGTTTATCGCTCCCTTCAATATACCAGGAATAGGCCGCTACACACATCTTCTTCCCATAGTTACGTCGATACGTCAGGTTCCCCGTGTCGACTTCAAATTTGACAATTGGAAGGGGTAGGATGCGATAGGTTATCAGAAGTTCCTCTCCTTAGACCTGAAAATCGTTACGGTAAGACCCACCAATCCTTGATGACTTCTCCAATGATTATCTCGATAGATAGCCCACTTATTTCACATACCCCGAAGCATTCCATCTCATTAAATTCAATCTGAATATGATTTTATAGCCTCAATTAAATGTGGAATAATTTCTCTGAAATCTCCAACCAATCCCAGATCGCACAGCTCAAAAATAGACGCTTGAGGATCTTGGTTGATGGCCACGATCAACTCCGCTCCTTTGATGCCAACCATATGATGCATCTGCCCGGAGATCCCAACTCCTATGTATAATTTCGGATGGATGGTACGACCGCTTTGACCGACCATCTGATCCTCTCTTGCCCAACCTTCGTCCACTGGAGGGCGCGTTGCTCCAACGGCTCCTTTTAATGCTGAGGCTAGCTCTTTCACCCATTGCCAATCCGCCTTACTCCCGATCCCGTACCCGCCCGCGATCACGACCTCGGCTTTTTCCAACGTATCTTTCTGGGCGGCTTCCCTTTTCACTTCCAAAACACGATAAGTCACATCCTCTGGCCTAAGATCCACATCAAGCGGAATGACCCGACCCGTGATCTTTCTTTCTTTTGGCATGTCAAAGACCCCAGGCATGACAGTCGCCATCTGTGGCTGGGTGTGGGGAGAATAAACCCTTGCCAAGACGTTTCCACCCCACCCCGGGACAACCCCGAGGAGCTTCTTTTCTGAAGAAAGCTCAAGGCCAATGCAATGCGCAGAAAGCCCGGTTCTTACCCTCGCGGCCAGTCGGGCCCCTAAATCCGAACCCATGGCCGTTGCCCCCAAGAGAAATACCTCAGGTTTATGTTGCCGAATCGAATTTTCCAGGACTTTTGCATGGGACTGACTACAGTAGGAACTTAAAAGAGGGTGATCAACAACCAAGACTTCATCCGCACCGAAGGACAAGAGTCGCTTGCCCAACTCGTTTAAAGAGTGGCCTACAAGAACGGAGGCGACCTTCCACCCTGCCGGATGGGCCAGGTCGAGGGCCTTCCCCAAAAGTTCCAGCCCGACCTCAGCCAGTTGTCCTTGTCTCTCCTCGGCAAAAACCCAAATCTTGCTCTGGACCATTTCGCTCCCTGCCCTTGCTTAGCAATACCCCAATCGGTGAAGGCGGCCGGCCAAGGCCTTTGTCATCTCAGAAGGTTCGCCCTTGAGCATCTCCACTTTTCTCTTCATTTCAGGGATGACCAGATCAGCCATTTGACTGGGAGAACCCTTTAACCCTACCCACGGTTCGCTCAGAGAGAGGTCTTTGGATGACCAGATCTGTATTTCCTTTTTCTCAGCCGCGAGGATGTTCATAAAAGTGATATACCTGGGTTCATTAATTTCTTTGACCACCGAAAGAACGACCGGAGGGCTCATCTCAGCGACCAGATACCCATGCTCAATTTGTGACCGGACATGGAGGGCTCTGCTGTTTTGGGCCTCGATCGAACGGACATGCATCAGGTTTGGAATATCCAAAAATTCGGCGACCTGAGCGCTGACCAGGCTCGTCCCACCGTCCAATGTTTGATCACCGCAAAGAATAAGATCATAAGGGACCAATTTTCTTATGGCGGTAGCGAGGATATAAGAAGTGGCCAGGGCATCTGAACCGGCAAAGGCCAAGTCTGACAATAAAATGGACCGATCCGCCCCCATCGCTAACCCTTCGCGCAATACAGATAAAGCAGAAGGAGGGGCCATGCTTAGCGTAACAACCTCTCCACCCCCTTTTTCTCTCAGCTGCAGTGCCGCTTCAAGAGCCTTCCTGTCCAGAGGGTTGATGATGTTTGGAATTCCCTCTCGTATCAAGGTCTTCGTCTTGGGGTCCAACCCTAAACGGCTCCAATGCTTTGGGTCAGGGACAGGCTTTAAGCAAACGATGAGGCGCATCATCTTATTCATTCATCTCCAGGGTTCTTGCGCTCTACGAAAATGCTGCATAATACCCCGTTCTGTGGGCGGGGATGAATGCAGCGATTTCAAATCCGATAGGCAGTCCCGTCAAAGGGCGATTGTCCTGAATAGCATTTTCGCCGAGACTGGAAAGTCTCGGCTATCCGTGAAGCTCCGCCCTCTGGGCGGGGAGCTTCATTTAAAGAGGCCTAAAGCATGCCGAGCCATGACAAGCTTCGCCACCTCCCCGGTTCCCCCGGCCGGGATGGTGACCAGAGCATCTCGGAGCAATCTCTGGACGGGATACTCTTTCATGATTCCATAAGAACCGTGAATTTCTATTGCTCTGCGAGCAGATCGCGCGGCGGCTTCACACGCGAACTGTTTAGCCAGTGCTGACTCCGTATCGCTCCGGATATTGTTATCTCGCATCCAGCCGACGCGGTAGACGAGAAGCCGGGAGATCTCAAGATCGGAATAGATCTCTGCAAGGTGCCATTGAATCGCTTGAAGGGCGCTGATCGGCTTTCCATAGAGCGTTCTTTCGCTGGCAAACTTAACGGCCTGCTCCAAAACAGCATTGAGGATCCCCAAGGCAACACTCGCCATTCCCGGCCGCCCGGTCTCTACGATATTCGTAATGGCGATATTCATCCCCTCCCCTTCGTGACCCAGGAGATTTGCTTTCGGAACCGGACAGTTTTGGAAAACGAGCTCCCCCGTATTGGCCCCGCGGAGCCCGACTTTATTCTCCTTCCTCCCTGGCTTTGCCCCCGAAAACTTCTTTTCCACAATAAACGCCGACAATCCTCTGCCGCCTTCTCCTGTGCGTGCGATCACCACCCAAGTGTCGGAGACATGGGAGTTCGTAATGAAACATTTTCGACCGTTCAGGATATAATGGTCTCCTTCCAATTTGGCCGATGTACTTATTCCCGCAACATCCGACCCCCCGGAGGGATCGGTCACGGCCACCACTCCCATCGTTTCCCCTTTCACCAAAGGGGGCAGGTATTTTTTCTTCTGCTCTTCGTTACCGAATTTACTGAAGGCATGAGTCGCCATATGATGGACCTGTAACGCCATGGGGATCGCCGGACAGACACGACCCAACTCCTCCAAAACGATGATGCGGGCAAGGCTTCCCATCCCTGTCCCACCGTATTCCGGCGGGGTAATAACACCCAGAATTCCCATCTCTCCCATCTTTTTTAGGAGATCGACGGGGAAATCTCCCGTTTCTTCCATTGCATCCATCCGGGGGCTAATTTCCTTTTCTGCAAATTCGCGAACCGTCTTTCGAAGCAACTCCTCCCGTTCTGTAAACTTGAAATCCATAACTCTCCTCCTTCGCTGACGTTGTGGTTTAGAAACGAGGTTCCCGAGGCTTTAGGCAGGG
>Ga0214473_10001251_pt1 | contig 34114 bp, 33 predicted proteins | sample RVTome_7_FD_203509 | JGI IMG/M metagenome (GOLD analysis project Ga0214473, IMG submission 203509) | Soil microbial communities from uranium-contaminated site in the Upper Colorado River Basin, Wyoming, United States - RVT98D197 | ecosystem: Environmental > Terrestrial > Soil > Contaminated >... | reverse complement strand
CCATAGAATCGGTCGCGTGGCGGACCCGGTGATCTCCGTCCGCGACCTGCGGAAGTCCTACGGCAACGTCGACGCCGTGCGCGGCATCGATCTCGAGGTGGCCGCGGGCGAGGTGTTCGCCTTCGTGGGGCCGAACGGCGCCGGGAAGACGACCACGGTCGAGATCCTCGAGGGCTACCGGGAGCGCACGGGAGGCGACGCCGCCGTCCTCGGGATCGACCCGGCTGAGGCCGATCGCGAGTGGCGCGAGCGGGTCGGCGTCGTCCTGCAGCAGTGCCAGATGCAGCGGGAGCTGACGGTGAGGGAGACGGTGGAGCTTTACGCGGGCTATTACCGCCACCCGCGCCCGGTCGCGGAGACGATCGAGCACGTCGGCCTTGTGGAGAAGGCCGAGGCCCGCACCGGCAACCTGTCCGGGGGGCAAAAGCGGCGCCTCGACGTCGCGCTCGCCCTGATCGGCGACCCCGAGCTCCTGTTCCTCGACGAGCCGACCACCGGGTTCGACCCCACCGCGCGGCGGCAGGCGTGGGGGATGATCGCCCGCCTGCACGAGATGGGGAAGACGGTCTTCCTCACCACCCACTACATGGAGGAGGCGCAGGCGCTCGCCGACCGCGTCGCGATCATCGCCGAGGGGCGGATCGTCGCCGAGGGCCCGCCCGACCAGCTCGCCGGGAGCGAGGACGGTGCCTCCGAGGTCCGCTTCCGGCTCCCGGCAGGCGTCGCCGTGCCGCGGCTGCAGCGCGCGGAGGCGGAGCTGGCCGTGAACGGCGTCGTCGCGATCAAGACCGAGCGACCGGTCGAGACGCTGCACGAGCTCACCGGGTGGGCGCTCGACAACGACGTCGAGCTGCGCTCGCTCGAGGTCCGGCGCCCGACGCTCGAGGACGTCTACATCGAGCTCACGTCCGAGCCCCAGGATCCCTCGGGAGGCGATCCGGCGTGAGCTCCGCAGCGCTCGTCCTGCACCAGTTCCGCTACGACCAGAAGACCTTCTGGCGCGACCCGGCGTCGGTGTTCTTCACCGTGATGCTGCCGCTGATCTTCATGTTCCTGTTCGCGACGATCTTCGGCAACGACGACATCGAGGGGCTGGACGGGGTGAAGCTGACGACCTACTACGTGCCCGCGATCCTCACCCTCGCGGTGATCTCGGCGACGATGGTCAGCCCCGCCATATCGATCACCCAGGATCGCGAGAACGGGGTCCTGAAGCGGGTCCGGAGCACGCCGTTGCCGAGCTGGGTGTTCATCGCCGGCCGGGTCGGGAACGCGATCGTGGTCTCGTTCGTGATGCTGTTCCTCGTCAGCATCGTGGGCCGGGTCGTGTACGGGGTATCGATCCCGGGCGAGACCCTTCCCGCGCTGGTGGTGACCCTGATCGTCGGCGCGGCGTCGTTCTGTTGCCTCGGGTTCGCGCTCACGGTGATCATCCCGTCGATGGACGCCGCCCCCGCCGTCACCAACGCCGTCGCCCTGCCGCTCTACTTCATCTCCGGGATCCTGATCCCCGAGAGCGAGATCCCCAACGGTGTGCTCCACGTCGCCGACCTGTTCCCGTTCCGGCACTTCTTCGACGCCTTCTTCGCCGCCTACGACCCGGGGACGACCGGCGCCGGGGTCGCGTTCGGAGACCTCGCGCTCGTCGCCGCGTGGGGAGCGTTCGGGCTCCTCGTCGCGGCCCTGTGGTTCCGGTGGACGCCGCGATCGGAGTGACCGCCGGGCGGCATCCGGTCGCTAGATTGGTGGCGTGATCCACCATGTCACGATCGAGGTTTCTGACCTCGAAGCGAGTGCGGAGTTCTACGACGCCGTGTTCGCGCCGCTCGGGTGGCGTCGCCACTCCGACTCGGGGCGCGGGATCGGGTGGGGGATCTCGCAGCCGTGGTTCTTCATCAGCCACGGCGACACGCCGGTGCCCGGGAGCGAGGTGGTGTGCTTCTCGGCGCCCGGGATCGCCGCGGTGAAGGGCGCCTGGGAGGGGGGAATCGAGACCGGCGGCCTCGACGACGGCAGGCCCGGCCAGCGGACCGAGCTCGGCCCGAGCTACTACTCCGCCCACCTGCGCGACCCGGACGGTCATCGGATAGAGATCGCCGTCGCGCCCGAGTGAGCTAGGTTCCAGGTACCGGGCGAGATTCGAGAAACGAGGAGGTAGGCAAGCGCAGATGGGTGTCAAGGTCGGGATCAACGGGTTCGGTCGCATCGGGCGCAACCTGTTTCGTGCCGCGTACGAGGCCGGCTCCGGGCTCGAGTTCGTCGCCGTCAACGACATCACCGATCCGGCGACGCTCGCCCACCTGCTCAAGTACGACTCGACCCTGGGCCGGTTCCCGGCCGAGGTGGACGAGCGCGACGGCTCGATCACCGTCGACGGCACCGAGATCAAGGTGCTCGCCGAGCGCGACCCGGCGGCGCTGCCGTGGTCCGACCTCGGGGTCGAGGTCGTGATCGAGTCGACGGGGCTGTTCACGAAGCGCGACGACGCGTCCAAGCACCTCGACGCGGGCGCCCGCAAGGTGATCATCACCGCGCCCGCCACCGATCCGGACGTGACGGTCGCGCTGGGAGTCAACTTCGACGACTACGACCCCGATCAGCACAGCATCATCTCCAACGCGTCGTGCACGACGAACTGCCTCGCCCCAGTCGCGAAGGTGATTCACGACACGGTCGGGATCGATCGCGGCCTGATGACGACGATCCACGCCTACACCGCCGACCAGCGGCTGCAGGACATGCCGCACAAGGACCTGCGCCGGGCGCGGGCGGCGGCGATCAACCTGATCCCGACCAGCACCGGGGCCGCGAAGGCGATCGGGCTGGTGATGCCCGAGCTGAAGGGAAAGCTGAACGGGATCGCGGTCCGGGCGCCGGTTCCGACCGGCTCGGTGGTCGATCTCGTGTGCGAGGTCGGCAAGGACACGAGCGCCGAGGAGATCAACGCCGCGGCCCGCGCCGCCGCGGAGGGACCGCTGCAGGGGATCCTCGCCTACACCGAGGACCCGATCGTCTCCACCGACATCGTCCAGGACCCGCATTCGTCGATCTTCGACTCCGGCCAGACGATGGTGATGGAGGGGCGGATGCTGAAGGTCGTGTCCTGGTACGACAACGAGTGGGGCTACTCGAACCGCTGCGTCGAGCTCGCCGAGAAGGTCCTGGAGGCGAAGCCGGCGGCGGTCTCTTAGGCGCTTGGGCTTCGCGAAGGCCAGTGTCCGCGACGCGGAGGTCGCGGGGCGGCGGGTGCTGCTGCGGGCCGACCTCAACGTCCCGCTCGACGGGGGCACGGTCGAGGACGACACCCGGATCCGGGCGGCGCTGCCAACGATCGAGCTCCTGCGCGAGAAGGGCGCGGCGATCGTGCTCTGCTCGCACCTCGGGCGTCCGGAGGGTCGCGATCCGGAGCTGTCGATGGCGCCGGTCGCGGAACGACTCGGAAAGCTGCTCGAGATCGAGGTGCGGCTCGCCCCCGACGTGGTCGGCGATCAGGTGTCGGAGATGGCGGGCGAGCTCGGGGGCGGCGAGCTGCTGATGCTCGAGAACACGCGGTTCGAGGCGGGGGAGACGGAGGACGACCCGGCGCTGTCCGAGGCGCTCGCGGCGCTGGCCGACACGTATGTGAATGATGCCTTCGCCGCCGCCCACCGCGCCCACGCCAGCACCGAAGGCGTCGCGCACCACCTCCCCGCGTACGCCGGCCTGCTGCTGGAGCGCGAGGTGCGCGAGCTGACCTCGGTCCGCGACGACCCGAAGCCGCCGCTCGTGGTCGTGCTCGGCGGCGCAAAGGTGACGGACAAGATCGGCACCATCGACCGCTTTCTCGCCACCGCCGAGCGGGTGCTGATCGGGGGCGCGATGTGCTTCAGCTTCTTCCGCGCGCAGGGCGTATCGACGGGCGATTCGCTGGTCGAGGACGAGGGCGTCGAGCTCGCTCGCGGGGTGATCGAACGCGCCGCCGAGCCCGGCGCGGCGGAGCTCAGCCTTCCGATCGACCTCGTGCTCGGCGAGAGCTTCGACGCCGGCACGGAGCGGCGCGAGCTGGACGGGATCGAGGTCCCCGACGGGTGGATGGGGCTGGACATCGGCGCCACCACGTCGTCGCGGTTCGCGGACGCGATCGCCGAGGGCGGGACCGTGTTCTGGAACGGCCCCATGGGGGCGTTCGAGCTCGACCCGTTCGCGGCCGGGACCCTCGCCGTCGCCGAGGCGATCGCCGAGGCCCCGGGCCGCACCGTGGTCGGGGGCGGCGACTCCGCCGCGGCGATGAACAAGTTCGGGCTCGCCGGGGGCGTTGACTGGCTGTCGACGGGCGGCGGCGCGTCGCTGGAGCTGATGGAGGGCCGCGAGCTGCCCGGGGTCGAGGCGCTGCTTCCCGCAAACCCCGCGACAGCGGACGCGAAGCGGAGCAGGTCGCGGGCATGATGATGGGCATGAGCTCTCGCCGGGCGGTGATCGCGGCGAACTGGAAGATGCACAAGACGGTCGCCGAGGCCGGCGAGTTCCTCGACTCCTTCCTGCCGCGGCTCGACCCCGATCCCGGCGCCGACGTCGTCATCTGCCCGCCGTACCTGGCGCTGGCGACGGCGGTGGAGGCGTGCGCCGGCGGCGGCGTCACGGTCGCCGCTCAGAACATGCACGAGGAGCCCGAAGGCGCGTTCACGGGCGAGGTGTCCGCCCCGATGCTTGTCGAGCAGGGCGTCGGCGGCGTGATCCTCGGCCACTCCGAGCGCCGCGCCTACTTCGCAGAGACCGACGAGGCGCTGGCGCGGAAGCTGCCGGCCGCGCTCGACGCCGGTTTGCTCCCGATCCTGTGCGTGGGGGAGACCGAGGCGCAACGCGATGCCGAGGAGACCCAGGAAGTGCTCCGCACCCAGCTCGAGGCCGACCTCGCCGCCGTACCCGACGAAGCGCTGGCGAACGTCGTGATCGCGTACGAGCCGGTGTGGGCGATCGGCACCGGCCGCATCGCGACCCAGGAGCAGGCGGCCGAGGCGATCGGCTGGGCGCGCTCGATCGTCGCCGACCGCAGCGAGGCGGCGGCCGATGCGATCCGGATCCTGTACGGCGGCTCGGTGAAGCCCGACAACGCCGCCGAGCTGCTCGAGCACGACCAGATCGACGGCGCGCTGGTCGGCGGCGCCAGCCTCGACCCGGAGGCGTTCGCCGCGATCGTCGCCGCGGCGCAGGCGTGAGCGCGACGATCCCGGTCCCCTCGCTGGCGCTCGTCATCCTCGACGGTTGGGGGCTGGCGCCCCCCGGGCCCGGAAACGCGATTAGCCAGGCGCACACCCCGTGCTTCGACTCGCTGTGGGAGCGCCATCCGCACACCGAGCTGTCGGCGACCGGGCGGGACGTCGGCCTTCCGGACGGGCAGATGGGCAACTCCGAGGTCGGCCACATGAACCTGGGAGCAGGGGCGGTCGTGAAGCAGGACCTGCTGCGGATCAACGACGCGATCGCCGACGGAAGCTTCTTCGAGAACCCGGTCCTGCGCGGGATCTGCGACGCGGCCCGCAACGGCCCCCGTGGGCGCCTGCACCTGCTCGGCCTCGTCTCGGACGGGGGCGTGCACTCGGGCTGGGAGCACCTCGAGGCGTGCATCGAGATGGCCGCCGCCGAGGGAGTCCCGGACCTGGTCGTGCACGCCTTCACCGACGGCCGCGACACGCTGCCCCGGTCCAGCCTCGGCTACCTCGGGGAGCTGGAGCGGTGGCTGCGGCGCGCGGGCACGGTGGGGACGGTGTGCGGGCGTTACTACGCGATGGATCGCGACCACCGCTGGGAGCGGACGAAGCTCGCCTACGACGCGATCTCCCACGCCGAGGGGCCGCGGGCGCCGGACGCGCTGACGGCGGTCCGCGATGCGCACGAGCACGACGAGACCGACGAGTTTGTGCGCCCGGTGGTGATCGGCGGGTACGACGGCGTCGCGGACGGCGACGCGATGCTGTTCTTCAACTTCCGCCCCGACAGGGCGCGCCAGCTCGTGCGCAGCTTCGGCGAGCCGGAGTTCGACGAGTTCCCCCGTGGCGCGGTTCCCGAGGTCGAGATCGCGACGATGGCGGAGTACCAGGGCGGGTGGCCGTACCCGGTCGCATTCCCGCCCCAGGACCCCGAGGTGACGCTGGCCTCGGTGCTGGCGGACCGCGGCGAGCGCCAGCTCCACGTCGCCGAGACCGAGAAGTACGCCCACGTCACCTACTTCTTCAACGGCGGGCGCGAGGACGAGTGGGCAGGGGAGGAGAGGCGCCTGGTGGAGTCGCCGCGCGACGTGCCGACCTACGACCAGCGGCCGGAGATGAGCGCCGCCGCGGCCGCGAGCGCGTTCTGCGAGGAGTGGTCGTCCGGCTCCTACCGGTTCGGGATCATCAACTTCGCGAACCCCGACATGGTCGGGCACACGGGAGACATCCCGGCGGCGGTGACCGCGGTGGAGGCGGTCGACGGCTGCCTCGCCAGGGTGGTGGAGACGGTCGAGGCCAGCGGCGGAGCGTGCCTGATCACCGCCGACCACGGCAACGCCGACAACATGCTCGAGCCCGACGGCTCCCCGAACACTGCCCACACGACCAACCCGGTGCCGCTGATCGTCACCGTCGACGGGGTCGAGCCGCGCGACGGAGGAATCCTCGCCGACGTCGCCCCGACGGTGCTCGAGCTGCTCGGGATCGAGCAGCCGCCGCAGATGACGGGCCGGTCGCTCGTCTGACCGCCGCGGCTCACCCGCGCGCTCTACCCTGTTGCGCCTTGGCTAGTTCCTCCGACACCCGGTGGGGGAGAAGAGGCTGATGGCAGAGGGGGCCGAAGGCGGGAAGCTGCCGAGCGCGGGCATCTTCAAGACCCTGAATCGGCGCAAGGAGATCGTCGCCATCTGCACGATCGCGCTCGCAGGAGCCGCGTTCGCGATCTCGATCTCCCAGGACCCCCGGTACGAGTCCACCGCGTCGGTGCTCGTGCGGCCCGATCAGGAGGGCGGGGTGACGCCGTCCGAGGTCGTGGTGCTGGCGGGCGCGGACGAGATCGCGGTGCGCACGGGCGAGGAGCTCGGGGGCGCGGACCCCGCGTTCATCAACTCGCGGATCACGGTCGCAGAGGGCGACGCGCGCGGCCTGGTCGACGTCGAGGGCACCGCCGACACCCCCGAGGTCGCCGCCGATCTCGCGACCGCGTACGCGGAGCAGATCGTCGACTACACCGACGAGCTCGGGGACGAGTTCGCGGGCGAGACCGAGCTCCAGCGCAGCGCCTCGCCGCCCGCCGATCCGGTGTCGCCCGACACGGTCCGGAACACGTTCGTCGGCGCGATCGCCGGGCTGCTGATCGGGCTGGTGGCCGCGTTCGTGCGCGAGCGGCTCGACCGCGGGGTGCACAGCGCGCGCGACCTCGAACCCCTGCTCGGCGTGCCGCTGCTCGGTCGGATCTCCGAAAGTCCGAGACTGCAGCTCGGCGCGGGTCTGCGCCACCTCCCGGCCGTCGATGCGGAGGGCTTCCAGATGGCGCGGGTGGCGATCCGCTACCTCGACCTCCCGCAGGAGCCCCACTCGTTGCTGCTCACCTCGCCGCAGTCGGGGGACGGCAAGACGACGATCGCGTTCGGGCTCGCGTCGGCGGCCGCGACCGCCGGCGACCGGGTGCTGCTGATCGAGGCGGACATGCGCCAGCCGACCCTGGCGGTAGTCGTGGAGCCGACGAAGGCGGGTCTCAGCAGCGTGCTCGGCGGCCGCGCGAGCCTCGATGACGCGGTGCAGTCGGTCGAGGTGGAGGCGGGCGCCGAGGGCGTTGCCGGAACCCTCGACCTGATCCAGTGCGGGCCCGCTCCGCCGAACCCGACCCAGCTGCTCGAGTCGGAGCGGATGGCGAGCCTCCTGAACGAGGCGGAGGCGAGCTACGACATCGTCATCGTCGACACTCCCCCGGCGACAGTGCTCCCCGATGCGATCCCGCTCGCGGGCCAGGTGGACGGGGTGGTGGTTGTCACCGGACTCGACCGCGACACCGTCGACGAGCTCGAGGAGCTCAGCGATCGCCTGCGGCAGGTGGACGCGCCGCTGATCGGCGCGATCGCGAACTTCGCGCGGGCGCCGGACGAGAGCTACTTCCAGTACATCCGCGCTCACGAGGCCGCGGTCGCGGAGGATGGAACCGTTCCGCTGCGCCCCGTGGGCGGGCGCCGCCGCGAGCCGCGTCGGCGCCGAGCCGAGACCCCGGCCCGGCCCCGCCGTGCCCCCGACGGCTTGGTGGACCTGAACAGCGCCACCTACGAGCAGCTGCGGGAGCTCGACCTCACGATCACCCAGGCCAAGAGGCTGATCGCGTACCGCGACCGGCGCGGCGGCTTCGACGCCCTCGACGACATCGACGACGTCCCCGGATTCCCCGACGACGTCCGCGACGAGCTGAAGTCGCGCTCGACGGTGTAAAGCGACGTGCTCGGCTTCGCGTCCGCTCGTCGCTAGAGGTCGTAGCGGGCGAGATCTGAGTTCAGGCGCTCGGCATCGTCGGAGTCGATCGCATCTTCCTCGAGCTCGGAACGATCGTCGCGCCGCCGCCATTGCCGCACTCCGACGAACAGCACCGCCCCCGCGACGAGCAGGCCCCCCGCCGGAACTAGCCACGCCGCGAGGTCGAACCCCTCGTTCTCCGGGGTTGCAAGCACCTCGGAGCCGTACTCGGCCACGAGCGTGTCGAGGATCTCCTGCTTCGTCTTCCCCTGCGCGATCTGGCGGCGGATGAAGGCGCGCTCGCGCTCCGCCTGCGGCGCCTCCGCGAGATTCAGCGGCGTGCCGCAGATCGGGCACATCACCTCGTCCTCGATGTCCGTCAGCGAGGCGCTCGGCTCCGCCGCCGTCGCGATGGACGCAAGCGCGAGCCCGACCGCGAGTGCGGCGACGACCGCCAACCCGAGCCGCCTCACTTGATCAGCGGCTCCACGAACCGCTCCAGGTAGACCTCATCCACGGGCCCACGCCTGATCAAAGCCAAGTTCCCCCGCGGATCGATCAGGTAGGACTCCGGCAGTCCCGTGGCCCCGAACCCCTGCTCGGACAGCGGGCTCTCAGCATCCGGGTCGCGGAGCTGCGGGTAGGTGAGGTCGAACTCGCGCACGAACGCGAGCGCGTCCCCGCTCAGATCCTGGGTGTCGACGCCGACGACCTCAACCCCGTCGCGGCGGTTGCGCTCGTAGAACTGCTCCAGCACCGGCGCCTCGTCGCGGCACGGCCGGCACCACGATGCCCAGAAGTTGAGCAGCACCCACTTCCCTCGGTACTCGGCCAGGCTGGCCGCGCCCCCGCCGTCGAGCCGCTCCAGCTCCGCGTCCGGCGCCGTCTCGCCGACGGCGATCCCATCGCTGTCCTTCGTCACGAGCCCGAACCCCAGCAACCCGATCAGGGCGAGGGCGAGCAGGAAGACGGCAAACGCACGCGCACTCACCCGAGCAAGAGTAGAGCGGCGACCCCAGCGGCCCTAGAATGGGCCCCCACGCGGACGTAGCTCACCTGGTAGAGCGCGAGCTTCCCAAGCTCGAGGTAGCGGGTTCAAGTCCCGTCGTCCGCTTTCTCGGCCACGATCAAGGTGCCCTTGATAAGCGCCGGACGGCGCGGCTACACTTCTCACATATCCCCCCTGTTCGCTTCGGCGGCAGGGATGCGAGGCCGCCTTCGGGCGGCCTCAGCGCGTTAGGGCTGGGCAGGCCTACCAGGACGAAGGCTTTGTGATCGTGCCTTGATCGTCCTCGAGCGAGTCCGGGAGCTGACTGGCAGCGAGAGGGCCCTTCCTGATCGGCTTGTAGAACGAATGGGATGGGAGCTCCGACGGTGACAAAGCCCAGCTCCGGTTCCGATGCGGATTGAGGACGCCCACCGGAGCGTTGAGATCGCGGCGAACGAACTCAATCGGAACCTTGAGATCGCTGTCATTGGAGATCACGATCGCGATGTCGTAGTTGGCGCGGAAACCGTCGATCAGGAGATGGCTTGCCAGGTTCACGTCCGAGCCCTTCTCCTCGGTGTTCCAGACCTCTCGATACGGCGAGCCTCGTCGTGGGGCCTTCGTCAGACGACGAGTCACCGGACGGGTGAGGAAGTGCCCGTAATGGATCTCGAAGCCTGGGATCGTCATCAGAGCGCGGAAGTAGATCTGCTGCCGTTGGGCCTGCTGTGGTCGCCCCGGGCGAGGTTGGACCTTGGCCGTGAAGTACTTGATGCCAATGACCTGGTGGTTGGGCTTGAGCAACTTGGCGCATAGCGCCCCGAGGTCGAGCCAGCGGTACGGAGTGTCCTTCAGGGCTCCGTAGTAGAGGTTGAATCCGTCGACGTAGACAATCGTGCGCTGCTGTGGGGGATGCACGGGCGGCCGAGCATACGAGGGCTACCCGACCCAAACTCGTGACGCAGTACGCGTTTCGCCGTCACCTGTCGATGAACATCAGCGCCGTCCCGGCGATCAGCATCGCGATCCCGAGCAGGCGGATCGGCGATGCCTCGACGACGTCGAGGCCGATGACTCCGAAGTGATCGAGCGCGGCGGCGACGATCAGCTGCGCGGCGATCACCAGCGCCACGGTCAGTCCGGCACCGAGGTAGCGGACGACGATCAGCGAGACGCCGAGAAAGCTCGCGCCGACGAGCCCGCCGCCGATCAGGTACAGCAGGGGAACCTCGCGAAGGCGACCGAGCGAGCCGGGGTTGCCGAAGATCACCAGCAGCAACCCCAGCACCAGGCACGTGATCACGCCGCTCGTCAGGGCGGCGGCGAGGTCGCTCGTCCGCTTTCCGAGCTCGCTGTTGATGGGCGGCTGCAATGCGGCGAGCGCCCCGATCACGAGCGTCGCGCTCGCCGCCGCGACGATGGTCCAGTTCAGGTTGATGCCGTCACCCGCTTGGACTCTATGGGCCATGACGAGGCGAGCGGGCGCTCGCGTAGGGTGCCCGGCGTGCGCAACACGAACGAGCTTGAGACGGCCGTCTGCGACCGGATCGCCGAGCGGGAGGACGAGCTCGTCGCGCTGGCGTCGCGTCTGATCGGGTTCGACACGACCGCCAGGGAGCGGGAGGACCCGCCCCGCGAAGAGGCGGAGCTGCAGGACTATCTCGGCGACCGCCTTCGCGCCGCCGGGGCGGCGGTCGAGATCTGGGAGCCGAGCTCGGACGACGTCGACGAGCGGCAGGTGCCGGGCGGGATCGGATTCGAGGGGCGGCCGCAGCTCGCGGCCGAGTTCGAGGGCGCCGCTGACGGTCCGGCGCTGCTGTTCAACGGCCACATCGACGCGGTCTCGTTCGAGCCGCGGGAGCGGTGGAGCTCGGACCCGCTCCGGGCCGAGGTCCGCGACGGCAACCTGTACGGGAGGGGATCGTGCGACATGAAGGGCGGCGTCGCGGCGATGGTGATGGCGGCCGAGGTGCTGGCGGAGCTGCATGCGCCGCTGCGCGGGAAGCTGATCGTCAGCACCGTCACGGACGAGGAGTCCTCGGGGGCGGGGGCGCTCGCCTCGGTTGCCCACGGCGTCACCGCGGACGCGGGAGTCGTGCCCGAGCCGACCGAGTTCGAGGTGTGGGTCGCGTGCCGTGGGACGCTCAGCCCCACGATCACGGTCCCGGGACGGCCCGGGCACGCCGAGATTCCGCAGCCGCACTGGCGCGAGGGCGGGGCGGTGAACGCGATCGAGAAGGCGGGGATCGTGCTCGACGCGCTACGGGGTTTGCGCGACGGATGGCGGACCGACGACGCTCACCGGCATCCGTACACCAGCCCCGGGGACATCGTCCCGACGATGATCGCCGGCGGCGAATGGGGCGTCTCGTATCCGTCGAAGTGCGAGCTCGGGGTCGAGATCGCCTATCCGCCGACCGCGGCAGACGCCGACGGATGGGGCGATCCAGTCCGCGACCAGGTGACGGCGGCGCTGGAGGCGGCCGCCTCAGCGGACGACTGGCTGGCCGAGAACCCGCTCTCGATCGCGTGGGCAGAGGAGTGCCCGGCGGCGTCGGTCGACCCCGACTCGGAGATCGCCCGCGTCGCGCTCGAAGCCGTGGCGGATGTCGGTCGGAAGGGCCGGCTGGCGGGGCTCGACTCGTGGCACGACGGGGCGACGTTCACCCGCGCCGGGTGCCCCAGCGTGTGCCTGGGACCGGCCTCGATCGGGACCGCCCACGCGATCGACGAGCGAGTCCCGGTCGCGGACCTGGTGAAGACGGCTCAGGCTCTGGCGCTGGTAGCGATTCGCTTTCTGGGGCGGTAGGTTGCCGGGAAGCCGATGAGGTTGCGCGCGGCAGCGATCGTCCTCCTGGTGGCCACGGCGGCGGCGCCCGCCGCCGCGCACGCTGGCGGCAGCCACGGGAAGGTCGCGATCAAGGGGACCGCTTACACGTTCGACAACCAGGAGCCGATCGAGGGGGCGACGATCCGGGCCAAGGGCGCTCCCGGGGCGTCGGCGACCAGCGGCGCGGACGGCGCGTACCGGCTCCGGGTCCCCGACCGGGCCAAGGTCACCCCTTATGTAGAGGCCGAGGGCCACCACGGGATCTACCTGCAGACCTTCTTCACGCACGGCCGCAACCTGCGGCGCGTCAACTTCCAGGTCCCCACCGTGGCGGCCTACTTCGGGCTCGCGGCGCTGCTCGGCGTGGAGCTGGACGAGAACGACGACCCGGTCCGGTGCGCGATCGTCTCCACCGCGAGCACCAAGCACGTCCGGGGGCTGAGCTTCGCGGGCTTCGTCGCCTATGGCGCGCACGGCGTCGCGGGGGCCACCGCCAGCACGCGACCCGGCCTGCCCGAGCCCGTGTACTTCAACGACAGCGTGATCCCGGACCGGTCGCTGACCGAGACCTCGATCGACGGCGGGATCATCTGGACCGAGGTCCCGAGCGGGAACTACAAGGTGAGGGCTCACCACCCGAGCGAGCGCTTCTCGCCCTTCAGGGCAAGCTGCCGGGACGGCCGGGTCGTGAACGCGAACCCGCCGTGGGGCCTGTTCCAGCTCAAGGCCGGCGAGAGGGTGCGCGCCGAGGTCAAGGGCTGAGCGCGCCGGTTCGCACCTTCCCCGCTGACGCCCGGGAGTGGTTCGAGGTCGCGGAGATCGAGCCGGGCGTGCACGTGGTGGCCGAGCCAGGGCACGTGTTCAGCTGGCTGATCGCGGGCTCGGAGCGCTGCGTCCTGCTCGACACCGGCCTGGGGGTGGCGGACATCGAGGCGGCGGTGGCGCCCGTCGCGTCCGCGCCGACGATCGTCGTCAACTCGCACGTCCACTTCGATCACGTCGGCGGGAACGAGCTGTTCGACCACACCGAGATGCACGAGCTCGGCCCCGAGTGGCTGGCGGCGGGCAGCGACGAGGCGCACCTGCGCGCCTACGACGAGCTCGCGGGCGGGCTCGACGCGAGCTTCAACCGCCTGCTGGAGGCCGACCGCGCGGAGTGGTTCCTGATCGGCCCCGAGGAGACGATGCGGCCGTGGCCGCGGGCGGGGATCGAGGAGCACGGGTGGCGGATCGACCCCCCGCAGCCCGACCGGCTGCTCACCGACGGGGACGCGATCGAGCTCGGTGACCGGACGCTGCGCGTGATCCACACGCCCGGACACGCCCCCGAGCACATCTGCCTCGTCGACGAGGCGGCGGGGATCCTGTTCGCGCAGGACCAGGTCTATTACGGCCCCCACCTCGTGTACGAGGAGGGAACGGACGTGGCGGCATTCGCGCGCTCGAACCGGCGGCTGGCCGACGAGCTCACCGGCGAGATCCGGATCGTGTACGCGGCCCACACCCTGCGACCCTCGGTGCCGCCGCGCTTCCTGGGCGAGCTCGCCGACGCCTCAGAGGCCGTGGCCGCGGGCGAGGCGACACTTGCACCCGCCCGCGGCCTGTTCGGCGAGCCGGTCCGGGCCGCCGACTTCGGCTATTTCTCGATTCTCGTCAGCGCCGGATAGCTAGCTACCGATCGCGTTCGCCCATGCCTCCTCGACGCGCTTCTCACCCTCCGGCCCGCCCGGAGGATTCACCGGGCTGGAGCAATCCGCGGTGTACTCCGCGCTCGGGAAGATCAGCTCGCTCTTCGCGGCCTGAGGATCTGTCTTCTCGAATATCTCCTTCACTCCGGCGACCGGAGTAATGGAGCTCGTCCAGCCGACGATCTGCGCCTGGTTGCGGGGCTCGTACGCGTAGTTGATGAACTCGTACGCGGCCGTCGGGTTCGGCGCGCCGACCGGGATCACCCAGTCGTCCCACCACTGCTGGCAGCCCTCGGTCGGCATCCGCCACTCCAGCTCGGGGTTGTCGGCCTGGAGCTGGATCGCGTCGGCGGCCCAGCCCATCACGGCGACCGCGTCCCCGGTGACCAGGTCCTTGGCGTAGTCGCCGCCCGAGAACGTCCGGATCTGCCCCGACTGGCCGGCCTGCTTCAGCTTCTCGATCGCGGCCATCCAGTCCTCCTCGGTGGCCTCGTCGGGGTCGATGCCCTCGGCCTGCATCACCAGCGGCACCGTCTCCCGGAGCTCGGTCAGCACCTCGACCCGTCCCTTGTACTTGGGGTCGAACAGGTCGTTGATCGAGTTCACGTCCGGCGCCTCTTCCTTGTTCACGATCAGGCCGGTCATCCCGCCCTGCCACGGGATCGAGAAGTCCCAGTTGGGATCAGAGCTCGGGGCCTTGACGTCCGGACTCAGATTCTCGAACGCGGGTGCGAGCGCCTCCTTGTCGAGCTTCTGGATGTACCCGAGGTCGTACATCCGCTTCGCCAGCCAGTCCCCGGCGACCATCGCCGAGCGCCCGCCCGACTCTCCGCGGTCCAGCAGCGGCTGCATCTTGCCGAAGAACTCGTGGTAGCTGTTGATGTCCTCGACGTACTTGACATCGACCCCCGACTCCTTCTCGAACTCGGGCACGGTCTTCTTGTCGATGTAGAGGGCCCAGTTCGAGATCGTCAGGTCCCCGCTCGGCTTGCCCTCCGCCGTCGCGGTCGTCACCTCGACCTCATCCGCGCCCTCGATCCCGTTGTCGTCCCCGCACGCGGCGAGGGCGAATGCCGCGGCGAGCACGAACGCCGCGAGCATCAGGCTCCATCCGGAACGAGCTCGGCTACTTCTTCCGCTCGCGCTCATCACGACTCCTCTCGTCTCGATATTTCACTTCACCGGAATGCGGGAGAACCACGTCTCGAGCGCCGGTCGGATCACCGTCCGCTCGACGTCGTCTGTGGGGACCGCGAGCTCGCCGACGAGCAGGCCGTCGAGCATCGCCAGGAACAGCGCCGCCTCCCGCTCGGGCGAGCGCGCGCCCAGCGACGCGAACATCTCGGTCAAGATCTCGTTCCACGCCGCGGTCCACTCGCGGCACACCTCCGCCAGCTCCGGCTGGCGCGCCGCCTCCTGGAGGAGGGTGTATTGAGCGACGGCTCGCCACCGCTCCTCGCCGAGCTGGGGGAGGAGGTGGGCGGTGAACTCGTCCACGAGTCGCCTTCGCGACAGTCGTCCGTTCAGCACGCCCGCCAGGCGCTCGCGGAGGCTCGCGATCTCCTCGCGGGCGAACATCTCCAGCGCCTCGCGGAGCATGTCTTGCCGGGAGTCGAACCAGTACGTCGTCGATCCGAGCGGCACCTGGGCGAGATCGGCGACGGCGCGGTGGCTGACGGCGTCGACGCCGCCGTCGGCGATCAGCCTCAGCGTCGCCTGCAGGAGGAGCTCGCGGCGCGCGTTGCCGCGGGGGCGGGGGCCCACTTCCCGCGGGGGGACATCGGCGAGCTCGGACGGTGGCACGGAGGCATTCATGTACATCAGTACAGTACGATCGTACACGGATTGGACGGCGCAGGTCAACACTGCGACTCGGTCGACGTCCTCGTGATCGGCGGCGGGGTGGTCGGAGCCGCCGCGGCGCTCGCGGCCGTCCGCGGCGGACGGCGGGTGGCGCTGCTCGAGGCGGAGTCGCTCTCCGAAGCGCACGGCTCCAGCGCGGGCAGCGCGCGGATCTTCGCCCCGTTTCCGTTCCCCGATCAGGAGCACCTGGAGATGGCCCTGCGCGCCCTGGATCGGTGGCGGGAGATCGAGCGCGAGGCTGGTGAGCGCCTGTTGACGCGAACGGGGGCACTGTCGCGTGGCGATCTCGCGGAGCGCGCGCTGCCGGCCCTCCGCGACGCGGGCGTCGAGGCGGAGCTGATCGGTGCTGACGCGGCAGGCCAGCTGGGTGTGAGGATGCCGGGCGACGGCACGTTCCTGCACCAGCCCGACGCGGGGACGATTCACTCGGATCGCGCCAGGGGGGCGCTGCTGCGATTGGCCGCCTCGGCGGGAGCCTCGCTGCACGGGGGCGAGCGCGCGAGATCGATCGCCGCGACGGGTGACGCCGTCGAGGTGGAGACCGACCGGCGTCGGTGGCGATCCGAGTCCGCGATCGTCGCCGCGGGACCGTGGAGCAGGAGCCTGCTGGCTCGATCGGAGATCGATCTCGACGCCACCCCGACGAGCCAGACCGTCGCCTACTTCGATCTCGAGCATCCCTCCGCGCGCCCGCCGGCGGTGATCGAGTACGACGGCGACGAGCCGTACGCCTGCTGGGATCCCGACCACGGTCTGAAGGCCGGCCTGCACGTCCGGGGTGCCGAGGTCGAGCCGGAGCACACGTCGCCGACGGTGGACCACGGCGCGGTCGAGCGGATCGCGGCGTGGGTCGGGAGGAGGTTCCCGGCCGCCTCGGGCGCCCCCGCGGCCGTCGACGCGTGCATGTATACGAGCTCCGCCGACGAGCGGTTCATCCTCGAAGCACGGGACCGGATCGTCGTCGCGTGCCCCTGCAACGGTCACGGGTTCCAGTTCGCACCCGAGACGGGCGCACGCCTGGCCGAGCTCGCGGTCGGCGACGGGGCGCTGAGCGGATCGACGGGCTGAGCGTGGCCGAGGTGCGACATCTGGACGAGGCGCTGTCGATCCGCGACGGCGCGCTCTACATCGAGGAGTGCCCGGCCGAGGAGCTCGCCGAGCGTTTCGGGACGCCCCTGTACGTCGTCTCCGAGGACCAGCTGCGGCGCAACGTACGCCGCTTCGAGCACGCGTTCGGCCGCCGCTGGCCCGGGAGCTTCCTGCTCCTGCCGTCGATCAAGGCGAACTCCTCGCTCGCGCTGCGGCGGATCCTGACGCTGGAAGGCGCCGGGTGCGACACCTTCGGCGCCTCCGAGCTCGAGGCGGCGCTACGGACCGGAACCGACCCGGACCGGATCTCGCTCAACGGCGCGATCAAGGACGAGGCCCTGATCGAGCGCGCGGTTCGCGCCGGGGTGCGGATCACGCTCGACAGCAGCGCCGAGCTGGAGCGCGCGCTCGAGGCGGCGGAGCGGGCGGGGGAGCCGGCGCGAATTCGGTTCCGGCTCCGCCCCGACCTGGTCGGGGAGGACGAGGCGTCCGAGATGTCTCCGGCCGGCGACTCGATCCGCGACGCCGTGCAGCGGTACAAGGCCGGGATCCCGACCGAGGACGTGCTCGCGGTGGACGCGGCCACGGTCGCCGACCCGAGGCTGGACGTCACCGGGCTGATGCTCCACCTCGGTCGCCACAGCGCCGACCCCGCGATGTGGACCGTGGCGGCTGACTGGCTGGCGACGATGATCGACCGGTTGCGGGCGGCGTGGGACGGGTGGCTCCCGCACGAGCTCGATCTCGGCGGCGGCTTCCCGGTCCCGCGCGACCCGTTCGGGCGCGGCCTCCCCCAGCGGGCGGAAGCGCCGCCCACCTCGCCGGGCGCCGACGCGTATGCGGAGGCGATCTGCGAGCCGCTCGCAAAGCGCCTCGAAGGGCTCGGGGTCGAGTCCCGGCACGTGCGGCTCGAGGTGGAGCCGGGCCGGGCCGTGTACGGCGACGCCGGCGTGCACCTGGCGACGGTCGGGAACGTGAAGCGCCAGACCCGGCCGGTCCAGCTGACGTGGGTGGAGACCGATTCCTCGGACGCGTACCTCGCGGACGTCAACCTCGAGTTCAACCGCTGGACCTGCCTCGTCGCGCGACGGGCGGACGCGCCGCCGTCGGTCCTCGCGGACGTCACCGGCCGCACCTGCGCCCTCGACGTGATCGTCCCCGACGCCGAGTTGCCGCCGGTCGAGATCGGCGACGTGCTCGCCTTCCTCGACACCGGGGCGTACCAGGACGCGGGGGCGACGAACTTCAACGCGCTTCCCCGACCCGGGACCGCGCTGGTCACGGGCGGGTCCGCGGAGCTGATCCGGCGCCATGAGACGATCGAGGACGTGTTCGCGCGCGACACGATCCCGGAGCGCCTCGACGGTGGCTCACCGGCCGCCGACGGAGCCGGGTGGCGGGCGACCGGCCTCGACCACGTTGCGGTCACGAGTGGCGACCTGGAGCGATCGATCGGCTTCTACCGCGACCTGCTCGGGTTGACCCTGCGCTCGCGCGGCGACGGCTTCGGGCCGGCGGAGCACGAGATCACCGGGATCGACGCAGCCGAGGTCCGGTGGGCCGACCTGGAGCTGCCCCACGGCCAGGTCCTGGAGCTGATCGAGTACGTCGATCCGCGCGGGACGCCGAGCCGGCCGGCGGTGAACGATCCGGGCGCCACCCACATCTCGCTCCGGGTCTCGGACATCGAGGCGATCCATCACCGGCTCACCGACGCGAACGTCAGCGTTCGCAGCCGGCCCGTGACAATCACCGAGCCGGGGGAATGGCAGGGCGCACGATGCTTCTACGCCAGCGATCCCGACGGGGTGACCGTCGAGCTGATCGAGGGGGCGCCGTGAGCGCACCCCGCACCGTGTGGGTGACCGGCGCCGCGAGCGGGATGGGCACCTCGCACGCCCGCCGATTCGCCGCGATCGGCGACCGGGTCGGGTGCTGGGACGTGAACGCGGAGGCACTCGAGGACGTGGTCGCCGGAATCCGCGCGGACGGCGGCGAGGCGGAGGCGGCGGTCGCCGACATCACCGAGTGGGACGCGGTTCAGGCGGGGGCGGCGGGGCTGCGAGAGGCGCTCGGGCCGGCGCAGGTGGTGATCGCGAACGCGGGCGTCGTTCCGAGCGGAGACCACATCGAGAACCTCGACCCTGCCGCGTGGCGGCAGGTGATCGACGTCAACCTCACCGGCGGCTTCCTGACCGCGAAAGCCGCGATTCCACAGCTTCGCGAGGCCGGCGGCGGGTCGATGGTGATGATCTCGTCGATATGCGGGCTGGTGGCGTCCTCGGGGTACGGTGCCTACAACGCCTCCAAGCACGGGGTGATCGGGTTGGCGCGGACGCTCGCGCACGAGCTCGCCCCCCTCGGCGTCAGGGTGAACGCCGTCTGCCCCGGATGGGTACGGACCCCGATGTTCGACGTCTCGGCCGACGACGCGGCGGAGCCCGAGGACCTGGACGCGTTCACGAGCATGAACCTGATCGAGCGCATGGTCGAGCCCGGGGAGGTGACCGACGCGGTCGTGTGGCTGACCTCGCCGCAGTCGAGCATGGTCACCGGGATCGCGCTCCCGGTCGAAGGCGGGCTGCTGGAGAAGCGGGCGTGGCCGGAGACAGAGCAGGATCAGGCGAGTCGCTCGCCCGCCCGCACCGGGACCGAGAGCCGGTTCGGCGGCGGCGCCAGCGGGCACACCCAGCGCGGGTCATAGGAGCACGAGGGGTTGTAAGAGAAGTTGAAGTCGAGCACCAGCCGGCCGTCGCCGGTTGCGCCGAGGTCGGCGCCCTTGACCGTGTCGAGCACGTACCGGCACGCGCCGTAGGTCTCGGCGCCGCTGGTCGCGTCGCGGAACGGGAGGAACAGGCCGCCGCCGTACCCCTCGAGCCAGTACAGCTCCAGCTCGCACGCGTCGCCGCCGAGCTCGAACTCGAGCAGCGCGATCCGCGTGAACGCGTACGGCGCGCCGTCACCGCTGGTCGGGATCTCGTACATACGCGGCTCCGTCTCGTGCACGTCGGCCTCGGCGCGCGCGGCAGGATCGTGGTCGAAGTACGACAGCCCGTTGAACTCCTCGCGCCCCTCGGCCGTCAGCGGCGACTGGGGATGGCGGGCGAAGAGCTCGTCGCGGACCGCTCGCCACCGCCTCCACGCCTCGACCGAGTCGGTGGCCGAGCGCACCTCCTCGTAGAGGAAGAACACGCGTCGCTTCCAGTCCATCAGGCTGAGCGCGTCGGTTGGATCCGTTGGCGGGATCGCAACACCCTAGAGCTGGACCCCGTATAGGCTCAACCGCCCAAACTTCGGAGGAGGTCCTTCCATGTCCGTAGCTCAGGATCTGGCGCAGTTCAAGGAGACAGAGGGCGGCGGCGCGTTCTCGCTCCAGAACTCGAAGCTGCTCAAGGTCGAGCTGTCCGAGGTGACGATCCAGGCCAAGCTCGGCTCGATGGTCGCCTACCAGGGAGACGTGACGTTCGAGCACGCGGGATCGGGCGGGATGTCGCGGATGATCAAGAAGGCGGTCACGAACGAGGGCACCCAGCTGATGAAGATCGAGGGCAAGGGCGAGGTGTTCCTCGCCGACCTGGCGCAGGACGTGCAGCTCCTGCAGCTCGACGACGACAGCATCACCGCGAACGGCGCCAACGTGCTCGCGTTCGACGCCGGGATCGACTGGGACATCAAGCGGGTCGAGGGCGCGTCGGGGATGATGGGCGGCGGCCTCTACAACATGGAGCTGAAGGGGTCGGGCTGGATCGCACTCGTCTCCGACGGCCCCCCGGTGCTGCTGGAGCTCGACGGCGAGGAGACCTACGCCGACCCGCAGGCCGCGATCACGTGGTCGGACGGGCTGAAGACCGGAATCAAGACCGACGTCAACATGAAGACGCTGATCGGCCGCGGATCCGGGGAGACCGTCCAGATGAGCTTCTCGGGCAAGGGGTGGCTGCTGATCCAGCCCTCCGAGGGCCGCGTGGTCGGGATGCAGTCCGGCGGCGGCGGAACCAGCGCCGGCGGCGGCGTCGCGGGCGCGCTCGGCGGGGTGCTGGGCCGATAGCCGTCACCGCTCGCACATAGGATCCGGGCCGATGCTCGGCTTACCCGACGGCGTTCGGGCCTGCCTGTTCGACCTCGACGGCGTCCTCACCAAGACCGCATCGGTCCACGCCGAGGCGTGGAAGCAGATGTTCGACGAGTTCCTCGCCGCGCGCGCGAAGCAAGGCGGGAAGCCCGGCGAGCGGTTGGACCCGTTCGACAAGGTCGACGAGTACGACGAATACGTCGACGGCAAGCCGCGCTACGACGGGGTGCAGTCGTTTCTCGAGTCTCGCGGGATCGAGCTCCCGTACGGAACGCCCGACGACCCCCCCGATGCGCAGACGGTGTGCGGGCTCGGCAACCGCAAGAACGACCTCGTGCTGGCGCTGATCGAGAAGAACGGGGTGGAGGCGTATGAGGGCTCCGTGCGGTTCGTGAAGGCCGCCCGCGACGCCGGCCTACGCCGCGCGGTGGTTTCCTCGAGCGCGAACTGCCTCCAGGTGCTGCAGGGAGCGGGGATCGACGACCTGTTCGAGGACCGGATCGACGGCGCGATCGCCGCCCGCGAGCACCTCGCCGGAAAGCCCGCCCCCGACACCTACCTCGCCGGGGCGAAGCTGCTCGGGGTCGAGCCCGCGGAGGCGGCCGTGTTCGAGGACGCGCTCGCCGGGGTCGAGTCCGGCCGCGCCGGGAAGTTCGGCTTCGTCGTCGGGGTCGACCGGGTGGGGCAGGCCGACGCGCTTCGAGAGCACGGCGCCGACCGCGTCGTCGAGGACCTCGCGGAGCTGCTCGAGTCGTGAAGGCGCGCGCGTTCGAGGTCGAGCCGTGGGCGGTTCGCGAGCGCGGACTCGACCTCGAGAAGCTCGTCAAGTCGGAGTCGGTGCTGGCGCTCTCCAACGGCCATATCGGGATGCGCGGCAACCTCGACGAGGGCGAGCCCGCCGGGCTCCCCGGCACCTACCTGAACGGGTTCTTCGAGGCCCGGCCGCTCCCCTACGCGGAGGCCGGGTACGGGTATCCGGAGGCCGGTCAGACGATCGTCAACGTCACCAATGGCAAGGTGATCCGGCTGCTCGTCGGCGACGAGCCGCTCGACGTCCGCTACGGGGAGCTGCGAGAGCACGAGCGGGCGCTCGACCTGCGCGCGGGAACCCTGTCGCGCGACGCCGTGTGGGAGTCGCCGACCGGGCGGGTGGTGCGGATCCACTCCGTTCGCCTCGTCTCGTTCGCCCAGCGCGCCGTGGCCGCGATTCAGTACGAGGCCGAGCCGCTCGACGGCCAGCTGCGCCTCGTGATCCAGTCCGAGCTGGTCGCGAACGAGTCGCTCGATCAGAGCCCGTCCGCGGATCCGCGCGCGAGCGCGGCGCTGGCGGCGCCGCTGCAGTGCGAGCACGCCGCGAACCAGGAGCTGCGCGCGGGGATGGTCCACGTGACGAAGGCGAGCGGCCTGCGGTGCGCGGCCGCGATGGACCACGAGGTCGAGGGTCCGGAGGGCACCCAGGCGAGCTCCGAGAGCGAGCCCGACCTGGCGCGGGTCACCGTGACGGCCGACTCCGCGCCCGGGCAACCACTGCGGATCGTCAAGTACATCGCGTACGGGTGGTCGAGTCGTCGCTCCACGGCGGCGATGCGCGACCAGGTCGACGCGGCGCTGGCGGAGGCACGGCACACGGGCTGGGACGGCTTGGTGGCGCTGCAGCGATCCTTCCTCGACGAGGTGTGGGAGCGCGCCGACGTCGAGATCGAGGGCGATCACGCGCTCCAGCAGGCGGTCCGGTTCGGCGTCTTCCACACCGCCCAGGCGGGCGCCCGAGGCGAGGAGCGCGGGATCCCGGCCAAGGGCCTGACCGGGTCTGGGTACGACGGGCACGCGTTCTGGGACACGGAGATCTTCGCCCTGCCGTTGCTCACCTACTCGCTGCCCCGTGCCGCCGCCGAGGCGCTCCGGTGGCGCCACTCGACGCTCGATCAGGCGCGCGCCCGCGCGCGCCAGCTCGGGCACGACGGCGCCGCATTCCCGTGGCGGACGATCCGCGGCGAGGAGTGCTCCGGGTACTGGCCCGCCGGGACGGCCGCGTTCCACGTCAACGCCGACATCGCCTACGCGACGAGTCGCTACATCGCCGCCGCCGACGACGAGGACTTCGAGCGTGAGGTGGGTCTCGAGCTGCTGGTCGAGACCGCGCGCCTGTGGCGCTCGCTGGGCCACCACGACTCCGAGGGACGGTTTCGGATCGACGGGGTCACCGGCCCGGACGAGTACACCGCGGTCGTCGACAACAACGTGTACACGAATCTGATGGCGCAGCTCAACCTGTACGAGGCCGCACGGCTGGTCGAGAAGCACGGCAACGCCGCGCGGGCGCTGGGCGTCGATCCGGAGGAGGCCGCGAGCTGGCACGACGCCGGCGAGGCGATGATGGTCCCGTACGACGAGACCCTGGGGGTTCATCCCCAGTCGGAGGGGTTCACCGAGCACGAGCGGTGGGACTTCGACTCCACCCCGCCGGAGGCGTACCCGCTCCTGCTCCACTACCCGTACTTCGACCTGTACCGCAAGCAGGTGGTGAAGCAGGCGGACCTGGTGATGGCGATGCACCTGCGCGGCGACGCGTTCACGCTGGAGCAGAAGCAGCGCAACTTCGCCTACTACGAGCCGCTCACCGTCCGAGACTCCTCGCTCTCGGCCTGCACCCAGGCCGTGATCGCGGCCGAGGTGGGCCAGATCGACCTCGCGTTCGACTACTTCGCCGAGGCGGCGCGCGTCGACCTCGACGACCTGTTCTCGAACACCGACCACGGCGTCCATATCGCTTCGCTGGCGGGAGCGTGGATCGCGGCCGTGGCGGCGTTCGGCGGATTCCGCGATCACGGCGGCGAGCCCGCGTTCAGCCCCCGCCTTCCGTCCGAGCTGTCGCGGATCGCGTTCCGGCTCTACTTCCGCGGCCGCCGCGTCCTCGTCGACGTCGGATCGAAGCACGCGGTGTACACGCTGCTCGAGGGCGAGCCGCTCGACGTCTCGCACCACGGCGAGGAGATCACGCTCGCGGTCCGGGCGCCGGTCTCCCGCCCGATCCCGTCGATCGAGGCCGGGAAGCGGCCCCGCCAGCCCCCGGGGCGGGCGCCGGGCCACGGCGGCCCTGGCGCGCAGCACGCGTCCGACCAGGTCGCGCCGCCGGCGGGGTCCGACGCCGGCGCGGCTGCGCAGCAACCCGCCACCGCCGAGAAGGGCTAGCGCCGCGCGAACGCGGCCCGCAGGATCCAGGCCTCGTACTTCCCCGCCTCCGGATCGGCCGCGGTGGCGGCCTGGAAGCGGTCGAAGTACTCGTCGCACAGCTTCGCCGGCTCCACCCCGCGTGCGGCGGGCTCGAACAGGTTCAGCGTCAGCGTCGACTCCGAGAACGCGCGCACGAACGCGGTGTACGCGGCCGCGTAGGCCTCGGGATCGCCGTCGCGCTCCAGCACCTCCCAGAACGGGTTCGCGACCTCCTCGACGGTGGAGGAAACGAGCTCGAGCGTCCCTGAGAGCTCTCCGCCGCCGATCGCGGGCGCCGCAGCCTCCTCGGCGCTGCGGCAGTAGACGGGAAAGACGTAGGCCTGCAGCAGATCGCGATCCAGCGCCCCGTCGTCCGCGAGGTCCGACGCGACCTCCCACATCACCCGCAGCAGCCGCGCCGCCGAGACGAGCTCGGAGCCATCCTCGCCCTGCGTGCGACCGATCCCCTGCACGAGCAGGCGACCGCCGGTCGCGAGCTCGACAGCACGAGCGGCGAGGAACGCGGACCAGTCGCCGGCGGCCTGCTCGGCGAGCGCGGCGCGGACGTCCGGCGGCGCGTCCGAGAACCACATCGAGTCCGGGGGCGCGGTTCGGGGCTGGGCCCGAAACCAGTGCGAGGCGTTCGAGCACAGGCCGAGGTCGACCGTCCCGTCGGGGACGACCTGGGTGAAGAACGAGCCCGCCGCCGCGAGCGGATAAACGGGCCCGCCTCCGAGGCTCAGGTAGCCGTCATCGCCCGCGGCGGCCGCGAACACCGCATTGAAGTCGTTCGTGATCACGTCGTTGTGGATCGCGGCGGCCGGAACCTCGCCGTCCCGCTCGCGCAGCGCCCGGAGCGCGACCCCGACCGCGTCCGCCGAGGTGGCGCCGGTGCCGGCGCCGTAGTCCGCGATCGTGAACGCGCCCTGCACCCGGTCGAGCCCAGCCGTCGCGACCAGCTCCCGGATCGCCGCGTGTCCGCTCTCCACCACCCGGCGCTGATACTCGGAGTGCGCGTCGTAGTACCCGCCCGCCTTCATCCCCTCGGTGACCGCGTCGCGCGGGTTGCGGTCCGGCATCGAGCCGGGGTCAGCCGGCCTGGCTCGCGGGCCGGACGACGATCTCGTTCACGTCCACGTGCGGGGGCTGGGAGAGCGCGTACATCGCGGCCGCGGCGATGTCGCCCGCCCCGAGCGCCTTCGACGGGGGCTCGTCGAAGAACTCCGTGTCGACCATCCCCGGCGCGATCACGGTGACGCGGATGCTCTCTGAGGAGTGGGTCCCACGCAGCTCCTGGCGCAGCGACTCGCCCATCGCCGACACCGCCCACTTGGTGGCCGAGTACAGCGAGCCGGGGATGATCCGGCGCCCCGCGATCGAGCCCGTGAGCAGGTAGTGGCCGCTGCCGCGGTCGAGCAGATGGGGGAGGGTGGCGCGGATCGTCAGCGCCACCCCGAGGATGTTCGTGTCGATCATCGCCTTCCAGTGCTCGACCGACTCCTCGAGGAAGCCGCGCTTGGCGCCGAACCCCGCGTTCGCGAACACCGCGTCCACCTGGCCGAACCTCGACAGCGCCGCCTCGACCAGGCCCTCGACGTCGGACCAGTTGGTGACGTCGCACCCGCGCGACAGGGCGCGGTCCGCGCCGCCGAGCTCGCGCGCGAGCTTGTCCAGCTCGCGCTTGCGGCGCGCGCCCAGGACCACGCGGTAGCCGGCCTCGGACGCCGCGCGGGCGGTCGCGGCGCCGATCCCGCTGCTGGCGCCGGTGATCAGGATGACTCGATCGTCGGGGTCCTCGGGCACGGTCCGCATTCTCTCATTGCGATAATTCGGGGCCCTCCCGGATGGACCCAGACCGCAAGCGAAAGATCCGCTTAGGCGTGGCGCTCGGCGCAGCCGTGCTGCTCGCCGCCGCGCTCGTGTACACGTCGTTCACCGCCTCGACCGATGCGCGCCAGCCCTCGGACCTGCTCCAGTCGAGCTCGGGCGACACCTACGACCTCACCGGGCAGGTGGTCTCCGACTCCGTGGTGCGCGACGACGACGGGCTGCGGTTCGAGATCGAGGACCGCGACGGCTCAGCGAACCTTCCGGTGGAGTACACCGGGACCGTCCCGGACCCCTTCCGCGAGGGGCGGGAGGTGATCGTGACCGGGGGCCTTCGGGAGGGCACCTTCGTCGCCGAACACGACAGCCTGATCACCAAGTGCCCGTCCAAGTTCTCGGACGAGGCCGCCGAGGACCCGGAGCACGTGATCATCGAGTGATCACCGTGGGCGCCGCGTGCCTCGTGCTGGCGCTGCTTGCGGCGCTGTACGCGGCAGGAGCGGCGATCGCCGGCGCCCGCGGCGACCGCCGCTGGGTCGACTCCTCACGCCGCGCGACCTACGCGCTCGCGGCGCTGCTGACGACCGCGGTGGTGATCCTCGAGGCCGCCTTCCTGCGCTCGGACTTCTCCTTCCGGCTCGTCGCCGAGCACTCCTCGACGACGACGCCGACCGGGTACAAGCTCACCGCGCTGTGGTCGAGCCAGGGCGGCTCGCTCCTGCTATGGGCGTGGGTGCTGTCGATCGCGTCCTCGGCGGTCCTGTTCGCGACCCGGAACCGCCTCCGCGAGATCGTCCCGTGGGCGGCGGCGGTGCTGATGGGGTTCGCGGCTTTCTTCTGCGCGCTGATGCTGCTGTCGGGCCCCGACGCGAACCCGTTCTCGCGCCTCGACCCGGCCCCGGTCGAGGGCGCCGGCCTCACCCCGCTGCTCCGCCACCCGGCGATGGCGATCCACCCGCCGATGCTGTACTCGGGCTATGTCTTCTTCACGGTCCCGTTCGCGTTCGCGATCGGGGCGCTGATCGCGCGCAAGGTCGACGCGAGCTGGATCCGATCGACGCGGCGCTTCGCGCTGATCGCGTGGACCTTCCTCACGATCGGGGTCGCGCTCGGGGCGCGGTGGTCCTACTCAGAGCTCGGGTGGGGCGGGTACTGGGCGTGGGACCCGGTCGAGAACGCGTCGTTGATGCCGTGGCTGATCGGGACCGCGTTCCTGCACTCGATGATGGTCCAGGAGCGGCGCGGGATGCTGAAGGTGTGGAACGTGTCGCTGATAGTCGCCACCGCCGCGCTGGCATTGCTGGGGACGTTCCTGGTCCGCTCCGGGGTGCTCGACTCGATCCACGCCTTCGGGGCTTCGACCATCGGCCCGCCGCTGCTCGTCCTGATCGCCGTCGTCGTGCTCGGCTCGGCGGCGCTGATCGTCTCCCGGCTCGACGACCTCCGATCCGAGAAGCGGATCGACTCCCTTTTCTCGCGCGAGGCGATCTTCCTCGTCAACAACCTCCTGCTCGTCGGTCTGTGCGCGGTGATCTTCTGGGGCACGTTCTTCCCCCTGATCTCGGAGGCGATCACGGGCACGCGCTCCTCGGTCGGGCCGCCGTTCTTCAACCGCCTCGCGACGCCGATTGCGATCCTGCTCGTTCTCTTCACTGGGATCGGGCCGCTGGTCGCGTGGCGGCGGATGAGCAGGGAGACCGCGAAGCGGGTGTTCCGATGGCCGTCCGTGGCCGCGCTCGTCGTCGCCGCGATCCTGTTCGCCTTCACCGATGCGCGCGGCGAGCCGCTTGCGCTGGCGCTGTTCGCTTTCGCGGCCTTCGCGCTCGCGGCGCTGGGGCAGGAGTTCGCCCGCGGCATCGCCGCTCGGCGGGTACTCTCGGGCGGGTCGGTGCCCTCTGCGCTGGTCGCGATCGTGACCCGCAACCGGCGCCGCTACGGCGGCTACATCGTCCACGCGGGGATCGCGGTGCTGCTGATCGGCGTCGCCGCGTCGTCCAGCTTCCAGACCAGCCGCGACGTGTTCCTGTCGCCCGGCGAGTCGGAGCGCGTCGGGGATTTCGACGTGACCTACGTGCGACCGACGCAGAGCGTCGACCGGGAAGAGAACCGACTCACGCTCGGGGCGGTGCTGGACGTGACCCGCGACGGGGAGCCGTTCGCGACCCTGCGCCCGTCGCGCAACTACTACTCGGGCCGCGGCGTGGACCCGGCGGCCCCGGTACGAGGCTTCTTCGAGGGCGAGGCGACGAGCGAGGTGGGACGCCGCCAGAGCCTCGGGGGCGACGTGTGGACCGCGGCGCAGCCCGACCTCACACGGCTCGACCCGCTGATCGACCGCGCCGACGAGCGCCTGGCGGAGATCACCGAGGGCACGCCGCCGGATGCCCCACAGGTCCAGAGCCAGATCGCGGCACTGCAGGGTGCGGCGATCGCCGAGATCGCGAGCCGCTACGTCGACGACCCGCCGCCGACCAACTTCCGCGTCAACGTCAATCCGCTCGTGACATGGATCTGGATCGGGTGGCTGATCGCGCTGTCGGGCGCCCTGATCGCGCTGTGGCCGAGCGCCGAGGCCCGCCGCCGCCGCGTCGCCGACGTATACGCGGCCCGGCTCGCGCGCGACCTCTCCCGGGCGTAGCCCCCGCCCGCTTAGCCTTTGGCAGATGGAGTTCGTCCTCATCCTCGCGATCCTGGTCGCCGTGGCGTTTTTCGTCACCGTGCCGCTGCGCAGGCCGGCGCGCCGCGGCGAGACCGAGCTCGACGCGCAGCTCGCGGAGCTGGAGGCGCGCAAGGAGGCGAAGTACCGCGAGATTCGCGACACGGAGATCGATCGCGCCACCGGGAAGCTGTCGCAGGATGAGTGGCGGCGCCAGAACGACGAGCTCCGCCGCGAGGCGATCGCGATCCTGAAGCGGCTCGACGAGCTCCAAAGCGGCGGCTAAACTGCGCCGCCTATGGAGTCGTTCCTCGGAGCAGTTCAGGTCCTGATCTCGGTAATCCTGATCTTCCTCGTCCTGTTGCACTCGGGCAAGGACGCCGGGCTGTCGGGCGCGTTCGGGATCGGCCAGACCGGCAGCGCGTTCGGCGGCGGCTCGCTCGTGGAGCGAAACCTCGACCGGTGGACGATCTTCTTCGCGATCCTATGGGTCGTGAACACGCTGGTCCTGCTGAAGATCTAGTGGGCCAGCGCGTCCGCGGCGCGCTCCTCGTCGTCGCGCTGGCGCTCGTGCCCCTTGGTCTTGGGTGCGGGGACGACGACGCGATCGAGGCCGCCGGCGGTCCCGGCGCCGCGCCGGACGCGGAGGAGGCGCTGACATACGTGCTAGCGGGGCCGCCCGACGAGCTCGACCCCCTGCTGGCCGCGTCCCGACCCGACCAGATCCTCGCCCGCCAGATCCACGAGCCGCTCGTCGAGCGCCTGCGCGGCCCGTTCGGAGAGGGACGCGGCACGCGCGGCCTGGTGCGTTCGTGGGGCTCGTCCAACGATCGCGTGATCTGGCGTTTCGAGCTCAGACGCCGGGTCCGGTTCCAGGACGGGGCGCCGTTCGACGCGCGCGCGGTGCTCGCCAACGTAGAGCGGTGGCGGACGCTCGGGCCCGGGCAGGAGGTGCTGCCCGAGCTCGTGGCCGCCGACGCGCCGCGGCCCGACCGCGTCAGGTTCATCCTCTCGCACGGCGTCGCCGACTTCCCGCAGCGGCTGGCCACGCCGCGGCTGGGGATCGTCTCGCCCGCGGCGCTCCGCCCGCGCAGCGGCCGTTTCGCGGCGCTCGCGCGACCGGAGCGGTCCGGCACCGGGCCGTTCGAGCTTCGCGAGCGCGGTCCGGATCGAACGGTGTTGGCCCGAAACGTCGAATGGTGGGGGACGCCGCTCGGGCTCGGCCCGGTCCTCGACCAGGTCGAGCTGCGGGTGGCGCGCGACGCCCGCCGGCGGGTGGCGATCCTCAGGGCGGGGGCCGCCGAGCTCGCGGACGCCCTGCCCGCGAGCGCTGCCTCTCGCGTGCGCAGCGACCCGCTGCTGACGTACCTGAGCGGCGACGGATCCGAGGTGCTCGCGATGGAGCGCTCGGTGCGCGGAGTGCGCTCCGCAAGCGCGATCCCGCCGCTGTCGGAGGTGTGGCTGACCACCGTCGGCGCCGGTTGAGATATGAAACAGGTTCACGATGGGTTAGAGAAAGAGCCACCCTCCGGGGACGATCTCGTGGGTCGATCTCGGAGCCGCGTTCGCAATCTGGGAGCCGCACGGCCGGATCGGCGCCGAGCTCGTCAACGCGCCCGGGGCGATGTGCTGGAACGACCTTGGAACCAAGGAGGTCGATTCCGCCGCGGAGTTCTACGGCGAGCTGTTCGGGTGGACGATGGACGACCCCGTCGAGGGCGATCCGACCCAGCACCGGACGATCCGGAACGGCGGGAAGGAGAACGGCAGCATGTACCAGCAGGGGGAGGTCGATTCCGCCGTGCCGCCCAACTGGCTTCCGTACTTCGCCACCGCTGACCTCGAAGCGGCGATCGCGAAGGTGGGGGAGCTCGGCGGCCAGGTGATCGTGCCTACGCTCGACGTCCCGGCCGGAAAGCTCGCGGTCGCGACCGACCCCCAGGGCGCCCCGTTCGGGATCTTCTCGGGCGAGCTCGACCCGTAGCGGATCGCGCGCCCTAGCGTGCCGTCGGGGTAGAGTGCGGATCGATGTGCGGCATCGCGGGGTGTGCGGTTCGGCCCGGTGCGGAGCCTGACGCGGACCCGCTCGCCCGCATGGCCACCGCGCTGCGCCACCGCGGACCGGATGACTCCGGAGTCGAGATCAAGCGCAATGTTGGCCTCGTCAACACGCGTCTTGCAATCGTCGATCCGAGCCGCTCCGGACATCAGCCGATGACAGATCCGTCCGGTCGATGGGCGCTCACGTACAACGGCGAGATCTTCAACCACGGAGAGCTGCGTGGACAGCTGCCGGGGGTCGCGTTCCGGGGCGGCAGCGACACCGAGACGCTGCTCCACGCGCTCCGGCGGTGGGGGCCGGTTGGAGCAGCCGACCGCAGCCACGGCTTCTTTGCGTTTGCGGCACACGATTCCGCAGCGCAGAAGCTGTTCCTGGTCCGAGATCGCCTTGGCGTCAAGCCGCTCTACATCGCGAGGCAAGACGCCGCGATCTGGTTCGCGAGCGAGTTGGGCGCGCTGCTCGCTGCCGGGGTTCCGGCACGCCCAAGTGAGGATGTGCTGTGGAGCACGATCGACCAACCGACAACGCACGGTCGGCATACGCCGCTCGAGGGGATCGAGCGAGTGCTGCCGGGAACCGTGGTGGCGATCGACCTCGACACCCTCGAGATCACGGAGCAGAGGTGGTGGGAGCCGGCCAGCGAGGTCGACCCGGAGCTGTCGCGAAGCCTCGCCGCGCTCGATCGGGTTCGGCTCGCCGATCTTCTCGAGGATGCGCTTCGCGCTGGGGTGAAGAACCGGCTGATGGCGGACGTTCCGGTTGGCACGTTGTGCTCGGGCGGCATCGACTCCTCGCTGGTCAGCGCCTACGCGCGGGATGAGGCTCGCTCGGTGGTCGCGTTCACCGCCTCGCTGCCGGACGAGGGGAGGGCCGACGAGCGTCGGTGGGCGGAGAAGGTGGCGAGCTCGTTGGGGATCGATCTGGAAACCGTCACGATCCAGTCGAGCGACTGGCGCGCCGCGCTGGTCGGTGCGGTGCAGCATCACGAGTATCCGCTGCTGGTGTCCGGCTCGGTGCCAATTGGGCGGATGGCAGACGCGGCGAGACGGCGAGGGGTGAAGGTGCTGCTGACCGGGGAGGCGGCGGATGAGCTGTTCGGGGGGTACGTCGCCCTGCATCTCGCGGACTACCGGGCCTACCTCTCTCGCACGGCGATGCTGCGTCGGCGGCGTCAGGTCGTGCGCACCCGCGGCGCCGGCCCGGCGATTCGAGGCGCGGTGAAGCGCTTGCTGCCGGGTTTCCGAACCTCCGCCTCCTCACCTGCGCCCGACCGGCAGCGCTTCGATGACGCCCTTCGCGCTTCCGCTCCTCGCGCCTATGAGCATCATCCCGGGCCGCGAGGCGGCCTCGAGGCGGTGCTGCTCGCGGACCTCACCAACGGCACGTTTCCGTTCCTGCTCAACCGGATGGACAAGGACGCGATGGCCCACTCGATCGAGACCAGGCTTCCGTTCCTGGACGCGAAGGTCGTGCCGCTGGCGCTCAACCTCCCGCTCGAGGCGAGGGTCGAGCCCGACCCGAAGGGGGTGCTGCGCGACGTGGGGCGGCGAGTCCTTCCCGCCGCGATCACCGCTCGTCCGAAGCAGGCCGGCCTACAGGTCGGCGCGCGGCGGATCGAGGAGGCGGCGCGCCCCGAGTTCCTCGAGCACGGGATGCTCCGCGATCTCGTCCGGTCTCCGGCGTCCCCATGGCACGAGCTCGTGAGCCGCTCGTCGGAGCGCAAGAGAGCGCGGCTGTGGACGGGGGAGATCTGGTGTCGCCTGTTTCTGGCGGGTGAAAGCGTTCCCGCCGTTGAGCGCGACCTGTGGGGCGAGGGCGCGGATGCAGCAGATCCATGATCCGCGCCTCGCGGCAGCCCGGGCTTCGTGCTCCGCCTTCGACCAGATCTCGCTCCGGATCTCTCCCGGCGAAGCGAACCTGAACCAGCGCACGTGCTTCAAGGGCCGGGTGCGGAACGGGAACCGCCGCCGGGTCGCCGGCGCCAAGGTGCTTCTGGGGACGGCGAAGGACAGGAGCAACCGTCGCGGCAAGGTGCGGCTGTGCGACGCCCTGAAGTGGCCGGGCGTCCACACGGCGCAGGCGTTCAAGGGGAGCCGCGACGATCTCGCGCGGATACGCGTGCGCTCGGGCGGCACGACCGCGAACGGGATCTGGACCCCGCTGGAGGTCCGGCTGCTGGCCTACAGGGACGGGGGGACGGGCGGATGCCCGAGGTCGGGCGGCTTCCAGGACACGTGGGGCGACGGGAGAGGAAGCTGCAAGGGCCGCGCCCAGGACGGCACTCCCGGCCCGTTCTCCGGCAACGACATCACGGTCCTGTGGGATCAGGGGGCGTCGCTGATCGACGTCAAGACCTACTACTCGAGCAACACGGGGTGGTACATGAAGGGCGACGTCCCGAGCCGATCGTCGGGCCTGTACACGATTCGGGAGGGCTACTTCAGGCCAGTACTACGTGCGCGGGGGCACCGATCCCGCGAAGGCGGGTCAGCCGGAGGGGCCGCTGCTGATCAACGTCACGAGGCACACCTCGAGCGGGTCGCACGACGGGTACACGATCCACATCGCGGGCTCCGTCTGGTACCAGGACAGCCCGTAGGCAGCGTCACGCCTCCGCCGCGGCTCGGCGGGGGAGCTCGGTGTCCTCGGCGGCGAGGTCGGTGCCCGTGCGCCAGCCCGGCTTCGCGAGCAGGATCTGGAGGTCCATGATTCGCGCCTCGCGGAAGCCCGCCTCCGAGAGCGCGAAGTACATCTCCCACAGGCGGCGGAATCGGCCGTCGTAGCCGCGTCGCTCCAGGTCCGGCTCCGCGTCGAGGAAGCGCTCGCGCCAGTGGCGAAGCGTGAGGGCGTAGCTGGGGCTGATGTCCTCGAGCCACACGGTGCGCATGTCGGTGTTGCGGGCGACGCAGCGCTGGATCACCTCCAGCGACGGTAGGCACCCGCCGGGAAAGATCAGCTCGGAGGCGAACGACCTCGTCGCCTTCTCGGCCTCGTACGCGCGATCGTCGACCCCGATCGCCTGGAGGAAGAACAGGCCGTGCGGAGCGAGCAGCTCCGAGCAGCGGCGGAAGAAGACGTCGAAGTACTCCCAACCGACCGCCTCGATCATCTCGATCGAGACGAGCTTGTCGTATCTCCCCTCGAGGTCTCGGTAGTCGGCGCCGAGCACGGTCACCTGGCGCTCGAGGCCGGCGGCGCGAACGCGCGCCTGCGCGTACTCGCGCTGCTCGCGCGAAATCGTCGTCGTGGTCACCGGGCAGCCGTACCGGGAGGCCGCGTGGACCGCAAGCCCGCCCCACCCGGTGCCGATCTCGAGCAGATGGTCGTCCGGCCGCAGCTCCAGCCCGCGGCAGATCCGCTCCAGCTTCGCCTCCTGCGCCTG
>Ga0214473_10001250_pt1 | contig 34128 bp, 28 predicted proteins | sample RVTome_7_FD_203509 | JGI IMG/M metagenome (GOLD analysis project Ga0214473, IMG submission 203509) | Soil microbial communities from uranium-contaminated site in the Upper Colorado River Basin, Wyoming, United States - RVT98D197 | ecosystem: Environmental > Terrestrial > Soil > Contaminated >... | reverse complement strand
CCGATTGCCCCCGGGCGCTGCGTGGTCATCGAGGACTCGCACTGGGGCCTCAAGGCCGCCCGGGCCGCCAACATGCGCACCATCGCCGTGACGAACACCTACGAGGCCGACCAGTTGAAAGAGGCCGACAGAGTCGTCAATCGTCTCAGCGACCTGACCATGCAGGACCTGGTGCAGCTCTGCTCCTGAGAAGCGACATATTCTCCGGGTTGCATCAGTCTCTCACTCGCTTTCTGAGCCGCCGAGCCGGGAGATGGAGTTCGCCACATGAAGGGCCCGCGTCACCCGATCCAGTCGGTTCGATAGACGATTTCCCACGTGCCGTCGTGCTTGAACAGGTACAGGTCCAGGCCGGCTTGCAGCCGGGGGCCCCGGTCGTAGAACAGGACACACACGAAACCCCGGTTCTTGTTATAGAACTGGTAGGTGATCCCCTCGCACAATTTCAGATCGTAGGTTTTTACGACCATTCGCGATCGTGATATGGGATCGTCGAAGACTCGCTCGAGGAGCCGCTCGACCTCCTTATGATCCTTGACGGCGACACGGCGGTCCGGCTTCTCGTGTCGCCACGCTCGGATCGCCTCCTGCAGGGTCAGAAGCCTTCTGGCCGTCCGCACGTCTATCTCGGAGGTCGGCCTTCCGCGCGGCCCATCCGCCGGACGGTTCGGGTCCGCCCCCGGTGCATGCGTCAGTGTGTAGTATTCCAACGCCTGATCGTACTTCTCATCCTCGGGAGCGGAACTTGCAGAGCCCTTGTTCGAGGGACTGCACGACGCCACGAGCAATAGCATGAGCAGAGGTAGAATGCGCTTCACGGTCCGATCTCCAGCCATCCAGCCAGCGGTTCTACAGCTTGCCGATATACGACCCAGAGTCGCCGCAGCGATGCCTTCGCCGCCCGCGACGCCCACTATCATACTCCTCGCGACCATACAAAGCCATACCCTTCTCGATTCGCGTCAGGATTTTCCCGTCCGCCGCTCATCAGAACCGATGACAGCACGGCCGCGCCCTGGAGCGGGTACACTCGGTGTTCGTGATAATTGCTTGAGCATTGTGCCGGGTCTGTTCGGTTGCCGCCGTGGGACGACGATCCTGTCGCCCAGAGCGGAGAGGGATCGAGACATGGGAGCGGCAAGTGATTTCCGAATTCTGCGGATGATTCCGCTGCTTCTCGCCATTTGTCTGATGAACATGGCGGTCTGTGCCGGATACAGCGGCGGGGACGGCACGAGTAAGGCGCCCTATCGCATCGCGACGGCCCAGGACCTCACCTATTTGTCCGACACGCCGGCGGACTGGGGCAAGCACTTCATACTGATCGACGACATCGACCTGGACCCCGGCCTTGCCGGCGGGCGCGTGTTCGGCCGGGCCGTGATCGCGCCGGATGATTCTGCCGAAGAGGAAGAATTTCAGGGATTGGCCTTCGCGGGCACGTTCGATGGCAACGGCCATGCGATCCGTCATCTCACCATCTCCGGCGGAAGCTATCTCGGCCTCTTCGGTCAGCTCGCATCCGCCGCCGAGGTCAGGGATCTTGCGATGACAGATGCCAATGTGACCGGCTCCGGGCCCTGCGTTGGCGCCCTCGCCGGCAGCAACAACGGAGGTCGCGTGGTCAAATGCTCCAGCGCCGGGGCCATTCGCGGCAACTACTTCGTCGGCGGTCTGCTGGGCGACAACAGGGGTATCGTGAATGACAGCCAAAGCGTCGGCCGGGTCAGTGGGGATATGCACCTTGGCGGGCTCGCAGGCCACAACGGCGGCCGCATGACGGACAACTCGAGCATGGCGACCGTCGATGGAATAGAGGACATAGGCGGTCTTGTAGCATACAATACCGGCGATTTGTACCGCAGCTTCTGCGCCGGCGCCGTTCATGGCGTGAACGATGTCGGCGGGCTCGTCGGAGAAAATTACGGGGAGGTGCGGAACAGCCACAGCATGGGCCCCGTGGACGGGCGGGCACAAGTCGGCGGGCTCGTCGGCCGCAACGGCGGCAGCGTGGTCGCCAGCTTCAACACCGGTGCGGTCACAGGGAAACTGGATGTCGGCGGACTCGCCGGCGACAACAGCGGCGGCATCGTCGCATGCTCCAGCAGCGGAGCAGTCCGCGGACAGGAGAACGTCGGCGGACTCGTCGGGCACAACAGCGGCGAGGACAACGCCAGCGGCCCGGCCGGACACCACGACGTCTACAGCAGCATCGTGTGCAGCTACAGTACCGGCGCCGTCACCGCAGATATGCGGGTCGGCGGACTTGTGGGCGAGAACGCCGGCACTGTGATCAGCAGCTATAGCAGCGGCGCCGTCAGCGGCCGGTGGAAGGCCATCGGCGGGCTCATCGGCTACAACGATTGGCCGGGCAGCGTGAGCAATTGCTTCTGGGACAAGACAGCCTCCCGCCAATCCGCCAGCGACGGCGGAATGGGCCTGCCCACCGCCAGGATGCAGGACCGCCGAACGTTCCTGCAGGCAGGCTGGGACTTCCTCGGTGAGACGGCGAACGGCCTGCACCAGACCTGGCAGATGCCAACGGAAGGCGGGTATCCCGTTCTGGGCATCTTGAACGACTGGGAGCCGGTGACGCCCACAGGGCAAGGCACGCCCGACGACCCGTACCGGATTTCGACGGCGATGGAGCTGGCGTCACTGGCCTACCACAGCCAGACGGCGTGTTACAGGCTGATGGTGGATCTGGATCTCTCCGGCATCGCGTGGTCCATCGCCGTGGTTCCCCAGTTCCGGGGCGACTTCGACGGCGACGGCTTTGCGATCACGCATTTGACGATCTCAGGGATCGGCTATCTCGGTCTGTTCGGCAGGCTCAGCGACCAGGCCAAGGTCCATGATCTCGCCGTGCTCAACGCCCGCCTCTGGGGCTCCGGCGGCAGGATCGGCAGCCTGGCCGGACACAGCCAGGAAAGCCACGCAGCGAACTGCCGCAGCACGGGCGAAGTCGATGGATACGAGTGCGTCGGCGGGCTGGTGGGCAGCAGCTACTACGGCTCCGTAGCCGATAGCGGAAGCCACGTCACCGTCCACGGCTACTCCCTCGTCGGCGGACTCGTCGGGGACAACATGGGCAGCGTGAGCAACAGCCGCAGCAGCGGCGACGTGAATGGAAACGACTACACCGGCGGACTCGTCGGACTCAACGAGGGCATCAGCCTGAGCGTCAGTTGCAGCACCGGCGAAGTTACCGGCCGGGCGTTCGTCGGCGGCCTCGTCGGCAGCAACTGGTTCGGCGACGTCGCCAACTGCTACTCCACCGGCCGCGCAGCAGGCCGTGAGTCCGTCGGCAGCCTGGCCGGACAAAACACCGGCGCCATTGGCCGCTGCTATGCAACGGGAGTCCCCACCGGCAACCTCGATGTCGGCGGCCTCGTGGGCGACAACAGCGGCGGTATCACAGCCTCCTTCTGGGATATCGAAACCAGCGGCCGGACGAACATGTGCGCGGGCCAGCGAGTGAACGCCTGGGGCTGCGACGACAGATTCGGTAAAACCACCGCCCGGATGCACATCGCCGCGACGTTCCTCGACGCCGGCTGGGACTTCTTCGATGAAACCGCCAACGGCGCCGACGACCTCTGGTGGATCCTCGAAGGCCAAGACTATCCTCGCCTCTTCTGGCAGACCGCCCCCTGACACATTGATGAGCATAACCGGCGAGAATTCCCTTGCGCCAGCCTTTCTGCCTCGAATTGGGCCGCGAGCCCGTCTCTGCCAAAACCGGGCAGCCCGAATCGTTCGGAAGACTCCCGAATCACCTCAGTGACAAAACGATATCTACTCCCGAACTCTGATTCTATGTGCCTCTGCCAAGAACAGTCGGCCTTGGTAGCTGGCCATTTCCGCATGGGCCGACAGATAAGCCGTAGGCCGTCGCATGATCGCCGGAATCACCTCTGGGTGGTTTCTAACCTGAAGAGCGATGATCCCTTTGTACCGAGCCGGCGGATACGTCGTGATGTCAGCAAAGTCGCCATTCAACGAGACGAGAATGCAGTCCAACTCCTGAGCCTTTGTGATGACTACAGCATCATCCGAATCCGGTGGAATATGTTTCGCCAGGATGAGAACCTCATGACCCGCGCCGCGAAGTGCGAGGATCACTGAGTTGGGAACGCAATGGTCGGCAAAGAGTCTCAGGCTCATCAGACGGCCACTTCGAATTCCGCCAGCTCGCGCGCGTAGTCCAGGCAGGCGGCGATTTGATCGTGGTGAAGGTCGGGAAACTCAACGAGGATCTGCTCGGAAGTACACCCACTTGCGAGGTACCCGAGAATCAGGCTCACGGGGATCCGGGTGCCCTTGATACGCGGTTTGCCCCGCAGGACATTCGGATCGCTTTCAATGTAGTTCCTCCATGCGACGCTCATTGTCGTCCTCGTTTTCTGAATCGCCACAATCCCATAGTGTTGTCCTTCAATCGTATACTCCATTTTATACACGATCGTTACCCGTTGTCAACGCTTTCCCTGGAAGACGCCGGGGGCTTGGAGCTGGATTTTCAGGGCGCCAGTGGCAGTGTCCATCTCGATCTGGTCGACGAGGGCGCCGTTCAAGTAGCACGGCTGGGTATCGTCGCCGACGACCTTCACGAGCGATCGTTCGCGGTCGTAGGTGAGCGTGCCGCCGACGAACTGCTTGGCCTGGTCCTCGTAGGTGACGCCCTTCGAGGCGACGAGGGAGGCGAGTTCCATACGGCCGGGGGCGGTTTGGAGAAGAGTCAGGTCGAGGTGTCCGGCGTCGCCCCGGATGGGCTGGCCGTACTTGCCCTTGATCACGGGGATGTAGTCGATCAGGATGGGCCGCGACTCGGCGGCCACGACGATCCGGTTCGTGTCGGAGGCGAAGGTCAGCACGTCGAAGTCCCGGAGGAAAGCGTAGCACGGCTGGTTGAACCCGAAGGCGTTCGGGTCGATTTGTCGGGGCTTGTCACGAACATCGCGCGGAGGCGCACGACCTGCACGCAGCTCGCCGACGTTTGGGTCGAGCGACGAGGCCGGGGCGTTATTGAGCTGCAACTCGCCCGGGCCGTGGGCGGTGAACAGCCTGTTAGCCGCCTCGTACTCCAGTTGCGAGGCCCGCACGCGCGTCCAGCCGAGAAGCCGCCCGTCTCCGGCGGAGTGAAGCCGGCCCGCCCTTCTGCGCACGACGATCGAGGCCGGACCGCCGCCCGTCGAGAACCGCTTGAGGGTGACCGCTTTCCCAGTGGTTTTTTGGGGCGCCGGCGCGTTCGCATCCTCCACGAGGTCCAGGGCAAACGTCGGGGCCGACAGTGCAAACGCGTGCGTGACGTTCGGATCTGTTTTCTCGGCGGAGGCCACGCAGTTCCCTTCGAACACCACCCGGTTCGACGCAGACATGTAGCGGACCGCCTCCTGAGCGGTGATCGTCATTGGGATGGGTTCGTCGCGGCTCGACCGGGTTCGCCGGGTTCCAGTCGGGGCGGAGGCCGCTTGCGCTTGCGCAGGTCCGGCCAGACTGTTCGGATCGAGAGGCGCCGCCATCTGCACAGGACCGATGAACGCCGCATCGCCCGTCGTCGCGTTGTACTCGATGCGCCGCGCGATGGCCTGCTGGCGATCCGACTGCACATCAAGCGATGGCCCGACGCCGCCCTGGGATCGGGCAATCGCATTCGGGTCCACATACCGGCTCCATGTGCCCACGGGGGCAACCACGAGGCCGCCCGAGCAAGTCACGACGATGTCGAACGACTCCGCCGGCATCGCATCGAAGGCGATCCGCCGTAGCGGCTTTGTGTCCAGCGGCTCGGGTGCAGGCTCGGCGGGCGGCTCGGATGCATTCGGCTCGGACGGCCCCTTGGCCGTGCGATCCCCCGCCTGCTCGCCCTCCACGGATCGGACCCAGGGGATGTCGGTGATCGACAAGAGGTCCTGCGCGATCACGATGCGTTCGGGCGTATCGATTGTCGCGTTGCCGTGAAGAACGCATTCGTAGAAGACGTGCCCGCCACTCGCGGGCTCGGGGCCGAATGCGCCGGCGGCCGGCTCGCCCGTCCCGCGGCGCTCCTGCCTGGCGGTTTCCTTATCGCCGGAGAACAGGGCTATGTCGGCGCTGCGGAGGCGCAAGCTCGTCAGCTCGATGATACGGAACAGTTCCAGCCGGCCCTGCAGGCTGTCGTAGATCAGCTCCATGCCGACCCCCTCGAGCACGGCGCTGCGCGAGACGAACCGCACGGGTCCGGTGCTGGAGAACAGCGATTTCTCCGCGACGAACGTCACGTCATCGAGGTAGATGCGACACTCCCTCGGATCGTTGCGTTTCGGGGGGACGATATGAATGACCACGTTGCCCTGGAAAAGAGCATCATTGGGGATCAGTTGTCCAAAGGCGGTCTGGACCTGGACCTCCCCGGTGTCGGCGATGACGTGACACTGGAGCTTGGGCAGGAACAGCTTCATGTACGGATTTGTGAATCGCCAGCGGTCGGCCTGCTTGTGGAGAATGATCTCGAAGCCAAACTCGCGATCGACACGGCTGTTTTCGTCCCTGTGGAAGAATCGTGTCTTCTCGATCGTGATGACGTGCGTGGCGCCGATCTTGCCGCCCTGGACGTTTGGCTCCCCGGTTGTCTCCAACACCGGCAGCGGCAGCGGCTTGGGCACGCTGAGGCCCGGCGAGGGAGTCCCGCCAATCCGCGCGTAGCCCATGTACAGGGCCAGCAGGACCCCAAGCACCATCAGCCCGATCACGAATTTGCGCACGCTCAGACTCCCGCGCCGGCGCCTATGTGAGGTACCGGCTCATGAGACTGTCCCATCGCCCGGAGTTCCTCAGAATGTACTCGATCACTTCGCGCACCGCTCCGTGCCCGCCGATTCGTGTGGTCACGTAATCGGCATGGGCCTTGAGCTCATCGACGGCATTGGCCACAGCCACGCCAAAGCCGACATGTTGCATCGGCGGCAGGTCCATCAGATCGTCGCCCACGTACGCGACGTTCTCCGCCTTGAGCCCCGTCTCGCGGAGAAGCTGCTCCAGAGCGGGCAGCTTGAAATGGCAGTCCTGAAGCACGTACGAGATTTCCAGCTCCTCGGCCCGGCGGCTCACGGGCTCAGACGTCCGTCCGCTGATCCAGGCGACCTTGCCGCCCGCGCGCTGCCACAGACGAATCCCGTGCCCGTCGAGCGTATGGAAGCGTTTGCTCTCGCTGCCATCGCCGTGGATGATCAGCCCGCCATCGGTCAGAACGCCATCGACGTCCAGCACGAGCAGCGCAATCGCCTTAAAATCTACCGGCCGCTGTTTCATCCGACGACCTTGATCATCACGATGTCCTGCACGTCGATCAGGCCGACGGGCCGGTCCTCGGCATCGACCACGGGCAGCTCATCGATACGGTACTTGTGGAAAATGGCGGTCGCCTCGGAAGCGAGGGCATCCGCGCGGATCCTCTTGCAGTTGGCCGTCATGACGTCGCCAACCTTGAAGTCCAGCCCGGCCGGCCCGTGCCGAGTCAGGAGCCGCCTCAGATCGGCATCGGTGATAATGCCGGCCAGCCTGCCCTGCTCATCGACGACCATCACCGCCCCGTGGCGTTTCAAGTCGCTCGTCTCCTCCAGCATCCGGCGCACCGTAATGCCGGCGTTCACCACCGGCAGTTTCTCGCCCGGCCGGAACATCATCGACTGCTCCACCGTCGTCAGCTTGGCCCCCAGCGAGCCGCCCGGGTGGAACCGGACATAGTCCTCCACGCTGAAGCGTCGGGCCTTCATCACCGTGAACGCCAGCGCGTCGCCGATCGTGAGCATGCAGGCCGTCGAGACGCTCGGCGCCACGCCCAGCGGACAGGCCTCATTCACCTTGCCCATGCACAGCACCACGTCGCTGTGCCGGCTCAGCGTCGAATCCGCGTCGCTGGTGATCGAGATGAGGCGGATCTGGAGCTGCTTGACGAGGTTGATGAGCCGAGTGATCTCGTCCGTCTCGCCGCCGTAGCTGAGGACCATGACGATGTCGTCTTTGCGCAGGCGGCCGAGATCGCCATGCACGGCTTCCGCGGGGTGCAGGAAGTGGCTGGGGGTGCCGGTGGAGGCCAGGGTCGCGCTGATCTTGCGGCCGATGATGCCCGCCTTGCCGATGCCGCTGACGATGCACGAACCCGTGCAATCATAGAGCATCCGGGCCGCCTTGACGAAAGCGCCGTTGACAATCGGCGTCATCGAGGCAATCGCACCGGCCTCCGCCTGAATCACGCTGCGGGCATAGTCGAGATCGAATTCCACGTCTCACGGACTCCTTACAGTTTCACTTCGCCGCCGCGGTCGTTGAAGCAGACGAGCTGGCGTTCCTCGCCGGCGTACTCCGTGGAGGCGTGAACGATCACGCGTTTTTCCGCCGCCTGCTCGATCTGGGCAATCGCCGCCCGCTTCTCGTTCTGGAGGTAGTCGGCCACCTCGGGCGACACCGACAACTCGATGCGACGGATATGGTCCCTGGACACCGCCAGGTTCAGCAGACGGATGATCTCCAGGGCCAGCGACTCGTGGCTCTTGATGAACCCGGTGCCGGCGCACTGGGGACAGGCCAGGTACGTGCTCAACTGCAGCGACGGGCGCATGCGCTGGCGCGTCATCTCGACGACGCCGAAACGGCTGATCCGCAGAATCTTCGTGCGGGCGCGGTCCCCCTTGACGACCTCGCGGAAGGCCGTTTCCACCTCCTTGCGATGCTTCTGGCTTCGCATGTCGATGAAGTCACAGACGATCAGCCCGCCGAGGTCGCGCAGCCTCAATTGCCGGGCGATCTCGACGGCGGCTTCCATGTTGCTTTCATAAGCCGTCTGCTCGGCGTTCTTCTGCTTGCGGTAGCGACCGCTGTTGACGTCGATGGAGACCATAGCCTCGGTTTGTTCGATGACGATCGAGCCGCCGCTCTTGAGCTCCACCGTGCGGGACTGGACCTTGGCGATCTCATCCTCGATCTGGTACTTGTGGAACAGCGGGATCTTGCCGTCGTAGTACACGACTTTCGGCTTGAGCCGGGGCGTGGCGATCGACAGGAAGTCCCGGATCTTGCGCACGGTGACATCCGAATCACAGATAATCTTGTCGATGTCGCCGGCGAACGTGTCCCGCAGGGCGCGGATGACCAGGTCGGACTCCTGGTAGATGTCGCCCGGCGCCTTCTCCGTGTCCATCCGTTTCTCGATGGCGCTCCACAGCCGATTGAGGTAGCGCAGGTCATTCTGGATGTCGCGTTTCGAGGCGCCATCGCCGGCGGTGCGGATGATGAACCCGTGGCCCTTGGGCGGCTTGTTCTCATCGAACACCTGGGCGAGCCGCTTGCGCTCCTCTTCATCCTCGATCTTGTGCGAGATGCCGTAGCCCCGCATCCAGGGCATCATGACCAGGTGCTTGCCGGCCAGCGCCAGGTACGTGCTCAGCGTCGGGCCCTTGGTCTTGACCCCCTCCTTCGTCACCTGGACGACGATCTCCTGGCCCCGCCGCAGGCAGCTCTGCATGGGCGGCCGGTCCTTCAACGCCTGCCGACGGCCGATATTCTCCACGAGCTGACCCTGGTTCTTGTTGCCCGGGAAATACCGCGGATGCAGATCGCTGATGTGCAGGAATCCGTTCTTCTCGATCCCAACGTCGATGAAGGCGGCCTGGATTCCCGACTCGATGTTGACGACCCTCCCCTTGTAGATATTGCCCACGTGGGTGCCGGCACTGGACCGCTCGACATACAACTCCTCCAGGGTGGTGCCCTCCACGACGGCCACCCGGCATTCCTCCTTCTCCGCCACATTGATCAACATTTCTCTTGGCATATTTCCAAATCCTCTATATCGGGGCGTTACCCCGCCTTGTTGTTTCTCCACTCAGAGGTCACGTCGAGACCCACTCGACGGCGGTCCTTCGAACCGGGACCGCCAGATCCTCCGTTTCCAACTCCAAAAGCCGCAGGATCTCCTCGATGCGTATGGAGCCGGCAGCCGTTACATTGCACCTGACCATGACGCCATGCTCGACCGGCTGGATGGATTCCAGGAGCGGCCGGACGTCGATGCGGCGCACTTTTCGATCTCCCGGAAGCTTACGCTCCACAATCCAGCTCTCGCTCGCCAGGATGACCTCGGCCCGTTGCCGCAGCCGACCCGACAGGTCGGCGGCACGATCGGCGCGGAGGCAAAACAGGTAGTCCGCCGAGCGAGCGTGGAACGAACCCGATCCGACAAGTTCCACGCCGACCACGTCGATCCCCGCCGGCAGCACCTCCTGCAGTGTCTGCCGCACTCGGGCTCCGTACCCCTCCACGTCGTCCGGCTCGTCCGACAGCCGGACCACCAGCAGTTCGTCGTCCGACTCCACGCCCACCGACCGGGGCAGAGGCAGCGACAACCTCGGATGCGGATTGAATCCCGCCGAGTACTTGACGGGGATGCCGGCCCGGGCACAAGCCCGCTGAAACACGCGCAACGTCTCGGCGTGGGAGAGGAACCTCAAGGCGCCCCCAATCCGGAACCGCACGGCCAGAGTATGCGCAGCCGATGCGAGCCCCGCCGCCGGCATTTCGAATTTCGGATTTCCAATTTCGAATTTCTCCTCCATCCGTCAGAACACCTCCGGCAGGATCTTGCGCGCCTCGTTTCGCAGGTACGCGGAGATCTGTCTCTCGGAGTTCATCGCCAGCACCTTCCGGGCCAGGACGTTGCAGTCCTCGATCGTGACCGAGCGGATCACCTGCTTGATCTCCGGAATCATCGGCACCGAAAGCGAGAGCGTGCGAATCCCCATGCCGAGCAGGAGCATGACGTACTCCGGCTCGGAGGCGGTCTCCCCGCAGACGGAGATGTCGATCTGCGCCTTGTAGGCGTCCTGGATCACCGTTCGGATCAAGCGTAGCACGGCAGGGTCCGCCGCCGAGTACAGGGTCGAGACCAGCTCGTTGCCCCGGTCCACCGCCAGCGTGTACTGCGTCAGATCGTTCGTCCCGATGCTGAAGAAATCCGACTCGCGGGCCAATGTGGACGCCGTCAGGGCCGCCGATGGCGTCTCGACCATGATGCCCACCTTCATGCCCCGATTGTACTTGATCCCTTCCTCATCCAGGTCCTCCATGACATCGTGCAGGATCATTTTCGCCTGCATCAACTCCTGGATGTTCGTGATCAGCGGAAACATGACCTTGACCGGACCGAGGACCGAGGCGCGGAGGACCGCGCGCAACTGCGTCTTGAACATCGTGAGATTCTGCAGGCAGTAGCGGATGGAGCGCAGGCCCAGAAACGGGTTGGGCTCGGGCACGTAGCGCCGCCGCTGCGTGTACTTGTCGGCCCCCAGGTCTACCGTGCGAATCACCACCGGCCGCTTGCCCATGATGCGCACCGTGGTCGCGTACGCCTCGTAATGCTCCTGCTCCGTCGGCTCCGTCGGGCGGTTGAGATACAGGAACTCCGTTCGGTACAGACCGATGCCTTCGCCGCCCTTGTCGAGGACCTGCCGGGCCTCGTCGGAGAACTCGATGTTGCCCAGCAGCGTCACCCGCACTTTGTCGCGCGTGACCGCCGGCTCCTCCCGGATGGCGTCAAGCTTGTGCTCCAGGGCGATGAACTCGCGCCCGTACGCCTCGTACTGATGAATCGTCTCCTCGTCCGGATTGACGATCGCGATGCCGCGATTGCCGTCGATGATGACCAGATCGCCGCCATGGACGATCTCGGTCAGGTCTTCGAGGGCCACGACGGCGGGGATGCCCAGGGACCGCGCGACGATGGCTGCATGACTCGTTCGCCCCCCCGCGTCCGAGGCAATGCCCTTGACGAACTCCTTGTTGAAGCTGGCCGTCTGCGTCGGGCTCAGCTCCCGCGCCACCACCACCACCTCTTCGCGCAGGTGGCCGAGGTCCTCTCGCTTGTGGCCGAGCAGTTGCTTGAGCAGACGCCGTTCCACGTCGTAGAAGTCGGCGGCCCGCTCGCTGATGTACGTGTCCTTGGCGCTGATGAAGTGGGAGGCGACTTCGCGGAGGACGGTGGAAACGGCGTACTCGGCCGTCACCAGATCCGTCTGGATCATGTCCGTGATCCTGCGGCGCAGACTCCTGTCACGCAGCAGGCGCAGATGGACCGCAAAGATGTCCTTGATGCGCCCGCCGCTGGTCTCGTCCTGCTCCTGCGCCTGTTCCAGGGCAGTCAACTCGCGGACGGCCTCGCGAAAGGCGTTGCGGACCCGCTGGATCTCCGCCGTTCGCTGCAACGCCTCGATCGGGCGCCGGGGAATCCGGTAGTCCTCCGAATCGATGATGAGGCACTTGCCGATTGAGACGCCCGGCGAAACCGCGATTCCTTTTTTTATTTCCATGCACACCAACAAGGCCATGTACTCCGGGAAACCGTTTCGGGGATTTCCCGGAGTCGTGTGAGCCTACTGTCCGTTCTCCCGAAGCTCACCTCTTACCTTCCGGCGGGGGCTCGTCGAACATGCGGACTTCGACAAGCTCCTGCAATTCGTTGACGGCCTGCTCGGCGTCGGGGCCTTCGGCCCGGATCGTCAGACGCGTCCCATAGGTGGCCGCCAGCATGCTCATCTCCATGATGCTCTTGCCGTCGGCGGTCATCTTGTCATTGCTGACCCGGATGTCGCACCCGTACCGGTTCGCGATGTCGATGAACTTCAGCGCGGGGCGCATATGAAGGCCCTCGGCGTTCTTGATCTCAACGATCCTCTCGCAAACCGGCTTTCCCAACGTACCGTCTCCCGCCTGTATCCCAGGCCCTGCGCTCCTCGCGGCCAGGATCACCATGAGGGCTTCTCATCGGCCTCGTTCAGCAGGTCTTGGAGCTCCTCCGGCGTTCGGCACTGCCGCAGGAACTTGCGGAATCTCTCCTTCTGGAGGTGCTTGAACACGTTCTCCATGGCCTGCAGATGCTTGTCGGGATTGTCCATCGGGCTGATCAGCAGGATCACGGAGTAGACCGGCTGTTCGTCGAGCGAGGAAAAGTCGATTCCCTCGGCACTGAGACCGACGGCGCCGAGAACATGCTTGGCGGCCGAGTGCTTGACGTGCGGCACGGCCACGCCTTTGCCCATGCCGGTGCTGGCCTCGTTCTCCCGCTTGATCACGGCCTTGGTGACCTCCTTGGCCTGCGCTGCCGACAGCTTGCCGGCGGCGGCGAGCGCGGAAACCAACTCGCCGATCACCCCGTCTCGATCCGTGGTCGTCAGCACGGGGATGGTCGCCTTAAAACATATGAAGTCTTTGAATTTCATCCTTAACGTCCGGTTGTTCTTTCCTTCTCTTTCCGGGACCCAGGCGCCACTGGTCCACCGGGTGAAATCACTTCACTCGGCGGCCCCTCGCCCGCCCACGTGTTTGTTGTCTCGTTCCTTCGTTTTCTTCTTGCGCAACTGCTGCTCCAGCTTGTGCACGGCCAGATCGATGCACTGGTAGGCATCGTCGCCCGCCTCGGTGGCCACGAAGACGTTCCCGTGCTCCCCGCGGGCGATCACTTCGACGCTCGTCTTTCCCCCCCGGTTGCCGTCCACGATGACCTCCACCTGGTTGATGCCGCTGTAGTATCGCGGGAGTTTCGCAGTCTTCTCCTCGGCATGGTCTCGGAGGCCGTCGCTGATACTGACGTGTTTACCCGTAATGGTAAAAAGCAAGATTGGTCTCCTTAAAACAAGTGCAATCGCACGTTCATTGTTTCTCCTGCCCGATCGCTGCCGCGAGCAATGGGGTCGGGCGCTGGCCGTCCGGCACGACCACGCCGGCGCTGACGACGAATCGAACCGCCTCCTCGACTGTCATATCCAGCAGGATCGCCTCCGCCCTGGGCACGACAATGATGGGCCCGGTGATGGGCGTCGGGCAGGTCGAGATCAGCACCGTCAGGAACTCCTGCTGCTCGCTCTGCGAGATTCTCCGCAAACCCGAGCCGGTGACGAACCCGACGGACCAGAGTCCCTGGCGCGGATACTCCACCGCCACCACTTGCGAGAATATCCGCTTCTGGTCCTCGGGCGGCAACACGAAATCGGTCACCTGCTTGACGTAGGGATACACCCGTCGCACGACCGGCGTATTCATGATCGATGCCTCGATGATGCGCCACAGAGCCCTGCCCATCACACTGGCCAGAAGCGCCCCCACCAGGACGATCGCCACCATGGCGATCAGCAGGCCCACAATCGAGCCGGCAAAGCCATTGACGAATTCCTCGTCCAGATCGCTTTTGTACTTCTCAGTGGCCTCCTCGGAAATGCCTTCGTGCCTCTGGATCCATACCCAGGTCTGCGCTCTGACAATGCCCTTGTTGATGTGGATACTGACGTTCCGTTGGATCAGGCCATACCCCCACGCCAGGATCCAGAGGGTCAGCATCGTCGGCAACAAGACCGCCAAGCCACGCAGGAAGTAGCTCTTAAAGCGACGGGTAACGTTCATCACTTACTAATAGCCCTTTACTGCCACCGGCGAACGGCCTTTTACCACGGCTCGCTCCCCGGCCACCGCGTCCCTATCCGACGCGAGTAACTTAACTTGCGCGAATTTCTCCGTCAACACAAATCTCCCGGCAGATGGGCGCCAAGCAGATGCACCGCCGCTCCAGGCAGGGAGGCCACAACCCAGATGAGCCGCTGGCACAAGACCAGAGCCAGGGCGTTTTCCGCCGGCGTTCCGGTCATGCGGACGAACAACTCGACGGTCCCCGCTTCGACCACGCCGAGCCCTGCGACGCTGATCGGCAACGCCCCAACCACCCATGTCACCGGGAAGATAAAGAAGTAGTGCGTCAGGGCGGCATCGATCCCCAGATTGCGGCCGAGCAGCCAAAATGCGACGATCACGACGCTCTGCGCGGCAAACGTCAACAGCACTGTCCAGAGTATCGTCAGGGGTTTGCAGCAATAGACCAGGGCGGCATCTTTCACTTCCCGCAGGAGGTTGGCGCCGCGATGCAGCGCGCGCCCCAGTACCCGCCTGAGCCTCGCCCGGCCGTACGGCTGCACAAGCATAACGACCAGCACGGCCACAATTCCTATGAAAACCCAAAAGATAAGGTTCTTGTGGTGCCCGAGCCACGACCCCACCCCGTTCGGCTCGGTCTCGCCGGGCCTGCCAAGAGGATGATGGATGAACAGCAGATAGGTGAGGACCGCGATGAAGACCAGCCCGAGCGATCCGATAAACCGGTCCACAAACACGCTCAGCGCCCCCGCCAGACGCTTGTCCGTGTGCTTTGTTACATACCAGGCCTTGAGCAGATCCCCCCCTACCGCTCCGGGCATGACGTTGTTGTAGAAAAGTCCCAGAAAATGCAGGCGGACAGTGGCGCCCGCCGCGATATGGATCGCCTGGGCCCACAGCAGCAGCCACCAGCGAAATGCGATAATCAGTTGGCTGGCGGTGAACGCCGCCAGGCCCAATGCGAAGTACCACAGGCTCAACCGCCGGAACACCCGCCCCACTTCCGCCCAATCCTGGCCGTGAAGGACCCAGCCGATCGCAACCACTGCGACGATAATGCGGGCGGCAAGCGATACATATCGGGTCCTTCCAACTTCCTGGGCCTTCGACAACGTCGATCTCCAAAAAAGGGCCTGTCCCCTGAAAATATAGCCGGCAAAACCTGCCCTGACAAGGCACAATCGTCCGTATTCCATACATGGTCGGCGTTTTCCTTGCGATCAGCCCTACCTCGCGGCTCCGCGCCGCCAAGAGTCTTTCGACAAAACCTCTTGACAAAGCCGGGGCGGGGCTGCCAAGATAACCCATAGGATTGGCGCCCACAGGCATTGGATCGAGAGAAGGTAGGCCCTGCAAAGAAGCGGCTGTTGTACGTTTCCTTTGGTGGAGCACAAGGGGTCAGGCTCTGGATTTAGGTCCGGCGGAAAACGCCGAAAAGGCCAAGATAAATTGATTATTCATAAACACCTCGCCCCCATTCCAGGTATAATGCCTCATGCACACGCCATCGAAAGGATTCTCAGGTGATGAATAGTCGATCTCACAATGCGAGGAAGTATTCTCCGGAAATGCGAGGGACCTCATGATTTCGTATGCCGCAAAGAAGGAAGCACTGCCATTTGACCATTGTGCCGGCCTGACATTTGCGGCACAAGCCGCTCTTGGGCTTCCCCGTGGCTTGCATCCTGAGCGGTGTCCAGAGGAACTGGCGGAGCGCACGATTCGACTCCTCTGCGCGGTCGCGGCAAGGAGCACCCGCGGCAGGGATCGCCGAGGACGCTTGTTTTTGTCTCCATGAATGGAAGGATCGCCCGCCATGTCCATCGAACTGTATTCTCTGGAAGTGATTGTGATCGCGGTTGCGGAAGGACATTCGGCTTTCAAAGTATGGCTTCGTGAGGAGCCCGCGGACGGCCTGCAAGGCGACCTTCAGTGGCTCTGTGACGAGTATATGGATTCTCATGTTGTCGTGGATCTTACCGACCTTGCAAATCTGGAAACCGCAAGCTATGGGCTCATGCTGGACCTGCAAAGACTGGTCGAGGAGTCGAATTACCGCCTTGTCTTGTGCGGCGTGTCCCCCCATCTCAAATGGCAACTCCAATGCGTGCGCCTCGGCGACGAGTTCGACACGTTCGACACCCGCGATGCGGCCATCATGGAGCTTGCGCCGGAAGATAGATACTGATCGCGGGAACTCTCGGGTGGCCGTCATGCCGGCTCTCCCGTAGAATTCACAGAGCGACCTTCACAAGGCGGCAGAATACCCGACGAGTTTCGGAGGCATCGTAAAGAAGATGATCGACTACGCCCTCAGTCACCTGGAGGAAGTCAAGGCATCGGCACAGGAAAGCACCGGCGCCTCGGCAGTACAGTGACAGCCGTTCCAACCTTGCCGAGGCAACGGAAGCAACCGTTCGCTCCTGCGCGGAGCCGGTGAACGGGAAGAGGGCCGGCCGGGGAAGATCCCAACCATTTTATATTTTTCCGATTTATTTTGTTGACATATAGGGGGGCGGGCTGATAATAGGTGCATGTTTTATGAAGGAGTACGCTTTTCTCCCTCGGAGTTTACCCTTTGTCGACAAGCACGAGGGAAAGTACGTTTGCGGGCCGGATCGGCCTCAGGAGAAGAACACGTGGCAAAAGGAACAGTGAAATGGTTCAACGAAGGTAAGGGATTTGGCTTTATCAGCCCGGCTGGCGGCGGCGAAGACTTGTTTGTCCACCACTCGCAGATCAAAACTCAGGGCTACGCCTCGCTCACGGAGGGCCAGACGGTCGATTTCGAACTCGGGCAGGGCAAAAAAGGCCCATGTGCGACCAACGTCACCCCGAGCTAAGCCGAAGAAGACCTGAACGTAGCAAGGCCCCGCGGCAATGGCGGGGCCTTTTTCTTGCTCCACAGAAGTGCCGACCGCACCCGCTTCATCACGAATGACATGTTGCAGATTGGACATTGAGCCGGTACTATGGGCAGTCCAAGAGCAACATCCAAGTGTTTGAGGTGAATCCCGGTGGAATCGAAGCAGGTAGAAGAAGGTTTGCAGTTTACGCCGAAGTTTGACGCCCAGGGCCTGATCCCGGCCATCGCGCAGGACGCCGACAGCGGCCAGGTCCTCATGGTCGCCTGGATGAATCGCGAGGCCCTCGACCGCACGATCGAGACCGGCCGGGCCACCTACTTCAGCCGCTCCCGAGGCAAGCTCTGGATGAAGGGCGAAGAAAGCGGCCACGTCCAGACCGTCCGCCAGATCCTCGTCGATTGCGACCAGGACTGCCTCATCCTCAAGGTCTCCGTCGATCAGGGCCAATGCCACGTCGGCTACCAGTCCTGCTTCTACCGGGCCCTGAAGCCCGGCAGCAGAACCGACCTCGTCCCCATCGCCCAAAAAGTCTACGACCCCAAAGCCGCCTACAAGAAGTAGCTGGCCAAAAGGCAGAACTGCTCCGCCGACCAGAACACGGTCCGGTTTTCAATCATCTCCTTCACACCGCGCAGCCGCATGAAGGGATTTGTACTATCGCCGCAGATAGACTCGCGGTAGAATGGTAAGCGTTTGGCAGAAGGCCAGCCAGTCCAGGCACAGACGATACACAGCCGCAGACCGGAGACGCAGGTGGAACGAAAGGCAGTTGACAATTGGCTCTCCCTGGCGGAGTACGACTTGGCGACCGCCGAGGCCATGCTGCAAGCGCAGCGATATCTATACGTCGGCTTCATGTGCCAACAAGCCATTGAGAAGATGTTGAAGGCTTCGTACGTCAAGGAGCATGGCTCGACGCCTCCGTACACGCACAACCTCCTTCGCCTCGTTGCAGAACTGCCCTGGAAGGGGGATTTGGACGCGCGGACGACGGAGGCGATGGAGAAGCTCAACGCTTACTACATTGAATCGCGCTATACCGAGGACATCGAGGAGTTGGTTGCGACGTTGACCGACGTGAAGGCCCGCGCGATTCTGAAATCCACACGCGAGGTGTTTGCATGGATCAAGTCCAGGCTGTGATTCGCGAGAAGATTCTGCGGTTCCACGAATCGGCAAGACAGCGGCTGCCGATTCGCAAGATGCTGCTCTACGGCTCGTACGCCAAGGGACACGCCACGCCTCATAGCGACATCGATGTCGCGGTGGTCGTGGACGAGCCGGACCACACGAAACGCATCGAAATCACAGCCACGCTGTTTCACTGGGCTACCCAGGTTGACCCAGCCATCGAGCCCAAGTGCATCTTCTGGGACGAGTACAACAACCACGACAAGGCCAGCATCCTCGCCGAGATCATCGACACGGCCATCGAAATCGTCTGAACCCGGCACGCGGCATGGCCAGACCGACCTCGCCCTCATCGCCCAAAAAGTCTACGACCCCAAAGCCGCCTACAAGAAGAAGTAGGCGACATAGACCTCATCGCGCATGAACTACGAAACACGGGCCGGCGGCTCCGTTCCCCGCCGACCCGTGTTTTCCCGTGGCGAGGGCATCCTGCCCTTGTTCTTCCAGTTCTGTAGGGTGTGCATCGCACACCTTCTTCTACGGCTGCACCGCCCGGTTATAGATGCGGACATCGTCAATCAGGCCGGACCAGAAACTGGCTGGCGAGGCTGACTTTCCGGTACCGAGGATCAGCGTCCCGGTGCTGTCTGTTAGCTTCGATTGCGCGTCTCTGGCCGTCTCCTTGCCATCCACCAGCAGAATGCGATCGGTGCCATCCCACACCAAGCCGATCCGATGCCATTGACCGTCGGTGATCACCACATCGGAGAAACCCGGCCCCGCAGCAGTCCCTGTGCCCATCAGGCCTGTCATCAGACTGCCGTCGATCGGATTGGCGTACAGCCAGTCGGCCCCCTTCTGCTGAGAGAGCACCACTTCGCCCGGCGCACCGCCCTTGACCCAGGCCAGCACGCTGAATGGCCCTTTGGCGGGATTCAACTCGAACTGCATCAGCACGAAGTCATCCACTCCATCGCAAGCCAGCGCCCCGCCAATCTTCCCGCCGACCGGCTGCCACGTCGGATTGCCCAACGCCATTCCATCTTTGCCGCCGACGGTGTTGTGAACAGCGGTTCCCGCCGCCTCGTCCATCGCCCAGTGGGCGATGAGGGTAGGATCGTTGACGTCTGTCCCAATGTATCCGGCAAGAACAGTCAGGTCGTTGACATCGACGACCCCGTCCCCCAGCGGCGACACCCCAATATCACAAAGTGGTTTGCTCTGGCCCCAATGCTCAGCCATGGCCAGGACCTCTTTCCCATCCACCTTGCCGTCGCCGTTGAAGTCGACGACTGGGAGGATTGGCACCTGCCAGTTCTCCCAGACGCCACCGGAGTTTGTGCTGAAGATCAGCATGGAACCGTCCGGCGAGATGCGCGGTATGATGTCGTGTATACCGGTGTTGATCTGATGCCCAAGATTCTCCGGCACTTGCCATGCGTCCGAGCGACTTGCCCGTCTTGTCATCCACATGTCCGCGTTGCCATACCCTCCGGGACGGACCGGACCGAAAAAGGTACCGGAGAAGAATAAGACCAGGCCGTCCGGCGAGAGGCACGCGTCAGACTCGGCGTACGGGCTGTTTACGAGCGGCCCGAGGTTCACGGCCTCTGACCAGGCGGCGTTCCGCGTTGGCCTTCTCGCAACGTAAATGTCCTGATCCCCATATACGCCAGCACGCGTTGATTGAAAGTAGAGTTCGAGGTCGTCCGCCGATACCCACATGCAAGCATCGTCCGAAGAACTGTTTACCTTTGGGCCCAGGTTCGCTGCCGGTCCCCAAGGCGCGTTCGTCACTGCGCGTGTTGTCATGTATATGTCTTGGCCCCCATACCCCCCCGGCCTGTCCGAGGCAAAATAGAGGGTAAGCCCGTCCTTTGAGATAGATGCACCTCCTTCGCTCTTTGCAGTGTTGATGGCAGGACCCAGATTCTCCGGGGGACCCCACTCTTTCTCAGTCGAAGCACGCCTCGACACCCACAAGTCGAACCCCCCATGGCCGCCAGGGCGCTCTGACCAGATATACACTTCCAGCCCATCGTAAGAGAAGCAAGTGGGAACCTCATACACAGGGTCGAGGATGGGAATGATGGACCTCAGGTTCACAGGTTCACCGAACGTGAAGTCTGCATGCGCGGGTGTCTCGACTCCTGAAAGAAAGCCGAGCCCAAGTATCGATGCCACGACCATCGGAATCTCAAACAGTTTCATTTCACACCTTCCCTTCTGCCCAAAGGCAACAGACATTACTGGAATCTCATTCACAGGTCTTTCTGCAGAAAAGACGAATTCACAGTCGGATGAAATGCTGATGACGCGCCGAGAGCTGCGCGGCGTATCAGACGGAGAGTCGCGACGCGGTCCTCCGGTGAGAACCGCCGACCACTGCCTCATGTCGGCAGTGGCCTTGCCTCGGTCGTGCAGGCAGTCATAGTAACGAGCGCGGCTGGAGTAGGCGTAGGCGTCGTTTGGGTCGGCCTCAATCCTGCGGGTGTAGAAGGCAAGCATCTCATGGAGGTGCTCATCGAGAGTCTGACCGGGTCCCAGTGCTTCGGCGGTCGGGACACCGGGGTCGAGGGGGACGCTCCAAATCTCAAGGTGCGGCGTGCCCAGACAGAAGGTCAACTGCGTAGCCCCGGGAGACCAGCAGGTGGCGGTGATCTGGCCGTCGAGGACGCTCAGGAAATCCTTCCTCTGGAGATCGTACAGCCACAGGCCGGTATTGTCTCTCTCTGGGTTGCCGCCGCCCAGGCACACTTCGTTACCGCTTGGCGACCAGCCGGTCACGCCCCACATCATGGAAGGCATCCGGCACTCTGCGAGAGTTTCCTGCGAAGCCAGGTCCTTGATCTTCAGCGATCCAGCCTCGAAGTACGCCACATGCCGATCGTCCGGCGAAACGGACGGCAGCGGATTCGGGCACTTCATGATTCGTTTCGTCTCAGCGTCTTGTCCCGCAAGAGAGACCGAACAGAGCGTGCTATCGGCACGCGAGAGATAGTAGAGGTGGCCAGAGTCGCTGCCCCACGAAGGCCAACTGCCCTGAGCCAGCCGCCTGGGCTCGGTCCCATCGGATTTCATCAGCCAGACTTCTTCGTCGGTCACCGGAGGCTGCTGTCTGCCCGGCTCGGGAGTAACCAGCTCCTCCAGCCGCAAGTTCTGCCGGTCTCGAACGAAGGCGATGTGCTTGCCGTCCGGCGACCAGCGTGGGTCCTTGCCGGGCACGATCAGCAGGTCCGTCTCCTGCGTGGCCGGATCGAAGATCGCCACGCCGCTGTAGCCCTGGACGCCCATGCTGAAAGCGAGTCTGCGTCCGTCGGGAGACCATCGCGCACTGAAGCCGTCCGTGGTCACACGCCGGCCTCCCTTGGCCAAGAGATCGCGATACGTTTCCTCGGCCTCCATCATCGGTAGGAAGGCTGCACCTGCTGGCTCACGATCCGCCGGATGCCAGGCCCGCCCAGCCTCCAGCGTGCCGAACACGTACTTGGCGCACCGATCCTGGAACTCGCGACGAGCCTCATGGCCAGGGCTGATAATCCGCCCGAACAGCGTTGTCGCCTTGTCGTAGTCGCCCAGTGCCGTCAGGGCACAGAAGACGTGATATTGTACGGGCGAAAGATGTTTCGCCCCTACAGGGGCCTCCGCGATCACACGCTCGTAATCGCCCATCCGGAGAAAGACTTCAGAGCGTTGCGTGGTCAGATCGATGTACTGCGGGTCCTCTTTGGGCGTGAGCGCAAGGGCCATGTCAAGATCTGCAATCGCCTCCCGGTAATGACCCAGTTCGCGCCACGCAACCGCGTGTAGGGAGTATCCCAATGGGTCTCGCGGCCGCAGGATGGTCATGGCCAGCGAGTCGTCCTTCATTCTCTCGTACTTCCGAGAGGCGTAGTATGTGAACGCCCGTAATCGGCGGGACTCGTAGTGGCCGGGATCAAGCCGCAAAGCCTCGTCCAGTGAGGCAAGCTGCTCTTTGATCGTCATAGCGGTCATGGCCCGCAGGAAGTAGGCTTCGGCGGTTTCCGGAAGGAACGCCTCAGCCTGTCGGCGGTGCCCCTCGATCTCCTTCAGTTTCTCGGCATTGGGCGATTCACTCTCCCAGAGGATACGGGCTAAAAGCGAATGGGCCGCGCCGGCAATCTCCGGCCGGTCGTTGAGCAGACCGTTCAGCACGTTCGCAGCCTCATCGGAACGTCGGTTATCAACAAGGATGCCGGCGTGGAGAAGCTGGGCTTCGGGTCCAACATGCCTGCTTTGGAGGATAGTCTTGATGGTCTCAAGGGCGCCTTCACGGTCTGCCTTGGCATACTGCTCGCGGGCCTGGGACAGGATGCCCCTGTGCTTAAACCCTTCTGCCTCCACGAGTTGCAGCCGGTCGCGATTCCACATTGAAAGCACGACTGCGACGCCGGCAATCATTGTCCCGACCGTCAAAACGACAAGGGCCGGGACTCGGTGTCTACGAAGGAACTTGCGCACGCGATACGCTGTGCCGGGGCTTCTCGCCAGGACTGGCTCGTGGTCCAGGTGCCGGCGGACATCCTCGGCCAGGGCGCTGGCGGTCTCATATCGCCTCGCGCGGTCCTTCTCTAAGGACTTCATCACGATCCAGTCCAGGTCGCCTCGGACCTGCTGGTAGGGTGTGCCTCGCACACCTGTGGCACCCCCGCCCTCGGGGGTGATCCCAGCCGAGGGCGGCTGGGCTACATGGGCGGTCCGGATGCGCGTGGAGGGCTTGACTGGTTCTTGCTCGCGGATGATGCGTTGCATCTCGAGATAGCCGGCCTTGCGCAGTTCCTCCTCGCTGAAAGGGGTCGTCCTGGTCAGAAGTTCGTAGAGCAGGACACCCAGCGAGTAGATATCCGAGCGGGTGTCGATGTCCAGATCGCTCAGTTCCGCCTGCTCGGGACTCATGTAGGCGGGCGTACCAATGATGTGGGCGTAACGGGTGAAAAGGGTCTTTTCCGCCAATCGCTGGTTGGTGGCTTTGGCAATGCCGAAGTCGATGACCTTGGGGACGGGCTTGCCGTCATGGTGGGTGACCATGACGTTGGAGGGCTTGATATCGCGGTGGATGATGCCTTTCTGGTGGGCGTGCTGCACGGCGTTGCAGATTTGAACAAACAAAGCCAATCGGTCCTTCGTGCTCAGACTATTCCTATCGCAGTACTCGGTGATCGAGACGCCCTGGACCAGCTCCATGACGAAGTACGGCCGCCCGGTCTCTGTAGCTCCGGCATCGAGGACTTTGGCAATGCTGGGATGGTCCATGAGGGCCAGAGCCTGCCGTTCCGCCTCAAAGCGTGCAATGACCTGCTTGGTGTCCATGCCCAATTTGATGATTTTGAGGGCCACCTTGCGCCGGATGGGCTGCTCCTGCTCGGCCATATACACCACCGCCATGCCCCCTTCGCCGATCTTCTCCAGCAGCTTGTACCGCCCGATCACCGTTCCCGGCCCCTCTGTCACATGGTTCTGGCTCTCCACGGCCCCGACGTCCAGCAGCGGAGCGTCAAGGAGGCTGCGGGAATCGTGCGACCGCAGCAGCGCCTCTACGTCGGCGAGCAGCTTGCCGTCGCCAGCACAGGCCCGCGCTACAAACCGGGCCCGCTCGGCGGGGTCATCCAACTCCATCGCGGCGTCGAAAATAGCCTCTTCGTTCTTGTCTTGCACAGTCATTCTCCCGGGCTGTTTGCCCTGCACATACAACGCGAGATTTCGAGCCGGATTAGCTCAGCTTTTTTTTGAAGAAAAAGAGAAAGCCGAAATAAATCGACGGGGCCGGAGCTATCCGAGACCGCCCATTTCGCGGATCAGCCACGCCCGGGCATAGGTCCAGTAGCGTTTGGCGGTCGCCGGCGAGATGCCCAGGCTACAGGCCGTCTGCTCGATGGTCAGGCCGGCGAAATAGCGGAGCTTGACGACGTTCGCTTTCACCTCGTCCTTCCGCGAGAGTTTGTCAAGGGCCTGGTCCAGAACGAGCAGATCGTCACATCGCAGGTCATCGTCCGCGGCCGCGTCCGAGACGGCCAAGTCCACCCTCTCTCGGTCGCCTCCCCTTCTTTGCGTTTTCTTACGGCGTGCGCTGTCCACGAGAATCCGGCGCATGGCTTCCGCCGCCGCCGCGAAGAAATGGCCCCGGCTGTCCCAACTCTGGCGCTCCTCCCCAACCAGCCGCAGATACGCCTCGTGTACCAGGGCAGTCGCCTGAAGGGTCTGGCCGGGCGACTCATGGGACAGCTTCTGGGCGGCAAGAAGACGCAACTCCTCATAGACCAGCGGCAAGAGCTCGTCTGTAGCCCGTGCGTCCCCCCGTTCAATCGCGTTCAAGATGCGTGTGACGTCACTCATGCCGACTCCTCACCGTTTTAGCTTCTACCGGGTCTATTTTCCAACAAATGTGGCGAGATTTCAAGTCCGTCAGGGCAACTTTGTCGCCGTGCAGACACAGGCTTCCGGCAGCAGGCCCCGTGGGTCGCAGATTGATGTTGTTGCTCGCCGAGGCTACAATCTGGATATGACTGCAAAACCAGAACGACAGATACGCGGAACGCCGCCCGGATCGAACGTCATTGCGGCAGTTGTCCTATTGCTCCTGGAAGCTGCGGCATCCTTCGCTGGCACGATTGAGCATCGCGGGGGCGAGGTCGTGTTCTCCGGCGAGACCTTTGCCGCTGCATTCAGTGATGTCAATGGATCTGTGCGCTCGGTTTCAATGCGTGGCCGGAGTGGCAGCATCCTTCAAAGCGGCGAGGAAGGCTTGTGGCGGGCGACTTATAAAGAAGGAGGCGATGTCAATGCGGCGGATTTCGCGGCCGACTCGGCGACGCGATCTTTCCGCTGGTCCGCGGATACTGCTGATGAGACTTTGCATCTGAGCTACACCAGCCCGGATATTGCGGTGACAGTCACTGTCGCGCGGCGCGCGGACGGCGTGGACTTCACAGCACGGGTGGAACCGGCGAGTAAGACCGTGCTCGAGTTTGCCCTTCCTGCTCGCCTACGTTTTGCCCCCGACCAGATGGAGCGGCTGGTCTGTCCGCTGAACGCGAATGAATCGGTGGGCGCGGCCTTCAGGCCAGCGTTCTTCGAGCGTCAAAGCGCCGACCACCCGGTAGGCTGGCAGACCAAGGTGGCGGGACCGAGCGGTTACATCAGCCTTTTGGGGGCCAGCCTGGTAATGCGTGCCGACAACGACCCGCCTGTGCCCGTCAGCGTCACGGCGGACGGCCGCACTTGGCTGGGCGCCGAGCTTGCCGGCAAATGGGATGGCAAGCTCGCAATCGCCAATCGCCCGCCGCCGCGAGATCAAGCGGCACTGGTGCTCGTCGATTCTCCAAACGGGCCGTATTTTTACGGCGCTCCCTTGAGCAGGCGAGGCTCTCTTTTCCGGATCGGAGGCCGGGTCGAAACCGACCAGGCGCAACTGGCCATCGACGTGGTCACCGCGACCCTTGAACACCTCGCGGCGACTTCGCAGGCAGGGCGACCGAGAATTGGGCTGGTGGCGCTGGAGCACGGGCCTCGAACGGGCGGCTGGACCGTCGTGCCGGTGACCGATTGGCGGGACCGGCTCGGGGCTTCGACCGCCATCCAGGCAGCCGGGCTCCAGGTGGTCGAGCTCCGCACCGCCCGCGCCATGCTCGATGCACTCGCAGGCACTGACTTCCTGGCAGTCCTTAATCCGTACGGAGAATTCACCCCGGTGCTCGAGGAGACAGGCATGCCGGGGACGGTGGCCGCCGTCGGGCGATACGTGCGAGCCGGCGGCAACTGGTTCGAGGTCGGCGGCTATCCGTTCTACTATGAGCTGCGGCCCACGTATTACTACAGTTGCGCGACTCCCTACCCGCCCGCCTTCGCGGACTTCCTCCATCTCGACGCCTCTGCCGGTTCCGCGTCGCTCTACGGAGTCCAGCCGATGCAGTGGCAACCCTGGGACGGAGCCGGCAATCCGGCGGCCATCTTCGTTCCGGGCAGGCTCGCCTGGGGCGGCGACGAGCGCGGCGGCTACTGCGAACGAGCGTTCGGGACACACATCGGTCGAGGCAGTCGGTGGCAATCGCCGGCGGTGCGTCTGGTCCTGGGCAACCCGGCGGTGAACGATTTGAACGCCTATTGCCAGGCGAACCAGATCACCCGCTCCCTCGAATCCAAGATGTCACCGGCTACCCTGGCGGCGTTCAAACAATCGGTACTGGTCTTCTTCGACGGCACGAGCCATGAGATGCTTGCGCATCTGGATCAACTGCCCGCTCCCTCGCTGATCCATTTCACTCGTTATCTCAAGGGCGGCTTCGACAAAGAGTATCCGGACCATCTGCCTCCGAATCCTGCTTTCGGCACGCCCGCCGAGTTCCAAGCACTGCTCTCGCGGTGTCGCGAGCTGGGGCACCTGGTCATGCCCTACACGAATCCGACCTGGTGGTGTGATCATCCTCGCGGGCCGACGTTCCTGCGGGAAGGCGAAGCCCCTCTGTTGCGGCGCCTGGATGGCTCTCTCTCCTATGAACGGTACGGCGCCAACGACGGCTATACCGTCTGCCACTGGCACCCGGCGGTACAAGCCGCCAACCGGCTGACCGTCCGCCAATTCACGGAGGACTATCCCATCGACGTACTGTTCCAAGATCAGTGCGGGGCCCGCGACTGGCAGTACGACACAAACCCCGCGTCTCCCACGCCATTCGCTTACAGCGAAGGGATCGTCTCGATGGTCGCCGAAGACAGCCGGACGAAGCCTCTCTCCACGGAGAACGGGTGGGACCGCATCGTCAATTACGAGTCACAACTGTGCGGCATGACCTGGTCGATTGTCCCTACGAAGAGCGCCCCGGCCTGGCGCACGTTCCTCAAGGAGCGGTTCGCGCCTCAGACGTGGGAGATCTTCCCGCTCGCCCAGTACATCGCGCACGATAAAACAGCTATGGTGCACCACGATCTGGGCCAGTTTGTCACAGACGACGAAGTGCTGGCCTGGACTCTGGGATTAGGCTACTGCATGAGCTATCGCATCAGGGCCTCGTCCCTGGACCAGGCAAGCTCCCGCCAGTGGCTTCTCTGGCTGGATCGATTGCAGAAGTCCGTCTGCTCGCGATTTGTGGGCGAGCCGGTGCGAGCCTTCGTCCACGATCGCGGCGCGAATCCGACGTTTGAGAACGATGGCCTCCTGCGAGCTACCTACGGGCCCGTCGAAATCGTGGCGAATCTCAATGCGCATCCGATGCTCTCCGGCAGCTACGAACTCGCCTCTCACGGCTTCAGAGCCACGGCGCCGGGAGTAGTCGCGGCGAACCTGAAATCCGTCGGCGCCATGGACATGGGCGATGAGGCCGTCAGTTTCGTGGTGGAAGGCGATGCCGCGAAGGCCGAGCTCTGGATCTATTCAAGAGGGGACCGGGACGTGACCATCGAGTTGCCAGAGTCGATGACCGGCCAGGCGACACTCCGGATGGATAGCCGCCCGGCCACCAATGTCACGGTGCAAGGCCGCACATTGGCCCTGCATCTCGGCTCTCGGCCCGACCCGACCCGGTACCTCTGGCACGGCGTCATGAGCCGACAGGAGCAGCCCTCCGGCAAGTGACCGAACCTTCAAAAGGAGGATGCTATGCGTAAGACGGATGCTTTCACGCTCATCGAGCTGCTGGTCGTCATCGCCATTATCGCCCTGCTGATGGCGATCTTGCTGCCGGCGCTGCACCGGGCCAAAGAGCAGGGCCAGCGGGCAACCTGCCTGAGCAATGTCAAGCAATTGACTCTGGCCTGGATTCTGTACGCCCAGGAGAACGAGGATCGGATTGTCAACGGCAGCACCTTCTTTTCGCGAACGGGCGAGCCGGCCTGGATCGGCGCGCGTTGGCAGGTATCGGGCACCCCGGAAGAGCTGCGCAAACACCTGATGGAGGGGGTGCTTTACAAGTACTGCGAGAACGTGGATATTTACAGATGCCCTACGGGGATCCGGGGCGAGGTCCTCACGTATGCGATTGTCGATGCGTTGAACGGCGCGACGAGCATCCCGGGCACGAAGGACCTGATGATCAAGCGGCTCAGCCAGGTCAGGCGACAGGGCGAGCGGTTCGTGTTCATCGATGAGGGCAAGATCTCGCCGGACAGTTGGACCGTGTACTACGATCGGGAAAGCTGGTGGGACCAGCCGACGGTTCGCCACGGCGACGGAACGAATTTCTCATTCGTCGATGGGCACAGCGAGTACTGGAAATGGAGAGATGCCCGCACCGTGAAACTGGCCAAGAGCGAGCAGGGAGTGGACAGTGCCCAGTCTGGGAATCGTGACTTGCACGCCGTCCAGAGGGCGGCCTGGGGCAAGCTCGGTTACACGCCCGGCAATTGACCGTGGATTCCCCACAAACGTGTGGACACGCCGAGAGAAGTCTCCCGAAGGCATTGACCGAGGCGGATCCCTTTGCTATTCTGGAATGAGCATAATCGTTTGCGGAAAGCACCGCAAACGTTGCGTGAGAAGGGAATGCCATGCGTAGAATGAACGCCTTCACGCTCATTGAGCTGCTGGTCGTCATCGCGATCATCGCGTTGCTGATGGCCATTCTCATGCCGGCATTGCAGCGGGTGCGCAAACAAGCCAGAGCCGTGGCGTGCCAGTCGAACCTCAAGCAGATGGGCCTGACCTTCACCATGTACACGGAGGACAACAACGGGAATTTCCACGAGGAAGCGGGCGGCGAGCCGACCCATAGCTGGGTCCACGCGATGCGCCCGTACTACAGCCGGGAGCCCAAGATGCGTGTCTGCCCGATGACGACCAAATTCTATAGTGACGGCGTCGAGGGGCCGTTCGTGGGCTGGGGAGTGTACGGCCAGGGCCGGCTGCCCACCGTGCCCGGCTATGCGATCAAAGGAGACTACGGCAGCTTCGGACTCAATGCCTGGGTCGGCAACGACACGGGCGACCCGCACACGAATCGGAGCTGGCGGACGATCCGCATCAAGGGCGGCTATCAGGTGCCGGTGTTCGTCGATTGCCAGTGGGTGGATGGGCTGCCCCTGCCGACCAATGCGCCGCCGGACTTTGACGGCCAGTGTCACTGGGACTGGTACACGAACGCCATGCGCAGCTTCTGCGTCAATCGGCACAACGGGTCCGTCAATGCCGTGTTCATGGATGCGTCGATCCGGCCGGTCGGCTTGAAAGAGTTGTGGGAACTGCATTGGCACCGGCGATGGGTCCAGGAAAGAACAGCCAGTGCACCGCCCGTCTGGCCCGAGTGGATGAGGTCTTTCAAGGACTACGGGAGCCCTTAGAGAGCCGGATGCGACTGCGGCAACAGCGGCATTTTCGCTTGTTGGCGAGATGGTGACAAACTATAGTGACGCCCATGACAAAACGCATGCGGTACCTCATCCTTCTCGTGGCGGCGTTGGGTTCTCCGCTGCTTGCGCAGCCGTGGGAGCTGTTGCCCGCCGATCCGTATTTTTCGACCTATAAGCCGGTGCGAGCGCCGGCGTGTAAGGAGCTGCTGCTCAAACCCGGCGACAAACTGGCTATCTGCGGCGACTCGATCACCGAGCAGAAGATGTACTCGCGGATCATCGAGACATACCTGACGGTGTGCGTGCCGCAGTTGCATGTCACGGTCCGGCAGTTCGGTTGGAGCGGCGAGAAGGCCCCCGGCTTTCTGGCGAGGATGGAGAACGACGTGCTGCGTTTCGGGCCGACCATCGCGACGACGTGCTACGGGATGAACGACCACAACTACCAGCCCTACCAGGAGGAGTACGCCAGGACCTATCGCGATGCCTCGCGGGCGGTAATCGGCAGGTTCAAGCAGCGCGGCACACGAGTCGTCCAGGGCTCGCCCGGGACCGTCGGCAAGATGCCCGCCTGGGTCAAGCAAGCCAAGGGCACGGTTGAGGACCTCAATCACAGCCTGGCGGAGTTCCGTAATATCGGCGTGAAGCTGGCCAATGAGGAACAGGTGGGATTTGCCGACGTTTTCTGTCCCATGCTGGTCGGCGGGTTCGAGGCAAAGCGGCAGTACAGCGACACCTACATGATCGCGGGCAAGGACGGCGTCCACCCGGGCTGGGCAGGCCACCTCGTGATGGCCTACGCATTCCTCCAGGCGATGGGCCTCGACGGCGAGATCGGCACGATCACGGTGGATTGGGCCGACGGCAAGGCCACTGCCTCCGAGGGACATCGCGTCCTCGCGGCCGAGCCGGGGCGGGCGGAGATCGAGAGCAGCCGGTATCCGTTCTGCGCTACCGGGCCAGCCACTGACGATTCCAGCATCCGCTCGGGCATGACCCTTGTCCCATTCAACGGCCGGTTGAACCGCTTCATGCTCGTGGTCCGCAACGCGCCGCCCGGCCGCTGCAGCATCACGTGGGGCGACGCGTCGAAGACGTACACAGCCGAGGAGTTGGCCAAAGGCGCCAACCTCGCGGCGGACTTCGAGGTCAACCCGTTCAGCGAGGCGTTCAAACGCGTGGATGAGGCGGTGGTAAAGAAGCAGGCGTACGAGACGAGGCAGGTCAAGGACCTCTTTCACGGGCCCGAAGGACAGACGGATATGGAGACGACCGCCGCCCTGACCGAGAAAGCCCGCGCGCCGCTGGTCAACGCCATCAACGCCGCCTTCGTCCCGGTCCGCCACACCATCGCCATCCAGCCCGAGACCGAACGCTAAGCCCCTTTGTGCCACAGCGGCCGGTCTTCAATACTGACCACAGATTTCGCCACAGGGCTGCGGGCCTGGCCTGCAGCCCTGTCTGTTTCCGATGCACTTCCTGCTTGACATCGACAACTGGCCGTGCCACAATGGGGCTGTATCAGCGGGATAGAACGTGCTCTCAACAGCCGCCGATCACAGCGGAATGCGGCGGAACAAGTGCACGGTGGGCGTTTGGCCAATTGCATCGATCGACATTTTGTCGGGAGTGTAATGACATGGCCCCACATGGGAGAACAGCAAGCATCCGCGAGCGACCGAGGGGCTTTAGCCTTACGGAATTGCTGGTGGTAATCTCGATCATCTGCCTCATGATGTCGCTGCTGCTGCCGAGCCTGACGCGCGCCCAGAGACAGGCCGAGCAGACGCACTGCTTGGCGAACCAGCATCAATTGGGACTGGCCTGGCACCAGATTGTCGCGGAGCAGGACGATCGCATTCCGATGCTGCATGGCCCCGAGCAACTGCGATCCTACGTCCATAACGTGAACGAGGTCTTCCTGTGCAAGAGCGTCGCCAGGAATGAGGGCGGGATGTCCGTCTGGGGCAGGACCATTGACTCCTGCTATGGTTTTGCAGCCAACATGTGCGGCCAAAGCTACGACGGCACCGGACGCTACCGGACGCTGCACAGCGTCTCTCATCCCGGGCAGCAACTGCTCCTGACAGACATAGACCCGGACGCTCTCGGAATGGACTTCCGGCCCGTCATCAAGAGCCGGGGCCGGTGGATGTGGAATCCATGGGCAGGTCTCGTCGGCATCAACTCGCAGAACATGACTGCCCGGCACAACGACGGGTGCAACATGACGTTCATCGATGGCCACGGCAGCTACACCCGCTGGAAAGACGCCCGCACGCTGAAGTTCATCAAAGGCATCATCGCCGAACCCGAGGAGGCGTCCGCAGACAATCCCGATCTCAAATATGTGGTCGACATACTGGGAGGCGGATACGATGCCAATGAATGATCACGGAGACACGACGACATGGCGATAAGAATTCCCGAGCTGCTCACCCGCGAGATCGGCCATCGCCTGGAGGAATTCCAGGACCGGGTCCGGCAGCTCGGTCTGCGCACATGGCTCAATGAAAGCTATCGGCTGATCATCGGTGTGACCTGCCTGTGCATGTTATTGCTGGTGATTGTGGCGGCGCGTGCTCTCAAATCATCGCCGGAGCACGTGTTCCAGCACGGCAAGACGGCCTGGTTCTATGACGTCAATACGGGCAAGCTGTTCACAGCCGGTTTCAAGCAGGTCGGTCCCATTGCCGCTCCATCCGGCCCCACGCCAAGCGGCGAACTCGCGGGTTTTCGATCGCACATTTACAGCTATGTCCTCGACCCGAATGAAAATGACCTGGTCGTCGGCTTTCTGGAACAGCCCGACCCCGACGCCCCCAGGAAAGCTTCCGCGTCGGACATGAGCGACACGCGTAAATGGGCGCAAAGCCGGCTCATCAGGCGGGTCAAGGACAAGCAATGGGTCCAGGTAACGAGCCCCGAGGGACGGGCGATCATAGACGAGCTGATGACGCCCAATGAGAAAGGGCAGATGCTCATCTGGCACACGGCCCAATGACAACGCGAGGACCAAATGAAAAGAGGCTTCACACTTGTGGAATTGCTGGTGGTCATGGGGATCATCAGCCTGTTGCTGGCCCTGAGCCTGCCGGTGACGAGGCGCGTCCGCGAGACGGGATGGGAAACCGTGTGCCGGTCGAATCTGCGGCAGATGGGGATGGCTCTCAAGTCCTACACCAACACCAACGACAACTGCTTTCCCGAGCCCCACTTCATCTACCATTCTCCGCTTTCGTTCTATCCGCCCCACGCGGAGTGGATGGCTTACCACAAGTGTTGCCGGTGGCACGATAAGCGCATCGGACTCAACAGCGAACTGCTGCGCCACGAGCATCCGGAACTGCGCGGCTCTCTCTGGCCCTACATCAAAGACATGCGGATCGTGCGCTGCCGGGTGGGGATACGAGCCAACGCCAGGAAAGGCTGCCACAACCACTGTGACGACCCTGATCATGATCCAAATATCCTCATGTCGCCTCAGTACACCACCGTCATCAACGGCTATCTGGGCTCGGAGATCACCACCATAACCACGAAGACGGGAGCTCTCGATGACATCGTGGATTATGAGACGCGCCGAAAGACATGGGTCCGCAAGGACACAAACGTGACGCGAAATCCCTCCCAGGTGTTCGCTTTCGCCGAGGAGAACTCCTGGCCGACGCTCACCAACAGGAGCCACAGGGAGCCGGTCTCTATCTCGAGCGGTAACGGCGGACACGTCGGTCACAATGCCGCTGTCTTCCCGACGATGGACATCCTATCCACGTACTCGTTGGTCTTGAGCCGAATAGGAGAGGACAGCCGGACCGGCGATGCCTTTGGGACCTGCCACCGTCCGCGCAAGGGGAACTTGAGCACCGGTTTCTCGCATCTGGTCATGCTGGATGGCCATACGGAGAAGGTCACCGTGGCGGACCAGCTCCGCAGGAACCAGCTACCCCCGGAGGCGGAAGGGAGTCGGCTCGGGCCGGGCGGCAACCTGGTTTTGGCCTGGCCGCTCGACATCCCGCCGATGGGCGGCTGGGACAACCAGTAGGAACATCGTACGGATTGGAAAGAATCTCTGGAGGCTCCAATAGAATGAGTGTCACCATGTCACCCCCGCGCAGAGCCTGCCCTCGACCTGATCGGGGGCGGGGGTCCAGAATCCTTCGATACGTAGCTGGATTCCCGCCTTCGCGGGAATGATTGTATGAAAGCGTGCCTCCGGCGGGGGTAAGATACCGCTGGACCTAAAAAGGTGGTAGACCGCCGTAAGGAGGCACGTTATGGAGATGATAGCCTTGGATTGCCACAAACACTATAGTGTCGCTTCCGTCCAGACCCCCGAGGGACGCTGCCTGGCCGAGGGTCGCATCGAGCACCGCCG